>OBLU010005771.1_pt1 | contig 11055 bp, 10 predicted proteins | sample 1518681 | NCBI WGS metagenome assembly OBLU01 (sample SAMEA3539304, study PRJEB22396) | soil metagenome | biome: tundra; feature: field; material: soil | place: USA | collected 2010-05 | depth 0.15 m
ATTCCACGCCGTTCATGCCGGGCAGGTTGATGTCCATGAGCACCACTTCGGGTTTAATCTTCGGCAAATCGGCGAGGGCGTCCTCCGCGTTGGCGTAATCGCTGACGAAGCGGAAACCTTCCGCGCGGCCAATCACCTTGGCCAGCGTGGCGCGCAGTTTGTCATTGTCCTCGACGATGGAAATGGTGGTGGGCATATCAAACGGTCCAGTTGGCGCATTTCAAGCCCGGCACGCGGAAAAAATGCGCGGTATTGTTGGTCACCAAAGTCGCCGCCAGCGCCAGGGCGTGTCCGGCGATGAGCAAATCCATCGCGCCGATGGTTTTTCCGCTCACTTCCAAGGCGTGACGAACCCGGCCATAGCTTTCGGCACAAGCGGTGGCGTCGAATTCGTAACAGACAAACGGCATGAGAATTTTTCTGACGGCGACACTTTCCTGTTCGTAATCGCCGGAATGGTGCGCGCCGTATTCCAGTTCCGCGACGGTGATGGCCGACAACCCGATGTCATTGCCGAGCGACTGCTGCCGGCGGCAATGCGCCGCGATTTTTCCCGCCAGCCGAAACCGCGCCTGCTGGCGTTCATTTTTTGGCGCGGCCTGCTTCAGCCCGCGCGCCATAAAAATGAGGGTGTCGGTGTCGAGCAGGTAAATCATTTCCAGCGGCGTTTTTCCAGCGGCGGCTGAATTCGTTCCGCTATGAAATCATCGGACAACTCACGGCAGCCCTCTTCAAACACTTCCCACGGGTCGCGCTCAATGACGGTGAAACCGCCGGAGGTTTTTTTCAGGAACACCTCGTCGGCGTCCACGCGGAATTCCTTCGGCAGCCGGATGGCCTGGCTTCGTCCGTTCATGAAAATTTTTGCCGCAGTCATAAATGGTCTATACCATGAGGTCTATGGCAATTCAAGCCTTTCCTTTGAGCGGCACCGCCAGCCGCACGATTGTTCCGCCGTTTTCGCCGGGCGCGATGTCAAATTCCCCGCGCACGTCCGCGAGCCGGCGACGCATGTTTTTCAAGCCGTTCCGCAACTGCTTTTCCGAAAGGTCGCCGAGGCCGCGCCCGTTGTCGGTGATGCTCAAAACAAATTGTTCCGGTTCCAACTGCAATCTCACCCGCGCCTCGCTAGCGTGCGCGTGCTTGACCACATTATTCACCGCTTCCTTGAACGCGAGAAAAACATTGTGGCGCACCTCCGGCGGAATCGGCGCGGGCGGCAGTTGCGTCGGCAGCTCGGCGCGGTAGCTCACGCCGGCCATCGCAAAATAATCCTGCGCGTATTTGCAGGCGTAGTTGGCGAGGCTTTCGAGCGTGTCGTTGGACGGATTCACGGCCCAGACAATTTCGTCAAGCGAGCGCGTGGTCTCGCGCGCCGTGGCGCAGATCTGCTGCGCGTGCTGCTCCACTTCGCCGGGCAAATCCTTGTCCACCTCGGCCATTTCGCCGAGCAGCGTGACCTGCGTGAGATTCGCGCCAAGCTGGTCGTGCAAATCGCGGGCGATGCGGGCGCGCTCGTGTTCAATCATTTCCTTCTGCTGCGCGATGCGCAACTGGCGTTTCAATTTCGCGGTCGAAATGAGATAAATAATTCCCGCCAGCGCGCCGAGAAAAACCAGAGTCGTCGCAATGACAAATGGCCGCGTCTGCCAGAACGGCGGCAGCACGGTCACGGCAATGGTCGCGCCGGTGTCGTTCCAAAAACCATCTTCGTTGCAGGCGGTGACCCGGAAAACATATTTGCCCGACGGCAGTTTGGGAACGTGCGCCACGCGCGCATCGCCCACGTCCGTCGGATTTTTGTCGCGGCCTTCAAGCTGGTATTTGAACCGCACCGCAAGCTGCGCGCGTTTCGGCGCGGAAAAATTCAGGCTGGTGAAATGGATTTCCAACTGTTCGTTCTGCGGCGTCAGCGTGACGCTGGCCGGCCAGATGGAACTCAACGGATTGTTTTTTTGCGGCACGCCGTCCACCAGCACGGATTCGATGACGACCGGCGGCGAATTGGTGTCCGGCTTCAAGTCCGCCGGGTTCACCGAGACAAAGCCTTCCGTGGTGGGAAACCAAAGTTTGCCATCCTGCGTGCGGATGGCGGCGGGCTGCGCGCCGGCGGAACATTCACGCGTGAGGAAGGTGCGCCCGGAAATTTTCCGGCTGCGGTCCAGCGTGAACTCCGCAAGCGATTTTTTCTCCACGCGCATCAGGCCCTCATACGAGCCGATCCAGAGGTTTGTCAGCTCGTCCTCGATGAGATAGCCAAGGTCATTGACCAGGCCGTCGGCTTTGGTGAATTCGGCCCAGCTTCCCTTTTGCAATCGCGCCAGCCCGTGAGCCGAAGTGCCAGCCCACAACACACCTTCGCGGTCAACCAAGAGGCAGGAAATGTCTTTGACAGGCGCGCTGACGGAAGAAATTTTCCCGTCATGAAGAATAAATAGTCCGCCGCCTTCGGTGCCGATCCAGAGATTTCCCAAGTCGTCATCCGCTAGGGCGCGGACAGCGTTGGGCGGCAGTCCATCAACGGTTGAAAAAAACTTCCGGTTTTGGCCGTCAAAACAACCGAGACCATTTTTCCCACCGACCCAGACCTTGGCATCGCGACTTTGGAAGAGCGCGTAAATCTGCAGCCCAATCCTGCCCGCTTCGGCCACGGGCTGAAAGGTTCCCGCAACGGAACGAATCAAACCTTCGCCGCTGGTGCCGGCCCAGACCTGCTGCCGCGTGTCCACCAGCACCGGGCCGGCTCTGGACTCCAGTCCGGCGTTGAAATGCTGGACTGAATTGGTCAGCCAATAATTCAGTCCCTGCAAATTAAAGGTCGTCCACAGCCCGCCCCGCCCGTCTTCGGCGGCGGACAACGCCACGCCGCCGGCCAGTTCGTCCGGCGTCGAAAAAATTTTCCGCTTCACGCGATCCAGCCCGCCGCCGTCCGTGCCGACCCAGAGATTTTTTTCCGAATCAAAACACAGCGAAAGCACAAAGTCTTGGGACAGCCCGTTGGTTTTGGTGAGATGACGAAAACCGCCGGCGATGTCGAACCAGAAGATGCCGCTGCCGCGCGTGCCGACAACCAGGGCGCCCGCGCCATCCTCGCACGCGGCGGTGACCGTCGCGCCCCCCCACGGACAAGGAACCGGGGCGGGATTTTCTTCACGCGCCTCGCCTTTGAATTTTTCCACCCACCCGCGCCACAACCGCCAACTGTCGCCGTTTTTTCCCGGCACGATCATATGCACGGCGAGCAGCTTGAAAAAATTCTCAAACTTCGGATCCAGCCTCGGTGCGAGTTCGAGCGCGCCATTGCGCCAGCAGAAAAACTTGAATTCACTCGTGGCGAACCTCGTGGCGAACCACACCACGCCCTGCTCATCTTCAAATGCGGCGGTGACATTTCCCCCCAGGGCGCCAATGTCAAAAGTCTGCACCACGCCGTTTTTAATCCGGCACAGCCCGGCATTGGCCGTGCCAGCCCACAAATTCGTGCGGCGGTCCTCGAACAAAAAAACGACGACGTTGCCGGGCAGTCCCGGCGTGGTGTTGACGTCGAAGGTCGTGAGGGAATTGCCGTCAAAGCGCACGAGGCCGTTGAGCGTGCCGAGCCAGAGGTAGCCGTCGCGCGTCTGCGTGATGGCGATGACGGAGCTTTGCGGCAGCCCGTCGGCGGTGCTCCATGCATCCACAACGAACGGCGATTCCGCCGCCGCGCACTGTCCCCAAACCAGCGCGGTCGCCAGGCCGATGACCAGAAAATGGATTCGCCGTGTCACGCTTGGCGCAGCATACGCGGTGGCGGCGGGCGGAAAAAGATTTTTCCCGCAGCGCAGGTTTGCGAGCTGCTGTCACGCGAATTGCATCCGGCCCGGGTGCCGAACGATTTCTCGGCAATCCTGCCGACACAGTGAATCGCTGTTTCGTTTTTCGTGTTTCGTTTTTCGTTGCCTTTGCCGCGGTGCTTGAATACTCTGCCTGCGGTGTGAATAGGAAACAGTCGAACCGGCCCCCCCGGCAGACGCGTCCGAAGGCGGCCAAATCGGGCGGACAGAAAATCGCACGCGGAAAAAAAGCCGCCTTCATCCTCGTCCTCATGCTTTTCGTGCTCCTGTGCGCGGAAGGATTATTCGCCATCGCCTTGCGGTTAACGGAGGGTCAATGGCCTTACACCCGGCCCAAGAGCGCGAATTACTTGCTGTTCGAGCCTCACCCGGAATGGGTGATGACTCCCAGAAAGAGCGTTGATGTTACCGTTCTGGGAAACAGCCACCATCACAACGCGGACGGATTTCGCGGGAACGAATTTCCGCCCGTGAAAACAAAACATAGAATTGCCTCTGTCGGAGGTTCCACGACCTATTGCATTGGTGTCAGCGATGACCAAACCTATCCCTTCTATCTGGATCTGCTCGTTCAGGCCGACTGCGAGGTGTTCAATTTTGGCGTTTCCGGCCACAGCTCGGTGGAACACAAGAATATGCTCCCACAGATTTTGACGCGGTATTCGCCAGACATTGTCATCTTCCAGATGGGGTTGAACGATCTGCGCAGCATGAATGTTGATGATCCCGGCCCGGACTATGAGAATTTTCACGAACGCTCCTTGCGCTTCGCTGTTGCGGGCGCATGTCGGCGCGACCGGCTGCCGCCAACCGCCCTGCTCCAGGCAACCGTGATCCTGCTGGAGAAGATCAAAGTGCTTAAGACCTCCCCCTTTCGCGGTGGCGCTCCCGCTGGCCACGTTTCCGATTCGGTGGATCCTCGCGTTGTCAAAACCTTCACCGCAAACCTTGACCTTCTCCTGCGGGAGTGTCTGAGCACCCACACCCGGGTCGTGCTGCTGCCGCAGGCTTTGTCGCCCGAGATGATCACCGAAACCAATTATAAATGGTGGGATCCTTATCTGACAAAAAAGGGAATCTTCGATGCGGAAGACGCGCTCAACGTCGTCATGCGCAGCCGAGCCGACGGCGAGCGGGTCATCTACGCCGACTTCGTGGATGGCGAAACCTGGAGTCCAGGAGAATTCTTCGACCCAACCCATCTGAACGCTAAAGGCAATTTGAGGCTCGCCCGCTTGTTGAAAGAGGATTTGCCGTGAAGCCGGTTGTTGGGTGACGAACAGCCAAGCATCCAATGAGGAATTGTTCGTCGGCCAAGCGAACCGCCCCCCAACGTAAAACGATTTTTTTCCACAAAACCACTTGCAGGTGGCACGGGATGGGCTACGTTTTTATTGCCCATGAGAACGGGCGCTCCGTTTTTCCTGTTGAAAGACGGTTTGACGGGCCGGCGACAGAAATCTACTGTGTGCACGCCGGCCCGTTTTCATTTGTCCACCTGAACTTTCCAGCCGTTTTCGCCTGCCGAGCGCATTTCAAAGGGAAAAATCAGCCGGTAATACTGGCTGATGAAGAATTCTCAAGCATAACCGAACGCCCGGCAATAAGGGGCCAGCCGTTCCTGAATCGGGGAAAGGGCTTCCTCGTAAAACCTCCACCGGCCAATCGCACGGTTGTGAACCGGCTGCGTGACGTCGTTGTAGGTCGGCGAAAAAACGAATTTTTTGCGGGTGGTTTCATGGAAACTCGCCTGCTGTGGATGCCAGGATAATCCCAGAAATTCCGTGACGCGGCGGCCTTCGGATTCCAGGTTGGCCACGATGTCTTCGTAGCGCGATTCGATCCAGTCAAAGCCGCCCAGTTCCCGCATCCGCAGCCAGACATCCATCAGATCGGCGTAATGCGTGGCCGTCCGTTCGAGGCTGAGAAAATTTGCGTTCGTGGCATTCAACCGCAGGTTCTGAAAATAGCAACTGATGAGCACATCGCGCGGATCGCGCAGGGCAATGAGCACCTTCACGTCTGGAAACATCCGCAGCCAGAGGTGCAGCGACGCCGTGGGCGAAGGATTTTTGTCGAGCAACACTTCAGTCGCAGGCTCGCCCGTTCCATCGCGCAAAAGGCTTTTGAAATAACGCCGCCGGAAATCGGCGCGGTGAGCGGCGGTCAGCGCCTCCAGGTTTTTCAGGGTCAGCGCGCACGGCGCATTCAACGGCGCCAGTTTCTCGGACACTTCTTCGACGAACGCCATCGGCTCATCAAACGCCGCGATCCCGGGATGCGCGCCAAGGATTTGTTCCAGCAATGTTGTGCCACTGCGCGGGTGGCCGCCTAAAAAAGCCAGCCGCTGACGACTCGCGGCGGCGCCGGGACCTTCGTGCCGCCAGCGCTGAATGGTTTCCGGCGTCAAGCTGGCCAGCAACTCGCGGCGGCGGCGGGCGGCCCGGTCGTAATCCTGTTCCATCTTCGTCACGTTGGCGGCCTGGCGCAGCATGGCCTTGGCCTCGCCCAGCCATTTTAAGGCTTCCGCATACTGGCCGAGCTGGTCGAGCACAACGGCAAGCTGCTGGCGGCTCGTATAATTCACGTTCAAGTCGGGCGACCCGCGCTTGATCAAATCACGCAACAGTTTTTCCGCCTCCGCGTTGTGCCCCCGGCGATGCAGCAGTAGCGCCTTGACGCACAACACCTGCGCATTCTGCGGTTGCCGGGTCTCGCACGCCTCAATACATCCCCAAGCGTCATCCAGCCGGCGCTCTCTTTCATACCAGTCAGCCAAACTAAGCTGCGCGTGAATGGAAGCCGGATCCGCCGCCACCGCCCGTTCAAAACAGGCGCGCGCCTTGTCCAGCCGCCGCAGCCAGTGATATTGCTGGCCGAGCAAAACCAGCAGGGAAACATTTTTGGAGGCCAGCTCGGCCGCACGCTGGCAGGCTTGATCCGCCTGAACGAAATCCAACTGCTTTCCCGCAGCGAAACCCAATTCAAACCACAACTCGGCCGTGCCGGGGAATTTCAGCAACAATTCCCGATACGCCGCCGCCGCCAAGTCCGGCCGGCCCTTGAGCAAATCCTGTTGCGCTTTTTGCCAGCGGGCAATGTGTCGGGGTGAGCGCTGCAATTCTTCGAGGTCCGTTGACATAAGACCTCAAGGAATCGCCTTCATCAGCATAAAAAACACTAACACTTTGAATGCCATGCTCTTTTGACCGTCACCATACACGTTGGCACGCCATTTGAAAACGGCAAAAATCAAATTGACCGAGCGGGTTGCATGAAGACGTTGCTTCGGCGGCGGCGCATTGCTATTTTCTCGCGGAGCAAACAAGCACAGGCGACTTTTAAATTTCATGAGCAAAGCAAATCCACCACTCGTGGGCATCCTGATGGGCAGCGACTCGGACTGGCCGGTGATGAAGGCCGCCGCCGAGGCGTTGAAGGAATTCGGCATCACGAGCGAGGCGAAGGTCATCTCCGCGCATCGCGACCCGCATGGTCTTGAAGAATATGCCGGCGGCGCGGGCAAACGCGGACTGAAAGTCATCATCGCCGGTGCGGGCGGCGCGGCGCATCTGCCCGGCGTCACGGCGGCGTTCACCACCCTGCCGGTCATCGGCGTGCCGGTTTTGGGCAAGTCAATGGACGGACTGGACTCGCTGCTCTCCATCGTGCAAATGCCGCCGGGCGTTCCCGTCGCCACCGTCGGCATCGGCGCCGGACGCAACGCCGGACTGCTCGCGGTGCAGATTCTCGCCGTCGCCGATCCCAAACTTCAGGCGGCGCTGAAAAAATTCAAGGTGCGGCTCACCGAGGAATCGCGCGCCAAAAACAAAAATTTGGCGTGAAAAACATGATGCGTGATATATGAAAGCGCAAGCGCGCAACCAATCGCCATATCACGCATCACGCATCACGCATCAACAAACCAATGCAACGGCTCATCGAAGGCGTCCACAAGTTCCGCACCGACGCGTTCGGCAATTACCGGAAGTTGTTCCGCAAGCTGTCGCAGGAAGGGCAAAACCCGCACACGCTGTTCATCACCTGCTCCGACTCGCGCGTGCTGGCGGAGCTCATCACCCAGAGCAAGCCGGGCGATCTGTTCGTCGTCAAAAACGTCGGCAACATCGTCCCGCCCGCGAACGTGCGCGGCGACACCAATTCCACCGCCGCCGCGATTGAATTCGCCGTGGCGACTTTGCGCGTCAGCGACATCGTCATCTGCGGCCATTCGCAATGCGGCGCCATCGCGGCCATGCTGGGCAAAAATCCCGTCAGCAATTCCACGCCGCATCTGCGCGACTGGCTGAACCTCGCCGCGCCGGTGCTGGAGACGTTGAAAAAAGACTACGCCCATCTGCACGAAACCACCGCCCGCGAAACCGCCGCCGCCGAGGAAAACGTTTTGTTCGGCCTCGACAATCTGCACAGCTACTCGTGCGTGCAGGACCGGCTGATGGACGGTTCGCTGCGCTTGCACGGCTGGTTTTTCAAAATCGCCACGGCGGAATTGTTCGCCTACGATCCCGGAACACGCCAGTTCTCGCCGCTGGTGGACGAGAAATAAGTCCGCCGTTTCTTTGTTCAGTTTGGAATGGACGAACGGGGCAAAGGGCGGTTGAATTTTTGTCGCGCGAAGGGCATGAAGGCGACGAAGTCCGTAGGACTGGCATCGTTGTAGCATCGGCAACGCAGACAAATCAAGCTCCGTTCAGGAGCGACATCATCGGGCCTTCGGATAGAAGAACATGCCGCCCCGACGGGGCTGAAAATTATTTTGGTTTGGGATTCTACAAATATGCCGCGCCTGACGGCGCTGGGGTTTTTCAGCGGAGCGCGAGTTGTCCCAACTCGCAGCGGGTGAAATGCCGGGAGGCGTTTGGAATAATTTCGACGTTGATTTGTCTGGCGACGTGCTGCGGATTGGGACAATCCGCGCTCCGGTGGCACCATTCAGTTTGGGAAACGGTTTTCGGCGCGACGCCGAAAACGGTAACCGGGACGGGCGCGCTCCCCAGCAATGACCCAGCCGTGCGGCCAATGGCAGTTTGGGGTGGACGAACGGGGCAAAGGGCGTTTTAATGCTTTTTTCACAATGGGAAATTTATGAGCACTGAAGCCAAATGTAATTGCCAGCATTGCATTGAACACATTTGCCAAAATCTGCCAAGAATCTGATTCCGCTAAAAACCGCAACCAAAACCTAAACCAAAGGAAAATTATGAAACTAAAAACCGTAATTGCATTAACAGTAAACATCGCCGTGATCGCCACGGTTCAACGCGCCGTCGCACAGCCAAAGGTCGTCAGCATCGTGCTGTCGGGGGCAAACCAAACGAACACCCTGCAAATTGCCAGCTTTCAATATGCTAAAATCTTGACAGCCACAGATGCGGATTCAAGCACCTTTAATGGGTGGTATGGCACTAGTTGGGGCAAACTTATCCTTGGGCCGGTTTCCTTTAACATACCACACGTCCCACAAGGCGAACCTGCCGTAAATGGTGCCAATGGATTTGTAAATGCCCCGCCGCTGGCTGGCTTGACAGTTGCCGGGCCAACCAGCATCTCCGTAACAACCGGCAACAATTCAGGGCGCAACGGCCCGATTCTTGTCACAGTCGAAATTCTCCCTTCGGCCTACGCCGTCACGAACTCCGTGACGCTTGGGCCGGGCCAAGGCGCAGCAATCAATCTTGAAGGTAGCACTGACTTGGTTAATTGGAGTCCAACGACGAATGGAGTTTATACTGCGCAATCGGCAATGTTCTTCCGGCTGCATCTCCAAAGGCTACAATAGCCATGAAGGGGGAAATGAAAGCCTACGGGGGAAATTGTTCAAACCGATGCGCTCTGCCGATGCGATGAGCAGGCATTGCAAATTGACACTTGGGTTAAAAATCAATAATCCCAAAGGCGGAAGACCTAAAAATAGCGGGTTCGGCCTAGGATTAAAGCTGTCGCCACTTCACAGATTTGCCATGACGATTGGCGATTCATTTCCTGATTTTAGCTCGTTCCAAAAGTTCCCATGAAATACGAAGCAAGTCGCCTCACCACGAAAGCCGACGCGGGAAGATAGTTCGCGATTCAGCCGCCATCGGAATATAGAAAATGAAAACGCCCAAAATTTCAGAAAGCGAAGTTGCCAAAGATTTTCTAACCATGTTTAACAAAGGGTTAGATATTTGGGCAAGCATTGATTTGCGGGAGAACAAGAACGAACCACCGCCGGCGCGGGAAATTTACGATCTTTGTCTGTGCTTTGCAGCAAGGATGATGTTTCACGAAATAGAGGAAAGAGGCTACACCTATGAACAATGTTTGGCCACGGAAGATGGCGCGCGGCAGTGCGTTATTCGTTTTTATGAATGGATGCTCGCCCGCGCGAGAGGATTCCGTTTACTCCTGCTTAAAGAGAATCCAGAGGGAGAGCACCCGGACAAAGAAATTAATGACGCCATTTTCGCGGCACATCTGGCAAAGCGTGGGGAATTACAGCATCCTTTCTTTAATCAGTTCGATTTGGAAAAACTTTCAAAAGCCGCAAAGAATAACTTTGACCGAGTATTAAGCAAGCCGACGCAGGCGCGATGGAATTATCCGCAACTGGATATGTGGCTGGTTTCAATCTGGCCGCTTGTCACCGCTTACAACTGGACTTATCGCGACGTGTGGATGATAGCCGCAAGACACCCGCAACTTGAAGAATTACTGCGTTTAGAGACAGTGGCAAGTTTTGCGCGCCATTGCAAATTTTTAGAACTTCGCTTGAGTCCGAAAGGTTCACAAAAAACTGGCCGGGTTAAGGGCGACGCCGAAAGCAGCTTGCCATACATGGCCAATTTAGCCCTTCAATGCCGCGCCGACTTGCCGGAAAATTCGCTGTTTTGCCAATAAAAAAGCCGTAAGCAACTCGCACTTCTAGCTTAGGGTTTTCTACCGTCACCATACACTAAAGTCATCGTCATGCGGAGAAGTGAGCTAACATCAGTTGACTTCCGCGCCATTACTGATGACTGAAAATAAAACTGGCAATTCTGCCCCGGCCCCCAGCCCGGTCGCGCTGGTTCACAACACAAGGCCCGTGTCCGCGAAGGCGCGGGGGATCAACATCCAACCCGACAGTTGGGTCCAGCGGCACAATCCTAAAATGCCCAAGGGCTTAGACGCCGTCTGAAAAGGCAGAATGGAGTAATGTTCATGCGAGTCGGCGGAGCAT
>OBLU010005772.1_pt1 | contig 11055 bp, 9 predicted proteins | sample 1518681 | NCBI WGS metagenome assembly OBLU01 (sample SAMEA3539304, study PRJEB22396) | soil metagenome | biome: tundra; feature: field; material: soil | place: USA | collected 2010-05 | depth 0.15 m
ACGAGATATTGGCGTGACTGGAGTTCAGACGTGTGCTCTTCCGATCTCGAGGTCGTCGAGGAGCCGGAACAGGCGCTCGGACTCCCATTGGTCCTTCAGGCAGTCACGGTAGGTCTCGGCGACGATGGGAAAGTCGGGGAGCTGCCGTGTCGTTTGGAGGAGGTCCTTCGCGCGCAGGCGCTGCAGCCAGAACGGGGTGCGCCGGCCCGCGCGGGCGCGCGGAAGGAGAAGCGCGCGCTGCGCGTTCTCCCGGAAGCGCGCGCCGAAGAGAGCCGAGTTCGGCAGCTCAGCGAGGAGGCGCTCGCGGGCTTCCGCCGCCGTCAGCCGGGCGAGGCGCTCGAGCGGGATCTCGCGCTCGGCGCGCGGAAGGCGCAGGAGGATGCCGTCGTCGGTGGCGACGGCATCCACCTCGACGCCGGTCTCCTCGCTCAGGACACTCGCCAGAGCGAGCGACCAGGGCAGGTTGACGCCGCGGCCGAAGAGGGACCGCACGAGGACGCAGGGGTCGCCGAGGTCGTTCGGAAACGTCTCGAAGACGACGTGGAGGTCGGACGCGATGCCGGCCGAATCGAACGCCTCGCGGCGCACGGCCGCCGTGAGCGCGGATGCGGCGTTCGGGTCGCAGCCGTAGCGCTCGAAAAGGAGGCCGGCGAGCGCCGGGTCGTCGAGGCTCTCGGCGACGAAGCGCTTGAGACGGCCGACGCGCGCGGCGAGCTTCGCCGTGCGGCCGAGCCCTTCTCCCTTCCAGAAGGGCATGCGCGCGGGCTGGCCGGCCGCATCCTCGACGACGACGCGGTCGTGCGAGATCTCGACGGCTCGCCACGCGCGCGAGCCGAGGAGGAAGACGTCGCCCGCGCTCGTTTCGTAGACGAACTCCTCGTCGAGGTCGCCCACGACCGTGCGGCCGTCGCGGAGCACGGCGCGGAAGGTGCCCCGGTCGCCGATCGTCCCGCCGTCGAGGAGGGCCGCGAGGCGTGCTCCGGGCAGCGCCGCGACACGGTCCGTCGCGCGATCCCAGACGAGCTTCGGGGCGAGTGCGGCGAAGCGCTCTTTCGGATACTTGCCCGAGAGCATCGCGAGCGTCTCGAAAAAGAGCGTGCGAGGCAGCGCGCGATAGGGCCGTGCGCGCCGGAACATCTCGAGGAGGGCCGCGGCCGTGGTGCCGTCCCTCCCGCGGCCCACGGCCTCGGCCACGATCTGCTGCGCGAGGACGTCGAGCGGGAACTCCGGGGGCCGGGTCTCCTCGACGTCGCCCTCGCGCATGCCTTCCACGGTCGCGGCGCACTCGTAAAGGTCCTCGAGAAAGAGAGGGACGAGGCGGCCGCGCGCCGTCTGGCCGACGAGGTGACCCGAGCGCCCGACGCGCTGCAGCGCGCGCGAGACGCCCTTCGGGCTCCCGATCTGGACGACGGAGTCGATCTCGCCCACGTCGAGGCCGAGCTCGAGAGAACCCGTTGCGACGAGGACGCGCAGGGACCCCGCCTTCAGGTCGCGCTCGATCTCCTCGCGCAGGGCGCGTGCGACGGACCCGTGATGGGTGGGGACTTCACGGCCGAGCTTCTCCTCGAGCTTCGCGGCCACGCGCTCGGCATGCCGCCGGTTGTTGCAGAAGACGAGCGTCGTGCGCCGCAACACGACTTCGGCCGCGATGGCCTCGATCGCGGGCTCCCAGGCGGAGCCGTCCTCGGACCCACCGAACGTCTCCTTCGGGCTCACGACCGCGAGGTCGAGGCTCTTTCTTGCGTTCACGACGAGCGGCTCGACGCGGTGCGCGCCTCCGGCGAAGGCCGCGACCTCGGCGACGGGCTCGACCGTCGCCGAGAGGGCGACGCGCTGCGGGGGACGCCGTCCCGACTCCATGACGAGCGCCTCGAGCCGCTCGAGGCTCAGCGCGAGGTGCGAGCCCCGCTTCGTTCCGGCCACGGAGTGGATCTCGTCGAGGATCACGGTCGAAACGGTCGAGAGGAGCACGCGGCCCCCGCCCGTCAGGAGGATGTAAAGCGATTCGGGCGTCGTGATGAGGACGTCCGGCGGGCGGCGAAGCTGCTCGCGTCGCGCCGCGGCAGCCGTGTCGCCGGTGCGCACGGCCGTCGTGATGCGTGGGGCGGCGCGTTCGCCGGCGGGAAGGCCCTCGTTTTCGAGCGCGCGGCGGATGCCTTCGCGCGGTCTCTCGAGATTGCGCGCGACGTCGTTGTCGAGCGCTTTGAGCGGCGAGATGTAGAGGACCGAGAGCGCCGGCTCCGCGTCGGCGGCGAGCTTGCGCTTGACGAGGCTGTCCAGCGCCACGAGGAAGGCCGCGAGAGTCTTGCCCGTCCCCGTGGGTGAGACGAGGAGGACGTTCCGGCCCGCCGCGATCGCGGGCCACGCGAGCGTCTGGGCGGGGGTCGGCCCGCCTGGAAAGCTCTCGCGGAACCAGGCGGAGACGGCGGGATGGAAAAGGTCCAGGGGATCGCTCACCAGGGGACGCGCTCAGCGTGCCGGTGTGGAGGACGGGGTGGACGCGCGCGAAGGCGGGCAACCGCGGGTCGCGAGGAACGTCGCCACTCCGGCGAGGATCACGAGACTCGAACCGAGGAAGAGCAGAAGCGGGCCCTTCCGCAGCGCCCGGGGCACGCTCGTCACGGGCGCGGCGGAGATGCGTCTCCGCCGAATCGGCCCCGTCGGAGGGGCAACGGCGGCCGGCGGGGGTGCGGTCGAGATGGCGAGAACCTCACGCGGGATCGCGTCGCGGGAGGGTTTCGCGCGCAGCTCGCGCCGCACGACCATGAGGTCGAGGATCATCTGGCCGGCGCTCCCATATCGTTCCGAAGGCTCCTTTTTGAGGGCCCGCGCGACGATCTGCTTCAGGCTCTCGGGTACGAGGTCAGGCTCCGGCCATGGGTCGGCGTCCTTGGTCATCATCTTGGCCACCATCTGGGTCACGCTCGCTCCCGAAAATGGATGCCTGCCGGCCAGCATCTGGTAGAAGACGATGCCGAAAGAGAAGAGGTCCGACCGCTCGTCCAGGGGGCTGCCGAGCGCCTGCTCGGGGGAGAGATAGTCGAGGGTGCCGACGATCATGCCTTCGCCCGTGTGCCGCCTGGACCGGGACGTGTCGCGCGCGCCCTCGGCCAGGAGCTTGCTGAGCCCGAAATCGAGCACCTTCACGCGACCGTCCGGCGCGAGCATGAAGTTCGAGGGCGTGACGTCCCGGTGCAGGATGCGGCTCTGGTGCGCGACCTTCAGGCCCTCGAGCGCCTGAACCGCGATGTCGAGGCACTCCGTGATCGAGAGCCTTCGCTTATCCATGATCTCGTCGAGGCCTTCGCCCTCCAGGTACTCGAGCACCAGATAGAGGGCGCCCGGCGGGAAGCCCGCGTCGCGCGCGTCCGTCGTCGCGAGGTCGTGGATCGTGATGACGTTGGGATGGTTGAGAGCGGCGACCGCCCGCGCCTCGTTCATGAACCGGCCACGCATTTTCGCGTCGCTCTGGAGCGCGGTCGGCAGAATCTTGATGGCGACGCGGCGGCCGAGCGCGGAGTCCGATGCGAGATAAACCTCTCCCATGCCGCCCCGACCGAGCAAGCGGATGATCTCGTACCGGCCGATGCTCTTGGGGTGTGGTTCCGCGGCCACCGCGCGGCAAGTATAGGGATACGGGGCCGGATCAGACTGGCGGGGGGGCGGCCCGATCGAGAGTCAGCGCGATCGTCCAGGCGTTGCCCTGGTCGCACGACATGCGGGCGAGACCCGACCGCTCGAACACGCGGAGCATGCGCTCGTTGTCCTTCAGGACCTCGGCTTCGAAGACCGTGATGCCCCGTGCGCGGGCAAGCGCGGCGAGACGCCGGAAAAGGCAGCTGCCGAGGCCGCGGCCCTGCAAGTCGTCGGCCACCGTGAACGCGACTTCCGCGTGCCCGGGGCGATCGGCGAGGCATTCCCACCGCGCGACTCCCACGATGGCTCCGCCCACCTCCGCGACGACGGCGTAGCGCTTGTCGTAGTCCACGTTCGTGAGGTATTTGGCCTTCCCCGCGTCCTTGCCGGGCACGGCGAAGAAGCGGAAATACAGACTCTCGGGCGACAGGCGGTCGTAGAGCGCGAGAAGCCCGGGACCATCGTCGGGCCGGATCGGGCGCAGGCACATCGCCGTGCCGTCGCGGAGGACGACGTTCTCCTCGTCCCCGGCGGGATAGGTCCCGCTCGTGCGGGCCCCGCCTCCGGGGTCTTCCCGAACCGTTCGAACCACGTGTCCTCCAGCGGGCTGTTCTTCGACTCCGAAAGACGATACAACGCGCCGTCGTTCGAGAGACGAAGGAGGGTGCCATGAAACTGATTACGACGATCATCCGGCCCGAAAAGCTCGCGGACGTGAAGGCCGCCCTGTTCCGCGCGGGCGTTACCGGGATTTCGCTGTCGCGGGTGCAGGGCCACGGCGGCGAGCACGACACCGTCGAGCAGTATCGCGGCACGACGCTCGTCTTCGAGTTCGTCGAGAAGGTGCGGATCGACATCGCCGTCTCCGAGCCTTTTGTCGAGGCGACGATCGCGGCGATCCTCGCGGGCGCGCGCACGGACGAGGTCGGCGACGGCAAGATCTTCGTTCAGGCGCTCGAGCGCGTCATCCGGATCCGAACGGGCGAGCAGGACGTCCTGGCGCTCACCCCGGTCTCGGCCGAAGAGGTTCAGGCGCGCGCGATCCGCGTCGCGAAAGAAGATCCGTCGTGAACGCCGCCCCTCCTCCCGCGATCAGCGCCGGCGACACCGCGTGGCTCCTCGTCTCGGCCGCGCTCGTCTTCCTCATGAGCCCGGGTCTCGCGTTCTTCTACAGCGGCCTCGTGAGGCGGAAGAACGCGCTCAACACACTCATGATGACGTACGTCGCGATGGGCACGGGCGCGCTCGTCTGGATGGCGGCCGGCTACTCCCTCGCGTTCGCGCCCGGGACGGCCTTTCTCGGCGGCCTGAAATGGCTCGGACTTTCGGGCGTTGGCGCCGCTCCGGAGCCGGCCTACGCCGCCACGGTCCCGCACCTCGCGTACTTCGTGTTCCAGGGCATGTTCGCCACGATCACGCCCGCGCTGATCTCGGGGGCGATCGTCGAGCGGATGAGCTTCCGCGCCTACGTCCTCTTCATCGGCCTCTGGAGCCTCGTCGTGTACGCGCCGGTGGCGCACTGGGTGTGGGGCACGGGGGGCTTCCTGCGCGGCTGGGGCGCGTTGGACTTCGCCGGGGGCACGGTCGTGCACGTGACGGCGGGGACCGCGGCGCTCGTCGCCGCGTTGTTCCTCGGCCCGCGGCACGATAACAAACGCATCGCCCTGATCCCGCACAACGTGCCCTATGCCCTCCTCGGCTCGGGCCTGCTGTGGTTCGGGTGGTTCGGCTTCAACGCGGGCTCGGCGCTCGCGGCGAACGGCACCGCCTCGCTCGCGTTCGTCACGACGAACGCCGGCGCGGCCTCGGCTCTGCTCACCTGGATTCTCCTCGAGAATTTCGTCGGCGGCCACGCGACGGCGGTCGGCGCCGCGACGGGCGTGGTCGTCGGGCTCGTCGGCATCACGCCCGGCGCGGGCTTCGTGTCGCCTCTCGCCGCGATCGCGATCGGGGCGCTGACGGCGCTCGCGAGCTACACGGCCCTGCGCCTCCGGGCTCGCACGTCGCTCGACGACACACTCGACGTCTTCGCGTGCCACGGGATCGGCGGGATGACCGGCTCGATTCTGACCGGCGTCTTCGCGTCGAAAGCGGCGAATCCCGACGGCGGCAATGGCCTCCTCGCGGGAGGCGCGGTGCAACTCGGCATCCAGCTCGGTGCGGTCGCGATCGTGTTCGTGTACGCCGCCGCAGCCACGGCGGCCGTTCTCCTTCTCGTGAAGCTGATCACGCCGCTGAGGGTCGGCCTGCACGCCGAGCTCGAAGGTCTCGACCGGCAGGTGCACGGCGAGGAGGCATACCGGGGCGGAAGCGCGGCCGGCGGCCTCGGAGAGTCCGTCATCCTGCTGCATTCCGAGCGCGTCCACGGAGGCTAGAGAAGCTCATGAGCGAGAGGTCAGGGGTTATCGGGGTGCGACCGCGCGTCCCGTCAGCGTCGCGAGGCGCCGGAGGCGCGCGGCGCGTTCGGGCGAGAACGCATCCTTCGCGGCGCGCCAGTCCCAGTTCTGGCCTGCCCGTCCGGGCACGTTCATGCGGCCCTCGGTTCCGAGGCCGAGGACGTCCTGCATCGGCACGATCGCTCGCTCGGCGACCGACGCGAACGCGGCGCGAATGAGATCCCATGCGGCGTCTTCGCCGGCCGTGCCGAGGTAGTCGCAAAAGCGGGCCCTCGCGCCGTCGTCGAGGGCCGCGAACCAGCCGCGGGTGGTGTCGTTGTCGTGCGTGCCCGTGTAGACGACGCCGTTGGGGACATGGTGATGCGGCAGGTGCTCGCTATCGGTCTCGCCGAACGCGAACTGCAGCACCTTCATGCCCGGAAGGCGGAGGACCTCGAGGAGGTGGCGGACCTCGTCCGTGAGGACGCCGAGGTCTTCGGCCACGAGCGCGACGTCTCCGAGCGCGTGCTGGATCGCCATGAAGAGCATGACGCCCGGCCCGTTCACCCATCGCCCATCGCGCGCGGTGGCCGCGCCCGCAGGCACCTCCCAGTAGGCCGAGAAGCCGCGGAAATGGTCGAGGCGCACGGCGTCCGCGAGCTGGAGGTTCAGGCGGATCCGCTCGATCCACCAGTCGTAGCCTTCCGCGGCGAGGACATCCCAACGGTAAACCGGGTGGCCCCAGAGCTGTCCGTCCGCGCTGAAGTCGTCGGGAGGAACGCCCGCCATCGCCGTGGGCCGCCCGTCAGCATCGAGCGCGAACAGCCGGCGGTGGGCCCAGACGTCGGCGCTGTCGCCCGCGACGTAAATGGGCACGTCCCCGAGCACCGAGATGCCGCGTGCGTTTGCGGTCCGCTTCACGCGCTGCCACTGCCGGAAAAAAAGGAACTGCGCGTACGTGTGAAACGCGATCGAGTCCGCGAGCTCGGTTCGCGCGGCGGCGAGAGCGCGCTCCTCGCGGCCCGCCAGTCGCGGGTCCCATTCCATCCAGGGCCGTCCCTCGTGCTTTTCCCTGAGGGCGACGAAGAGGGCCCAGTCGGAAAGCCACGTGGCGTTCCCCGAGGCTTCCGCGAATCGGGCGATCTCCCCGGTGATGGGCTCGCCGAGAGAGCGCGCGTGTCGGTACGAGTCCTCGAGAAGGCGGCGGCGGAACGGCACGACCCGCTCCCAGTCCACGCGCCCCTCGGGAAACTCCGGGACGCCGTCGAGGGCGCCGGCGGGAAGAAGACCTTCCTGGACGAGCCACTCCGGCGAGACGAGAAGCGGATCGCCGGCGAAGGCCGAGAGCCCGTCGTAGGGGGAGTGATGCGGGCCCGTGGGGCCGAGCGGCAGGATCTGCCAGAGCCGCAGGCCCGCGTTCGAGGCCCAGTCGAGAAACGCGTCAGCGGCGGGTCCCAGATCTCCGACGCCGAAGCGCGAGGGCAACGACGTCGGGTGCAGGAGCACGCCGGCTTGTCGCGTGGAGCGGGCCATTCTCACCGCCCCATGGCGGCCTCGTGTCCGAGGATCCGCAGAGTCTTGCCGTAGATCGCCTCGACCTCCTCGCGCGTGTTCCCGATCGCCGTCATCCCGAGCTTGCCGTACTGCGAGAGCGCGCCGATGAGGTGAAACAGGACGCCGGACTCGGAGTTGTGGCTGTAGTGAAGGGAGTTGATCGTGACGATCTCGATGAGGTCCTCGGGCAGGAGGCCCCGAAGCGTCTCGGACTGGAGGTTGTCCGTCGCACGATAGAATTTGGGCGAGCCCCGTGGCGAGTGGAAGATCCCGGTCGAAGGATCGAGCTGTCCGCCCGTCAGGAACTGCAGCGCGAGGTAAGGATGCGTCGTGCCTCCCATGCGGAGGTTGATCTCGAGGGCCCACGCCTCCCAGGGAGCCGACGCGTCGTCCCGCATCACGAGAAAGTCGACGGCGAAGCGGCTCATGACGCCCTTCGCGGCGAGGACGGTGCCGATCCGCATGGCGGCCTCGTGGATGAGCATGCGGTACTCGTCGGCGGCCGGGAACAGGCAACCGAGAAATACCTGGCCGCCCGGCCCGCCGAGGATCTGGTCGTGGGTGGAGATCGGCACGACGGTGCCATGAGGGTCGACCCTGAGCTGGACGCTCGGGGACATCTTGCGCGAGGCCTCGAGGAATTCCTCGGCGATCCCGCCCATCCGGCGGAACTTCGCGTGGTAGTCGTCCCACGTCTCCCAGGGCACCGAGAATTCCACGCTCGGCAGCATCGCGTGGACCGCTTCGGCGAGATCACCCGAGGTGCCGGGGTATCGAAAGACCACGTTGCCCTCGCCGGAGAAGCTGTCGTTCAGCTTCACGACGGCGTGCCTGAGGCCCGGCTTCCGGCGCTTCAGCTCGACGAGCGCGCTCTCGATGTCGCGGTCGTCGCGCAGGTCCTCGAAGCCGTCGGGGAGGGCGATGCCGGCCTCGCGGAAGATCTTCCGGCTCCCGGATTTCGTCCCGTGCGTGTTGAGCGCGGGGTCGACGCCGTTGAGAGGAATTCCGAGAAGAACCGCGAGCTTGCGTTCGAGGGGCGTGGAGTTGAACACGGTGAGATACGCCCGCGAACGATCGACGATGCCGTGGCGGATACGTTCGATGAGCCGGGGACGCTCGAGAATCTTCTCCGTGAGGGAACGGGGCGACGAGTCGTGCGCGCACAACAGCGTCAGCCGGCTCCGCGCGTGGCTCGCGGGAATGCCGACGAGGAGCTGGAAGTAGTACTCGAGCACGAGGGGATGCACGGGCTGCGACGTCACGAAGACGACGCGTGCCCGCGGGTTACGAAGCCGGATGAGCAGAAAGAGGAGCCTCTCCTCGTAAAAGCTCGCTCCCTCGAGCTTCTTCATCTCCGCCTGGTCGAGGGTGAGCGACGGGACGACGACCGAGGTGTGCGGCAGGTCGTCCCGTCCCGAGATCGAATCCCAGACCTCGCTCAGGCGCGGCTTCAGAGCTTCGAACTCGGCGAGCTCCTGCTCGAGGGAAAGCGCCGATGCGAACGGCGGGCGAGGAATCACGTTGGACCCATTCTAAAGGTGGAGGTGCCCGATCGGATTCGGAGGCACGTTTCTTGAGTGCTAAATTGGGGTTTCGGGGAATCAAGAGGCAGTATGACGAGACGCCGGGGGTTCACGCTCATCGAGCTTCTGATCGTCGTGGCGATCATCGGAGTCATCGCTGCGATCGCGATCGTGAACATGATCAACGCCATCCAACGTGCCAAGCAGAAGCGCTCGATGGGGGACATGAAGACCCTGGCGACCGCGATCGAGGCCTACGCGACGGATTGGAACCACTATCCGGCGGCGGCCGGCTTCACGATGCCTTCGGGCCTTTCGCTGCCGACTGGTACGCTCGGGGAGGCCTCCAGCTCGATCAGCCCGACGTATCTCAGGGTGTTGCCGCTCGTGGACGGCTGGAACTCATGGTTCAACTACGGGACCAGCGCGTCGAAGAACGACTTCGTGGTGCGCTCGACGGGGGCTGACGGAATTGCGGAGACGACTCCTGCCTATGGCGTGACGACGGATTTCAACGCCGACATCATCCTCGTCGACGGTACTTTCGTGCAGTTTCCGGAAGGGGCCCAGAAGTGACCGGCGGGATGCCAGCCCGACAAACGGTGGCCAGGCCTTCGCGCCTCCTCCGACAAAATTTCGTCACACCGCCGATGTTTCGGTCTGATTCCTGCTCGAATGGACCAGATTCCGGGCGTGGAGCACCACGGCACGAGTCTTGAAGACATCCTTCTCAATTAGGAGGTTCATCTCATGAAAAAGAGGAATAACAAGGGCTTCACCCTCATCGAGCTTCTGATCGTCGTCGCGATCATCGGCATCATCGTCGCGATCGCGATTCCGAACCTGCTCAACGCCATCCAGCGGGCGAAGCAGAAGAGGACGATGGCCGACATGCGGTCCGCGGGCACGGCCGCTGAAGCGTACGCCGTCGACTACAACCACTACCCGGCGGCAGCGGCGTCCCCCATGGTGTTTCCCTCGGGTCTCACCATGCCGACGGGAACTTTCGGCGATGCCACCACGCCGAGCTCATTCAGCGGCAGAGTCTCTCCAACGTACATTCGCGTCCTGCCGTTGGTGGACGGCTGGCAGTCGTACTTCCTTTACGGAACCGACACCGCCAAACAGAACTACGCGATCGCATCCGTTGGCAAAGACGGTACGTCCCAGGGCATAGCCACCAACCACGAGACGACGAACTTCAACGACGACATCATTTTCGCGGACGGCCAGTTCCTTCAGTATCCGGCGGGCGCACAGAACTAAGCGTCCTCCCATTGAGTCCGGATCCGAGAGCCCCCTCACGGGGGCTTTCTTTTTCCGGGCCTAGAATCGCGGTAGTGCAAGGCCGTGGGATGACGGGACGGACGGCGCTGCTCGGCGGTGCCCTGGGGCTCGCGTTCGCGGCTCTCCTTCTCTCCCCTTGTGCCCTCTCCGGGGGAGTGCCGGCTCGAGGCGATCTCGCCGACTTCTTCTGGCCGATGAAGGCCTACACGGCAGCGCGCTGGCCGTCGGGCGTGCCGCTCTGGAATCCGCTCTCGGGATGCGGTGAGCCGTGGCTCGCCCAGCTCCAGACGGGCGTTTTCTACCCGGGGGACCTGCCGTTCCTGCTGCCGGGGGCCTGGGGACCGCTCCTGGGTATCGCCATCCACATCGTGATCGCGTCTTCCGGAACGGCGGCCTGGCTTTTCGCACTCGGCACGTCGCGCGCCGGCGCGCTTCTCGGTGCGGCCGTGTTTGCGGGAGGGGGCGCGTTCCTTTCCCTCGCGCTCGTCTACAACAACTTCGAGACGGCGGCCTTCCTCCCGTGGCTCTTCCTCGCGGCGTGGCACGCAGCGCGAGGCGGCTCCCCGGCGGGGCTTGCCGCTGTATCCGCGCTCTCGTTTCTCGGCGGCGAGCCCTCCCTCGCGGTGGCGGGCGCGGTCGGCGCGGCCCTCGTCGCGCTCGCGACGCGCGACGACGAGCCT
>OBLU010005773.1_pt1 | contig 11050 bp, 7 predicted proteins | sample 1518681 | NCBI WGS metagenome assembly OBLU01 (sample SAMEA3539304, study PRJEB22396) | soil metagenome | biome: tundra; feature: field; material: soil | place: USA | collected 2010-05 | depth 0.15 m
AACGTAATCGTGGTAATGCACGTCAATGTTCCGGATTTCATGCTGTCTCCTTTTTGGTTCTTGTTCACCGCTAGGCTAGAGAGCGCAGAGCCCGCCGAGGACTCTGCGCTGTCGATTCGAAAACCGTCAACTACCTCGTTGGCCCAGTTGCCGGACCGGAAGTGCGACGGTCATGGAACCGCCGCGCAGGAAACCGGTTCAGCATTCCGATGGGCAGGTCGCTGAGCGCTGGATTAGGTGGAGTCGCGGTCGTGAGCCGTGAAGTGGCCGGCACTGGACTGTTTTGGCTCGCTCCGGTTGCGCTCTCGCCCCCGCAGGCCGCATCGCCTTCCCCGCACGGGATCAGCACGAAGGCATGCGTGTCGCCGTTCGAGAGCACCCCGGCGCCGGCAATCTCTCCACGATCATTGATGTCACCCGCCGACGTCAGCGTCAGACCGGAGCCTGGAGCTATCAGCGTGTTCAGGTCAATGGCGGGTCCGCCGTGCTCCCACAAGAACGCGTGTTGAACGGAGAAATCGGAATTCCCCGAAGTGCCCACTACCTGAGCCTGCGAATTGATCCACGATGCCAGACTGCAACAATCGTCCGGCACGGCCCCGAGGGCGGTCATTCCGCCCTTCTTCCAGAGAGCCGCTTGGAAAATCTGGTCTCCCGGATAAGTGGCCCACCCAACGATTTCACCGGCATCGTTGAGCGAGTTTGCGCTTCCGTAGCCCCCTCCAAGCGTTCCTAGATCGGTAAGCGTTCCCCGGTCCCAGAGGAAAGGATGGGAATAGATGTCCCCGGCCAAGTTCGAACTGCCGACTACCTGGCCTCGATTGTTGAGGGCAAGGGGAGAGCCCACGGTACCTCCAAGCGTGCCGAGGTCCAGCATTTTCCCCTTCTCCCAAAGAAATGGATCCTGAGTCGGGAAGCCGGTAGTGGGATTCGGAGTGAAGTTCGTAAGCGAGAGGCCGGCGACCTGGCCGCGCTCGTTTATAAAGAGAGCCCAGGCTTCCGGGCCACCCAGTGTGCCCAGATCCTGCATCACTCCGTTTTGCCAGAGGAATGCCCGTAGCTGTGTGGCGAGAAAGGAGAAGGGATCGGGAATCGTATTCACCGCCATCCCGACCACTTGGTCGCGGTTGTTCACAGCGAATGCGGAGCTCTCGTTTCCCCCCAGCGTTCCAAGATCGATGATTTGACCGTTCTGCCAAAGGACGGCACGAGTCTCGCCGTAGCCTGGCACCAGCGGATCGACCACACCATTTCGTGACTGCCCAGCGATCAGTCCAGTATCGCTGATCCAGGCGGCGGTGCTGGCATCGCCACCGGGAAGCACACCCAGGCCGATCAGGACGCCGTTCTGCCATTGGAATGCGTTGGGGAGGAAGCAGTCCTGGGCGTACGGGTTGAAGCAGTTTGGGGCGTAGGGGTCCAGCGTGGTAGTGTCCCCCCATCCCACAACCGTGCCGTGGCTGTTTACGACCCGGTTAGGCGCTCCGTTCACTCCGTTGTCGGTTTCAAGATAGCTGTTGGGGCCGCCGAAAGTCCCCAAGTCTACCAGTTTGTATCGATTGTGCTGCCGCGCGGTCAGTTGAAGCGGGGCCGCCAGCGCGGCGCAGAGCGTTATCGTTGTAATGCACGTCGATGTTTTGGATTTCATGTTGTCTCCTTTTGGCTTTGTCGACCGAAAATCGTCAATTACCTCACTGGCCCGCTTGCCGAGCCGAGAGTGCGACGGCCAGGGAACCGAGGGACGCGAGGTCCGTTCGTTATTCCGCTCGGCCCGCCGCTGAGCGCAGGATTAACGGTGGCGCTGGGTTGAGTGGCGGGCGCTGCGACGCTGTCCCCGCAGCTCGCATCGCCTTCCCCGCATGGGATCAGCACAAAGGCGTGCGTGTCGCCATTGGAGAGCACTCCGTTGCCGACAATCTCTCCGCTATCGTTGATATAAACGGGCGTTGTCAATGACAGGCTCGAGCCCGGAGCCACCAGGGTGTTCAAGTCGATGGCGGGGCCGCCGTTCTGCCACAAAAACCCGTGCGTCAGTGGGCCGCCACACCCCGCTGCCGTTGCGCCCACGATCTGACCGCTGGAATTGATCGACAAGGCGCGGCTGCACGGATCAGTCCCGATGGTCCCCAGATCGGTCATCACACCATGCTTCCAGAGAAACGCGTGGTGTACACAAGTGACGCCCGCACAACCCGGAGGATTAGGCGGCAAATCGGCATAACCGATCACCGCCCCCGCATCATTTAGCCACAATGCCCCTGCGTTGGCTCCCCCTAACGTGCCCAGGTCTCGCATTTGTGGATGGGCTGTCTTGTCCCAAAGGAAGGCATGGGCGATGAGATTGCCCGCCAGATAAGATTGGCCGGCCGCCTGACCCCGGTTGTTGAGGGCATTGGCTATCCCGCAAGTGCCTCCGAAGGTCCCCATGTCGATCATCCCGGTGTCCTTCTCCCAAAAGAATGGATCCTGGCCTGGGGCATTCGGCGCGCAGGTTGCGTTGTTCGCGTTCGGTGTGAAGCTTGTGTAAGATATCCCCGCTACCTGACCCCGTTCGTTCACCAGAGCAGCCCACGCATCCGGGCCGCCCAAGGTGCCCAGGTCCTGCATCCCGGTGTGCTTGTCCCACAAGAACGCCCGCGATTGTGTTCCGGTGCTGGAACCGAAAATCTGAAAATAGAAATAGGAGTAGGGATCGGTAGTCCCGTTGGCCGAGGACCCGACTACTTGGCCACGATTGTTTACAGCCCATGCCCAGCTCTGGTATCCCCCTTGCAACGCGGAGAGATCGGTGATCTGCCCGTGCTGCCAAAGCACAGCATGAATCTGGGGGAGACCGGTCACCGGATCGGTTTGACCGTTTTCAGAAAATCCGGCAATCAGCCCGTTGGCGCTGATCCAGCTAGTCTGGCTGTTGAGGCCGCCCTGGAGCACGCCCAGATTGGTCAGCACACCGTCTTGCCATTGGAAGGCGTTAGGGTAGAAGCAGTCGTTTTCAAGGTAGCAAAGGGGGTCGCGCGTTGAGGTGTCCGCCCAGCCGGCGACCGTACCCTCGTTGCTGATGGCTCGGGCGCCCGCCGTTCCATTAATAAAATAGAAGACCTCGGGCACGGTGCTGTTGGGACCGCCGAAGGTACCCAAGTCGGTGAGTTTGTATCGGGGTTGTGGTTTGCTTTGTTGCTGTTCCTGCGCGGCCAGTTGGATCGGGGCCGCCAGGGCAGCGAATAACGTCATCGTGGTAATACACGTCAATGTTCCGGACTTCATGTTGCCTCCTTTTTTGACTTTGTTCACCGCTACTAGAGAGAGCGCAGAAGCCCGCAGAGGACTCTGCGTTGTCAGTCGAAAATCGAGCGATTACTTCGTTGGCCCGTGTCGGGTTCGGCAGGAAAGCATGCCCGCAAAGGTTGTCTTGGGTGCACCCAGCCGGATTCCCCGCCCCGGCAATCTCTCCGCGATCGATAACGTCGACGGCGGCTGTCAGATTCAGACCGGAGTTAGGAGGAATCCGGCTGTTCAAATCGAGTCCGCATTCCTCCACAAAAATGCGTGGGATACCTTCTTACTTCGTTGGCTTCGGACCCCAACTCGGGCCAACGCAATTCTGGCTGGGGCAACCGCCCACGGTCAGCCCGGTGGCGATCCGTTTAATGGCCGATCCGTCGGCATTCATTGTGAAGAGGTCCAAGCTGGTATCCGTACTTAGCCGGTCACTCGCAAACACGATCTTTGTCCCGTCCGGAGAGTAGACGGGACCGAGGTCGTGGTGGCCGCCCGAGTTAGTGAGCCGCCTGATGTGCGTCCCATCGATGTTCATCACGAAAATGGACGTTGGCAGACTCGTGCTGTTGTGGTCCCACATCGAGACGAGCCGGCCGTCCGGAGAGACGTCGCCCGGGAACAGTTCGAGGACCGGGCGCGTCAACCGTTCTTTATTCGAGCCGTCGGCGTTCATGATCCACACGGTCTCGACAAAGCCGCCTTGCGTGCTGTAGTAGACGATGTGTGTGCCGTCGGGCGTGTAGACGGGCGCGTAGCTGTCCCAAAGTACGGTCGTGAGGGAAGTTATCCCGCCTGTGCCGTCAGCCCGCATGGTAGTGATGACGTTCGCACCGCTCAGCGTTGAAGTCCGGCCGAAGACGATCCGGGTTCCATCCGGTGACCAGCGTCCAGCGGTCGACAGGCCATCGAAGGTCAGTTGGGTCAGGCCCGTGCCGTCAGCATTGATCACGTAAAGGTTTGGGGCGCCGCTCCCTGGCGCGTAAGTAAACAGGATGCGTCGCCCGTCCGGTGAGAAGCTCGGCAGCCCTACCCCCCCTTGCGCGGTGGTCGGCAGGTTCGTAATCTGAACCATGCCGGTGCCATCGGGATTGATGGTGTAGATTTGCACGCTTCCGGCCGGGTTGCCCGAGAAGATGATCTTGCCGTTCTCTCCGGGGAAGGTGGCCTGGGCGGAAGCGCCCGTGAACAGCACGGCCAGGAACAGGGTGGCCGGGCAGGATAAGCTGCGAATAACTCTGGATGTGCGCATAAATTCTCCTTTTATCTCTTCTATGTCTTCAGGCTGGTTGTGCCGGTGGAAAGGCGGCTCTACTGCGGCGCCGGCCCCCACTGCGGGTCCACGCCGCCAATCTCGATCCGCCTCAGATGTTGCGCGAGAAATCGCCTCGGGCCGGCATTCCCGCCGCTCGCGGATAGCCCCGCAGCGCCCGGCGGCGAACCGGGAAGGGTCAGCACCTGGCGGAGCCCGCTGCCGTCCGGATTCATGACGTAGATCGCCGAATTCGCCAACGAAGGCGATAGCCGTGCGAAGGTGATGGCATTGCCGTCGGGAGACCACGAAGGGACAGTGTCATGCGGTGCGTTGAGGTACCCGTGCCAGTCTTCGTTCGTACGGGTGAGTCGCGTGAGCCCCGTCCCATCCGTGTTGATCGCCCAGATCTCCTCGTTCAGCGCAAAACCGAAGTGGTCAAATACGCTTCCGTTACTCGAAAACGCGACCTTCCGCCCATCCGGCGACCAGCTCGGGGCGTCGCCCCCAATCCACGGCGGGGTGAGGAGGCGGACGTTCGAGCCATCGGCGTTGACCAGGTAAATCCCCAGGAGAACGCCGCCCCGCCCTCCGTTGACGAACGCGATCGTCTGGCCATCAGGCGAGTACCAGGGTTCAAAGTCACTCACCGAAGGCTCAAAGTTGGTGATTGCGGTAAGTCCGGTGCCGTCCGCTTGAACCCGGTAAATGGCACAGCCGTTCGTGCCGGTGGTTGGACATCGCGTGAACACAATTGTGTTCCCATCCGGCGAGAAGCTCGGTTCGTAGTCGCCGTAGGACAGCTCGCTCAGCAACAGATGCAGATTGCTTCCATCGGCGTTCATGAGCCAGAGCTGGCCCGGAGCGTTCTGCGGGGGGAACTCGGCGAACACGATCTGGCGGCCGTCAGGCGACCAAGCCGCGGCGTTTGCAGAGGTGTTGGGCGGGAGCGACGTGACTTGCCGCACGTCGCTCCCACTGGGGCTCATCGTGTAGACGTTGCCTAGCATGTTCGCTGGGTTGCTCGGTGCGAAGATGAAGGCGATCCGGCCATTCTTTCCTGGAAACGTTCCACTGGCAGGTCTGGTCAGGACGGTCGCCATGGCCGCGACTGCCAGCACCGCCAACAGCGGCCTTATTCTCTCGGTGTTCATAACTTCCTCCTATGATGGGTGGTCTACTCCAAACTTGTTGTGCAGCTCGGGGCCGGCCAACGGAAGGCCGCACATAGCCGCAAAGAGGCTTTGCATTTGCCCGCTTTCCCTTTTCCCTCTTAGTGGCATTCCTACCCACTAGCCTGGCATTCAATCGCTACGCCCACTAGGCTGCATGAATCGGTAGGGCGGCGCGATTGACGCCCGGTCAAGCCGGTCACGAAATAACCGGCGCTTCACTTAACCTACACTTGCGCTGGCGGTTTCGCCATAGCATGTTCATGCGGTTTTGTTTATTGGGTCAGTCGAGGCTCCGCTGGCTTAGGCGCTCTGAGCCGGGCGGGAACAGGTTCTGTCTTCGGAACTGGGCAACTCACTTTTCGATCTGCCAGCGGCGGCGGTCCGGGAACAAATTGAACTTGTGCACTAAGATCCTTTGCCACAGCCGGTCCCAACGCATGTCGTAGCAAAGCTGTAAAGCACTCGCAGGAAAATCGGGAAAATAGCATGGGCGAGCTTGGGAATCTCGATCTTCTCTAGCCTTGGCGGGTTCGGGCAGATCCGGATCGGGTGTGGGCGAATCACCTCGAACTGAAGCGGTGGCGTTCAATTCAGGTGCTCCGGATACAGACGACGAATAACGCTTCGAAGGCCGGCTAATCGGGAAAGGCAGGCTACGCCGCTTCGTCCTCAGCCGGCTCCGGCTTCGCGGGCGCCAGGTCTGCCAGGACCGGAGTTCCTCCTAGCGGCGCTGGAACGGCCACCTGACTCAGCGCCGTAACGACATCGCCTTCGACGCCGCAAACACAGGGCAGCACGTCGTTGGGGAAATAGCCCTTGCAGGGCGCCGGCTGTCCCGCGAAGCAGAAATGTTCGTGCTCGCGTTCGCCTTTCATGGTGTTCCCCCTTCCTGTGGCTCAAATATTAAATCGAAACCGGCGGACAATTCCCTTCGCAGGTTCCGCGTGTTGAGAAGCGATCTGCACCCGTGCTACCCAGCCGGTCACGAAACGAGTTGACCTTAATGTAACTTACACTGCTCTTAACGGGTTCGCCATAGCACGGACATGCGGTTTTGTCGATGATTAATGACGATTAATAGGGCGGGTAGAACGGATCAGACTTAAGAGAGCGGTCAGAAGATGATGCGGCCCTTAAGGGCCGTGCGCACGGCCTCGGTCTTGGAATGGACGTGCAGCTTATCGTAGATGCTGCGAATGTAATCGCGGATGGTGTTGATGCTCACCTGGAGGCGGTCGGCCGCAGCCTGGTAGCTGTGGCCCTCCGCCAGCATCCCCAGCAGCCGGATCTCGTGAGGAGTGAGGTTATGGTCGATCTTTTGAATTGGACCGGCTTTGCGAAACAGTTGCACCACTTTGCGGGCCACCTCCGGGGACATCGGTGCGCCACCCTGATGCACATCCCGTATGGCCCCGAGCAGATCCCCTGGCGGCGTCCGCTTCAGCAGATAACCAGAAGCGCCGTTGCACATGGATTCAAAAATGTGTTCGTCTTCGTCATGGATGGTCAGCATCAGGATCTGCATTGAAGGATATTTTTCATGAAACAGCCGAGCGCCCTCGGAACCCTGAATTCCAGGCAGGTTGATGTCCAATAGCAAGACGTCAGGCGCTTGGCCGCCAAGGCCGCGCAGCGCATCTTCCACTGAACCGAATGCGCCCACACAGTGATAGCCGGGGGTGCCATCGATTAGCAGTCCTAAGCCCTTGCGGATGGCGTGCTCATCATCGATCAACGCCACAGTAATGGAGTCGGCTGCGGGCATACCTGGGTCTCACGCTCAAAAGCTGCGAAAAAGTAAGTCGATACACCGCGAATCAACGGGCGCGTTCCACAAGCGGCCGTGGAGCGGTTTCCTGAACTTTGTGCTTAGCATGTCAGACTAGCACGGCCCCGCGGGGCAAACAACCGCATGAACATGCGGTAAAGTTCAGGCCAAGCCGCCTGCGGGCAGACAGGCAGGAGGCCTGCCCTACTTCAGGGGGACGGTCAGCTCCAGGCGCACCCCGCGGCCGGCAGCGGATTCAACGCTCATGCGGCCGCCCAGTTGCGCCGCTCGCAGTTTCATATTGCGCAGCCCATTTCCCTGCTCACCGGCCTGGCTGAAGCCGCATCCATCGTCCACAATCTCGGCTCGCAGTTGATGATCCTCCACCGCGATGGTCAGTCTGGCCGAGGCGCAGTGCGCGTGACGCGCAATGTTATTCAGAGCCTCTTTGAAGATCAGAAACAGGTGGTGGCGCTGCTCGGGAGTGAGTTTTACCTTCTCCGGCTGGGGCGGTGCTTGTAAGAACCAGGCAATGCCTTGGGCCTCTAGTACCGCGGCAGACTGCCGGACCCGCGTGATCACATTGTTTAAGTCGTCCCGTCGGGGGTCGATGGACCACACCACGTCGCTCAAACTACGCGCCAACCCGCGCGCCATCGCCGCCACTTCACTCGCCATTTCAACTGCCTCCGGACGAGCGCTTCCCATCTGCTGTTTCACGGCTTCGCTCAGGAAGGCCATCCCCGACAGGCTGCTCCCGATATCGTCGTGCAGATCGGTAGCGATGCGCGTACGCACGCGCTCCAGCTCCAGCAATTGCGCGAGACGATAGCGGTAGAGCGCATAGACTGCAAGCGCCATAAGCAACCCCGCGGCGGTGAGAAACCACGCGCGCCGCCAAACCGGCGCGAGGACCTGAAACGAAACCAGGGCGGGCTCGGCGCTCACCATACCGTCCCCGTTCACAGCGCGAACTTGAAGCTGATACTTTCCGGGCGCGAGGCGCGCCAAGTTGACGCTGCGCTGATCGGCCGGCGGACTCCAATCCTCACCGCTACCTTCCAACCGGAATTGATAACGGAGCACCTCTCCCACACCGAAGTTCAGGCTGGCAAAGTCCACCTGAAGGTCGTTCTGGTTGGGCGCGAGCACCAGGCCTGACAGGCGGGTCTCGCCCAATTCAGAAACCGGATAGGGGATCCCGGCAACACGCAGGGCGGTGATACGGATGGGCGGCGGCGGACGGGACTCAGGCCTTTCCATCTCCGGAACCAATCGGGAGAGGCCCTGAGCCGAGCCGAACCACAAAACGCCGCGGCGATCACGGAAAGCCGCTAGAGGGTCGCCGGCTAATCCGTCAGCCGCCGTATAACGCTTCGTGCGGCCGGTCTCCGGATCGAGCCGGTAAAGGCCGTGCCCTGTCCCGATGTAAATCCGTCCCCACTGATCTTCCGTAATGCATTGCACATCGGTGTTGGATACGCCCTCGCCGACAAGCTTGATGAACCGCGGCCGTTCCGCTCCAGGATCGTCCACGCGGCCCACGCCACCGCGCGTGCCGCCAATCCAGAGCCGGCCGAGATGGTCGACAAGGAGGCTGTAGATCGTGCCGTCGGGCAGTCCATCGGCTGGGGTGAAGACCGTGAAACGGCCATCGCGGTAGCGAGCCAGGTCGTGCCAGTGGAATCCCATCCAGAGGTTTCCGAGTCGATCCTCGGCGAAGGCGGTCACCCCTCCACCTGGATGCACTTGGGCTAGCGATGATATTGTATGAAACGTCTCAGTGGCACGATCCCAGCGGGCTATAGAATTCCCCTCGGCAGCCCAGACGTCCCCCCGCGAGTCCTGGTAAGTCCGGAAAACCAAGTCTCCCCTCGGTCCGTTCTTACTGCTGTAGATTGCCCGCGGCGGTGTGTGCGCGAGGGCCTCAAACCGGGTCACCTTGGGGTATCGGCACAGCCCCTGGCCGGTGGCTAACCACCATTCTCCCGCGCGGTCCTGAAACGCAATCTGATTCCAGCCCCATCCCAGATCTGTAATCCACGGTGGCAGGTTGAACGGGACCGACACAAAACCAGTGCCGTCAAAACGGTGGAGGGTGAGCTTTCCGTGAGGCTTGTTGATCACGCACAGTTGGCCCGCCTGGTCCTCGAAGATGGTGCTGCTCCCTGCTTCCTGAAGTCCCTCCTGGATGCCATAAGTCGTAAAGCCACTCCGTGCTAATTTCATCGCGCCGTGGAATTCAGTGCCCATCCATAGATTTCCGCCCCGATCTTCGACCAGCGCGCCAATGCCCACGCGCACGGCCGGATAAGCCCTAAGCTTCCAGTCCTCCCCATTTCTCTCCGGAGAGAGTGTGGCGAGCCCCCTCGCCGTGCCAATCCAAATCTCTCCATCGGTAGACTGAAGCAGCGCGTTGACCCGGTTGTGCGGCAATCCCTGCGCCGTCGTGAACGTGCGCGCGACCACCGGATGCTTGGGGTCAGGCTCCTGGACGAGCTGGAACAACCCGTAGTTCGTGCCTACCCAAAGGCGGCCACTACGATCTTCGAGGAGTGCAGGGATCTGGTGCTCACCCGGTCCGTCAGGCAAGCCGTTCCGGAGGGTGTACCGCTCCACGCGGCCGTCCGGCCATCGCCGGTACAGTCCGTGGGCATATGTGCCGATCCACAAAGCACCGTCTTTATCTTGCAGCAGTGGGTTAACATCGTTCACCGGCGATCCCAGGTCTACCGCCCGAATCTGCCACTGGCCGCCAGCCTTTTGCAAATTTCCCAGGCCCGCATGGGTGGTACACCAGATCGTGCCATCGCGGTCTTCCAGGAGCGCGTCTACGGGCCGGGCGTCAGGGTGCCAGTTGGTGGGGTAATGGACGAATCTCGGTTCGGATTTGCGGTTGCCTGCCTCCTTTTCCCGTGCAGCATTGGCCGACACTCCATTGGGGTTGAACCGGACGATCCCGTTGTATGTCGCGATCCAATATTCACCGTTGCGGGTCTCAATCAGGTCCGTCACCATGCGATCCGGAACTCCCTGCTCCACGCCGTAGTTGGTGAAGGTGTATCCGTCGAAGCGCGAAAGCCCTTCTACCGTACAGAACCACAGGAAACCGTGCGAGTCCCGAACGATGCGGTTGATGCCATTCCGCGGCAAGCCGTCAGATGTCGTATAGGTCTTGATGGGCAACTGCTGCGCACGAAGGCCGGCGCATGCAATCAAGAAGAGAATCGCGGGCAGCAGCGGGCCGGAGAGGGCCTGTTTCCTGGTCTGCACTTCGCTTTGGCCACCTCCTGCGACAGCGACCGCCGCATGCGCCTCACGATACCGGCGGCGCCGCGATCCATCCCATAGATTCTACAAGATTCTACTCAAACTGCCTACCGGTTGCTCGTCGGCACAGTCGACAGGTCCATGACCTCCAGCTCAGACTGATGGGAGGCTGAAGGAGGTCCAAGTCCACTCTCTGCGCGGCCAGCGCTACATGGCTCGTTTCATCCCTGCACTGACTCTACTGAGCCGCGCACCCCGGCGCGCCCCAGTGTCCCCTCGTCAAACAACCGCCCGATCAGTGTGACGCCG
>OBLU010005775.1_pt1 | contig 11048 bp, 5 predicted proteins | sample 1518681 | NCBI WGS metagenome assembly OBLU01 (sample SAMEA3539304, study PRJEB22396) | soil metagenome | biome: tundra; feature: field; material: soil | place: USA | collected 2010-05 | depth 0.15 m
TCGGCGGCGATGGACAGCAGATTTGCAGCGGCAACTTGATTCGCTGGCGGAATGTGACTGGCATTTGTAACGACATCTTGAATCCCGCCATGGGTTCATCTGGCATGCTGTTTGCGCGGAATGTAGAACTCGACTCTTCGTTCCCCGATCTGGGCCTGAACGAACTGACGCGGAATCGTCACGGAAATCGGCTCTCTATTTTGGAGCCGGACCCGCAGGTAATCAGCCGTCGGCTATTCACGCGAATTCAATCAGACCCGGCAAAATGCAATGAGGGATATGGCTTGCCGGGGGATTCGAAGGACGCCAATTGCGATTACAAGAAGGCGCCATTCTTTAACGTGCTCGCAGCCTATTGGATCCAGTTCATGACTCATGACTGGTTCTCGCATCTCGAGGAAGGGCACAACCAAGCCGAATACATGAAGGTGGGCTGCGAGACAAAGTTGGTAGATAACATCGAACAGCCGCTCACCCCTGAAGACATACAGAAATTAGGTTGCCGCCCTGATGACAGGATAGACAAGGGGTATGTTGCTCAGGATTCACCACCAGACACATTCTCCTCTGGCGGCCGGACGTATTTGACGCGCGCGCCGAAGACAATGAGCAACACGAATACTGCCTGGTGGGATGCCTCGCAACTGTATGGCTACGATGACACCTCTCGCCAACGCGTGAAGCGCGACCCAGCCGATCCGGCGAAGCTGCTTCTCGTTCCGGTGGCCGGTCAGCCGGGCACCGGATACCTGCCGGTATTTGATGCGAGTGCCCCAATCAATCCCGAATGGGCGGGACAGGAAGCGGCTGGATTTCCCGACAATTGGACCGTCGGCCTCAGTTTCCTGCACAACCTGTTCGCTCGCGAGCATGATTCGTTTGTCGCTGAATTCCGTAGAATCGCTGCGCAAACACCGAACGCAGACTGCGGCCTCCGCGACCCATCCCAGCCAAAGCAAGTCATTCGCTATCGCGATGTGACTCCGGACCAACTGTTCGAGATCGCTCGACTGGTGGTCGCGGCGGAGATTGCCAAGATCCACACCACCGAGTGGACGCCCCAGTTGCTTTATAACGAGCCGCTTTACCTGGGAATGAACGGCAACTGGAACGGCCTCTTGGGGGCCAACGGTGGGTTGTTGTCGAAAGCCTTGAGCGATGTTGTGGTCAAGAACTTTGGCAAGTCCACAGAAACTTCAGAAGCGACGGAGTGGTATTCCGTATTTGCATCCGGACCGGGAATCTTCGGCCTCGGCAGCAAAATAAATGGATATGACATTACAAATCCGAAATACACCAACGGCGGTGTAAATCATTTCGGCTCCCCCTTCAATTTCCCTGAAGAGTTCGTTTCGGTTTACCGCTTGCATCCGCTAGTTCCCGATCTGCTCGAATATCGCGATCTCAAGGTCGACCCTAATAAAATCGCTAAGCGAATTCCAGTTGTCGAGACTTTTCAGGGCAAGGCGACCGACTTTACGCATTCGATGGGGCTGGCAAACTGGGGGCTGACGCTGGGCCGTCAAAGGCTGGGGATTCTCACGCTGCACAACTCACCACTCTTTTTCCAAAACCTGAAGATAGGCAGACTCGACAGCAAGACCCAACAGATTGATGTAGTGGCGCTCGACGTTATTCGCGATCGGGAGCATGGAGTGCCACGCTTCAATGAATTTAGGCGGCAATATGGACTTCGCCAGCTGACCAGCTTTGACGATTTTATGGATCCTGCCGTAGCGCCCGGCTCACCCGAGCATCTCGAGCAGCAAGATGCGGTTCGGACTTTGCGCGAGGTCTATGGCCAGCACGTTTGCGATACATCGAAAGTCATTACCGACGCACAGGTCAATGACGATGGTTCGCCAATCAACGACTGCCTTGGTCATCCAAATGGAACGCTGATCGACAACATTGAAGATGTTGACACCACGGTCGGCTACCTGGCGGAGTATAGGCGTCCCCATGGGTTTGCGATTTCTGAAACTCAGTTCGTCGTCTTTATTCTCAATGCTTCGCGCAGACTTTTCAGCGACCGCTTTTTCACTTCCTGCTTCCGACCGGAGTTTTATACAACGCTCGGTATCAACTGGGTGAACAATAACGGTCCCGGCCCGGCAACGATGGAAAAGGGAACTCCGAATGGACATAAGCAACCGGTATCCCCAATGAAGCGCATGCTTATGCGCAACATCCCGGAGTTAGCTCCGGAGTTGAAAAACGTGGTCAACGCGTTTGATCCATGGGCACGGGATCGAGGCCAGTACTACAGTCTGGCGTGGAAGCCGCGCCCCGGAGCCGAGTCCGATGACGCCTTTGCGAATCAATGAGACGGAATATCGGCGGTTTGCAGCACCAGAGTGAAACGATCGTCCATTTCGAATCACTATTGGAGTTGGACCAACGTTCAGCGGGCCTGTAAGCGCGAACATTTGACTTGCAATTTTGCGATGCACTATCCGTCCCCGGAATTATTTCGACATATCGACCTGATCGTGATGTCGCTTCGGTTCAGTTCAGCTAGGGGGATAAATGGCAACGAATACCGTGACGAATTGGTTTGGCAACATTGTTTCGCACCCGAGCGTGATTGTCGATGCGAATTCAGTGGATGACATCGTCGCAGTCTTGAAGGATCCGGTAAAGTATCCTTCGCCCGTTCGAGCAGTCGGATCCAATCATTCAACAGCACCGTGCGGAGTCGCTGACAGAGGCACGCTGATCCGGATGAAGATGAACCAGATTCTCAGCATCGGGCAGAACAGCATGACGGTTCAAGCAGATGCTGTGCATCTTGACATGGCAAAGGCACTCGAAGCACAAAACCTGCAGTTCTACGTGAACACTGAAATCGGCAGTCTGTCTGCCGGCAGCGCTGCATGTGCGGGGACGAAGGACGCATCCTTCCCCGGCGAATACGGGCAGGTTGGCTCGTACATCACAGGCGTCAAGATGGTGTTGCCAAGCGGCGATCTTCTCGAGGTCACCGAAAACGCACAGCCGGACCTGATGCAGAAAGTGCGGTGCAGCTACGGCCTCTTTGGGATTATCTATGAGGTCACTTACGCAATTCGACCGCTGACACCGATGCATGTACACCACACCACGTATAGCCTTGAAGATTTCTTCGCCGCCCTGCCTGACCTCAAGGCCCTGGGTTATTCGATGATGTATTACATCTTTCCCTTCGATAACAAAATTACCGTCGAGTTCCGTAAGTACAATCCGGATGCGACCGGCGAGCCAAATCATGCGGCATGGGCGCTGAGAAACCATATTTGGGGAACATCGGGTCCAAAGTTTGGGCATGATACCGAACAGAATGTCTCCGTTCCGTCCATACGCTACGGCATTATTGACGCGTTCAACGCTGCGTGGCGCCTGCAATTGGAGGCTATTGTATCGAGCGACTACACCATCCCGCCCGACCAGATCATCCAGTATCCGCCAGTTTCCAACGACAGCCGCTATACCTTCAGCCTCTTTGCCTTTCCTGAAGATGATTTCCCCGCCGCGCTCAGCAGCTTCTACAAATTCTGCACCGGTTACTATGCGCAGAAAGGATACCGCTCAAATCTGCTCTACGTTGGCTATCGCATCGCGCAGGATCAAAAGTCGCTGCTCTCCTATTCCTACGACGGAACTGTGATGACTATTGATCCGGTCTCGACCGCGAATCCAGGATGGGACGACTTTCTTACAGCCTACAACGAGTTCTGCATCAACCTTAATGGGAAGCCGTTGTTGAACCAGACACCGGGGCTGACTGCCGCCGTTCTCCAAGGGGCTTACGGAAGCAGATTGAAAGCCATTGAAGATGCCCGCAAGCAATACGATCCGCAGGACCGGTTGCTTAACAACTACTTCCGTGATCTGCTTTCGTAGCCGGATCGATTGGAATCGACAATGCCAAGGCTTTTCCCGATGCTCTTTTTCATCGCGCCGACATTGATCGTGCAGGCTGCGCGCCCGCAAACTACAGCAGCGATCGGGTGCGACTCGATTGTCGTATGCCCCGGTGCATTTCCAACCGACCTTACCAAAACAGCAGATTGCAGTTACACGCCGACGCAGCGAACTCTCGATTTTGTCTCCGGTTCCGTTACCGACCAGGCGGTGTTGGGGGCAGTCGTATTTGGATTGGGCGCGCAGGTGATCCAGTCTCCTTCGGAATGGAAACGCACATGGGATGGCTATGGCCACCGTGTTGGATCTCGCTACACGCAAGCGCTCGGCAAAGGAACCGCGCAATATCTCGTCGGGCTTATTTTGAAAGACGACCCACGTTTCCTTGCCTACAGAGACGATCCGGCGACCGTTGCTCGTCACCGGGATGCTGTTTCCGCCGTCGCTGCGCGCGCCTCCCCGGGTATTAGCAATCCTTGTGCAAATTCAACCGCAGTGAGCCTCGATTCTCTTTCGCATGACGGGTGGCAGCGATTTGGGCACGCATGGTACGACGTTGTCACTGTGCGCCATTCCACGCTTAAAGGAAATGGCCGTCGAATCCCCGCATTCTCGCGATTTGTGGGGGAGGCCGCCGGAGCTTATGCAGGCTATCCCTGGTATCCAGGGAGCGAAAACACTCTTGCGCAGGTCGGCCAGCGTGCGGCGGGCGCTTTTGGCACCGCCCTGCTCTCAAGTTTCTACACAGAGTACAAGCCGGAGATTACAAACCTGCTCGGCGCAGTCTTTCGCCATGGCAGCCAACCGAGGTCCAGTGCCGGGGTCCACCCATGAATCCGATGAAGATGTCGTTAGTGGCAGCGTTCCTCCTGCTTGCACTTGAAGGCTGTCGTGTACCGCTGCAATCGTACCGTTTGAATCCATTCCACCCTGCAATCGAGGTGTCGCCCGTTGACGGCGATCCTGCGGAGACAAACGCCACCGAACAGCCAGTCAAGGACTGCGTCAATGCGGATACACCCATCTGTCTCGCATTCATTGAGCTGGATGATATGGGAGAACCCTACAATAAGGTCGAACTTGACACAGCTCTCAGCCTGATCCGCAGGGCCAATGGGATTGAAAATGCCGATCCCATCGTCATCACGTTTGTCCACGGTTGGAAGAACAACGCAGGTCTTGGGAACGACAACGTCAGGGGCTTCAAAGCCGCGTTGCGAGAGGTCTACCAGCATTTCGCAACGATGAATCAACCCCACCATGTAATCGGAATCTACATCGGATGGCGCGGTGATCTTATTCGCAGTTACCTTCCGGTTGCGCGCCAGTTTTCTTATTTCAATCGCGAAGCGACGGCAATTCGTATTCCCGGCGCAACTCTGTCAAGTGCGCTCACGCAAATTGCCACGCGCACCCACCAGAATCACCGTGCCTTAGCGATCTTCATCGGGCATTCTTTTGGCGGGCTCTTGCTTGAGCGCGCGCTCACTGAGGCAACAGCAAGCCAAATCGCGGAGGCCTCCATCTACAGTGACGATGCGAAAGGGGCTGACCTCAGTTCGTCGAATGTGCAGGAAGAGAAGCTGGCGGCTAGCCAGGCGGCCAATTCGCGCGCCGATCTTGTCATCTTCATTAATCCAGCCGGTGCCGCCACCGAGGCCAAACAGATGCTGGATTTCATGACAAACAACCGGTTCAGATATCAGCCTCTCGGCAACCCCAACGAAGAGATCTCTAAAGATCCCGACCTGGACCGACCCTTGTTTGTCTCGCTAACGTCCACTGCCGATATGGCGACCAAGGTCGCACTCCCGATCGGTCACGGCCTTCCCTACCTGGGCTTCAAAGCCAATGGGAGTTTCCTGGATTTAGACCAGACTCCGAGTAAGAAATATGAATTGAGCTGTTTCGACCCTCACAACTCGCAACATGAAACCTGGTCTTTAACGACCAAGGAGCAGGGTGCCACATCGCAAGGCTCCTACTACTTGAGCAGCGCACCCCACATGCAGATTCTGCAAAGCCATGTCATGTTGAAAGCCGTTGGCGCAAACCAAATGCGAGTGTCGTCAACCGGCCAGACAATTCAAATCCAGGATCCGAATGCCATTGCCAATTGCGACCGGGACCTCTTCAACAAGCAGAACCTCAACATCGTCAGCACATTCAAGCTTGCAGATACCAAAGCCTGTTTTGCTATTCAAGAGCGCCCCAACCGTTGCAACGGTACGCCTTACTGGTTGATGGAGATTGACCCTGACGTTGTGCCCGACCACAGTACCATCTTTACTCGTCGGTTTATCTCATTCGTCATCGAGACGTTCTTTGCACCCAATGGAAGAGCCCTGCAACGCCTGAACCCACAGCTGAAGTAATGAGCTGACTGGATCGCAATTGGAGTCGTCATGAGCGAGAATCCGGAAGATGCAATGGAAATGGCAGCTGATCGGCTGTATTGCGAGCGATTGGTCGAGGTTGCGTTTCCCGCGACGGTGTGGATTGAAAGCAATTCGTATAGCAAAGAAGAGTTACGAGCGATACTGCAGATTGATGCAGGTTTCAGAGGTCGCGTCGCGAGGAAATACGGGAGCGATCCAAACGATTCGACGAGCGATGATCTGGTCGAGATGGCATTTCCCGCCACGGTAGAGATTTATGGGTTGATCTATGAGCGCGACAAGTTATTTCAAGAGCTGCTTGCTTCTCCCAAGCTGCGGAAACTGGTAGCGGAGAAGTATCACTATGCTTCGGACGAGTTGTACTGGGAGCGCCTTGTTGAGGTGGCGTTTCAGAAAAAGAAAGGGAAAAAGCATGAGGGCATTCAAATTGGATCAATAAGTTACAAAGATGAAAACGCTCTACGCAGCGCGCTTCAAGATGGGAGCCTTAGTTTTCGTGAACACGTTGGGAAAGCCTGCGGGTATCCACGTAGCCAGTGGATGCTTGAGATGTATTGCAGGCGGCTTCTAGAGGAAGCTTTTCCTGCCACGGTGGAGATCGAGGGAAAGTCGGTTGACAGAAACAAATTGAGCAAGGCGCTGGAGAGCGATCAATTGCTGCGGCAGAGGGTCGCCGTAAAATACTCGAGCCATCCAGAGTTACTGAGTATCAATGAGCTGATTGAGAAGATTTTCCCTTCGACGATCAAAATTGGGGAGATGGTCTATTCAAAGGACGGCCTACAGGCTGATTTGCCTTCCAATCCCAAACTGCAGCAGCAGCTAGCCGCCAAGTCATATTTCACCCCGAGCAAGTGGCTAGTCGAAAAAGAGATGCAGGTCAGGGGAGTGTGGACAGGCGACCCGGCCTCAGAGGATATCTATAAGACTGTAGCGGAGAATTGGTTAACAGGAGTTTGCTTTTCCGGGGGCGGGATAAGAAGCGCCACGTTCAACCTCGGAGTGATGCAAGGGTTAGCTCAGTTGGGCCTGTTGCCGAACATTGACTATCTTTCTTCGGTGTCGGGTGGCGGATACATTCATGAATTTTTGGCTGGCTGGATTCTCCAAAAAGGTAGCCGGGCTAAAGTCATTGAGGAACTGATCCCGCAGGCGGAGCCGGGGTGCCCGCCGAGAGCGCCAGAGCCCATCGAGTGGCTTAAGAGGTATTCGAGCTATCTTACGCCAGCACGCGGAATATTTTCGACGGATACGTGGACTGCGTTTGCAATTTGGATGAGGAACACGATCCTGAATCAAATACCGATTCTGACAGCATTCGCGTCCGCCTTCTTTCTTGTGCATTTGATCGAACCGCGGCCGATTGAGGGCTGGCATCCCGGGCCCGGCCATGGGGAGGTTCTTGGATCGGGGGTTTGGATCGTTTCGGGCCTGGTGCTGGCGGCCTATGCCATCGTGTCTGTTTACATCCTATGGCGAAATCTTTATCGGCAGGAGCAATGGGCAGCAAATGGAGTGGGCTCGGTAGAAGACCTTCTAACCAATCAAACGGTCGTTAAGTATGTGATCACGCCATGGCTTAGTTGTTCGTTGTGGCTGAGTTATTGGGTGCAGTTGCATTTTGCCGATCAGTCCTGGTGGTACTGGTTACCGCTTGGATTCCTCTCCCTGATGATCCTGGCCACGGTGCAGGCGGTGGCCTTTGCAGGCGGAGCGCCCAGGGCATACAAAAACCTGAACCCTGAAGCCAGTTGGTGGCGCAACGGATGGGCATGGACTGGATTCGCGGCGAGTGGAGCGGTCGCTACTGCGGTTGCACTGGCGTTGGGTTGGGCGGGGATGGAGGCGACCCAATGGGGGTCAGTGGCCTTTAGTAAATGGATTCATGCCACATTTCCAGTGAACATCGGCAATGAGCCGTTGATCATCGATGCCTGGCGGATTCGACTGGTCATGCTGCCTGGCTTGCTACTGAGTGTGCCCTATATGGCTATTGAATTAACGCTTGGCTTGTTAGGCCGGGATTACTGGATTATGAGACGAGAGTGGCTGGCGCGATTGCGGGCTTGGTCGATGTTATACGCACTAGTGTGGGCGGGCGGAGTCAGCTTGGTTCTGCTTGGGCCGTATTTGGGGTATTACATCGAGAGCAAGGGCGCGGCTTGGATTTGGTCGTCGTTGATTGCATTCCTGGCATCGCATGCAGCGACGATCTTTGCCGGGTGGAGCGGAAATTCAGATGGGAAGCCGACAAAGAGTGGGATTCTGGGCTTTAAGCCGATGGATCTCCTGGCCCTGGTGGCGGCCCCGGTGGCAATTGTGAGCTTGCTGTTGCTGCTTTCATTTGCGGCCTCGGTTACGGTCGATAAATCCGCGCGCCTGGTGCAGACCGAGGATTGTTCCGTCACTTCCGCCTTCAGCGTTCACTGCCAGTTGAAGAATTCAGCGGCCGGTATTCCATCGGCCAAAGAGTTCATCGTCGCGGACAGTGTGTGCCTGCTGACAATGTTGAGTGTGGCGTTGTTGTTAGGTTGGCGAGTGGACGTCAATGAATTTTCGCTTCACTCGTTTTACAAGAACAGGCTGTCCCGTTGTTACCTGGGGGCAACGGTTCCAGGGCGTCGGCAGCCGGATCCATTTACGGGGTTTGACGATCGAAGCCGGATGATGACCGCTGACGGCCAATTGCGAGAGCATCCACCTTTTGTGAAGGAATTGCTGCCTCTTGGATATACCAAGGCCACGGGGCAGGTGGGGCAGTATGACGGACCGTTTCCAATCTTCTGCACGACACTGAATCTGACTACAGGTGAAGACCTGGCGACCCAGGAAAGAAAGGGAACAAGCTTCGCATTTACACCGCTGTATTCGGGCTACAGCGTCCCGTGGACAGATGGACAGCGCAACGATGCGGTGAGTTTTAACGGCTATGTTCCCACCGATGAATATGCCTATCGAAATGGCGGCATTCATCTTGATTCCGCAGTAGCGATTTCAGGTGCGGCGTTGAATCCCAACCAAGGTTATAACAGCAACCCCGCACTCGCGTTTCTAATGACCTTCTTCAATGTTCGGCTGGGATGGTGGATATCAAATACGCGCAAGATGGATACTTGGCCGGCCTCTAATGGTCGTTCTACGCCCCGGTTTGCCCTCATTCACCTATTCAAAGAGTTGTTTGGAAAAGTAGGTGATGGAACAAAGTATCTGAATTTGAGCGATGGAGGGCACTTTGAAAATATGGGGCTCTATGAGCTGGTCCGGCGGCGATGCAGTTATATCATCGTGTGCGATGCCGAAGAGGATCCCGAGATGAAGTTTGAGGGAATGGGCGGGGCGATCACCAAGTGCAGGGCTGATTTTGGGGCCGAGATTGACCTCGATTTGCGGCCGCTGCGCAGGCAGGAGGATACACAATACAGCAAGGTGCATTGCGTGGTGGGGACAATCCGTTATCCACCGCCGCCGGGAGAAGGGGCGAATGCGCAGGTGGCGACAGAATGTAAGAACATGGGGGACGATGACGACGATGCCTACACCGGCGTAATTGTGTATATGAAATCTTCCTTGGTAGGCGATGAGCCGGCCGACTTGTTAACCCATCAGCTAAAGTGTGCGGAGTTTCCCCAGGATTCAACGGCCAATCAGTGGTTTGCTGAAACGCTGTTTGAGGCCTATCGCCGGTTGGGACACCATATCGCAATGACAACAATTCGCCCGGCTCTTTCGCCGCTCGAGACACGCGTGAAAGGTCGGAGAGATATCCCCGATCTGTTTGAGCGAATGTATGAGGTCTGGTATCCACGGACGCCGGAAATGGAGAAGTATCTCGGACGTCACCTGAGGCAATATGAAGATTTCATGAAAGAGTTGCGGGAACGGAACGAGTTGATTGGTCTGGAGGAACGGCTCAACGATCCACAAAGTACGGTTGCACTTCAAAAGCGGCGTAATCCAAGAGATCCTACCGCACCTGCTGACCTTCCATTTGTAAAGTGGAGTGCGCCGCAGAATATTGCTGGAAGCGGACTGTATGCGACGCAGTTTGCAAACTCCCTTCTGGGATTTATGTATACGGTTTATACGAATTTACAGCTGAGTTTTCCTGACAATCGGATCTCGCCGCACGCCGAGCGGTGGATTTGCCTGTTCCGGCGTTGGTGCCGCGTCGACCTGTTGCAGGACACCTGGCTAGAGCACGAATTTGTGTACTCTGAAGACTTCAAGTTGTTCGCGAAACGGGAGTTGCGGTTGCCCTGATCCCGCGGAACGAGAAAGCCGACTCTCCGCACAGTGCAATTCTTGGTGTAGGCATAATCCCTGTTGGGAAGACAGCCGTGCGTCGCCAACATGCTTGTGGAGGACTAAATGCGACCTGCGGCCGTCGCGGCAGGAGTACTCAAAGAGAGAGATACGGTTCGGTGCGGATTCCACAATCTGCGTCATTCTCTGGCGAACTTCCTCGTTGGTCAAGGAACGGACCCCAAGACGGTCCAGACACTGCTTCGTCACGCAGACGTCGCGACCACACTCGGTATCTATGCTCACTCCCACAGCGAGTCCCGCATGACCGCGCAAGGCGATATGCTGACGGCGTTTTTCACGCCATCTACGCTGGTGGTGCAATAACAATCACGGGTGGATGGCGGGTGGAAGATTTTCTCTAATTTACAGCTAACTACTTTAGAAAGTGGTGGCCAGAGACGGGATTGAACCGCCGACGCCGGCCTTTTCAGGGCCGCGCTC
>OBLU010005776.1_pt1 | contig 11048 bp, 13 predicted proteins | sample 1518681 | NCBI WGS metagenome assembly OBLU01 (sample SAMEA3539304, study PRJEB22396) | soil metagenome | biome: tundra; feature: field; material: soil | place: USA | collected 2010-05 | depth 0.15 m
ATGGGAGTCGAAAAAGCCGACTCGACTTGAGCGACGGTAGCCGTGACTGGCAGCGAGAGGTCGGTGCCCGACGCGGGACCAACACTGAGCCCTTGGGCTTCAAGCGCGGTGGTCACCGCGGCGATCGTCGCGGGAGTTGGACCGTAAAGGCGGCCGAACTCACCGGCCGAGAGGAATTGGTGGTACTCGGGAGAACCGGGAGTGGAGACTGCTTTGGCCATGGACGCAAGTCCGGCGGGGTCTCGTGGGTCGAGAGTCACCAGCAGGGCCAACGACGTCGACGAAATTGCAGGTCCAATCAGCTTGTCTCCTAAAGGAATTGACGCGAGTGAGCCGGGAAGTAACTGAGTGCGAGCACTGACAGCCGAACCCGCAGAGTCGACGCCAACTGACGAAGCTCCGAGCATGCCAACGAGGAGTAGTGCTGCGCTCGACAGAATTCGATTCGTCGTCGAAAGAAACGAGCTCCGCTTGCGTCGGATCTTGTGAGAAACTTGCATCGAAAGCCCTTCCGAATGGGTTTCCGTTCTGCCATCTACTGAATCGGGTTCAACGGCCCGTACCAACGCGAGGGTAAACGTGTGCCCGCGAGGAATATACACGGACCACGTTCACAATACCAATGGACAATTGGTATTTCGACAGACGAGCAGTGCGCTCAAGCATTTATTGTTCACCGCGGTCCTCCCCGAATCACCAGGAACACTTCGCAAGGGAGTATCACTTGAATCTCTGCTTCCCAAGCTGAGAACGCGAGTTCGATTCTCGTCGCCCGCTCCAAGGGTTTTCATCTAAAGCCCAATAGTGGTAAGGGCTTTTGTGTGACCGCCAGTGATCACCTGTGACCACCAGTGACCACCATTGTCCGGTGTTTAGTGCCCAACTGGTGCCCAGAAGTGCCCAAGTAGTGCCCAAATGCAAAAACGATCGGCCATCTGGGGGTGACGTCTCGAGATCTTTCTTAGCGTTGGCTCCTTCCTCGTCCTTGCGATCTCGGTACGCATCAATTCCGTTGGCCCGTTCCTGGTGGCGGCGTTCGTCCTGGTGGCTCTTCGCTTGCGTCCTGACATTCGACAGCTTCTGCTCCACCACACGCGTACGAATCGTGACCATCGCAGTATTCACGCTGCACTTTGGCACTGCGTGATCATTGGGCGAAACGGTTCGATCCCAAAGGTCATTCGGTCAGCGAGCCTTCCGGTCGGCCGTCGTTACCTCCTTCAATTGCCGATTGGACTGCACGCAGCGTTGCTGCAGAAATCGTCGCTGGAACTGGCCGCCGCCCTCGGTGCCCGCGAAGTGCGAATCAAGGCCTCTCCCGTGAACGCGAGCTACGTCGAGCTCGCCGTCATTCGACGAACGCGTTTCCGAAGGTGCTCGTTTCTCCTCTCGTCAATCAGCACGAGACCTCGCTATGGGAACCATTCTTCTTTGGCGTGGGTCAAGACGGATTGGCAGTTTCGATTGGTCTTCCCGAGCACAACTTGCTCATCGGTGGCGAACCAGGCTCCGGTCAGTGGAACTCACGTTGCTGGACGGCAAGCAGGTGGAGTTGATCGCGTGGTCCGACGTGGCCGACGAGTTTGTGGGAGCTGACCAAGAGGCGGCCGTCGCGGCTTTAGAGGGTCTCCTCGACGTCATGGACGACCGTTACGCGCTGCTGGCCCATAATCGTCGGCGCAAGATGACGGCCGAAGACCTCGATGGTTTGTTCGCCACGACTCCTGACACGAAGAAATGAACTCTTCAACATCTGAGAGTTGGGCCGGACGCGGCGCTTCGAACTACCGAAGTTGCTCTTCATCTTCCCCCGCGAGCCATTCAGGGGCGTCATCTGGAGCAAGGGGCGTAAGAACAACGACTCCGTCGGTCAGCACGTGGTCACTCACTTACTGAATGTACTCTCCGAATTCGGACACCCGACGCGACAGGCGTGCAACCATACATCGGCGCCGCCAAACAGTTTGATTGTTCCGTGCTTCTTGGTAATGCTCCAGTTGTAAGTAGCGCATAGCAAATCAAGGGAATCTTTTCTATCGTGGTGCCATGCGCCTCGATGAGCCATTGCTTGAACTCGGTATTACCGGCAGCGCATATGCCGCGCCGGTCGATGGCGGTCTGGGAATTGGCTTCAGTGAACACGAGCTGGTCTCGCCCGCCTCCGTTATGAAGATCCAAATCGCCCTCACCATAGAAAATCTCACAGCACAAGGGCTGTTGGACGGCACTGCGAAGCGAATCGTGCCGTCCGGGCCAAGGACTCCGGGACCAACGGGTATGTCGCTTATGCGCGACGAGATCACAATCTCAGTTCGCGATCTCGTTGTCGCGATGCTGACAATAAGTGACAACGTTGCCACCGACGAACTCATCGAATTAGCCGGACTCGACGAAATCAATCGCACCACGCGCGGTCTGGGAATGGAGCGGACCGAAGTCACGAGCAATCTTCGCGAGATGCTCAGAAATATAGCTCTCGAGGTTGGCTTCGAGGACTTTGATTCGTTTGGGGCTCACAATCCGGACATCGACGGAGCTCCCTCCACAAGAGAAATCGCGGAGAGGATCGAAGCAAGCGCGGCATTGGATCCGACTCGAGGCTCTCGTACAACAGCATTCGAAACCGTCACGTTGCTCCAGGAGATCTGGACGGATCGAGCCGGTGATCGGAATGCTTGCCATAGCGTTCGCGAGATCATGGAGAAACAATTGACACGAAGTCGAATCGCTTCAGGTTTCAGCGCTGATACCAAAGTCGCCGCCAAAAGTGGAGCCCTGATGGGGGTTGTCCGGAATGAGGCAGGCGTCGTCGCATTACCCGACGGCTCTGCATTCGCCGTTGCTATTTTCACCCGAAGGGAAATAGAGAACACGACCAAACCGGGAATCATTGATGGCGTTATCGGGCGGGTGGCTCGCTCGTTGATCGACGTAATTCAATGATCGTCGAATGCATGCCGCAGTCCAAGACTCTCGAAAAAATGCGCCACATCTCACGGCGTCCTGAGTCAACAGTCAGAAGGGTCTAAGTACGTGGCTTTACTCCCCGACATTATTCAGGCTGGTGCAATTGAACTATGCCGCCCACGGCCCGAGACTGTCGATGACGTGCTGAAAGCAGTTGAATCGAGTTACCCGGAACTTCATCATTGGCTCTCTTGGGCCCAGGTTGAACCCACGCGAGAGTGGCTTCTCGGAGTACTCGAAGAGGACCAGGCCAACTTCGAAGCCGACGAACATTGGGCCTTCACTCTTCGTGAGAATGAAAGGGGCAAGGTCGCCGGCTGCGTCCCCTTCATACTGACCCAGAGGTGGGCACTCTGATCATCGGGTACTGGGTTCGCACAGAATGCACCGGCCGTGGTTACGCCAGCGCCGCTGTTCGAGCATTGACGGATGCTGCATTCCGGTTTCTCCCCGAGATAGAGCGGATTCGTATCGACATGGACCAATCCAATTTCGCCAGCGTGGCAGTGGCGCGTGGGGCTGGCTACCAACTTGTTGGTGAAGTCGACCGTGAAGTCTTGGCGCCAGGACACTCGGGCAGAGGTCTTCTGTGGGCGACGGAGCGTTCATCATGGACGTAGTGAACCGCCGCACGGCAATGATTGCTGTGAGTGCGGTGGTCCTCGCCGCGGCAATCGCGGCTGGAATCGGGTGGGGACTCATGTCGAGCGCGTCCGGCGACCCCGGTGGCAAGGTCTTGGCGCAACTCGCACCAGTGGTTTCGGCACTTCCATCGGGAGCTTCCACGACCTACCTGTGGAAGATGGAACCCACCCAGGACAGTTGCGATGGAATCGCCGGGACGCAGGGGTGGTCGCAGGTTGTCGTGCAAGCGGCATTCCGGTGGCGGAGGTCCCCACGAGCGTTGTTCGCGGTAATGAATGGGCGACTGATTCGAATCGGTTGGGGCCACGGTGCATCACAAAACAGTTCACCTCCGGGCTACCAGTGGACAAAGAAGATCTCGAATGGCACGAAAGCTGACCTCACTGTCGACAAAGAGTCCTCCTCATCGCTGTGGCAACTCGATGCCGTAGCACCGCCCGTAGGTAGAGCCGCGAGCGGTTGCTAGGAATCCGCGCCAATTCGGGTTGGTGATGTGAATCCAAGGTGAGATCAGTTTCGATTACTTTTGCGCGCCCGACACGAACGCCGTCGCCCCATTCAGTTAACGTCGTGTCGATGAAGGCGCATGAAGCGATGGCGGAGTCCAACCCAGCAGATGGTGCGGAGCCAAGGGATTCGCTGGTGGGCAAGAATCCTCAGTACGACTCATTCGCGAGTGAATTCCTGGATCACGCTTCAGAGGGCTTTTACAACGCGCATTACGATCGCCCGGCGTGTCTTGAGTTGCTCGGCGATGTAAACGGAAAACGTGTTCTTGATGCCGCGTGTGGGCCCGGGCTCTACGCGGAGGAACTGGTGAGGCGCGGGGCATCGGTGGTGGGCTTTGATCAGAGTCCGGCAATGATCGAACTGTGTCGGAGTCGAGTGCCGACTGGCGAATTTAGAGTGCACGATCTAGCTGATCAACTGGAATGGTTAGACGATGCAAGTTTCGACCTAATCCTTCTGGCACTCGCAATTGAGTACGTGGACGACCGAGTGGGCGCCCTTCGAGAACTATGTCGAGTACTTTCCCCACGTGGCGCATTCGTGATGTCTCGGCAACATCCAACAGCCGATTGGCTTTCCAATGGCGGAAGTTACTTCGACACCAGAATCATCGAGGAAACCTGGAGCAAAGGTTGGCATGTGCGCTACTGGCTGTCACCACTTGAACGAACCTGCGAGGAAATCGGCCAGTCGGGATTCCTTATCGAACGTTTACTCGAACCACGGCCGACGACCGAAGCTGGTGCGTTGAATGCCGACGAGTACGAACGCCTGCGACGAGAGCCTGGCTTCATGACATTCCGGCTCGTGCCGAAGGTCGAACCGGGCTGTTAAACGATGACGACGGCGGCCCGACGCAACAGACACACTTCCCGGCGCTACAAGCTCTTAGAAAGTCAAGTAGGGGCCCTCTGAGGCACTGCGGGTCTCCATCGGTGAAAGTACTCTGAGCGGATGGACGCGCGACTCGAAGCCAACCTCGAAAATTGGAACGATCGCGTCAGGATTCACGCTGAGTCTCGGTTCTACAACGTTGAAGGTTGGCTTCTTAAAGCCCCGGCGCCCCCGACTTGGGAGATCGAGACTCTAGGGGACTTGGAGGGCAAGACCCTCGTACATCTCCAGTGTCATTTCGGAATGGACACTTTGCAGTGGGCCAGAGCCGGAGCCACCGTCACTGGCCTCGACTTCTCACCCGTGGCCATTGATAAAGCCAATGCGCTCGCGGAACGTGCCGGGCTGTCCGAGCGTGCGTCCTTCGTCTGCGCCAATGTCTACGACGCACCTCAAGCGCTTTCGGGAAAACGGTTCGACGTCGTCTACGTCAGCCTTGGTGCGCTTTGCTGGCTGCCGGACGTGGCTGCATGGGGTGGGGTCGTGGCAGACCTTCTCGCTCCAGGGGGAAGACTGTATCTGCACGACGGTCACCCGTTTACTTCGTGCTTCGACGATGACGGAGAGCGGGTCATCTACAGCTACTTCGAAGAGCCTGATAACCCCTATGTCTCCGATAACGCCTCTACGTACACCGACGGCGGGGAACTCAGTGCCACCAGAACCTACGATTGGAACCACTCGATTGGTGAGATTGTTGCGGCGTTGATCCGGCGCGGTCTCGTTCTTGACTCACTGACCGAACACGACTGGACACTCTCTAAACAGTTCCCCTGGCTGGAGCAAAACGTGTCAGGGTTGTTCGTCGTACCAGAGGGGCGCCCCCGGATTCCACTGTCGTTCACAGTGCTTGCCCACGCCCCGGACTAATAACCTCAGAGCCCATCCGAAGCCTGGAGGCCCGATGCGACAGGCCTGCGCCAGCGCACGGGAGCATCGCCGATCGATTACTTAGCGATTTGCGAGTCGAACGTGAAGTCAAGCATTGACCACGAGGTCAGCGGTGAAGGGAACCAGTTCCTCACTTTCGCCCAGACGTCGGCGGACTCCATCAAACGAGTCCAAGCTGGCTGCTTCTCTTGGCCGTAAGTTGATAGGTCGATTTCATTGTCACCCTCGACGAGGGAAAGTTTGAATCGGCTCCAGGCGTCGCGCTCCAGGTGGTCCTCATTGAGAAAGTCGCGAAAGAGCAGCGTGTCACGCGCACCCTTGGTACCGTCGATTCGGACGTGAACATTCGATCGCCTGGCTCCAACTGGTGGGGCGAATACGAGCTTTGCGACTAGACCGGTTCTCGTTGACTCAAGATTGTTCCATGGTTCGGGGCGACAGCGAAAACCGATTTCAGAGAACTTGGCAATCACGCGCTCCTCCTCAAAATGGGGAACCCGAATCTGGACGTCGATCACGTCTTTGGCGAAAAGTCCCGGAACGGACGTCGAACCGACGTGCTCTATGGCACCGTAGTCCGCTATGTTCAGACGGCGCAGCGCGAGGGCTAACGACACAAACTCATTATTCCAATCATCACGACTTGAGACGAGTACAACCGGTGCAACTTCATCTGAGAAAGGCACGAGACAACATTACTGAAGTTGGATCAAAGGCGTCCCAAGTAGGGACGAACCATTAGCGGTGGCGCACCCAAATGTTCGGCTCGACGTAGGTACCGAGATCCGCGGTTTTGTCAATGCGAAGGGGTGCCATACCCTTCGGGATGATGTAGTCGCCTGATACGGGAATCTCCAGCCCGGTCCACTCTTCCCACCGCGAGACGGAATCGGTCATTGTCTGCGCTTCTCGCGCGAGGCCAATGACTCTGCCACCAATACGAACGTGCAGACGTAACCAGGGGTCCCAGGGCACTCCGTCATCGCGCACCCACGCCGCGTAAGCGTCGATATCTAATAAGGGGTAGAGGTGCTTGCGCGTCGGGCGAACGGGCGCGACCACGTTCGCAAGTTGGTGCGCCGCTGCCGTGTCGCATAGAGCACGGATCAATGACGCTGCAGCTCCGCGGCCCTTGAGTGACGGATGAACCACCGCGCCACAGATGACGAAGGTATCCGCCACACCCAATGAATCGTGAACCTCAATTGATTGACGAAGCACGTCGGCGAAGGACGACGGCAGTTCCGACACTTCGCCCGACCACCTGATGGGCACGCCCCAGCCAGTTGCGGCAAGTTGGTCGTCTTCGCCCGTGAGGATGAGGTCATACTCTCGGAACGACTCGCGCACACGTGCGATGTACTTGACGACCTCCTTGTCCCCACTTATGAATTCTGGAAAGCCCTCAGCAAACAGGGCCTCCATCTGCATCTCAGTCCAAGAGCGAGCACTCGATAACTCAACTCGAAAATTCGTCATGGAAATCTCCGCATCACCGGCCACAGATCATCGCGTTGGCTTCGCCCACTAGTGCGAACTATGCCGAACTCTCCAATGTATGCGACCTTCATCACTCCTCGTTGGCTCGCTCTCGCGCGAAGAACTTCAGGGGCCGGCCGCACCGCCTGTTGCCCCCATGTTGATTGCGATCCTCCTTTCGGAGACGCGAATACTTTTGACTCAAAGCTCACGACACCAAGGAACTAATCGTCAAAGGCAATCAGGATTGCGCTTGCGGCTTTAGAGCGTAGAACTCAAGTTGAATATTGTCGGGATCACGAAAGGTCACCATGACACCGGCGGTGTGCCCGAGCTCCTTCACGCCTGAATGAAGGATTTCAAGTTCGTCGAGGCGTTTGGCCCATTTGTAAACATCCTCGACGTCGGGAACGATGAACTCAAGATGATCCAGTCCCACGCTACGTTCGTCAAATTTGGAGGAACTGTGATCCTCATGTTGGATTAGGCCGAGGGTCAATCCGGATGGATGGTTCAAAACCACATGCATTAGGTGCCCGTCGTCGCTTCGAAATTCGCGGCCAGTATCAGTTCCCAACAGGTCGGCATACCAGAGAGCACTTCTGCCCACGTCGAGAACCGTTAGGTCAATGGAACACTCACCAGTTAGTTTGGGCACAGGACAATTATGGCCGAAAGTTGGCTTCTCCTTCAGTGAGAAGGTCCTCGCTGGAAGGCCACTCCAAGGACGATCCCCATTTAGGTGGGCCAACGTCAACAACCTCCGACGGGAGATTTCTTTCTTGGGTCGTTGTGTAGGGGTTCGGGCTTGTTGCATCCTTGATTGACAAAGTGTGGCTATCGTTCGGCGAATCAATTCGTCACCAATACGGCCCGGACTTCTGAGTCTGACAAACTGCTTTCATGGCCGACACACGCCTCTTTCACTTCAGTGAAGATGATTCGATTCAGGCTTTCGAACCGAGGCCCGTCGAGGTCCCATCTGACAGATCGGCGGGTCAGGAGTGGCTCAATGGTCCACTGGTGTGGGCTGTCGAAGAGGCCTTTCAAGCTACCTATCAATTTCCGCGGGACTGTCCGCGTATCTTGATTTGGCCCACTCCAGAAACCTCGGCAACGGACCTTAAGGAGTGGTGGGGTCACCGAACCTGCTCGATGATTGCCCACGTTGAGTGGCAATGGCTTGAGCGAATCGAGAAGCAGACTCTGTTCCGATACGAATTTGCACCTGATCAATTTGAACGCACTGAAGACTCGTGGATGTGGGTATCAAATGCCGTTGCGCGACCAACACAAGTGGATCGTATAGACGACCTTCTCGACGCGCTTCGACGCGCAAACGTCGAATTGCGGATAATGAGCGAATTTTCACCACTGCGAGAAGCGTGGTCGACGACGATGCACGTGAGCGGGATACGGCTCCGCAACGCGTCGAATTGGTAAGCCTTCAAGGCTTTCCCCAGCTAATCCTTCTCAACAAATTCTTCACTGGCCCGATGTGCCAGGTCCGCAACCTACACTGGCGACTTCGGCTCTGGCTGTATCGAGGAAAACTGGGATCGAGTAGCGCTGGATACTGTCGTTAGGTGACTTTATCTGTCGAAGAGCGCTATCTGCGGCTCGGGCTTCAAATCGGTCGACATGTCGAGCGGGTGGTCGACGCATATTTCGGCCCGCCAGAACTCGCGGCCGCGGTCGAGGCAGCGACTCCGGTTGATCCAAAGAAACTCGTCACGGCCGCAGACGGACTCCTCGACGAACTCGGTGACGGGTGGCTCCGCGATCAGGTTGTCGGTCTTCGTACTTACGCCGGTGTGCTGGCGGGCGAATCGATGTCCTTCGCCGACGAGGCGATCGGCTGCTACGGCGTACGGCCGAACTACACAGATGAAGCCGTATTCGAGGTGGCACATGAACGCCTTGAGGAGCTATTGAGAGGCCCCGGGTCGCTGACCAAGCGGTATAGGTTCTGGGAGGAAGCAATGGCCGTTCCGAGTGCCAATCTAGAGCAAACACTCGTGACGGCCATCGAGACTTCTCGTCACATCACCCGTGACTTCGTCGTCCTGCCGGATGATGAAGGAATCAATGTCGACACCGCACGGGACGTCAATTGGATGGCGTACTGCAAGTACCTCGGGAACAAACAGAGTCGCATCAGCGTCAGTCTCGATCGGACGCTTTCGGCCGTCGAAGTGCTGACGGTCGCGACGCACGAGGCCTATCCCGGTCATCACACCGAACGCAGCTGCAAGGAGCAGCTACTCGTGCGGAATAGGCAACAGCTCGAGGAGACGATCGTGCTCATCCCGACGCCGCAGTCGCTCGTTGCAGAGGGAATCGGCAGGATCGCAACGGCTCTTATGCTCGAAGGGGCCAGAGGAACCGAACTCGAGGCCGTTATCCACGAAGCCGGGATCGAGTTGGATCTGGCCCACGCAGTCGCCGTGCAGCGTTCGCACGAGGTCTGCGGCTGGGCTGTCGTCAACGCCGCGCTGATGCTTGACGAGCGCAAGTCCAGCCAAGCGGAGGCAACCGAATACCTCGAACGCTGGGGATTGGTAACCCCCGAGATTGCGGTCCACCTCGTTCAATACCTAGTCGATCCGACTTCACGCACCTATGTGATCACCTACCTCGCAGGGAAGGCGCTATGCGAGTCCTATGTCGCGGGCGACACAGCTCGGTTCTCCCGCCTGTTGACGGAACAAATGCGCGTTCGCGATCTGATCGAGTCGCCGCGTGGGCGTGTCACACCGGCCGCAAACTCCAGGAGCATTGGCGTATGTGGCAATCGCCCTTGAATCAACCGAGAGTGATGCGATCGAGTTTTGTTGGTGTCAGAGTCCCGACGTGGCTCCGCAACCTTTCATTGGCGTCGTGCAGAGCACGGCGTAATCCGCAATAGTTCGTAGGTGACCACGGACTCAGCTTCGGAACTGCTGGAGGAGGCTCAGACACATCCCGTCGGTGGTTGGGACTTCTCGTGGCTCGGCGATCGCATGGATACGAAGCCGCTCCCCTGGGACTTCGCAAACCTCGTCGATCGACTGGCACGCGGTGCCGACACGATGCTCGACCTCGGCACTGGTGGCGGCGAGTGGCTCGCCTCCCTGCCACACCGTCCCCGGTTGACGGTCGCCACCGAGTCTTGGCATCCAAACTTCGTCGTTGCCCGAGATCGGCTTGCTCCGCTCGGTATCGATGTGTTCGAGACCGAAGGCTGCCTTGACAACGACGATCAGGGTCCAGAAGGAGCTGATGGACCGAGGCTTCCCTTCGAAGACCACGTCTTCGAACTCGTAGTCGCGCGTCACGAGGCGTTCGTTGCCCGGGAGGTGGCACGGATCGTCGCGGGCCGGGGGCACTTCGCAACGGAGCAGGTCGGCGTTGATGGACACCGCGAATTTCGTGAGCTCTTCGGTGTGAAAGTTCATTCCACCGACTTATCGTTCCTCGACCTCGTCACGCGACAGGTCGAACATGCAGGAATGCGAGTCGACGAGGCAGGAGAGGCCACCCAGCAGTCCACCTTCCATGATGTCGGCGCGCTGGCATGGTTTCTGCGCATGGTCCCATGGGCGGTCCCAGACTTCTCAATCGAACGTTACCAAGGACAGCTCGAGTTGCTCCACGAGGAAATGAGTAGCCGCGGGCCATTG
>OBLU010005777.1_pt1 | contig 11047 bp, 11 predicted proteins | sample 1518681 | NCBI WGS metagenome assembly OBLU01 (sample SAMEA3539304, study PRJEB22396) | soil metagenome | biome: tundra; feature: field; material: soil | place: USA | collected 2010-05 | depth 0.15 m
GGCAAACCAACCATCCTCAGGCCCGTTCGCGGGCACTCTGGCGCGGCCGGGCGGAGGTGATCCGATTGAGGCGTCCGAGGAATATGCAACTTTCCAGCTGGAGCAACGTGGCATCGAGCTGATCCCGGAGTCGGATCGCGCGATGCGGCCCTGGGGACTGTTCTGGTTGTGGTCCGGCGCCGTCTGGAACGTCGAGTTCCTTTTCTACGGCGTCCTCATCTGTACCTTCGGGCTCTCCTTCCCCCAGGCGGTGCTGGCCATCCTGCTGGGGAACCTGGCCTACGCCTTCCTCGGCCTCGCCAGCCTGCCGGGCCCCGAGACGGGGACCACAGCCTTCATGGTCAGCCGGGCGCCCTTCGGCCGCAACGGCAACCGCGTCCCCTCCGTCTTCAACTGGATCACCCAGGTCGGCTTCGAGATCCTCGGACTCGTCCTCGTCGTCTTCGTCGTCGACGCCATCCTCAACAAGGCGGGCGTCGCCAATATCAGCAACGCCGTCCAGGTGGTGATCATCATCTGCGCCGTCGTCGTGCAGTTCGTGATGCCGTTCCTGGGGCACGCAACCATCAAGACGGTGCTGCGCTACCTCTCCTACGTCTTCATCGTCCTCTTCGCGATCATGGCCATCCTCGTCCTGCCCCACGTGCATTGGGCGAGTCTCCAGACGGGCACGACCTGGTGGCTGTGGACGACCGCCGTCGTGGTCATCGTCTCCACCGGTGGCCTCGGCTGGACGGAGAACGCGGCCGACTACTCGCGCTACCTGCCCAAGGCCACGAGCAAGGCCAAGACCTTCTGGTCGGCCAGCCTGGGCGCCGCCATCCCCTCGATCCTCCTCGAGCTGCTCGGCGTGTGCGCCTACATGGTGACGACCCACGTCGCATCGGGCAGGGAGGTGGTGGGCATCCCGGCGGCGTTCACGGCATACGCGGACTGGTTCTTCTGGCCGTTCATGATCGTCGCCGTCCTCCAGCTGTTCGCCATCAACACCATCGACATGTACTCGTCGGGCGTCACCCTGCAGGCGATCGGCATCCCGATGAAGCGGTGGGGCTGCATCCTCATCGACACCGTCGTCAGCGGTGTGGTCACGGGCCTGGTCATCTTCAAGGGCAACCTCTACACCGACCTCTCCGGCTTCCTCGACTACATCGTCGTCTGGCTGGGGGCATGGTTCGGCATCCTGATGGTGGATTACCTCCTCCGCCGGGGACGCTACGACCGAGCTTCGCTCGCCACCAAGATCGGTGGCCTGTACTGGCGCAACGGCGGCATCAATTGGAAGGCCATCGTCGCCCTGGCCGCCGGCATGTTCGCGGCCATGATGTGGACTGACGCCCTCTTCTACTTCCCCGCGTTCCAGGGGCCGATCTCCAGTCACACTGGCGGTGGTGATCTGAGCTGGCTGTTCGGCATGGTGGTCGCCGGCGTCATCTACTGGGCGCTCTCCTTCCGCAGCATCGCGCGTGAGGTGGCATCCCACGTCACCGAGGCGGCACCGGACATGGTGGCCGCGCCCGTCAGGGTCTGACATTCAACCCAACCCGGCGGCGCTGACGGCGCCGAGCCGGGGTCGGCGGTCGGGACGCGACGTCCCGGCCGCCGGCTGGGGCCGGTGCCTCATCAGCCCGGCGTCCGCTCACCCCTCCGGCACGAGCGGTAGGTAAAAGACCCCCGGAGCCAGACGTCCATCACTGCCGACGATGGTCTGCAGCAGCGATTCCATGGCGGCGCGAGCGGCGTCGCGCAGAGCGGCGAACTCGGCGACAGGGAGTTCGCGCGCGATCCGGGGGCAGATCAGGGTCACCGGCAGGCGGCTGCTGAAGCGATCAAAGTCGGCGACGACACGGGAATGGAGCGCCACCGACATCACCCGGTTGAGGATCTCAGAGACGTGGCGGAGAGTCGGGCTCGCCGCCTCAGCAGTGAGGTCGACGGCGATGACCCGACCGGGATTCATCGCCACCGCGGTGGCGAGGCTGCAGTTGTCGGTGACGCCTCCGTCGACGTAGAGGTGATCGCCGAGCCGCACCGGCGGGAACATGAAGGGGATGGCACAGGAGGCGCGCAGCGGATCGCGCAGCGGCCCCCGAGAGACCACCAACGGCTCACCGCTCGAGAGGTCGGTGACGATGATCTCGAGAGGCCGGTGCAGATCTTCGAAGCGCCGCACGCCGATCAATCCCATGGAGAAGTCGACGAGGTCGCGGATGGCCTCCCCACCGCGCAGCCACGGCCGCCGCAGCACCCGGTTGACGACGATCCTGAACTTGTCGGATTGGAAGACGGCCGCGGTCTGCGGGCTGGCCCAGATGCGCTCGAGGATGGCCACCGCCGCTTCGAAAGGGTGGCTTGCCACGACGGCGGCGTTGAGCGCGCCGACGCTCGTGCCGACGCACGCGTCGGGCTCGATCCCTCTGGCCGCAAGAGCGGCGAGGATGCCCACTTGGGCGGCACCCCGGCCGCCGCCGCCGCCGAGGACCAGCACGGTGTCAGGGCCTGGCTGTATTGGGGTCATGCTCATAGACTGCCACGAACGTCGCGGGCGCGCTACGTCGGCCCCGCGCACGCATCAATGGCAAAGATGGAGAGCCCGAGGAGGCGTTGGGGCCTCGGACCGCCAACGTCGGACTCGTTCACGGACGGTGCCCCAGCAGGCGACGCTCCAGTTCAGGAGGACTTGCCCCGTCCCTGCATGACGTACCAGACGGCGGCGATGATGACGATGATGACGACGATGTAGACGATGATTTCCTTGGTTCCGAACAGGGCAAACGCGAGCATGTGGGGTCTCCAAGACTCGGGCTGCGGCTCGTGGCTGCCATTGCCGCCGCGAGTGGTCAGGGGAGCCTAGCGCAGCGGGGGCGCGCGCTGCTGCGGCGCCGCGCCCCGGGCTCCTTTGGACGGGTTCTCCCGTCGGGGCCGCCGCGGGCCGGCACGTCGGGAAGGCGAGATTCGAACTCGCGACCTCACGGTCCCGAACCGTGCACTCTAACCTGGCTGAGCTACTTCCCGATCGTCGGCATGATAGCAGCGGGGCTCAGGCGGCCAGGACGGCACCCGCTCGGCGGCACCGCCCCAGCTTGACCCGCGGCCCGGGCCGCGACTAGGGTGGACTGGCTGGCGGCCGAGCCCTGCCTCAGGGGCTGGCCGCCGCGCTGGGAGATTGCGAGATGGCCAAGGTGCTGATCCTGGCGGGGGACGCCGCCGAATCGCTCGAGGTCATGTACCCCTACCAGCGGCTTCTCGAGGAGGGCTACACGGTCCACATCGCGGGGCCCAGCCGCAAGAAGCTCCAGTTCGTGATCCATGAGTTCGTCGAGGGCTACGACACCTACACCGAGAAACCCGGCTACAGCTGGCCTGCCGACCTCGCCTTCGCGGAGGTCGATCCCGCCGGATACGCCGCCCTGGTCATCCCGGGAGGCCGCGCCCCGGAGTACATCCGCAACGACCCCGACGTCCTGCGGATCATCCGGCACTTCTTCGCCGAGGAGAAACCCGTGGCACAGACGTGCCACGCGTCGCTGGCCCTGGCCGCCGCCGGAGTGCTCGGCGGGAGGCGCACCGCCGCCTTTCCCGCGCTGGCACCTGACGTCCGGGCAGCCGGGGCCGAGTTCGTGGACGCCGCCGCCGTGGTCGACGGGATGATGGTCTCGGCGCGTGCCTGGTCCGACAACCCCTCCTGGATGCGCGCCTTCCTCGAGCTGCTCCGCCGGCACTACCCGCCCGAGTCGAAGCGCCGCCCGGAAGAGGTCTGACCGAGCGTCCTCCTCAGGACTCCGCTCCGAGCTTGCCCAACTCGGCGACCTGCTCGTCGGTGAGCCCGATCAGAGCCGCCTCGACGTTCTCCTCCAGATGGGCGACCGAGGCCGTGCCCGGGATCGGCAGGATCACCTGCGAGCGGTGCAATAGCCAGGCCACCGCGACCTGCGACGGGGTGGCCCCCAGCCTCTCGCTGAAGGCGGTGAGGGGGCCGTCGCGCCGGCTCAGGTCGCCCGTCGCCAGGGGGAACCAGGGGATGAACCCGATGTGCTCGCGCTCGCAGTGCTCGACCACATCCTCGGATCCCCGGTCCACCAGGTTGTACCGGTTCTGCACGGTCGCGATCGGGACGACGGCCCGGGCCGCCCTGATCTGGTCGACGCTCACGTTGGAGAGCCCGATGAAGCGGATCTTGCCCTCGCTCTGGAGAGCGGCCAGCTCACCGACCTGCTCCTCGAGCGGGACCTCGGGGTCGACGCGGTGGAGCTGGAAGAGCGCGATCTGTTCCAGCCCCAGCCGTCGGAGGCTCATCTCGCACTCCTGGCGCAGGTACTCGGGCCGGCCGACCGGGCTCCAGAGGTTGGGCCCGGTGCGCACCAGTCCGGCCTTGGTCGCGATCACGAGCTGGCTGGGATAGGGGCGGAGAGCGGTCCGGATCAGTTCCTCGCTGACGTAGGGGCCATACGAGTCCGCGGTGTCGATCAGCTCGACCCCCAGCTCGACGGCTCGCCGCAGCACCGCGATGGCCTGGTCCCGATCGGCGGGCTCACCCCAGACCCCGGGCCCGGTGATCCGCATCGCGCCAAACCCGAGGCGATGCACCACCAGCTGCCCCCCAAGGGCAAATGTACCGCTAGAACTCGCCGGTCGCTCGATGGTCGCATTCACCGTCTCGATCTCCCCAGTGTTCGCAGCAACCCATTCCCCTCGGACGGCTCAATGCTGACACAGCCACCTCGGAGCCTCGAAGCCACCCCGCGAGCGCCCCGGTCCGGGTGCCGGGAGAGCGCAGCCGCCTAGAATGGTGGGATTACTGACCACACGCACCAAGGCAGGCGACCAGATGAACGCTGACGGCACCCACGACCAGGCCCCCACCGGCGAGCACCGGGGAGGGCTGCGCGTCAAGCGTGGCCTTGCCGAGATGCTCAAGGGCGGGGTGATCATGGACGTGGTCACCCCCGAGCAGGCCAAGGTCGCCGAGGAGGCCGGGGCGGTGGCGGTCATGGCCCTGGAGCGGGTCCCCGCCGACATCCGCCGCGAGGGTGGCGTCGCTCGCATGAGTGACGTCTCGCTGATCAAGGGGATCATGGCCGCGGTCACCATCCCGGTGATGGCCAAGGCGCGGATCGGCCACCTCGTCGAGGCCCAGGTCCTGCAGTCGCTCGGCGTCGACTACGTCGACGAATCCGAGGTGCTGACGCCCGCCGACGAGGAGAACCACATCGACAAGTGGGCGTTCACCGTGCCCTTCGTCTGCGGGGCCCGCGACCTGGGCGAGGCCCTTCGCCGCATCGGTGAGGGGGCGGCCATGGTGCGGACAAAGGGCGAGGCCGGCACCGGCAACGTGGTCGAGGCGGTTCGCCACATGCGTGCGGTCCTCGGCGGGGTCCGGCGCCTGCAGGCGCTGCGCCACGACGAGCTGATGGCCGAGGCCAAGCGGCTCGGGGCTCCCTACGAGCTGGTCGCCGAGGTCGCCGAGACCGGCAAGCTCCCGGTGGTCAACTTCTCGGCCGGCGGGATCGCCACCCCGGCGGATGCCGCGCTGATGATGCAGCTCGGCGCCGACGGCAACTTCGTCGGGAGCGGCATCTTCAAGAGCGACGACCCCCTCGGCTACGCCAAGGCGATCGTGGCCGCCACCACCTACTTCGACAAGCCGGAGGTGATCGCCGAGGTGAGCGCCGGCCTGGGCAAGGCCATGCGCGGCATCGACATCACCACCCTCCCCAAGGAGGAGCTGCTCGCCACCCGCGGGTGGTGACCCCTAGATCGGCGATCTGACCGGCGTAAGCCCTGGTGAGGATCGCGGGTTTTCCCTGATGCCGCCGTGGCGCGGGACAGCGATCCTCGGATCATGTCAACCACCGCTATCGCTGCACCGTCAGTCGGTCTCACGCCCTCCCGCCGGATCGTCCTCGGATTTGCGCTCTTCTCGATAGCCGGCACTGGCGTCGTCACCCTTGCGCCCGCGATCGCAGCCCAGCAGGGGAGCGGCGGCCAGCCGAGCTTCGAGGTCATCGCCGCCACCGGGGCCGCCCTGATCCTCCTCGCGGGACTACTGCTCGCCTACGTCGGACGCGTCCTGGGCCTGGGCGGGGCCTGGCTGACCCTGGCCGTGGTCTCCAATGCCGCCCTGCTCGTCTACCGCTTCATGGTGGTCCCCGTGGCGATGTACAAGACCACGTACTACCTCGGGTGGTTCTCGCAGGATCCCGACCAGCCGGGGGTGCTCGTCGGCATGATCGTAGGCCCGGTGATCGCGATGGGAGCCATCATCGTGGCGGCCCGCTTCCTCTTCGGCAACCCGCACCTTGCAGAGCGGAGTCACCGCCGCCTCAGCCCCGGAGGCCTGATCTCTCTTCTGGTCCTCGGCGCAATCGCACTCCCGGTGGTCGGCTTCCTCAGCCTCTGGGCCCTCTTCGGCTCACAGTTCGAGCTGACCACGGTCCTCGCCATCACAGGGGCGTTCCTCCCCTGCTGGCTCGGATTGGTATGGCTGTTCGCCGCCCCTGCGGCCTTCAGCCCCGCTTCTTGGCGTGCGCGAGAGGTGGGCGACGTCACCGCGGTCACGGCGTTCCTCTGGGTGGCGCTCGCGATTCTGCTCATCGTCCACATCCTCTGGGTCGTCTACATGATCGCCATGGCCCACCTCCTCCCCTTCAAGACCGTCGTGCCCACCAGCAGCGGCAAGTGAGGAAGATCAGATGAACCGCCTCGTTCCCCGTGCCCGCCGGATCCTCCGCCTCTACGCAACCACGCTGCGCTGGCGATCCTCACTGACCCTGGTCGTCTTCATGCTCTGCGGCGCGGTGTGGCACGGCCTCTCGGCGGTCACTCCGCAGCTCCTGCTGGGCGCCGTCGCCATCGCATCGCTCTACGCCTCGCTGGTGTCGGTGAACGATCTGGCCGACGAGGCCATCGACCGGATCAACCTCCGCGGCTTTCGCGATCGCCCGCTGGTTAGCTCAGGCGCCTCGCGCCGGGAGCTGCGGGTCGTGGCCGGTGCCGCCGCGGTGGTGTCGATCGCGGCCGGCTTCCTCGTCTCGCCGATGATCGGCGCACTCCTCCTCGTCTCCCTGGCGCTGTACGCGGAGTACTCGCTGCCGCCGCTCTGCGTCTCCCACCGCACCTGGCTCGCTGCTCCCTACCTCGCCCTCGGCTACGTGCTGGTCCCCTACCTCGTCGGGGTCGTCGTGTCCGGAGGCCGGCTCGGGGCTCACGACGCGGTCTTCCTCCCCGCCCTCGTGCTGCTCTTCCTCTCGCGCAGCCTGCTCAAGGACCTCCGGGACCGCTGGGGTGACGCCACCCATGGCAAGCGCACCCTGGTGCTGGTCCACGGCAAGGGCGCCGTCTGCGGCCTCAGCATCGCCTCCCTCTCGGCCGGGATGACTCTGCTGGCCGTGGCGCTCTTTCCCGCCCATCCCTGGGCGGCGTTCGCCGTCCTTCCCTATGCGGTCGGGCTCGGCGCCTTCCAGGCTCGGCTGCTCGGGACCGGGGTGCTGCGCGACGAGGTGCTGATCGTCCTCCTCGCCGCCCGGATCAGCAACGGGATGCTGCTCACGGTGCTGGGGCTCCTCTTCGCTCAGCAGGCGGGCGCGGGGGCGGCCGCGATGGCAGCGGTGTTCGCCGTCACCTCGGCCGGCTACGCTCGCGTCGCGGTGCAGTATCTGCGCGAGCCGGAGCGCTTCCGTCTGGCCGACGAGCATGCTCTGCGCCCGGCCCTCTGCTCGGTCAATCCGCAGGCCCTCTCCACGCCCCAGAGCGAGACCGATGCGAGCCCATCGCCGCTCTCCGCTGTGCAGCCCGAGGTCGGTCTCCGTGCTCTCGTCGCCTGAACGCCTGCTGGTCTTCATCGGGCCGTCCGGCGCCGGCAAGTCCACGGCGGTCCGCCGGCTGGAGACGGCCGGGCTGATCGAGCTGACCCCCACCTGGACCACCCGTCCCCCCCGGCGCGGCGAGCCTTCGGCGTGTATCGAGCACCATTTTGTGAGCGAGGATGAATTCGACCGGTTGGAGGGCTGCGGGGCCTTCCTCGGGACGGTCCGGCTCTTCGGGCTTCCCTACCGCTACGGTCTGCCACCCCTGCGCCCCGCCGCCGGCAGGGTCTCCGCGGTCATGCTCCGTGCCGCGCTCGTCCCCCGCCTCCGCGACCTGTTCGCCGACCTCACCGTCTACCAGATCGAGGACGACCGCGACCGGGTCGCCGAACGTCTCCGCCAGCGGAGCCGCGAGGGCGCCGAGCTGGGCTCCCGCCTTGCCGACTATGAGGCCGAGGTCCTCCTGGGCCGGGTGATGGCCCATCGCATCTTCGTCAACGGCGACGGGCCGGCGGTGCTCGCCGATGTCCTGGCCCGTGCCATCGGCCTCGACTTCGCCGCCGCTCGGCTCCCGGTGCTCTCGGCATGACCCTCGTCGCCGTGACCGCCGCCTATCTCGCCGGTTTCGGCGGGGTCGAGCTGCTCTCACGCCGCCTCGGCCTCGATCCCGAGGTGTCGCGCAAGCTGGTGCACCTCTGTGCGGGTCTCTCGGCCGCCGCGCTGCCGCTCATCCTCAGCTTTCACCAGGTGGTCGCGCTCGGCCTGGTCTTCGCCCTCGTCATGGCCGCCTCGCAGCGGCTGAATCTGCTTCCCAGCATCCATGGGGTGCAGCGTTCCACGCTCGGCGAGGTCTGCTTCCCCCTGGCGATCAGCATCACCGCCCTTCTCTTTCCCGACCGGGCGCTCTTCGCCTATGCGATCGCCACCATGGCGGTCAGCGACGTGGCCGCCTGGGCCGCGGGCCGCAGGTTCGGGACGGCGCGCCTGCCACTCTCGGGGAGCTCCAAGACCTACGCCGGGAGCGCAGCCTTCTTCGTCGCCACCCTGGTCATCGGCGCCGTGCTCCTCCCCCGGCTGAGTCACGGGGTCCCCCCCGCGCTCCTGCTGGCTGCGCCGGTCGCCCTGGCGGCCACGTTGGTGGAGGCACTCTCCCGGCGCGGCCTCGACAACCTGCTCGTCTCGCCGGTGACCGCCGCCCTCCTCTGGGCGCTCCAGGTGGCCGGAGCCTTCGCCTGACGTCGCCCGTGGGAGAGCCGTCACGTCTCCGGCGCCCGACCCTTGGGTAAACTGGTCGTAGTGACCGAGATGCCGCCGGCGCCGTCCCTCCAGGGCGGCTCGCGTGTCCGGGGGACCTGAAGCCATCGTTCGAGTAGGCGTGCTCGCACTGCAGGGGGATGTCCGCGAGCACCTCGCCGCCTTCGACCAGGCAGGAGCCGAGGCGCTCCCGGTGCGGACCGCCGAGGAGATCCTCGGTGTCCACGCCCTGGCGCTGCCGGGGGGCGAGTCGAGCACCCTCAGCCGGTTGATCCGCGTCTTCGGGCTGGAGGCGCCGCTCCGGCACCGCCTCGCCGGCGGGATGCCGACCTTCTCGACCTGCGCCGGCACCATCCTGCTCAGCCGGGAGATCCTCGACGGCACCGTCGACCAGCTCGCCCTCGGTGCCCTCGATCTGCGCACCCGGCGCAACGGCTACGGCCGTCAGGTGGACTCCTTCGAGTGCGACCTCGACCTCCCGGTGGTCGGCTCCGGCAGCTTCCGGGCCGTCTTCATCCGTGCCCCGGTCATCGAGGGATGCGGCCCGGGGGTCGAGGTGCTCGCCGCCCACGAGGGGCGGCCGGTCGCGGTGCGCCAGGGCCGGCACCTGAGCTTCACCTTCCATCCCGAGATGACCGGCGATCTCCGCCTCCACCGCCTCTTCCTCGACGGCGTCGGCGAGCTCCTGGAGAGTGGCGACCCGCTCCCGGCGGAGGGAAGCGCGGCGTGAACATCCGTGCCGCCTCCTTCCGCGATCTGGCCCACATCGAGCGGCTCTACAACGAGGCCGGCAGCGGCGACGAGCAGGCCTCCCAGCTCTCGCCCGACCACCCGGTGCCGCAGGCGACGCTGCTCCGTCTCTGGTATGCGCTCAGCAAGACGGTCTCCTCGCTGGTCCCCTTCAACGTCGGGGCCGCCGGGGACACCCTCTTCGTCGCCGAGACGCGTGAAGGGATCGTCGGATTCATCCAGGCTCAGGCCTCCGGGGATCGGGCCGGCACCCTCCAGATCCTCAACCTCTGCGTCGCCGCCACCGCCAGCGGCCACTTCGCCCGGGCTCAGCTGCTCACCCACCTCACCAACCACGCGCTGGAGCACGGCATCCATCGTTTCGTGGTCCGGCTGCCCCTAGATCACCCGCTGGTCGGCACCTTCCTGGAGCAGGGTTTCGTCCAGCTCGCGACCGAGCAGATCCTCTACAGCGACGACGCCCCTCTGACCCCCCAGACGGCCCGGAGCGTCAGTCTCCGCCCCGCCCGGCCCGAGGACGTGGGAGCCATCTACCTCCTCTACCTGCGCACCACGCCGTCCCACGTCGCGAGCCTGGAGGGGTCGTCCCTCAAGCTATGGCAGGCCGCCTTCGCGGAGGGGGCCCTGACCCGTGTCAACCGCGACGAGGTCCGTCACTTCGTGGTCGAGGAGCCGGGGGTGGTGGCCTGGGCGGCCATCCGTCCTGCCTCGGCGACCCGTCCGACCCTGCTCTCCCTGATGTGCGACGGTCACCATCCGCGGCTGCGCGAGGCGGTCATCGACGCCGCCCTCGGGGAGCTGCCCCCTGGCCCCGTCTCCTCGGTGCTCCGCCACTACGACTCCGAGCTGATCCGCGGTCTCCAGCATCGTGGATTCGCCATCTACGGCACCCAGGTGCTGCTGGTCAGGGATCTCGCCAGCAAGGTCAGCTACCGCGCCGCGCCGGCGCGCACGAAGCCGGTGCTGGTCCGCGCGCATCTGGCCCAGACCGTGCCCACCGGGGAGACCTCTCCCTCTTTCCGGGTCCTCACACGAAGGAGCGAGCAATCGCCGCTCCCCTAGTCCCCCGGGGACCCATGAAAGCCGGTTCCGGGCCGCCCGCCCCCTACCGCCCGTGACGGAGCGAAGAGTGAAGCCGCAGGCTTCGGCTCTGAGCGGAGGAGCCGGCGGTACGCGAGGCGAATACGGTCCCGGCTGGAGCGAGGAGCTGGCCCTCCTCTTCGCGGCCCTCCCGCCCC
>OBLU010005778.1_pt1 | contig 11047 bp, 12 predicted proteins | sample 1518681 | NCBI WGS metagenome assembly OBLU01 (sample SAMEA3539304, study PRJEB22396) | soil metagenome | biome: tundra; feature: field; material: soil | place: USA | collected 2010-05 | depth 0.15 m
GGAGGATGCCAGTTTTTGGGCACGGCGGCGACGGCGCAGGTGGTGGCCGAGGCCCTTGGGCTGGCGTTGCCGCATACGGCGCTTGCGCCCTCAGGACAGCCGATCTGGCTGGATGCGGCGCGGCGCTCAGCGCGGGCTCTGATGCGAATGCACCAACTGAAGATGGGCGCGGCGGATGTGCTGACGGATGCGGCGATCAGGAATGCGATGGTGCTGCACGCGGCCTTTGGCGGGTCTACGAATTTGCTGCTGCATTTGCCGGCGGTGGCATTTACGGCCGGGCTGCGGCGCCCCAGCGTGGATGAATGGGCTGAGGTGAATCGGCAGGTGCCGCGCCTTGTGGACGCGTTGCCAAACGGGCCGCGGGGATTTGCAACAGTGCAGGTTTTTCTTGCAGGCGGTGTGCCCGAAGTGATGCTGGAACTCCGTTCCTCTGGACTTTTGGACGGAAGCGTTCGCACTGTGAGCGGCGAAACGCTGGATGGGTGCCTTGACTGGTGGGAGCAGAGCGAGCGGCGCCAGGTGCTTCGGAACGCATTGAAGCAACAGGACGGGATTGATGCGGACGACGTGATCATGACGCCGGACAAAGCGCGCTCGCGGGGACTGACGGCAACGATCTGTTTTCCCGTGGGCAACCTGGCTCCGGAGGGTGCCGTTATCAAGAGCACGGCGATTGATGCCTCGCTCATGGATGAGACCAACGTGTTTCGGCATCGCGGGCCGGCTCGCGTGTTCACTACGGAAGCGGCGGCGATCCGAGCGATCAAAAGCGGCGGCGTTGGGCACGGAGACGTGGTTGTGCTCATCTGCGGCGGGCCCAAGGGTGCGGGGATGCAGGAGATTTACCAGGTCACTTCGGCCTTGAAGGTGTTGCCCCACTGCAAGCATGTTGCAGTGCTGACCGATGCGCGCTTCAGCGGCGTTTCAACGGGCGCGTGCATTGGGCATATTTCGCCTGAAGCGCTGGCAGGCGGGCCGATCGGCAAGGTGCTGGAAGGCGACCAGATTGAGATCGTCATTGACCGCGAGAAACTGACGGGATCGGTTCACCTGGTAGGAGAGGCGGAGGAAATCTTTAGCGCTGAAGAAGGTGCGCGGAGATTGGCACTGCGGAAGCCACGGCCCGACCTGCAGCCTCATCCTGCTCTGCCGGACGACACGCGGCTGTGGGCTGCGCTGGTGCATGCCAGTGGTGGCGTTTGGGGTGGATGTGTTTACGACACCGACAAGATTGTCGCACAGCTTGAAAAACAAACCTAGTAAAGAGGTAGCCGGCGCGTCGATCACCGGTGCGGATCTGACTAACCAAAAAGCTGATCCGTCGCTACAACTTCTTCTTCGCCTTGATCACGCGCTCCAAAGCCTCTTCGGCAGTGGCCCCTGTGGCAGATAAGTGACCCATCTTTCGTCCTGCGCGCGGTGTGTGCTTTTCATATAGATGCAGTCGCACGCCGGGAACGGCGAGGGCCGCGGGGAAGTCGGGTTCTCCATTCAGCCACAGATCGCCAAGCAGATTCACAATAGCCGCCGGAGAGATCAGCCCCGTATCGCCCAGCGGCAAGTTGCAAGCAGCGCGAACGGCCTGTTCAAACTGGCTGGTCACGCATCCTCGCTCGCTCTGGTGATAACTGTTGTGTGGCCGCGGAGCTAACTCGTTGACCAGGAGATCGCCTGCGCGAGTTACGAATACTTCAACACAAAGCAAGCCCTCGATCCCCAGTTTGGCGATGATTGAGGCAGCCAGCGCTTCTGCACGCTTCTCCATCGCAGCGGACACGCCGGCAGGCAACACGCTCCACGCCAGTATCTGATTTTCGTGGTGATTGCGAGCCGCTGGATAACTTCGCACTTCGCCTGCAGGATTACGCGCAGCCATCACACTGATTTCACACTCAAGCTCGAGCGCTTGCTCTGCTACCGCAGGGCGCGCGCCAATAGCGTTCCACGCCTCAGCGACCGCCGCTTCAGAGGCCGGACCATCGAATCCAATACGCGCCTGTCCGCGACCGTCGTAGCCGCCGCGACCGATCTTCACGAAGACACGGCCACCCAGCGCGCGCACGGCTTCATGCAATTCCGTCTCGCTGCGCACCACGCGAAAAGCGCCGACAGGAAAACCCGCATCCGCGAGCCAAGTCTTTTGCAGTGTCTTGTCCTGAATGATGCGGATGGGTTCGACGCCGGGGCGCAGGGGCGCAATCCGGGCCACTTCAGAGAGAGCATCCACCCCAATCTGCTCAATCTCGAGAGTTACCGCGTCGGCGCCCGTAGCCAACCGACGCGCCGCAGCCACGTCGTCCCAGCGGCCCACAATGGTTTCGTCTACGACGAAGCTGGCTGGGCAAGCCGGATCGGGGTCCATGACACGCACGTGATAGCCCATGGTGCGCGCGGCCATCGCTGTCATGCGTCCCAGTTGGCCACCACCGAGAATCGCCAGCAAGCCGCCGGGCCGGACGATTGAAGTGCTGTAGTTTTTTGAAGGCTCGACACTCACCCCGGAAGCTCCTGATCAAGTTTCTGATCGAGCACTTCCTGGGTGCGGGCTGCGCGCCATGCGGCGAGCCGTTCATAGAGCACAGCGTCGGTCGTGGCCAGCATTTCTGCCGCCAACAGCGCGGCATTGGCCGCTCCAGGCTTGCCGATAGCCAGCGTGCCCACGGGAACACCTTTGGGCATTTGGACGATCGACAACAGCGAATCCATGCCGTTCAACTGCGTTGCCGCCACGGGCACGCCGAGGACGGGAACGAGCGTCTTCGATGCAAGCATTCCGGGCAGATGCGCAGCGCCTCCGGCTCCGGCGATAATGACACGGAGCCCGCGCCCGCGCGCCGTCTCGGCGTATTGAAAGAGCCGATCAGGCGTGCGGTGTGCACTTACAACACGCGCTTCATGCGGGATCTTGAGCACGCGCAGAATCTCCACCGCCGCCGAAAGCACTTCGTAGTCGCTCTTGCTGCCCATCACGACGCCAACCAACGGCTCTTCGTTCATGGGGCTGATTATACGAGCAAATGCTCCGCGTTCCGAAGCCCCGCTATGGTCCGCCGCATGGTAAACAATCCCCTCAGTGTCGATGCCACGCCTCAACGGCCACCTCGATGACCGCAAACAGCACGCTGACGGCGGCCAGAAAGCCCTTGGCGCGTTGCCAGTTCTGCTCGTGCCGCTCCATGCGCCGCTCAAGTTCCGCGATGCGGCCGCCATTTCCGTCGCCTGTCAGCCCGGTCATCTGCGTCTTCAACACACATAAATCGCTCAATACCTGGGCTTCGAATTCATCCATCATCCGCATCCGCCGGACTCCATATACCGATTGTTCGCCGAGAGATCCATTGCCTACGATCCCAACGGCAGATTGATGAACACCGCAGCTGAAAACTCTGAGTAATTCGGCGGCGACGCTCCGTCATACATCCTTATGTAGTATCTTTCGCTCGCTGACGTGCGCGAGAAGGTGAGGTTTGGCTGCGAGCCACGCATGACCAGGTCCGGATCTTCCCCTGGCATGAACGCAAAGTCGCGCCGCCGGATTTCGAAGCCTCCACCGCTCGGAGCCGTTGCGCCCGTATTGATTGTGACTGTGCTTCCACTCAGCGAAGTCACCGCGAGTGCGCTCAAATTGGAAAGAAGAGTAGGAGCTATGGGCGCCGGCAGCCAGGTATCGGCCGGAACCGTGGCGCTGGTCTTGATGGCCAGGTCATCGGCCCAGTCATTGGCAAACGCAATCACGTACTCCACTAAATCGGGGTAACTTGCGCGATAACTCACCTTGACGGATCGCACGACGACTTGCGCATTCAGGCTGGTTGAAGGCGCATTCAATTGCAGCGCATCGCCTGGCCAGACATCGGCTGCGAAGGTGGCGCGCAGGCCCTTATAGGTACCGCTCCATAGCGCGCTCACGCTGGCTGCAGCCTGCGCCATTGTGGTAGCCGCATTACGACAATACTCTGTATTGGTCGTGCCGTCGCTCATGTAATAAACGGCTGTGTAGTACAGGCCGCCCGGCATGGCGCCCACGTTCGGCGCCAGATTCACGCTCACAAAGCCGTCCGTGCCGATTGTCGCAGTGGTGCGACCGGCGGCGACAGACTGATTGTTGGCCGTCGTAAATGCCGGCCAGCTCAGTTGCAGGGTTCCCGAGCCGGCCATTCCATTTGCCAGATAGACCGTGCCCTGAACTGTCGTTGTACTGAAGGCCTGTGCGTATGCGATCGACGCACATGCGATTCCAAGCAGACACACTCCCATCCACTTGCGGGCGCGAAACCACTCTTTGTTGGTGAGCTTCATTTCTGCCTCATCCTTTTCGGTGTTCGATGCAAGGCGCTCGTCTGCTTGCAACCAGCCATCAGTACGATATAAACCGAACCTGACTGTGATTTGTGTTCAAAGATTCCAAAACCGGTTGTGGCTTTCGATCCAAGCGGTTATTGTCTTCCGCTTGGATTGAAAGCCACGAACCCTCTATTCACTGCATTGTCTTGCGGGGATTCACTGCGAAGCAAATGAGCTCGACGCCATCTTAGAATTTCGGCTCTACGCTTCCGACAGCTTCTTCCAAAGATTCTTCGCTTGGATCACCGGTCCACTCCGGCTCATTGGCAAAATCGGTGGCCACGCTGTGAAATTGCTGTACTATTTCGACCGGTCCGAGTTTCTGGTTTTCGTCGGCCAGTTCATAGAGGAATTTGGAGCTCTGGATGTGTCCATCAATGGAGCTGTTTGCGAGTGCAAACGCGATGTCCATGCATCTGTCCCTGAGCACCTCGTCCGCCGCCTGGCGCATCATTGCAGCGCCGCTGTTCGCTGAATTTGTCGTGCTTGTTTCCCGCGACGGCTCCGCCTTCAGGAGTTTCAGTTCTGGTTCCATACACAATCCACCAATCCCAGACAGGTCTGATAAAGAAGTGAGAGAGACTCACTCGCTCTCGTTGACTCACGCATTTCGTTATGAATGTACTAAGCATAACCAATATCGCCGAAATTGAATGCAATCGATTCAACATGGGGTCTGGCTTTGTTTTCAGTAATTTAACCGCACGCGGCCTGACGTCTTCTCTTGACACGTGAGCTATGCCTGCGATGTAGAAACAATTTGAGCGCCTGCTCGAGCCCGACAGAGGCGGATACACCCTTGATGCAATTACGATAATTGAGTGACAAGCCCAGCCAAGCGTGATCCCACTCTTCTGGTCCATGGCGGAGCGTGGGCTATTCCCGACGATGCGGCGGCGGCTCATCTGGCCGGCGTGAGCGAGGCTCTCGAGAGAGGTTATGCAATCCTTTCCGTCGGCGGATCGGCCCTGGACGCGGTTGAGACAGCGGTAACGATTCTCGAAGACGACCCCGCGTTTGATGCCGGGCGGGGTAGCTTTCTTACCTCGGACGGCCGCGTCCAGCTGGACGCTCTCCTGATGGATGGGGGCCGCATGAAGGCAGGCGGCGTGGCCTGTGTCGAGCGACTGCGCAATCCCATCCAAGCCGCCCGGCTGGTTCTGGAGAAGAGTCCGCATGTCTACTTTGTCGGAATCGGCGCGGAGCAGTTTGCTCAGGCGCATGGAATGACGCTCATCGACAATTCCAAATTGGTTCTGGACCGCGAGCGGGAACGCCTCGCCCAGGCGCAGGCCCGTGCAAAGGCCGGCCTCTCCGACGGGACTTTTTCGGGACTGCGGGACGATAAAGATCCGGAGACTGCGATTTCGCTGGGGATGGATTCGCATGACACGGTGGGCGCGGTCGCACTCGATGCGCATGGTAACCTCGCAGCCGGCACATCAACCGGCGGCACGCTGAACAAGACCCCAGGGCGGGTCGGCGATTCGTCGCTGATTGGATGCGGCTGTTATGCAGACAATCTTTCCGCTGCCGTTTCGCTCACCGGCTGGGGCGAGCCCATTATGAAGCTGGTGCTGGGCAAATGGGCCACAGACCGGGTGGCCGAAGGTACCGCACCTGAAATTGCGGCGCGCGAGGCGATCTCGTATCTCTACAACCGGCTTGGCGGACATGGCGGGATTATCCTGCTTGGTCCTGATGGGCGCTTCGGGCTGGCACACAACACGCCTGCGATGGCGTGGGGAATTGCAACACCCTCGGGCCTGCACGTTGGGCTGAAGGTCTAAGCAGGGGCTTCTGGAAGGGGCAATCGCCACTTCAGGCGGGTGTAGGCCACACGAAATCCTTTGCGCTCTGCGTTGCGCTGCGAGTTGCTGCCGGCTTCGGCAACCATCATCGCCAAGTCACAGCCCGCCTGAAGTGCGTAGCGCATTCGTTCCTCGAGCAGTGCCGACTGCAGGCCTCGGCCGCGCAACTCAGGAATAGTGGCGGATCCTCCGAACAGTGCAACGCCGTCATGCACGCAAAGCACACCTGCGGCGGCGGCCCTTCCGTCAAACTCGGCCAAAAAGCAGGGGCTCTGTTCGCGAGCAACGCAGAGAACCCCGGCCTCCTCAACAAAAGATGCCAGTTCAGGATGTTCGTGCGTCCAGCCTCTTGCATTCACACTGCTCCACAACTGCGCTTCTTCCGGCTCGACGATGCGGACCCGAATTCCACCGGTGATCTTGGAGTCGGGTTTCTCCACCGTGCGATAAAGAACGTTGCTGATTTCAAACGGCCTGTAATTTCGAGCGCAGAGCAGGTCGAGCGTGGTCGCACCGGCCATTGGACTGACTTCGTGCAAAACCGATGTGCCGCGCTCAACAAAGAAGCTCTCGATCTGTTCCAGTGCGGTGACGCTCAGTTCCTCAAAGAGTCCGAGGCCAAAGGTCTGCGTTGTGGGAGACTCGATTCCATCGAAAACGACCGTTGCGCCTGCACATTGAATCCATTCCGAGCCACTGTCGGGAAAGCGGCGGCGGCGCACCTCGGCGAACTGTGCGCACGCATAGCCCTCCGCATTTTCCAATCGCCTCGAAAGGGCGAGATCAGAAAAGATCATGGCGTTTTTGATCTTACATGCCAGTTCAGATTCGCGACACGCTACTTTTGCGGCCTGTGAGCCTGGCGAGGAGATACCCTAGGAAAGCAGCTATGCAAACTTTGATTCTGGCCTCAGCATCACCTCGGCGCCGCGAACTCCTTTCTCAAGCTGGCTTCGTTTTTGAAGTCCATCCCGCGCACATTTCCGAGGACCCTCTGCCGGACGAAGACCCCATCGCGTACGTGGTGCGCCTTGCGCGCGAAAAGGCACAGGCAGTCTTCGAGGAGAGGGTATCTCACCCTGGCGACAAAGGTGTCTCGGGGGATATTGCCCCGCTTGTGGTGCTGGGAGCGGATACGACGGTGACGCTGGACGGGCATATTCTGGGCAAGCCCGAAGACTCTGCCGATGCGGCGCGCATGCTGCGACTGCTCTCAGGCCGCACGCATTGGGTGATTACCGGCGTATCGGTGGTGACGGCAAAAGGCGTCGAGATTGCCGCGGAGGTGACCGGTGTTCGGTTTCTGGCGTTGTCAGACGAGGAGATTGCGAAGTATGTCGCAACAGGCGAGCCGATGGATAAAGCCGGCGGCTACGCCATCCAGGGCCGGGCCGCCCGCTGGATTCCGCGCATCGAAGGCTGCTATTTCAATGTGGTCGGGCTGCCGTTGGCGTTGGTTTCCACCATGCTCGAATCGGTCAATTCACCGCACGGCGATTGATTTGGCGACCGTTTCCCCTCCTCAGCCACCGCCTTAGGCCTCCTGTTCGTCGGCCCGTTAAAGATTCCCAGAGAAAACGCTATGAATGCGGCTTTCGATCGTCTTTCCCAAAGAGCTCTTCATCGAAATCCTTGCGCGGCAATCCGATTCCTCAGCGCGGTTTGCATCCGTTGGGGCTTTGTTTCATCCATTCAGACAGGTATTGTTCATCTCTCATGCTGCAGATCGGACAAATCATCAATGAGTCATCCCCTTTTTTCGCCATTCCGACTTCGCTCTGTCAGTTTTGCCAACCGCATCGGCGTCTCGCCGATGTGTCAGTACTCATCCCAGGACGGCTTTGCGAATGATTGGCATCTGGTCCACCTCGGCTGCAGGGCCCAGGGTGGAGCCGGTCTTGTGACGCTTGAAGCCTCGGCCGTGCTGCCAGAAGGTCGCATCTCTTCGGCCGATCTTGGCATCTGGAAAGACGCTCATATCCCTGAACTGGAGCGAATTGCGCGCTTCATCCACTCGCAGGGTGTGCGGGCGGGGATTCAGCTTGCCCATGCGGGCCGCAAGGGCGGGATGACGCCTCCTTTTCACGGCGAGCGAGTGCTTCTGCCGGAGGAGGGCGGCTGGCAGCCGGTTGCACCGAGCTCGTTGGCTTTTGGCCCCAACTATGCTGTGCCACGAGCGCTGGATGAGGCCGGGATTGCGGAAATCGTCGGCGCGTCTGCCGATGCTGCGAAGCGGGCCTATGCGGCGGGTTTTGACTTTGTCGAGATTCACGGCGCGCACGGATACCTGATTCATGAGTTCCTGTCGCCGCTGGCCAACCAGCGCACCGACGCCTACGGTGGCAGTTTCGAAAACCGCACGCGGTTCCCACTTGAAGTGGTTGACGCTGTTCGCGCCGCATGGCCTGCGCATTTGCCGCTGTTTTTTCGTATCTCCGCTACGGACTGGGCGGAAGGCGGCTGGACAATCGATGAGTCCGTCGCACTCGCTGTTCTTTTCCGCGAGCGCGGCGTCGATCTTGTGGATGTTTCCTCGGGCGGACAGGTGCCCAACGCGCGCATACCTCTTGGCCCCGGCTACCAAACGCCGTTTGCCGCCCGAATCCGCAGCGAAGCCGGCATTCCAACAGCGGCCGTGGGCATGATTACGGAGGCCGCCCAGGCAAACGAGATCTTGTCTGAGGAGAAGGCCGACATGGTCTTTATGGCGCGGGCGATGCTCCGCGATCCCTACTGGCCGCTCCACTCTGCGGCGGCGTTGGGCGTGCCGGCAAGCAGGCCCATCCAGTATTTGCGAGCCGCGCCGCAGGGGTCGTCCGCTCGCACCCCGGTTTCGCGCCCCCTTATGAACGAAGAATCATAGGCCCGATGTACTTGCCATTCGCAGGAGGCCAATTCCACTAATCAAGGTGGGCTTGAGAAAAGATGGGCATTTTAGTCGATTTTGCTTCACAAAGAGTGCAATCACTGGCCTATACTGCGTTTAGAGCAGTGCTGCCAGCAAGTTGACCGGCGCTCCTCGCCTACGCTATGGCCTCGCAACTCTCCCGGAAGCGCGTCCAGGACCCACCGTCCATCCCCGACCGCCTCTACTTCAAAATTGGCGATGTGGCCCGTATCTGCAAAGTGGAGACGTATGTCCTGAGGTTCTGGGAGACGCAGTTTCCGCAGCTAAAGCCGAACAAGAGCGGGACCGGCCAACGGCTTTACCGCCGGCGCGATGTTGAAACAGCGCTCGAAATCAAGCGTCTGGTTCATGGCGAGGGTTATACCTTGTCCGGGGCGCGTCATGCCCTCGGTCAGGCTCGCCGGCCCGAACCGCAGCCGCGTTTACCCCTGGCTGCCGGGGAGCCCGGTCAACGGCTTGAATCGATTGCTGCGACCATTGGCGCTGCCCGCGCCGAATTGCGTGAAATCGCAGGATTGCTTTCCGCGCCTCAGCCGCAGGTTCCACGACGTCGCCCTCGAATGACTTCGCTGCACACTTCTTCCGGCTCTCTCTTTCCGTCCTAGGCATCTCCACCCGAGAACATCCCGACTTGCCTCGCGTTTGCTTCCAATTTTCTGCTCGCGCGGATCATCGGTCACTCCGCTTGCGCCTCGTATTCCACAGCGTCAGGCAGGTAATCTCTGCCTGCTGCAACCGGACGGGTTCAATGATCAGCCGCTCAGTGGTAACTTCTCTTCTGACTTTGGTCATGAATTCCTACGGCGGAGAATGGCGACTCTAAGGGTACAGAATCACATCAGATAGGGGGCGTTACTCAATCTCCGGCGAAGTGAGTAACAGAATCCGATTTGCCAAGCCTTAGTTCAGTCACTTTCAACTGCGGCGCATGGGTAACCAACAGCGGTTACCAGCTTGCATTTCTAGATGAATCTAAGGTGGTGGTAAATAGTTGATTAGTTTCCACCTTCGCGTCATTGTTGACGGACAATCGAAAGCGTAACTTCTAATTCATCGAGGCACAACCAGAGTCTTACAGGCATCGATGCAAGACCCTCACAGAAGTTAAGCATTGAACCGGAAGCGAGGACATTATGGCAACGACGCAGCAATACTTCAATCTCGTGCAAACAGGCAAGTCCAGTTGGGTAGCGGTACACGTGACCCCTTCAGTTGACACAACCACGGACGGCTCATCGGCTCATACCGGCCTGTTCGAGCGCGCGGCTGAGGTTCGTATCACTCTTGCAGAGCGTTTTCCGCGTCTGACTATTGCGATGATCGCCCTTGTACTCCTAGCTGCTACATTGACGACGGAAGTCGAACTCCTTCGTGGTGCTGGGTTCCGCTGGCAATAACTCTCCGGCAAAAGCAACGAATTATATCTATATGGCTCCGCATAACTCGGCCTGATCGCATTAAGGAATTTTACAAAGAATGGTGGGCTCCAAGGCAGCCCACCATTCTGATTGCATGACATCCACTCCAGAAACGCGACCCCCACCATCCGGCGCCTCAGAATACTTTAAGCAGCACAAGGACTAGCACAATCAGGAGAATCAGGCTGAGCCCGCCTCCGCCGTAGTAACCAATCCCCGGACCCGCCCGGTAGCCACCATAGCCGAAGCCGAAGATCAACAAGATTAAAATAATAATCAGCAGCATATTCTCTCCTTTGCAGCTATATATGATGCATTTTGATTAGAAGGGAAGAGCGGGACTGGCGAAAAAACTCGTCTCGCCTACTTATGGGTAGGGGCCTCTTGCAGCAAGCCGCCCGTTTGCCCGATTCCCCATGTGCTGAATACAAGCTGGTTAGAACTTTCTTTCGCGCGGCTTCCTTTCAATCTTCGTATCCCGAACAACCATCGAGACACATGAAGGCGTCTAACAGCCCGTGGTGTAAGTCCGGGTACGTGAGCTCGAAAAAGTCTGCTGTTTG
>OBLU010005781.1_pt1 | contig 11045 bp, 9 predicted proteins | sample 1518681 | NCBI WGS metagenome assembly OBLU01 (sample SAMEA3539304, study PRJEB22396) | soil metagenome | biome: tundra; feature: field; material: soil | place: USA | collected 2010-05 | depth 0.15 m
CCGAGGCATCCGCGCATCTTCTTCATGCATCGGTTCAGACGCTTCCAGACCGCCGGCACCGTGCATCCCGCCTCGGCGGCAGCTTCGGCAAGCGTCAAGCGGAGGAGACAGTATGCCCGGATCAGGTGGCGGCATCCGGTTATCAAGAGGCGGAGCGCCGACCGCAGGTGGACGCCGTCCACGATCCGCCGGGAGACAAGCGTGCCCCAACGGTCGCCTCCCATAGAATGGCTGGCCGCAGAAGGGGGGCCAGTGGATCCCGAAGAACCTGCCCCGGAACTTTCGTCGTATTACGTCGACTGTGCGTCGTGCGGCACCTCGTTCAATGCGCTGAGCGTGCCCTGGTGCTCTTGCCTCGCCACCGAGCGCACGCTCGTGTGCTCCGGATGTGGTAAGTGCTTCTGCCATGCGCCGCGCGCGTACCGCCAGCGGTTCTGGAGCAGCGCTCCGCCTTCGCTCTGGGAAGCGAAGTTGAAGGAGCACCACCGGGCGGCCGAGCCGCCCTCGAATCCCCCTCCCGAGTCGGTTCGGCGCCCGCTTCTCCTCGTCGTGGACGACGAGCCGGGCATCCGGCGCATGGCCGCGAAGGTGGCCGAACGTATCGGCTTCGGCGTCATCGAGGCGGGTGACGGCATGGAAGGGAAGACGTTGGCGGGGCAGTATCGGCCCGACGTCATCCTGACCGACGCGCTCATGCCCCGGCTCGAGGGTCGCGAGATGTGCCGGCGCCTCAAAGCCGACTCCGAAACGCGGGACATCAAGATCATCGTCATGACGTCGCTCTACAAAGGGCAGCGCTACCGCTCCGAGGCCATGTCGGAGTTCGGCGCGGACAGCTATCTCGAGAAACCCCTCGATCCCGAGCTTCTCGCGACGACCCTGAACGCGCTCGTACTCGAGCACGAGAATCGATGAACCCGATCGCAGCCCGGATCCTCCGGCTGGGCCTTCCGCTCTGTGCGCTCGTGCTTGCGGGGGGCGTGCTCGTGGAGGTCGTCATCGAGAGAAGCGAACGGAACCTGCTCGAGTCCCGCCAAACCGCGGGTCTCGAAGTCGCCCTCACGACCCTCACGGCGGATCTCGCCTCGGTCGCGTCCGATCTCGCGCTCGTCTCGAGCTTCGAGGAGATTCAGCCCGCTCTCGAGTCCGAGGACGCGGGCGCACGCGCGCGCCTGGCCCGGGGCTTTCTCACGTTCGCTCAAAGCAGGCGCGTCTATGCGCGGGTCCGTCTGCTCAGCGTAGACGGCCGCGAGTGGGTGCGCGTGAATTATCGCGACGGGTGGGCCACGATCGTTCCCGAAGGCGAGCTGCGGGAGGGGGACGCGCGCGACCGCGGCTTCTTCGCGGAAGCCCTCAAACTCCCGCCGGGAACGGTCCTCGTGTCGCCCCTCGAGCTCAGCGTCGAGAACGGCGCGGTCCTCGAGCCGCCGCGGCCTCTCCTGCGGCTCGCGACGTCCGTCACATCGGGAGAGGGCGGAAAGAGTGGCCTCGTGAGTCTCGACTATCTCGTGCGCGAGGTGCTCGACGACCTGGGAAGCGCTTCGAAGGCCACCCTCGGCGCCATGCTCCTGCTCGATCGTGAAGGCTACTTTCTCCGGGGCCGGACGCCCGACGAGGAATGGGGCCGACAAATTTCCGGGCGATCCGAAAGGCGATTCGGCGTCGCCTTTCCGGACGCCTGGAAGGTCATCCAGGAAGGATTAGGCGGCGGCCTGAGGACGTCTCACGGGTCCTTCGTGTTCCGGACGGTCCGCCCCGGGTCCCTCCTCGGCGGGGCGTCCGGCCGGAACGGAGGCGAAGTGTGGAAGATCGTCTCCCTGGTGCCGGCCGGAGAGGTCGTCGCCGCCCAGCGGCGCTTCCTCGGGGTCGTCGCGGTCGCCGTCGGAATCGTTTTGCTCTTCATGGGCGCCGGCCTCTTCATCGTGGCCGTGAGGCAGGCCGAGGTGGAGGAGACGGAGCGACGCGCCTCGAACCAGCTTCGCGAGGCCGAGGCGCGCTACCGCCTTCTCTTCGAGCGAAGTCAGGTGGGCGTTTACAGGAGTACGCTCGACGGGCGGCTGCTCGAGTGCAATGACGCCTTCCTGCAGATGTTCGGTTTCGAAACCCGCGAGGAGGCGCTCGGACGCCAGACGACCTCGCTCTACAGCGACGAGCGGGATCGTGCGCGGCTCGTGAACCAGCTTCTGACGGAAGGAAAGGCCGTGAACGAGGAAGTCCTCCTGAAGCGGCGCGACGGATCGGAGCGGTGGGTCCTCGAGAGCACGAGCCTGTTTCGCGACGCAGACGGCTCCCCGAGCTATATGGAAGGCACGCTCGTCGATATCGACGAGCGCCGGCGCGCCGCCGAGGCCCTGCGTGCGAGCGAACAGCGGACGCGCGCGATTCTGGAGAACATGCTCGGGGGGCTGATCATGGTGGACGGGAAGGCCGTGATCGAGTTCGTGAACCCCGCGGCCGAGAGAATGTTCGGCTATCCCGGCGCGGAGCTTCTCGGCCAGTCGCTCCAGGTCCTCGTCCCCATAAAGCCGGGCGTGGACGTGGGTGTGTTCATGCGCCAGGCGGCAGGAAAGGCCATGGGCCGCGTGACGGAGTGGGAAGGGCGCCGCAAGAACGGCGAGGTGTTTCCCTTCGAGCTTGCCCTCTTTCAGTTCGACACTCCTGGAGGGCGCCGTGTCGCCGGCAGCATCGTGGACCTGACCGAGCGCCGGGCGGTGGACCGTCTGAAACGCGAGTTCGTGTCCTCGATCAGCCACGAGCTACGCACCCCCCTCACGTCCATCCGCGGTTCGCTCGGGCTTCTTGCGGGCGGCGCGCTGGGCCCTCTGCCCCCGGAGGCCGCTGAGATCGTCGCGATGGCCGAGCGCAACGTCGTGCGACTCGTCGGCCTCATCAACGACATTCTCGATCTCGAGCGGCTCGAGGGCGGCCGGCTGGAGATGGAATTCGAGGCGACGGAGACCTCTCCGATCGTGAGGCGAGCCCTCGAAGCGGTCCAGAGCTTCGCCGACCAGTCGGGTGTCGTGCTCGCCGCCGAGCCGGCGTCGGCGCGCGTGCGCGCGGATGCGGATCGCCTCGTGCAGGTGCTCGTGAATCTGGTCTCGAACGCCGTGAAGTTCTCGCCTGCGGGCGGCACCGTGACGGTGCGGGTCGTGCCGGGATCCGGGATGGCGGAATTCCAGGTCGAGGACCGCGGTCGAGGCGTCCCGCCGGCGCTCCGCGAGGCCATCTTCGAGCGCTATCGACAGGTCGAGGCTTCCGATTCGCGGCGCAAGGGCGGCGCGGGGCTGGGCCTCGCGATCTGCAAGGCCATCGTCGAGCAGCACGGTGGCGCGATCGGCGTTCGGGATTCGGAGACGACGGGAAGCACGTTCTGGTTCCGCATTCCCTTCGCGTCGCTCCCTCGCCCTTCACTCAGCGGGAACATCAAGAGCGCCAGGGGGCTCGCGCTTCTCGTCGACGACGACGAGGAGCTGCTCTCGATTCTCGAGCTTCGACTCGCTCAGGACCGGGTTGCGACGCAGCGGGCCACCACGGCCGCGGATGCGATCGCCGCGGCGCATGCCCTGAAGCCGGACGTCCTCGTCCTCGACCTCGGCCTCCCCGACGGTGACGGCTCGCAGGTTGTCGACGCCCTGCGCCGAGACAAGACGCTGCGCGCACTCCCTCTTCTCGTCTACACCGGGCGCGACCTCGTGCTGGAGGACCGCGAACGGCTCGTCCTCGGGCCGACCCGGTATCTCACGAAATCGCGAGAGACGGATGACGAGTTCCGCTCGATCGTCCTCGAGCTCCTCGCGCACGGGCCGGGAGGGTCGGCATGAAGATTCTCGTCATCGACGACGAAGACGACATTCGCCGCATCTCGCGGCTCGCGCTCGGGCGCGTCGGCGGCATGCAGGTTCTGGACGCGGCGAGCGGAATCGAAGGAATCGCCAAGGCGGTCGCGGAGACTCCCGACGCCATCCTTCTCGACGTGATGATGCCGGAGCACGACGGTCCCGAAACTCTCGGCCTCCTGAGGGCCGATCCGCGCACGGCGCGCATTCCCGTGATTTTCCTGACCGCGAAAGCGATGGCGGCGGAGGTCGAGCGCCTCCGGGCCCTCGGCGCCGACGGTGTCTTGACGAAACCCTTCGACCCGATGTCTCTCGCCGCGAGCGTGCGCGCGATTCTCGGGATGGGCTAGAGAATGGACACGTCCTGGCTCCGATCCTTTCGCGAGCTGCGCGAGCAGTTCGCCGAGGGCGCGGGGGAAAGGCTCGCGGCGATCGACGCCGCCCTCGACCGGCTCCTCGTCGAGCCGGGGGACGCCGAAAGCCTGTCCGAGCTTCGTGTGCGCTTCCACGGGCTCTCCGGAACCGGCGCGACGTTCGGTTTTCCGCGCGTCAGCGTGCTCGGCGTCGAGGGCGAGCACGCGTGCGATGCGGTCGTGGAGGCGGGACGCCCGCCGACGTCGGAGGAGATCCGAGCGTGGCGTCGGCTCGTCCAGGAGGTCCGCGAGCAGTTCCGCGCGGATGCGGCGCCCGCAGTGGAGGTATCGGCGGGGCCCGCAACGCCTGCGGAGACGGAACGCAGGGTTGAGGTCCTCGTGGCGCACGACGACACGGAATTTCGCGCCGCGCTCGCGGTGCACCTCGAGCGCGAGGGGATGGCGGTCACGGTCGCATCGGATCTCGCGAATGCGCACGCTCTTCTTTCGAAGCGCGTTCCCGAAGTGCTCGTCGTCGACATGCGCTTCGGCGGCGGAGAGGGCGGAACCCTCGTCGAGAGGTTGCGGGGAATGCCGGCGGGCGACGGCGCGGCGGCCTTCGTCGTCGGCGCGCCCGCCGGCTTCATGGACAAGGTCGAGGCGATTCGTTGCGGGGCCGATGCGTACTTCGAGCAGCCCGTCGACTGGGAGCCCTTCACGCGGCGCCTTCAGCAGCTCCTCGAACGAGGTAGGGCGGAGGCGCCGCGCGTCCTTGCCGTCGAGGACGACCCCGATCAGGCCGCCTTCGTGAAGGCGGTGCTCGGTTCGGGGGGATATGGAGTGCGGATCTGCTCCGATCCGGCACGTTTCGAGGAGGAAGCGATCGCCTTCGAGCCTGACCTCGTCCTCATGGACATCAACCTGCCCGGCTTCTCGGGCTACGATCTCGCGCGTTTTCTCAGGCAGAACGAAAAGTACGCGGCCGTGCCCGTGGTTTTCTTGACGGCCGAATACCGCGCCCAATCGCGAATCGAGGCGATCCGCGCCGGCGGCGACGACCATCTCGTCAAGCCGATTGCTCCGGCGATTCTTCTCTCCACGGTGGCCGCCCGGATCGAGCGCGCCCAGTTTCTGAAGAGCCTCATCGGCCGGGACGGGCTCACGGGCCTTCTGAACCACACGGCCTTCCTCGAGGGCGCGCGCGGGGTCGTCCTGCGTCAGTCGCGCAACCCCGGCAAAGGCGCGGCCTTCGCCCTCATCGACCTCGACCTCTTCAGGGCCGTCAACGACCGCCATGGCCATCCCGTCGGGGATCGCGTCCTGGCCTCGCTGGGCGCGCTCCTCAGGCGGAGGGTGCGCGGCTCGGACCTCGTCGGGCGGCTCGGCGGCGAGGAGTTCGCGGTTATCCTCGAGGACCTGACGGAAGAGGAGGCCGAACGGCTCATGAATCGCCTGCTCGAGGAGTTCTCCGTCGTGCTGCACAACGGCGCCGACCGGTCCGTCTTCCATGTCACCTTCAGCGCCGGTGTCTCCGGCTTTCTTCCAGGCATGAGCGTCGACACCTGGCGGCAGTCGGCCGACGATGCCCTCCACGCGGCGAAGTCGGCGGGTCGTCATCGCGTGGCACGCGCTGCGCAGCCGAAGGTCGCGCCGTGACGCGTCGCCATACCCTCGAGGGGCTCGTGCTCGCGGGCGCCCTCGGCGCGCGGCCGGCGCATGGCGCCGACACCGGAGCGAACGCGTCCGCGTTGTGGGACGCATGGCCGCACACGGTCGCCGTCTCACCGTTCGCGCTCAAGCACGAGGGGTTGCGTGCGCACCTTGCCGCGCTCGCCCGGCGGTACCCTGGGCTCTTGACGATCGCCGAAGAGGGCGTTTCGGCCGAGGGAAGACACATTCCCCTGCTCGTCCTCGGCCGTGGGCCGACCACGGTCCTCCTCTGGTCGCAGATGCACGGCGACGAGCCCACGGCGACGAGCGCGCTTCTCGACGTCCTCGAGCACCTTGGAAAAACGTGGAAGACGCCGGACACGGAGCGCCTCCTCTCGCGTCTCACGCTCGCGATCATTCCGATGCTCAACCCGGACGGTGCCGAGCGAACGCGCCGCACGAACGCGCAGGGCATCGACATCAACCGCGATGCGCTGCGCCTCCAGACCCCCGAAGGCCGGTTTCTCAAGGCTGTGCGGGACCGCCTGAAGCCGTCCGTCGGCTACAACCTCCACAACCACAGCCTGAACGTCACGGCCGGACGGCACGGCCCGCAAGTGGCGATCTCGCTTCTCTCCGTGCCGTACGACGAGGCGTTCACCGAGAACGAGGGGCGCCTGGTGACGAAGCGGCTCGCCGTGCTCGTCCAGCGCCTTCTCGAGCCGTTTGCGAAGGACCGCGTCGCGCGCTACGACATGGACTACACGGCGCGCGCCTTCGGCGACTCGATGACGCGCTGGGGCACGCCAACGCTCCTCATCGAGTCGGGGGGCTTCGCCGGGCCGGACGAGGCGAACACGCTCGTGCGTCTGAATTTTGTCGCGCTTCTCGGCACGCTTCACGCGCTCGCCGACGGCTCGCTCGCGAATGTGGACGCGAAGGCCTACGACGCGATCCCGCTCAACACGCACGACCGTCTCTTCGACGTGCTCGTGCGTCATGCGCGCGTCATCGGGGGCGGCGGCCTTCCACCGTATCTCGCGGACGTAGGCCTGATGGTCACCCCCGCTCGCCCCGGCTTTTCGGGTCCGTCTCCGCGGGGGATGCGCGCGGGCGTCCTCGAGGTGGGCGACCTGACGGACTTCCTCGGAAAGACCGAGATCGACCTGGCCGGCCGGCTTCTCGTCGTCGCCCCACCGGGCGGCGAGGACGGTTGGAAAAAGACGCTCGCCGGCCTCGCGGCGCGCGGCCTCGCCACGGCGGAGGGCCTTCTCACTCTTTCCGAGAGCGGCCTTTCCGCCGAGGCGAAGGCCTGGCTCGGCGGGGCGCCCTCCCTCGCGCCCGGCTACGGCGGGGACTTCCTCGTCCTTCAGCCGGCGGGCGAGGGCCGCTTCCGTGCCGAGCGCAGGATCTCGCCCGTCGAGCCCTGAGAGCGCGGAGCGGCCAAGGTCGCAATGTTAGGCTTGCGCGTGTCCCGGCGCGCACCCGTCCTCGCGACTCTTCTCGCGGTGATCGCGCTGCTTCTCGCCTGGGCGCCGTTCCTTTCGCGCATGGATCTCGTCATGCGCCACTTCGACGGCCCGAACTACCTCGTCGTCGCGAAGACGTTCTACGTCCCCACGAAGGAGAACCCCCTCCCGGGCTACGCGCTTTCGCCTTCCTATTTCGCGACGCACACGCCCCTCTATCCGCTCGTTCTGCGTGTCTGCTCGCTCTTCGGGGGCTGGAAGGCGGGCCTCTTCCTCGCGACGGGATTCCTGGCCGTCGCTTCGGCGGGGGCGTTCGCCCTCTATGCGAAGGAGGCGGCACCGGAGATCCCGGTAGTCCTCGCGGTCCTCGCGTTCCTCTTCCTGCCCGCGCGGATGTTTCTCTATCGCGCGCTCGGGGCGAGCGAAGCGCTCATGTCGCTCCTCGTCGTCCTCGCGGTGCTCGCCTGGCGCAAGGGCCGGCCGGAGTGGGCTCTTTTCTTGGCGGCTCTTTCCACGATCACGCGCACGAACGGGATTCTCGTCGTGGCCGTCCTCTGCGTCGCGCTGCTCGTGGCCGGGCGCGTGAAGACCGCGCTTGCCGGCGGAGCGCTCGCGGCCGTGCCGCTTCTTCTCCTCTTCTCCTGGTATCGCTTCCTCTTCGGCGACTTCTTCGCGCTCCTCCACGTCCACGCCGAGAGCGCCGGGGGAGCGGGCCGTCTGACTTTCCCGTTCGCGTTCATCGGCGAGATGGCCGTCCGAAACGACTGGGAAACGGCGGAGATGCTCCTCGGCCTGCACCTGTTCTTCATCCTGTGCGCGGCCCGGCTCTGGGTGAAGGGAGACCGCCTGGAGGCGGGGCTCATCGCGGTGCATGTGGCCTTGTTCTCGCTCCTCCGGGAACGCGACGTTGCGCGCTACTACCTGACGGTTGCGCCGTTCGCGGTCGTCGTCGCATGGCGCGACGTCTGGAGCCGGCCGCGCATCGCCGCGGCGGTGCTCGCCGTTCTCGCGCCCCTGTCCGTCTTCTATGCATGGAAGACGATCCCGATGAACCTCTGCAGCGAGCCCGCCTATCGCGCGCTGCTCTCGCTTCTCACCTCCTGACGCGTCCGGTCGTCAGCTCCCGCCGATGGCAGGGGCGGGCGCCACGGATCTCGCCTTGGCCGGCGCACGGTCGCAGTAGCGCGCCCAGATCGTCGCGGCCGCCAGGACGAGGACGCCGGCCGTCGTCGCGATGAAGACGGCGACCGGGCGGGCCTTGCGCGCGGGAGGCACGGAGAGCGAAGAAGAGAGGAGGCGCCCGGCACCCGTCGGCTCGCGAGACTCGACTGCGAAGAGGGCCTCGACCTCGCCGAACATCACGGCCGCGCCGGCGACGAGCGGAGCCTCGGTGACGCGGGCGCCGTTCACGCGCGTTCCGTTCGCGCTCCCGAGGTCACGCACGACCCAGCCGTTCGGCGTCTTCTCCACAAGGGCGTGGCGGCGCGAGACCGAGCGACTGGCGAGGCGGATATCGCAGTCCGGATCGCGCCCGATCACGGCCCGCTCCTCGAAGACGTGGCGCAGCGCCCCGCCCTCCTCGCGGACGGTCAACACACCTGGCATGGACCCGCTTCTCCCTTTCGCGAATCTTATGACGGCTCGGGAACTCCCGGCGAATCGTTTTCGACGACGACGGGGCCGAGCACGAACGCGACGTCTCCGACGTTCGTGCCCGTCGGCCCGGGCGAGAACGCATCGCCGAGCGCTTGAAAGAAGGGACCGGTGTCGTTGTCGAGGAGGGCGCGAGCCGGGTCGAGTCCGAGCGCAGCGGCGCGCGCGAGCGTCGCGCCGTCGACGAAGGCACCCGCTGCATCCGGATCGTGGTCGACGCCGTCCGTCCCGGCGCAGAGCATCGCCACGCCGGGAGCCTCCGCAATCTCGCAAGCGGCTGAAAGCGCAACCTCGCGATTGCGGCCACCCCGGCCGCGTCCCTTCACCGTCACGGTCGTCTCACCCCCGAGAATCGTCACGTGGCGCCTCGTCGCGAGCGCGGACCGCCGACGCCTCAGATCCCCGGCGGTCGCGCCCGCGAATGCGAGACGCCGGCCCGCGATGCGCGCCTCTCCCGAGAGAAGCTCGGGCACGACACGCGGCTCGATGCCGAGCCGGAGCGCTTCGACGCGCGCCCCCTCGAGCGCCGTGCGCACGTCCGCGAGGAGCACGCTCCAACGCGGCCCGCCCGGCCGCGTCGGAGCGGGCTCGTGCCCGTACGAGAGGTGCGCGCGCACGGACGGAGGCACGAGCGGCGCAATCCGGTACCGCTCGAGCATCGCGCGCGCCTCGGACGACCGTGTCGGCCAACCGAGTGTCGGGCCCGACGCGACGAGATGCCAGCCATCGTCCCCGAGGTCCGAAAGGACGAGCGTCACGACGTCGGCGGCGCCCGCGGCCACGGCGAGACGTCCGCCCTTGACGCGCGACAGCGCGGCGCGTACCGCGTTCACGTCGGCGATCGGCGCGCCCGCGGCCAGAAGGAGCCCCGAGGTCTTCGACTTGTCCTCGAGCGAGATTCCCGGCGCGGGCGCGCACAGAAGGCTCGAGCCGCCTCCCGAGAGGAGGACGACGAAGAGATCATCCCTGCCGAGCGAGCCCGCGAGCGAGAGGGCAGCCTCGCCCGCGGCGAGGCTGCTCTCGCCGGGGAGCGGATGGCACGCCCCGATCGTGCGTGCGGAGGGGGGCAGCGCGCGGAAGGGAGCGTCTTCGGGCGCGACGACGAGCATCTCGTCGATGCGCGTGCCGAGGTTCGCGTACGCCGCGGCGGCCATCGGCACCGCGGCCTTGCCCACCGCCAGCACGACGACGCGCGAGGGTGCGAAGACGAACTCGCGCCGCGTGTGGGACGACACGGATCGAACGAAGACTCCCGCGCCGCGGCGCCCCAGGGCCTCGGAAACGAGGGCCGCCGGGTCGACGGCCGCGACCGCCGCGCGGTAGAGCCGCGTGAGGAGTTCGCGCGCGTCCACGAGTCGCCGAGTCTAGCGGAGGCCGTTCGCCGGAGTAAGATCGAGCGGCGCCGCGTCCGGCGGCGCAGGGAGACTCAACATGGCACGCTCGAAAGTTGACGATATCCTCGGATCGATGCGGGAAGGCCTCTCGGACGCCGGCGAGAGGGGACAGGATCTCGCCCGGGAGGTGGCCGGCCGCGTCGAAGACGTCCTCGACGATGCCGGCGTTCAGGGACGGCGCATCCGCAAGGAGCTCGCGCGCCGCTGGAAGACCGTAGACCGGGTCGGCCGTGACAATGCTTTTGTCATGGCGGTCGCCGCCCTCGGAATCGGCGTCGTCGTCGGCTACCTGCTTTCGCGCGACGACGACTGATCTCTTCCTCACCGCCTCCGCGCGAAGCGCGGGCTCGCGATCACGCGAAGTGGTCGGCGTTGATCTGCTGGTAGTGCTTCCACTTTTCGGGAATGGTCTCTTCCGTGAAGATGGCCTTCACCGGGCACACCGGCTCGCAGTTGCCGCATTGGATGCACGTGTTCGGGTCGATGTAGAGCATCGTCGCTTCCGCGAACCCGTCCTCGTCCTTCTTCGGGTGAATGCAATCCACGGGACAGACCTCGACGCAGGCGGTGTCCTTCGTTCCGATGCACGGCTCGGCAATGATGTACATGCCCATGCGGCGGATCCTCCTCGGGCCCGGAAAGTCTACTCGACCGCGCGGCGCGGGAAAACGCGGTTGACGTCCCCCGCCT
>OBLU010005782.1_pt1 | contig 11045 bp, 11 predicted proteins | sample 1518681 | NCBI WGS metagenome assembly OBLU01 (sample SAMEA3539304, study PRJEB22396) | soil metagenome | biome: tundra; feature: field; material: soil | place: USA | collected 2010-05 | depth 0.15 m
TGGCGGTGGCGAAGCGCTGCGTGAAGACCTTGACCGGTGAATGGGACTCCCATTGCGTGGACGAGTCGACGGCGGCGAGAACCATATTCGTCGACCACGCCGGCCTCAACGCGACGAACTTCGGTCTCACCAAAAAACAGCAGGACCAACTGTTCTTGAACGGCGTGGCGGCCGCCACGACCTTCGTCCTACGCTCCGCGGCGGCCAACGGCATCCCGCTTCGCTAGTAGGTTCAGCGACGTGGCTGAATAGGGCCCGGCAACGACCACGATCGTGGCGGCGAGTAGGCCACGCCGGCGCCCGCCACGTCCTTATCCACTAGGCGTTGATGTTGGCCTTCAGGTTCCGTGGTTCGATGCGCCAGCAGGCCGCAGGCTCGACGTCCATGACCCGCTGGAGACCGCCCAGGTCGCGGAGAAATGATTGAAAGGCGCCGGCACCTTTCGCGTCCAGGGCCAGCGACGTGAAGTCGCTCATCAAGGGAGTACGGGGAATCTGGAAGTTGAAGTTGGCGCTCACCATGCGCTGGTAGACGTCGAGCGGCATCCGCTGACCGTTGGCGTAGACCCTCGAGGGCTGCACGTCGCTCCACAGTTGATAGTTCCAAACTCCCGAGTCGACGATCTCGTGCTCGACGGTGGTGAGATAGATGAAGGTGGCCAGCAGATCGACCGCACCCTTAATGGTGACCTTTGCTCCCGCAATCTCGCCCACGCCGTGGGGTATTCGTCGCCGCAGCACTTCGAGCCACGGAGAAAAGGACTCGTCCTTCGCCAAAGCCTCGTCGGAGTCGTAGTACAGGGCCAGGTACCGGGCCACGTGGTCGCGGATGACCTTCATGATCGCCCGTCGGTTGTCAAAGGCCGGGGTCTCGAAGGGGGCGGCGGCGAGGCCCCGTATATCGGCGTCGAGTACGGGGTTGATCAGACGCAGGTCGAAGTCGGTGCGGGTCGCCTCGAAGAGATTGCAGATTCCCGCGTGGGTCAGGCCGTAGGTGTTCTCGAAGTCGCCACCTTTGTTCATCTGGACAATGGTCACCATCTGATCGCTCGACTGGGTGGCGTAGACGTGGGGCTGCAGTAATCGGCGAATGGGGTGGTTGACCGGCAAGAAATTACGCGTCTCCAAGGCGAGCGGATCGCCGCAGACCAGATGGATCCAGTTGAAGTGACGCACCAACGAGAGATGGGTGCTGAGGGCGCACATGGCGATTCGTTGGGCCTCGGACCAGTCGGCGTCGCCGGGGGAACTGGATCCGAGTTCGCAGTCAATCCGAGTGGCCACCGGGAACTTCGAGGAGCCGTCGAAGGTGAACTCCACCAAGGCGCTCGGTCGACGAAGCCCGGCCTGGCTTTCGAATTGGTCGAGGGAAGTCAGATCCCAGCGAAAGGACCCGCCGGTGTCTTTTTGGAGGTAGCAGGCGTAGGGGCTCGCCACGGCCAGGTGGCCGAGGTCGACCTCGCCGTCGTAGGCGCCCGGTCGAAGAGGAGCGGGCCAGCATTTGCGGTGGCCGGAGGTGTAGGCAGTTCTCAGGGCCACCTCGGGATCGGCGTCGACGCGAGCCAGTCCCTTCTGCATGGGCGAGAAGGTCCGGGCGAGCCAGGCCTGGAGACGACAGAAGAGCAGGGCCGCGGTCTGTCGTTCGTCGCGGGGGATCGAACTCGCCACGTAAATGCCCGGGATCGCGAGGTCGGAGAACTTGGACTCAATGGGCACGGGCACGATGGGGCTCTCGGCCCGGGGCACGGGAATGGTCAAGGGCCTGTTGTGGCGGAACTTGAAGATCATGAACCGGTTCCAAAAGCTCCGTCGTAACCACCACATGGCTCAGTCGATCCCGGCCGTGCGCCAGGGCTTAAAGGCGTTGTCCACGCCGCGCAGGGCCTCGGTGAGATTGGGGTAGTGACGCAGGATCACCGAGGACATGGTGTTGTTCTCGATCCAGTGCAGTCCCTCGGGGGTGTAGACCTCGGGCCGGTAGTCGTAGGTGAAGAACCGGTCGCTCTTGAGACGCCTGGTCGCCATCAAGATGAAGACCCGAAAGGCCGTGTCGCTGAAGGCGAAGCCCTGCGGGGGCGTCTCGCAGTAGAGGCCTATCATCAGGTCGACCTCCTCGGGATTGGCGTAGATGCGTCGAAGGTCCTGCACCACCTGGGGATCCTCGCTGAAGTCCTCGAAAGACTCGGCCGGCGCCATATGGAACTGGCGTCGGAACTCGTTGTAACGCGGCACCCCGTGTTCGCGGACCCGCAGGATGTCGGTGGCGGCGAGGTCGAGGATCGTGCCGTCCGGCTCTAAGAAGTGGCGAAGACGGTTCGGGTAGTTGTGCAGGACAATGGCGCCGGGATGGCTGGTGCCGAAGGAGTAGAAGAGGTCGTTCATGTTGATGTTTGGACTGTTCAGCACCAGGTGGGTCTTCTTACCGGCCAACTGGGTGAAGTTGTACTTCTTGATGAGCGCGTTCTGCGCCGAGTCACGGATGCTGTAGTCGTCGGGGATGAGCGGGTGCATGCGATAGACGGCGACGAACTCCTCGGTCATTGAATAGGGCGCGCCGTGGTAGTAGAGGTCGGACCCGGGCACGCCGCTCACCTCCTCGCTCTTGGTGACGCGCCCGACCGTCTTCCACAGCTTCTCGCCCTGGAATCCCCACCAGTTGACGCGCATGCCCAACTCCAGATCGGAGTCGGCCAGCAATGCCGGAGTCCATTCGGTCGTGTGGATCTGGGCGATGAGGGCCGCGTTGATCAGCCGGGCGTGGTCGAAGAGCTGATCGTCACTCCAGGAGGGGTAGACCGAGGCGAGATTGTCACAGATGGAGTTGTGCTCTCTCATGAAGAGCGTGTGCATCATGGCGAGGCCGATCCACCAGTTGCCGGTGACCCCGGCAAAGTCGACGCCGGGAATCGGTTTCATGTTGGGAGGGTCGAAGGGTATGACGCCCTCTTTGTTGAGCAGCACGTGGCCGCCGACGCCCGCGCGGATCATCTTTTCGATGATGGGGCTGCTGCCGTAGACCTGGGAGGCGTCCCACCAATGGGTCTCGGTATTGCGATAGGTCGGTGGTCCTCCATCGGACGTCGGGTCGACCTGGGTCCGGCGGATCTGCATCGGATGCTGGGGCCAGGGATCATCGTTCTCGAGCTTGACTTCCCAAGGATTATCGACCTCATTGGTGCCGTGGCTCATCCAGTCGTGCACTTCGAACTGCAGCCAGGCCGCCACTAGTAAATTCAGCGTGGTCGCCGGAATGAACTCTTCGCGGGCCAGTAGTTCATTGCTCACGGTGCGGGGATTGGGGGTCAATACGTCATTCGGGTAGGTGTCACTCAGGGGGACGTTTCGCCCGAAGCGTGTTCCGGCGCTACCCATGGAAGGTTCGAGCGGGTCGTTGCCGGTGCCGTCCGCCGAACGCACCAAACTGCGCGGCCCCGGGGGCGGCAACTCGGGTCCCCAACTGACCGGAACCCCGGTGGTGTCGAAGAGATTGTGTCGGCGAAGCGTCATGCGAAGTCCGGTGAGCGTCATCAGGGCTATTGGTTTGGACAGGCGGTCCCACCCGTAGTGCCGGTCGAGCGCGCCGGTGAGACACATGAAGCCCTTCTTAAAAGGCCCGTCCTTCATCGACACCCCCCTACTTCTACGCCGGCCCAACTCTCGCACGATGTAGAGGTGATGCTACCTCTCAATCATTGGCCCTGCCTAGGCTGCGAAGGTCCACTGGGCTAAGGCCCGCGGAATACGAAGCCGCTGTCGTCACGGCTCTCAGGAGGGGCAGGCGTCTGAAATGGAGCGTCGATGCGTCAACACGTCGTCGTTCCACCGCGCGAGTAGCCGTCTATCCTGGCCGAAAAAGTACCCGTCTACGGTGGCCGAAGAATCGGGCGTTATCGACCAGTGTTCATTGATTTAATGCCACTTCCACTAAAGGGTGATTACGAGTATCGTCTGAATATTCGACGCCGTTGGTCGTTTTGAGGAGCTAACTCCCCAGTGTCTCGTGCAAGGAGAAGAGCAATGTTCGACGTCGTTGTTGTTGGAGCTGATGATTCGACGACCGCTCGCCGGGCCGTCGCCGCGGCGACGGAGATGGCGCTCATGTCGGGCGGACAACTTCATATCGTGACGGCCTACGATCCCAAGCCTCGCCGCGAGAAGCTACTGCCGGACGAGTTTCGCTACCTCAGCTCGGACAGTGAAGTCGCCGTGGTTCTCCAAGATCTCTCTTTCATCGCTAAGCATCAGGGCATCGAGCCCCAACTGCACTCGGTCGAAGGTAATCCGGCCGACGCCATTCTGAGCAAGGCCACCGAACTGAACGCCGACTTAATCGTGGTCGGTAATCAGGGCATGCACGGCGTGCGGCGAGTTCTCGGAAGCGTCCCTAACTCGGTGGCCCATGGCGCGTCGTGTTCGGTGATTATCGTGGACACTTCGGAGTAGTGCGGATCAAAATCGCTTGATGAAGCCAGATTATTTTCGTGAAGTTGAAGAACCGATTGAGATCGAGTTCGATTCACGCCATCGAATAACGGGTGAGTATCGCAGGCTCAACGCAGCAGGAATGCCACCTCGCACTGGCGACTGGTTGTCTAATCCAACTTGGCGTCGAAGGCCCGACGTGACAGTTCTAATGGGTCTGGACGGCATCACTTTTTTGGGTGATGCGGTCTCCGAGCCACCGACTGGTGAGCACTCGGTTGATGCAGACGTCGGCAAAAAAGTCTCGTATTGAATGAGTACGTGCCGAAGAGCCGCGCCCGACTATTGATAGACGTCGCAACGATGGCCGGTGGTTACCACGACGATCAGCAAAATTCCATCATTTATGGTGTAAATGATTCGATAATCGCCGACTCGGAGCCTGTAACCTTCACGCCCACGAAGTGGTCGCGATGCCGGAGGGCGTGGATCTTGCCCAAGAAGCGCAATCGCCCCTTGAATTCGAGGTTGCACCGGGCGATCAATCCGGCGAAGCTCACGAAGTGCCGCAGGTCGAAATTCAATGCGATAGGTGCTCACGACCAGCCGAGATCAGCCTTCACTTGCTCCCAAGGGATGTTGTCGCCCACTTCAGCGAGGGCCTCGTCAAACGCAGCGACGTCCTGGGATTCTTCGAATGCCTCGAGCATTTCGTCGTATTGCTCGGGGCTGACCATGACAGCCGCGCGTCGACCATAGTGTTCAAGCTCGACAGGCTCGGACTGTGACATCTCGACGACCTCGGAAAGCTTTTCCCGCGCTTTACTAACGGAAATTTTCACCATGTCAATATTGTACAACATTCGCCCAAGTGTTGTACAACTGGTGTCGAAAGGCCGACGTCAACCAACTCCGACTTGAGACTTGAGGGTTGAGAAAACTGCTCCTAAATTCCTTTGTAACTGGCTTAAGGGGCACTTCGGGTATAAGCGGGGTGCCGGAGCCGCGCCCCGTTGAACGACCCAAGCAGATCGCCGAATATGGCGTTGCCGGGTGTGTCCCGAGCTTCGGCCTTCTGTTGCTTCCCCAAATTAGGTCGGGACTAAGCCTCGACGAGGATCACGAGGCTTTCGGGCAACACGCCGTCGTGTTCCATCGCCTGGGCCGCCCCCTCGGATTCCATCGCGCCCATGAGAGCGTCCAGGTCGGCAACGTCCATGAGCACCGCAACCCGAGTTCGGTCCTCCGGGTCGACGAATGTCCGGATGTTGCTAACACCGAGGGGTCCGAAGAACTCTTCGCGCTTAGGCGAGGCCAGCCAATGTTCCGTGTCCTTCACACTGTGGTACCCGATTACGGTTGGCATAGCGATCCCTCCTAGTCCTGGGTCGACGGCGGTGCCGAGCCCGATGCGGCCACCCTACACGAACGCGCCACACGCCTACATCGGCAACTTTCCAACACGCGCACCAACGCCGCGAAGCTTCGCTGGGACCACAATCCGCGAATCGATTGCCGCACCGAATGTCGAGCGGCCTTGTCAGGGCAGACATACGGAACATTGGGGTCGAAGTGCCGACGTCAAGAAGACGGCCGTCGGAGAGTTCGAACTGGTGGGAAGTGGTCACGTCGACAATGAAGCAACGCCGCCGCCCGGTCCACACGGTAAACCCGCGGTGGCAGGTGCGTCAACGATCTCGAGTTGGTCATGGAAGACAGTCTTGCTGACCGCTGCCTTCGCGTGCCCGACGTGACGGGAATGCAACCTTGCGTTGGCGACTTGATCCGAGCGGGCCCTAAGTGGTGTCGGGGACCCGACGTGACGCGCCTGCTACTAACCGCTGGCGACTTAAGACCACAGGGCAACGGCTCAATCGGGCCTCGTCGCTATGACGAACGCTGTATCGCCTGGCCAGTCCCAAAAGAGGCCAGTCGGTGAATGCTCGTGTAGTAGATGGCGTAGATCAGCTTCGAACTCGGTTCGGCGATCTCCGAAGAGCCGCGGGGCGGCATAGGACATCGAAAAGTAGTTGGCCACCACGGTGTCGATATCTTTGATCAAGTCTGGACGTCCGGTTGCATAGATGGTGCGCGAGCCGCCGAAACGTGTCCGCAACAGCGTGTCTTCGAATCGCGCCGGCTGGCCCTCGTGCCAGGTAGCGAGATAGTGGCGCGTGCTCTCGCCGAGATAGTCAACGATGAGCTCCCTAACCGAGGCGTGAGGAATGCTCGGACAGCCGGGGCCATCCGGCCGCGGCCGTCCGTCGACTTCGTTGGAGATCACGACCAGTGAGCCGCCCGGCTCAAGGAGGTCGTAGACATTCTCGGCTACCTCCAGCCGCCGAACCCGGTGAAACGACTGCCCGAACGTGACCACCCGACACGGCTCCAAGCCGAGCACGGGGATATCCTCCGCCACTCCCAAGACCCAGCGAACATTATCGACCCCCGCTTGCTGGCAGCGTCGCTGACCCTCTCGCAACATGCCAGCTTCGGGATCGAGCGCCACCGTTTGATCGAACAACCCGGCCAGCTCCAGCACCAAGACGCCGGGTCCACATCCCACATCGAGAAGCTGACCGGTGCAGTCCAGTGATAGTTCGCGCGTCATGGTGTCGGCCAGTTGCTCGGAGTACGGCGGACGCCCAATCGAGTAGTACTCAGCAGTGCCTTGGAATGCCTGCGAATCGAACTCCACGGTACGACTCTCGCACAGGCGCATGCGCTGATGTCGGAGGGGGGACTCGACACAATGCGGTGCGCGCTTTTGACGCCTGCCCGGCCTGGGGTGCGTCTTTTGTCGAGGAGAGAATACACGGCAAGCAAGTACGCGAAGTGGGGATTACCGACCTATGGCTGCCAGCCGCCTGATGAGTTGCTGCGGGCCACTGATGTGCGGGATTCCGAACCGGTCGCGAAAATGAGCAGTTGGGAGATCGGGACTGCAATTTCCTGACCTCAGGCCGGCGTTGTGGGGCAGTCTCCGGGCTGGCCGTTGCCCCGAACCTAGAGGGTTCCGACGACTAGGGGTTGGTCAGTACCGAACGCACGTCGAGGTTGCGGAAGCGAGGCGACCCACTCATTACTTTGGCCAAGCTCGCCGAGAACTCCGAGGTCGCAGGATTGCTCTGTTGTTCCATCGCTTTTTCATAGGAGGGGAACTCAACTATCGATATGTAAGTTCCGGGGCGATCGCGATCTTCAGTGACCGTTGAAACCGAAGCTGTCAATGCTCCTGGATGCTCATCTCGAAACTGCTCCAGTGTCTTCGCGACTGCATCAATGTCGGTCGCCTCAAACTCGACGAACTGAATAAACCCTGCCATGTCCCGCCTCCTCTTCGTAGTAGTTACCGGCTGACATTGTACGTCCTCGGCAAGATCCCCGCTTGGCGTTCTCGAGCATCCGGACCAGTGAGCTGGAGCCATGCCTCGAATCTCTCCAAATGGCCTCATGGGTCCGCTCTCGCGTCGGGGAGTTGCACGCAATCGATCCCTCCTTAGGCCAAGAGTCGATAAACTTTGGCATCGAAGACCCGATGTGACAGGAATGCAACCTTGCATTAGCACCTTGCTATCTAGACCAAGTCAGTGTCGAAGGACCGGTTTCATCAGTCTGCTTCCGGTAATTGCTCTACGCCCGAGAGCCCAACTGGAGTATTTTCGCAACCATCACACCCGGGTGAAATCCGAAGGGCCCAGAAAGCCGTCCGCCAGCGTTGACCCTGTTCAAGTCTGGAGATCGGCCGGCCCGACTGGGACATCCACGGCGTGCTCACGGAGGGCTTTGAGAGGCACGATCTCGAGGGCGCGCTCGTGCGTCGAGGCCAGGACCACGTAGGCCGCCGCCCCGTCGCGATGGGAACGCAGCCAGTTGGCGGCGGTCACACACCACCGGTCGCCAGGCACCAGTCCCGGGAAACCGTATTGAGGCATCGGCGTGGTCAGGTCGTTGCCGATGGCTCTCTGGTGCTCGAGAAACTCGGCGGTGACCACGGCGCAAATGGTGTGACTCCCAAGGTCCTCAGGTCCTGTCGTGCAACACCCGTCACGGTAGAAGCCCGTGACCGGGTCGGTGCCACACGGCTCCAACGACCCACCCAGGACGTTTCGGTCGACCATGGACCCAGTATTGCCGACGAACCGGACCCGGCCGGCAACATCGATCGCCGGCTGGACAGCGGCCTACGGTGACCCATCCGGCGGCCCCACGTAGGAATGCCACCTTGCACTGGCGACTAACCGCCTAGATCCGCGCGGTCCAATTCGACAGGGAAACCGACGATTGAACCACCGCCGACCATGTAGCGTTCACTTCACGTGGCCAGAGCCACCTAGTAGAGGAGACCCCACGATGGGCACCACCGCTCGGAACCGTCCCACCCGCCGCCGGTCGCTCCCGTCGCGTACCCTGCTGCTCGGCATCGCTGGCGCATTAGTTCTCATCGCCGTCCCGGCGGTCGCCCAGGCAGCGTCTCGCTCAGGGGTCACGATCCAGGGTCGAAACAGCGTCGCAGGAGACGTAAAGGCGCTGACGTCGTCAATCTGCGACAAGGTGAGCGCAGCATCCGTCTCGTCAATCGTCGGTTTCAAAGTTCCGGCTGGCACACCCAACACCTATAGCATCAAGCCAACGAAGGCAAACTACGGGATCTCAGGGACAAATATGACCTGTACCTACGGGGTGGGAACGACCATGGCCGCACTCGTCAAGGTGGTCATTCTTTCGTACGAAGTCATCTCGAAACCCCTCACGACGTCCGAGATGCAGCAGTCGATCAAAAAGGCGAGTTTGACCGCCAAGTTCAAGTTCTCCGCGTACTCCGGCCTCGGCGTCCCCGCCTTCTACTTCAGCTTGACCGAGTCAGGTATCACCGGTCAGGGAATCACCGGGGTTGTTAGTGGTACTCATTACTTCGGGGCGAGCGTGGAGACCAAGAATGTGTCGATGTCGAAACTTGCCGCGCTCGCAAAGCTCGCCGAGAAACTATGAGTCATTGGCTGGCTCGACGTGTTCTTGCCTGAGCCATCATCGGTACGAAGCAGGTTGCCCTTAACGCGAATTAGTGCGTAGCGCACATAACGACATCCGCTCGCCACGTTGGCGATGTAATGACCGCGCAACGCATCGATGAGATCATCCCCGATTCGACCGTTGACTACCAGTCGAAGAAAAAAGTTATCGTGAGGGTTCAACTGTCCTAGAAATACTGAGACATCACATTGGTGTCGAAGGCCCGACGTGACAGAAAGGCCACTTTGCACTGGCGATTGACTGTCTAAATCCAACGCACTGGCGTCGGGGCCACGTCTTACCCCAATGGCTTCTCTCCGGTTGGCAGTGCCCACTGCGCGGTACAACCCACACCTAGGCACTTCCAATGATCACGGCTGTCCGCGGTGCGGTCTACCTCACTGGCGTCGGCCGCGTAATCGCGTACCGGCGCGTGGTGATGAGCTTGACCCTGTCCGGTTTCTCGTTGCACGATGCCCATAGTCCTCCAATCGACGAGACGATCTCGAATACACCCTAATGGGGTGGATAGTTTCAGCTTTTTGAGAGATGATGTCACCGAGCCGCTGGTCGGTGAGCACTGGAACAATCTGAGCGAAGAGCTCTAGTCGGAGAACGTGCCCCGATCAGTTGGTGAGGACGGCGGAGAAGGCTCGAGGGTTGATTTATCGACTCTTCGGAATTGAGTTGGTTTAGTCAAGGAAATTCTGACGCAGAATAGCCTCGATGCTCAGACACCGAGGCTATTCGACGATCTCGAAAGTGGGTTACTAGAACGACACCGTCCCGGAACCGGAGAAGATCTCGCCCTGATTAACCGAGCTAGAACTATTGCTCTCGTTGCACTGACCTTTATGCTTCCCACTCGGATATTTGGGAAGAACCAACCCTTCCGTAATGGTTGCCTTGACGCTGCCGCTAACGCCCGTGTAGTTACCGGTTCCCGAGCCGCTCACGATCGGCAGAACCGCGCTCGCGCTGAGAACGGCCGAACAGGTGTTGGTATTCAGTGACAATTTGCCATAGGCAGCTCCGATCGCCTTATTTAGATTCTTAAGGCTGAGCCTGAGCGAGCCTTGGACCAATACCAATTCGACTTGCGGTCCGCCCGGATCAACCGCGCCATTCGCATCGACATCAAATGTTGTGCCGGCGTCACCAACCGCGCCGGTTAATATAATCGTGCTCCCAAGGCCCGCGCCGTCTCCGTAGCCGACGAAGTGCACTACGCCGCTCGCCGGTGTCGAACCAAATGCGGCTGCGCCCCCGAATAACGTGCCACTGAGAATTGTGGTTCCAAAAATCAAGGCACCCACATTTCGACGAACGAAGCCAAACATTGTCACCCCATTCTCTGGTGAATCAGCAAACAACATAGGCGAGAGCGTGGATCCAGTCAACAAGGCTGTGGTACGAAACGAACCACTCGCGTTAGAACCATTGTGCTCGAGAAATGCCCTACCCCATTATCCCCGGTCCCGATCCATTGCGTCTTTCTCTGGATGGATGTTGGTCGTAACCGGAGGGTGCGGCTTCTGTATAGCCGGGTACCTCCGTTCATTGTCGCCCTGGACGAGGTTGGACTGACGCAAGGTTGCAAACCTAATGGG
>OBLU010005783.1_pt1 | contig 11044 bp, 9 predicted proteins | sample 1518681 | NCBI WGS metagenome assembly OBLU01 (sample SAMEA3539304, study PRJEB22396) | soil metagenome | biome: tundra; feature: field; material: soil | place: USA | collected 2010-05 | depth 0.15 m
GTGGCCGCAGAAAAACACCGGCAAGACGGAAGCCCCTGTTCTGCGCGTCAGTCGCACAGCCGTGTCATTCCATTCCGGATCTGTGATCCTTGCCTCGGGAACTTGCAGGTGAGATACTTCGCCGGCAGGAAAAATCTCCACCATTCCTCCGCGCTGAAGCCACATTAAACATTCTTTCAAGGCACGGTGATTCGACTCAGCGGAACGGTCGGTCTTAAAGGGATCGACGAAGATACAGTGTTGCTGGAGTTCCGGTACATCGCCAAGCAAGAAATTGGTCAGGACCTTCACGTCTTGGCGGACGCGCGTAAGGAGCACGGTTAGGATCGCGCCGTCTAGGACCCCAAAGGGATGATTCGCCACAACCACGGCGGGTCCGCTGGCAGGAATTCGTGCAGACTCGGCTGAGTTGACCCGCAGTTCGACTCGCATTTCGGACAACAGAGTCTCCAGGCGAAAACCGTCAGGAGATCGCTGCACGCGGCGATAGACATCCCGCAACTTCTCGACGGGAACCAGTTGTTTTTCCAACTCTGATAGTCCCGGCATTTGCGCGACGCGGGACAACACGTCTGCCGAGGATGTAGCGTAGGCAAAATGCTCTGAGGGCATACGCCAGAAATACTGCAGCGGTTTTTCGTAGGGATGAAAGTCAGATTAAGAATTGATGAAAACGCGGGTCCGAATCTAGAAAGTAATCAGGCCGAGAACTCGGCCCCAAATACGTTCCGACGCACTAACCGTATCAGCACGCTGGGTTCTAAGAAGGCTGCTCACTCGGAAATGAGCAGCCTGAAAGCGGCAAAGGAGAGTTTCTTCGCGTATTCGTTGCCAAGAATTTACTCCCCATTACGTAGACCTCGCCGAATTCGCCGACCATCACGTTCTGGGGTTTAAGGTCACGGTGAATAACACAGTGAGAATGGGCATAGGCCAATGCCTCACCGATGCGCCAGATCAGCCTCAATCGCTCGGCGAGCGTCGGTTGCGCGGCAAGGTAGTGGTCAAGACGCGCACCCTTGATCAATTTCATTGCGTAGAACTCCCGTCCATCCGGAAGCGTACCGGCTTCATAGACGGGTACGATGGCAGGGTGTTCGAGTGCTGCGATCAACCGCGCTTCACCGGCAGGGTGAGGTCGAGAACTTTGAGAGCAACGCGGCGATCGAGGACGCGGTCTCGTGCAGCGTAGACGATGCCCATCCCGCCGCGTCCGATTTCGCCCTCCAGTTCGTAGCGAGTCCCGCTCGTGTCCGGCAGAGCAGCCACGCTGCGTAAATGGTCAAAGACAGAGTCGCTTAACTCCATACGCGTCGCATCTCATGGCGAAGTTCTCGCCAGCCCGCGGTCGTGCCGCGTAGCCGCTCCATTACAAAGCCACGCATCATCCGCCGCGCCCACGTAAGATAGTTAGTCACAGAAGTCTCGGGAACACCATATTGGCGGGCCAACTCCGCGTATGAAGGACGTTCGCCTTCTGCGAGGTCGTAGGAGTGAAAGATCTGAAATTCAAGTTGCTTGCTCGGTTGGCCAGCGGGTTATGCCGCACGTAACTCACCGGCGGCAACTCGATCTGGCCGGCACGGTCCAGCATGAGCAACAGGCCGCGGCACACTATGTCGCGCAACGCTCCATTGGCCTGGCGCCACTGCCAGGCTTCACAGAGCTTGGTCGATAGTGTGCGGCGGCTTTCCTGCGGGTGCTGCTCGATCAGTGCGCGTATATAAAGGATGTCTTCCTGGCTGATCTTCCGGCCCCGATATCTGAATTGAGTATTAAAGGTTCCGGTAGACGGTGGGAGTTTCCTGTCGGAGAACCGGATTAAGCCGACAAGACAACCGTTCCCTCGGCCCGGCTAACACATGGCAGCACATATCCGACATTTCTCTGCTCAGCCGTCAGCCCGGCTTCGACATCCATTCGAAAAGGCAGCCGGGCGCATTCGGACCACCAGCGCGTCGGAATGAAAACGATTTTTGTTTTTCCTATAGATAGATTAAAGCTGAGATCCGCAAAACAGCATCTCCGAATTGGCATCGTCCCTCCCTAGATGCCACCTCAAATTCCCTGAAGACCTGGTAAACGAAGAGACTAACTTAGATTAGTTAAGCTAGTACTCCGTTTTTACACGGTTAGGTAGTGCGTACTGGGAGGGTACTAATACGGAACACTTTACTTCGCAAAACAAGACAATCGCTGGTTCATTTCTTACACTATAAGCATGCGAGCCCCCCTCTCAGAGATTCCAACACCCGATGGTTACCCATGTCGGTAAGTACGACACCGCCATACCCGGAGTACGGAGATCGTTTCCCTTGACGTTACAGGCGAAACGAATCGTGGTACCCATTTGCCGGGGGTGTTGGGTATCTCGATTCCATTTACGTTCAAATCGGAAATTCTGGGCTAGACACGGAGCGCAGTGACAAAGAACGGTTTTAGAACTCTGCGGAGGTGGAATGTGGCCTTTTTTGCAAGGTGCGCCGCGCTGCTGCTGGCGGCTGGCTTTACCGCATCGGCGTTCGGGCAGGGCTTCGCGAGGCCGGATGGTTCGGTTCCCGTGCCGATGGATTGGAGCTCAAAGCGTGTTCTCTTCACGGCGGGTTTGAAGCCGCAGCCGGCGGTGATGATGTGGAACGAGCCGCGCGCCTATGCAGAGTGGCTCCTCCATGGGAATGCGCCGGAAGGTTCGGGCCTGGTGCGCAAGCGGCATAAGCCGCGAACCAAGTCCAGGGGCAAGATGGCAAGAGACTGGGCTGTTTCGCTGGGCGATGGCGGCGTCGCTCAAGGCATGTCGCCCGCCAAGTACAACTTCGATGTGAATGCCACGCCGAGCTGCGCCTCCGATTTCGTAGTATTCCCGGTCAACGCTTCAACCGGGAACACGCGCGCCCATGTTGTTGGCACCTTCAGCGCCGAACCGGCGGCCGGCGACACTACGGCCATCACGATTACTCCGAGCGGTGGAACCGCGGTCACTCTGACTTTGACCTCATCGGCCGTTTCGAACACAGGGCAAAACTTCGAGGTGTCCAGCACGGTTGCTACCAATGCGGCTAATCTGGCTGCGGCAATCAATCGTAATCTCAGTAGTACCGCTCATGACCGTGTCGTGGCGGTTGCGTCGGGAAATACGGTTACCGTATACGCGCTCACTCCAGGGTCCGGCGTGACGCTGACTGACGCAAACACTCTGACCAACTTCAGCTGGGGCGCTGTCACTGCCGGGACGAATGGTTCCCAAGCCAACATCGTCGCCTTCAACCAGCTCTACAGTGGGTCCGGGGCATCGCTTTGTGGTCTTACGAATCCGGAATTCATCTTTTCCTACGCCTCCGGCGTTGGACCGGTCGCCACCTCGCCCGGCCTGTCGCTCAGCGGCACAGAAATCTCCTACGTGGAAAATGACCCCAACATCGGAGCAATCCTGCATGTGCTAACGTTCGGCAGCGGCAGCACCGAGTACGGAGCCAGCGCCGGCTGCGCCACCAACAACAACGGCGGGGCCACGTTGCCGACCTGCGCCACCAATCCGGTGATCCCCGGAAGCACTGCGGGAAGCACCGCCACGGACTTCATGCTTCCTCTGGGTTTGGTTGGCGCTAACGCAGCTACCGGAGTGGCTGGAGTCGCGGATAGCTTCTCGTCTCCGTTCACCGACTATGCGGACGACACTACCTTTGTCGGCGACAACAACGGCTACCTGTATTCGATCACCCCGACATTCAACGGGACGCCAGCGTATGGGGGAGGGAACTTTCCGGTCCACGTAAGTGCCTCCCCTGCGTCACTGAGCCCGACTGCGATAACGGCAACCACCACCGTCGTAACTGTCACCGTAGCCAACTCGCTTAGTATAGGGGAGCTGGTCACCCTCTCGGGGGTAACCGCCAGCGGCTGCACTGCGGGTGAAGCCGCTGCCATCAATGGGATACAGACCGTTGCCTCCGCGAGCGCAACAAATTTCACCTTTGACGCTACGATACCCAGCGCGACTACGGGCGGGTGCGCGGTCAGCGGCGGAACGGTCACCCCAGGGTCGAACTACCTCTCGTCCCCGGTGGTCGATGTGGGTGCGACCGGCAACATTTTTCTCAGCGATAGCAGCTCTAACTTGTACGAACTGACGCCGGCCGGAGCTACTGCAGCAACCGCGCTTGCTCTCGGCGTAATCGGAGCCACGAACTTCGGCGCCATCAACGGTGGCAGTCGCGACGGCGCCGTCATTGACTCGGCAAACGGCGTGGGTTATGTCGTAACCGCATGCAATCCCAACACAACCGGCGAGGGCGACACGGGAATAACGGGCAACACCGGCCTTGTCCAATTCAAATTCACCAGCAACACCCTGGCCGCAGTTGTGTTCGCGGGTCTCGACACCGGCGCAAATCAAAGCTGTACGACCGCTGGCTTTCCAAACTACGCTCCCACTCCGGACGAACGCTACTATGCCTTGGGCATTGGCAGTGCTACTGCGGCGAACAACGGAGAGATAATCGGCGCCAGCTCCGGCACCGGCGGCCAACAGCTGAAAGAATTGCAGTTCGTTAGTTCCACCATGCGGACAACGCCGCCCAACAACGATAAGCCTCAACTGGGCACCAACGCTTCGCCCATCTCGCCGCTCACCGAGTTCTTTAACAGCCAGGTATTCAACGTGACGGGGGTTACGGCAACTACAACTGTAGTCACGGTGACGGCGAACAACACACTCGCCGCCAACGACCTGATCACGCTCGCGGGTGTAACTTCCAACGCTAATTGCAGCGCCACCGACCTCAGTGCCATCAATGGCGGACTACAGACCGTTGTTACGGCGAGCACAACGCAGTTCACCTTCGCCGCTACGATACCCGCCGCGACTACTGGCGCCGGGTGCACGGTCACCGGCGCAACTGCGACTGGCGGACCGGATTACCTGTTCTTCGGAGTGAATCAAAACCCTAGCGAAATCTATACTCTCCTTTTGCCTAGCTCGCTTCTAGTTGCCCAAGGCATCGCGCCTCCGACTGTGGCGACGAACACCACCGATGCCGCTGGCGGGACAAGCGGCATGGTCGTAGACAACGATTCGACCGGCGGGCAGGCGTCAAGCATCTACTTCGGAACGCTGGCGACGTCAACCACCATTTGCGGGTCCACTGCCGCGTATTGCGCGGTCAAACTAACGCAGGCCGCGTTGCAGTAGTTCGCCCTCATCTAGCGAATGAGTCGATCCTTTGCTAGCTGTAAATGCACAAATCAGTCTGAAAGCCAGCCGATAGCGGCCTTTATGGGCGGCTCTTCGGCCTGTGGATGATCCCGTCTGGATTACGGCTACTCTTACATAACCCGGCAAGGTAAGGTTTGCCGACTATCCGGGAGCAATCTCGGGTGGTAGATCGAATCAAGACCTCAACTGCGGCTGCTTCTAGGCGTAGCGCGTAAATCAGGAGTTAGGTCGTAAGATCGCGCGCGGTAAGGACTTGTCGTTTCATTTGGACATCGAAGCTAGAATTAGAATCGATATATGAACCAATCTTGTTCGTAAGCGTCTGACCAACACACCTGTTCGCGAAATCGTGTCGGTGAACCCACCGTTATCGAACGGTGGAAATCCCTCTGATTCTCTGTCACCGATTCTCTGATTCACTGACTCCTTATTCACCGAAACAAAGCTCTTCGTCCGAACAAAAGAACTGTTCGGACCAGGAGAGCGGGATCCTGACTGGATGGGTAGGCAACAAACCCAATTTTCGGCCGACTCCGACTGGCTCTTTGCGTCTTCGGCGCGGATTGGCCCCTTACCCTGGAGTTACGATCAAGTGTTGCACATGTTTGGGGATGCCGGCCAGAGTGCCGGAATCGGAGAGGTGACTACGCACGTTATGGGTCACTCTTTCCGTTCCTGGCTCGATGCGTTCGGTACTCCGCTCGGACTGCGCGGGAACTGCTCAGGCACAGCGACATCCGCACAACGATGCGCTATGGAAGAGCCAGTGAGCCACAGATGGCATTGGCGCACAGCAAGGTAGTTCAGGCAGCCTTGGCGAAGGCCAATTGATTTCGAGGTGATTTCGTGGTCTGTAAGTTATTGAAAAATGGCGGAAGCGAGTGGGGGTCGAACCCACCGGTGACAGGATTGCCTGCCGCCCGCCGGTTTTGAAGACCGGGACGATCACCGGACCGCATGCGCTTCCATTCTTTAGTTTCAATAATATACAACTGATTGCCAAAGATCTTGTCCCTGCACGCGTCGGAGTGCGGACGGAAGCTCAAACTCGCGCAATGCGAAGACCTAGATTCCCGAGATGCGAATGCTCCAGTCGGAGCACGCCCTGGCTGTTGGTCCGCAAGCGGAGCATGTCGGCTAGAACTCCTGGCAACACCGCAGCGGGCAACGACGAAACATTCGGGCCGGTAAAACTAAGCTCGTAGATCGCGTCCGGCAGCAGGCCGGACGCGATGAGCGAATCGCAGGCCAAATCCGGCAACGACACTTCCCCTCCCTGAGCAGCAGAATCCGATGTACTGAATAAAACGAATGGGCCGGTCTCCGAGGCGGCACCCAGAAAATTGACCCCGTTGATCAACTCCGTGCGCTTCTTGCCCGTGGTGCCGATGTTCCCGATCTCGAAAACGTGAAGGAAGAAATCTTCCTCGGCGGGAAGCGACGGCGACACTTCGATGCGCCACGCGCCGGGAACCACGTTTTTGCGGTTCGAAGGAGAGATTTTCGAGAAGTCGTCGCCCCAAAAAGTCTTCCACATGTGCTGAATCTTCGGGTCTTGCGGCAACGGGCCGCCCTCTTGCGGCTCAGGAGGCCAATTTTTGCCGGTTCCCCAAGGGCCGCCGTGGTCATCGCCTGGAGTGTAGAAATCATGGCCCGGACCGCCGCGGCGTGTAACCACCCGCTCACGCGGCAGCAGAGAATGCACCAGCAATTCTCCCGAGCCCTCTCGGAAGCGGAAAGTTGAAGGGTTCTTGAATTCTTTCGCTTCCGGTGTTCCCCGCGCTGCGTCCTGGTCTACGCTCGGCTCGTTGACCCCATGCAGCAGCCACGCCTTTCTGAAAGAAGGGCGTGCGCTCACGACCCGATCAAAGACGAAGAGTAGATCCTGCGCAGGCACATAGAGAACTTCGCGTGTGAACTTTCTCAGCTTCTCGCGCGAATATGCGTTGCTGGCATCACCCATCGCGTAGTGGTACAGGCCGGACACGTGATCCAGTATGCGCATCGAGCCAAAATTCCACAGATCGCGAGTACGCTGGAAATCTTCAGGGCTGCGGATCGTATTCCAGAAGCGGGAGGAGTCCATGCGCTGCCCGCCGTCGTTGGCCGCCGGCAGAAGGTTCTGCGACCAAAAGAATTTTTCTGATGGATCGTAAACCAGTATGGAATTGTGAGCGACCGTGCGCCTGTAATAGTTGAGATAGTGTGGGCTCTCACTGTCGGTGTAGTCAGCCCCACTGTCAATTGCTAAATAGCCACTGTGATAGATCGTAATCTGGTTCTGATCGAGATGCTGATGTTTGGCCAGGTAAGGCCCGCAGTCGAATTCAATCCAGGTCGAGTCCGGCTTCCATCCGCCGCGCATGACCAGATGTCCTACGCCTGAAAAATAGTATTGCCGCGTCAACTCATCCTCGCTGGCGAGCGATGGATCGCGCGGCGTGACTTCAGGGTCGTCCCAAAGGAACTCGAGAACCGGAATTGTCCATTGTTTTGGGAAGAAGCCGCTGTTGCGCAGGAGCCATGCGCTGTAGGGATCCTTAAAGCGATTGATGGCATAGCCGAGAACGGAGGTGTCGCGCGAATCCAGAATTGGATATTCGTTGTCACCTTCGCGCGAGGGCGTGCCATCCGGGAGCAGCTTGTACAGGTAGGTGTTTCCAATATTCCGAAACAGCGAGTAGTGGTGTGCGGGATCGACACCGGTCGTCGTGCGCTGCAATTCAGCGAGCAGGGTCAGGCTGGCCCATGTGATCCGCATGTAGTCCATGGATTCGTGATAGCTGCCCTCGGGGGAGACCACATTCGTGGTTTCGAGAACGTTGGCCAGGCACTTTGCCACCTGAGCACGCCAGGAGCTGCACCGATTGTTGCAGCCTGCGTAGCCGTCGAGTGCGGCGGAGACAAACGCGGGTAATGAGAGATAGCGCACAGCATAGTTGTGGTACGAGTAGTTGCCTGGATCGGCGAAGTCGGGGGTCGCAAGCATTGCCGAGGCCCCCTCCATCAACTCATCCGCAATCCGATTCTGTAAAGCGGGCTCGAAGCCGGGATATCCAGAAAGCCAATCGAATGCCAGCGACCAGCGTGCGTAGTCAACCCACGAACGCGAAGGCTTCACCCCCGTGGTGATGTGGCCTGCGCGCATCGCGGCCAGGGCCTTCTCCGCAAAACTGTCTTGCCGAGTTAGTTGCCACGAGAGAGCCCACCCCTCCGTATCTTCGGACGGACGCATTCCGCCCGCGTACCTGGTTTTTAGCAGGGCCAAACCGGTAAAGGCATCGGTATTGGAGATCAACAACCGAGGGCGCCGGGCCGGGACTTGAGAGTTGCTCTTCGACAGCGCGAGAAGAATTGAGGCCCCCACGCCTGCCATGAAGTCACGCCGCTCCATTCTTGAATGGCTCCTTCGACCGCAGGTTGTGCCCGTGTTCAGTTCAGGCGGAGAGTGGTTCCCCTTTCTACACGTTGACGCAAGTAAACACAAGTACTCGCAAGCAAAAGTTGTCCATGGATATTCAGTGGCGGGTAGCGAGGACGCGACGCGGTGTCCCGACCCGCTTCAGTGGCTTGGTTTCGGCCAACTCGGACGGAAAGTCCCCGATTCTCCGTCGCTTTCTTTTGTTTTCCTTGAATGGGGGTATAAAATACGGGAATGCAAACCCAGAGGAAAGTATTCCTCCTGCGAGGGATCCAACTTTAATGATGACTGGAAGAGACTCCCGTCTCTTGGCGGAGCAGCGCCGGCGCAAGATCCTCGAGCTGATCGAGCAAAAAGGACAGATCACCGTACGAGAACTGGTTGAGCGGTTCTCCGTCTCGTCGGTCACCGCGCGGGGGGACTTGGATGCCCTGTGCTCACAGGGCATGGCAGTTCGATCTCACGGCGGCGCAGTTCGCAGGTTGGAAGTGAGTCCGGACTCGCCCTCTGACTCAAGAGAGGCACAGCGCTATGCGGATGTGGCTCGTCTTGCAAAAGTCAGCGTGACGGCGGTTTCACGCATCGCGAATGGAAGTGCCAAGGTCGCCCCTTCGGTCCAGGCGACAGTCCTGGCGGCCGCTCGAAAACTGGGTGTAACCCTGACGGCGGGGAAGAGAAATCGCACAATCACCTTCATACTTGGCAACCGGGACACGGTTAACGAGTTCCAGTCCAAAGTGCTGCTGGGGGCGGAGGTGTACTGCGCCCAGCATGACTGGGACTTGCACTTCATCAGTTTTCGTTGTGACCTGAACGCGCCCTTGGGAAGCCTGCGTCTTCCCGAGGCGCTGATGCGATCCAATCGACCGAGTGGCGTCATTCTCTCGGGCACACACTCTGTCAGCATTCTCGCTGCGCTTTCGGAGAAGAAGATTCCGTTCTCTCTCGTGGGAAACAACATTGTCGGCGATTGGCGGCCGGAACAGTACGACTGTGTTTTCACGGACGACGTGCGGGGTTCCACTGATATCACCCGCTATCTTATCGCCCAAGGACACCGAAACATCTGGTATATCGGCAATCAGCGTCTTCCCTGGTTCGCGCGCTGTGCCGCGGGCTACCGCGAAGCCATGCAGGAGGCCGACCTTGAACCTCGTTTCAGCGAGATCAGTTCCGAGGATCGCGAGCTCGGATATCTGGCGGTGAAGGCCCTACTGGCCAGCGGAGAGAGACCCACAGCACTTTTTGTAGGCACAGACCAGGCCGCCTCTGGCGTGTACCAGGCGCTGCAGGAATCTGGAATCCGAATTCCCGATGACATCAGTGTTGCGGGCTTCAATGACACCATCGGCGAAGTGCTGCATCCCGGGCTTACAACGGTGCGCGAATTTCCCAAAGAGCTCGGCGGCCATCTAGCCGAGTTTACCCTGCGGCGGATTCACGAACCAGACCTGCCCCCCCAGCAACTCGTGATGCCGACCGAACTGATTCGCCGGGAAAGCGTGCGGCATGTTTCATCCGGCCATACGTTGCTGACTTCCGTTCCCCTTCACGAAAACGTCCTGTGAGACCCTTCGCCAAAACGTTTCTCCGGAGCCTACAAAGGCGACGAGACAGAATACTTCTCTGCTTCATGTTGGCCGTCTGGACAGCTGTAAACGCACTGGGCGGATCGACTCCGCCGCCGGAGGCGTTCTCGGTACTGCCAGTGGCTCGGAGTGGTCCGCAGATCACGCCCTACCTTCAGTATCAAACCGAGTTGGCTTGGCGCGAAGACGGGAAGAGGGTGAAGGTCTGGGACGGGATTCGCACTGAGCAGGACCTGCTGCGCGTGCAGAATGAAATACGTCAAAAGCTTCTGACCATGCTCGGAGGATTGCCCACGACCAGAACTCCGCTGCACCCGCGCGTCATCGGACGCATTGCGATGGACGGCTTTCACATTGAAAAGCTGATCTTCGAAAGCCTCCCGGGGGTGTATGTGACGGCGCTTCTGTACGTACCCGAGGGCGACCACAAGAACGGCGAGGATAAGAAGCACCCTGCCGTTTTAGTCCCTGCCGGCCACGCAGAAAACGGGAAGACACACTATCAGGCGCTTTGTCAGAGACTGGCGCGGCGCGGCTATGTGGTCATCAGCTGGGATCCCGTGGGTCAGGGGGAGCGCAGCCAGTTCTGGGATGCGAAGGCAGGCAAGAGCCGCTACAACCGGATCTGTGCGGAGCACGCAGTGCTCGGCAATCTGGCCTATCTGGCAGGCACAAGCCTGGCGCGTTGGGAAATCTGGGATGGTCTGCGCGCCTTCGATTACCTGCTGACGCGTCCAGAAGTCGATCCCGAACGCATCAATATTACAGGCACCAGCGGAGGCGGCTTTCAAGCGATGCACATCGCGGCGCTCGAGCCCCGGA
>OBLU010005786.1_pt1 | contig 11043 bp, 11 predicted proteins | sample 1518681 | NCBI WGS metagenome assembly OBLU01 (sample SAMEA3539304, study PRJEB22396) | soil metagenome | biome: tundra; feature: field; material: soil | place: USA | collected 2010-05 | depth 0.15 m
ACTCCCAGTTCTACATAACCAACCCAGATCCTTCACACACTAAGTCGTGAGCCCTAAGGGCCCGTACCAACACGGGCGCCTGAGCGAGCGCGGCGACGTGTACCACTACGACGTCTACGTTCCATCGAGTCTCCGTGCGGATTCGGCCGTGCCGTTGGTGGTGGTGCTTCACGGTTGCGGGGAGACCGGCGATCAGGTGGCGGCCGCCAGCGGGTACGACCGGCTAGCCGATCAGCGTCGGTTCATGGTCCTCTATCCGGACGTCGACGCAATCGATCAGGGTTACGAAGTCTGTTGGAAAGGCATATGGCAGCCGCGCGCAGAGGGCCGAAATCGCGGGGATGCCGGCGCGATCGCCGAGATGACGAGAGCCGTAATCGCGCGTTGGCACATCGACCGCAGTCGCGTCTACGTGATCGGGATCTCCGCTGGTGCGTTTGAGACGGCGATCCTTGGTGCCGAGTATCCGGACCTGTACGCAGCAATCGGCATCCACTCTGGAGCCGCCTACGGCGGCGGCGAGCCGGGCTGCCTACCCCCGAACGAGTTGCCGACGAACACGAACGCGCTCGCGCGCGCCGCGGTGGGGGCTATGGGCGTGCGCGCTCGGGTAATGCCGGTCATCATCTTTCACGGCGACGAGGATCGCGCGATCCCGTACCGGTGTGGCCAACAGGCGCTCTCTCAGTGGCTCCGCACTGACGATCTGGTCCTTGAGCAGGAACACCGCGCCGTCCTGCCGCCCACGCCCGCAGGCGTCTCACGCGCCGTGGTCCCGGGAGGGCACACTTACACGGTTGTCTCCTATGCTGACAAGTTGGGTTGTGTTGTCGCGCAGTTCTGGACCGTCCACGGCATGGGCCACTTCTGGTCAGGCGGTGCGGCCGATCCGTATTCAGCGCCGTACTCCGACCCGCGAGGACCGCGCGCCGCGGCGGCCTCATGGGCGTTCTTCTCCCGGTGGAGCCTCTCTGGACCGGCGCGCCCGTGCGCTCCTGCTAAGCCGTGAGACCGGGCCGGACCTCCGTCGCTCGTCGCACCAGGGAACGATCAGCGAATGCTGCCGTCCATGCGAGAGTCGTTCGAATAAGGACATGCAGACGACCTCCGCGCGCAACGGGCCCGACGCTCAAGTGTCCACGAAAACCGGGGGGGCGCCAGCTCCGGGTCAGCCACCATATACAGTTGCTGAGAACGGTGGCGCTGAATGTAGACTCGTCGGCTAGCAGCTAGCTGCTTTCGCGGCGCCCACCAGATCGCCGTTCGTTGGGTGCTGGGCGGCGGCCCAGAGGGGTCGTGAACAACGCCGCCTAGAGCGTCGCACGGGCGAGCTTCCGGTCACCGACGCCATCCAGGCGCCTGCACCTTCACCCGCGAGCGTCCCGGGAACGAGAGTCGTCTCGATGCGGGAAGACCGCGATGTCGTCCAGCAGAGCGGGCGCGGCGCGGTAGGAATGAAGCCCATCCTGGTGAAGCAGCCCGGCCCGCCTCGGAGGTGACCGCGCGCATCGACCAACGACTGCGTTACCACCAGGTGCTGGCCCAGCCTGAGGCCGACACCGTACCGTTCTAAACGCTCAGCGAAGGGGGGAGAGGGCGCCTAAATCGCGGTCATGAAGGTAGAGATCGGCCAGACCGTCTACGTGCCCGGCCCCGACGGAAACCCGGTCCGAGGCACGATGATCGCCAGAGGCGAACCTGGCGACGCGGTCGAGATGAACATCGACGGCCACGCCGTGAAACTCGATGTCGCCTTGTCCGCCACGAAGAGACAAGTCACAGGACTTTATTGTCTACGTCCCCTACGACGATCCCAAAACCAGCGTCGACGCGGGGCGGTTAGCATCAGCACGGGCACCCGGTTACCCGACCGGCGTAGCTGACGGCAGACCTCGAGTTCGTCAATGTCGGGTAGGCCGACATCAAGCACTATCGCATCGGGCGTGCTGCGCATTACCTCCCGCAACCCGCGGTCGTCGTCAACGACAAGCACCCTCATGTGACCATTGTCACAGCTCAAGATCCTCTTTCGTGCAGTTCCTACGTTGCGCTTACACCGCCTGCTCTGGCTAGCTAGCTAGCTAGTGAAAAGCAGGCGTGACATCTCATCAGACTCGGCTGACCAGATTCATAGCCGAGTGTCGGACCAAGATTGACGAAGAGCGGCCGCTCCGGGTTTCTGGGGCCGGAAGTCGCGGCCCGTCTCACACGGCTCGCGGACGAGCCGTCAGCCTTTGCTTTGCCTAGTGGGCTACGAAATAAGCGTAGTCTCAGCCGGTACTTACGGTGGGCTGACGGTACGCGGTGATCGTACGTGGCTAATGAGCTTCGACCGATCGGGGGTCAGGGATCCGCGGGCAGCTGGAGCGGTTCCCGCCGTCGGGCCTGCCCTGGCACTGCTTCCGCTGCGGGTGTTTCTCGGCGTCACGTTCGTGTACGCCGGGATCCAGAAACTGAGTGATCCGGGCTATCTGCATCCCGGAGCTCCGACATACATCGGGACCCAGTTGACGGCGTTTTCTCACGGGACGCCGGGGGGTTTCCTGTTGCGGGCCTTCGCACTGCCCGACCCGAAGCTGGCGGGGGTTGCGGTCGCGTTTCTCGAGATCGTCGTTGGGCTGTTGGTGCTCGGCGGTCTGCTCACACGTATCGCCGCCGCCGTCGGCCTGGGCCTGAACCTCGTGCTGTTTCTGACCAACAGCTGGAACACGTCTCCCTACTTCCTGGGCTCTGACATCGTGTTCGTGTTCGCGTGGCTGCCGTTCGTGCTGGCTGGCGCGAGCGGTCAGCCGGCGATCGATAATTCGCTTGACCGTCTCGTCACGGCGAGGCGACGACGGGTCTCGCGGGCAGCCGACGCCGGGCGCGCCACGCGGGGGCACCGGCCGGTGATTGACGAGGATCCGGCTCTCACGCGGCGGGGGGTGATCGCCGGCGCGCTAGGCGCCACCGGCGCCTTGGCGGTCGTGCTGGGCGCGATCTCCACCCTGGCCAAGGGCAGCTACCGCTCAGGCGCGACACGCCTGTCCGCGCGTGCCCCTACGCCTGCGAGTACCAGCACGCCCTCGACGAACTCGGTCCCCAATGCCAACCCGGCGGCGACGGGACCGACCACCACTAGCGCCAGCGGAACGCTTCCACCGGGTGCTGTGCGGATCGGGGCCTCCACCCAACTTCCGCGCGATCAGGGCGCGACGTACGGCGACCCGCGCGACCAGCAGCCCGACATCGTCATTCGCCACAGCGACGGATCGCTGAACGCGTTCAGCGCGATCTGCACCCACCAGGGCTGTCAGGTCGGCTACCAAGGCGGCCAGATCATCTGCCCCTGCCACGGCGGACTCTACAACGCCCACACCGGCGCGGTCGAAGGCGGGCCGCCGCCCGCGCCTCTGCCCCCCCGCCGAGTGATCGAACACACCGGCTCGATCTACGCGATCCCGTCCTGACCAAGTCAACAATTCGCGCCCTGCGGCCATTGGAAGCGCATCTTCCTTAGCCGCGGCGCGCGAGCGCGATGCCTCCTTCGTGGTCTAACGCGCGGACAGTGACTTCGGTGAAGCCGGTGTCCTTGAGTGCCTGATGCCACCAGCCGACGTTAGCGGGATGTTCTGCGCGTCCGGTAATGAGCCGGAGAGCGTTCTTGAGTAGACGCAACAGGCCCGCAGGTCCGGTGCGCAGCATCTTTTTCGCAAAGCGAGCGATGAGCGCCCGGTCGCGGGCGTCACCAAGGGAAAGTTGGAACATCATGTCGCCGATCACCACCTGTCCACAGGGCCGCAGCACACGCCAGATCTCGCGCAGCGCTTGGCGCTTGTCAGCGTCGTTGAGGTGGTGCAGGCAGTAGTTGGAGAGCACGACATCGACCGACTCGTCGGCCAGCGGAAGCTTGATCGCGCCGGCGACGACCACGTCGACGTTGCTGTGCCGGAGGAACACGAGCTTGGCCTGGAGGTGGGCGCACATCGCGAAGGAGCTATCCAGCGCCGTTACGTGGCTGACCTGGGGCGCCGCCGCCAGCGTGAGAAGCCCGGTCCCGGCCCCCAGGTCGAGCGCGCGGTCGTCAGGCTGCAGCCGCGCGAGCGAGATGATCTCGTCGCGCAAGCTCAGGAACCCTGCGGTCCGCGCAAGCTGCTCCATGTGGCCCACGCGATCGTCCCAGCTCCTCGGTCGCCGCCAGAAAGGCCGAGACCGACGCCCCGCTCGTTCTGAAGGCCAGGCCCGCAGAGCACGGCTCATCGCCAGATCCGCACCTGCGACGTTCAGCGAAGACGATGGGTAGACACTCTCCGGGCGCACGCACGCTGTATTTGACGTCCACCGGCTCCCGGGTCGCTAAAGCGCCCGTGAGACTGCCCTCATCCCCGTCCTATGTGATTCTTATGCCGCCCCGTTCTCACGATCCGACGCCAGCCACGCAAGGCCCACGGCGCCCTCGCGCCACACACCGTGACTCAGCCAGGCGCCGACGGGCTCTGCGGCGCCAGCGCGCGCTCGCGCTCGCGGTCCTCGTCGTCGTCGGCGGTGAGATCGCCGTTCTGATCGCGGAGCGATCGACCTCCCCAAGCCCGCGGTCGCGTCCTGGGATCGCGATCGCGGGCGGTCAGGATGGGCACGCAGGGGTCTCGACCCCCCTGAGACCGGCGGCTCGGTTCGCGACCGGGCTCACCGTTCTGCGGCTGGTTGACCACACGCGCTCGGTACAGCTGCCCGACGGCCAAACCGTCCCCCGCACGCTGGTCACGTACGTACGCTACCCCGCGTTGGGGACGCCAACCGGCCAAGATCGTCCCGACGCGCCCGCCGCTCGCGCCGGCGGTCCCTTTCCCCTGATCGTCTTCGGGCACGGCTTTGCCGTGACCCCGGGGCTCTACACGCCCCTGCTGCGGGCGTGGACGGCCGCCGGTTACGTGGTCGCGGCGCCGGTGTTCCCGCTCGGCAACGCGAACGCCTCCGGAGGACCCAACGAGTCCGACCTGCCAAACCAGCCCGTGGATATGCGCGTGGTGATCTCCGGCGTGCTGGCTGCCGCCCGCGCGTCATCGGGTCGGCTCACCGGCCTGGTGGCTCAGCGACAGATCGCCGTCGCGGGCCCGTCAGACGGCGGCGACACGGCGCTTGCCGTCGCCTATGATCCCCGCTTCCGCGACCCGCGGGTGGGGGCCGCGATGATCCTTCTCGGGGGCCGAGATCCCGGGTATCGGCAGCTTTCAGATCACGGCCGGAGGGCCGCCCCTGTTGGCCACCCAGGGAACCACGGATACGATCAACCCGCCCGGCGCGACGTCGGCCTTCTATGACAGCGCTGCCGTGCCCAAGTATCTGCTCGCGCTCTTGGGTGCGTCCCACCTGCCGCCCTACTCAGTGCAGGCGCCGGCGCTGACCGTCGTCGAGCGGGTAACGATCGCCGTCCTGGACCACTACCTCAAGCACCGCCCGGGATCGCTGCACCGGCTGACGAACGCCGGCAACGTTGCGGGACTCGCCACCGCTCACCGGCACCCCATGACGGGCGTGCCCGCGACGGGTTGCGCCGCCGCCAGCCGGCTCGTCGCGCGACCCGGCTCACCCTCCTTATGAGCTCTACAGCTGCGCACGCACCGCACCGCCCGGGTACTTGGTGCTGTGAATGTTGACGTAATAGCCGCGTGGGTCGCACTCGATCGCTTTGATCAGCACGGGGTTCACAGGCACGCAACCCCGATGGTGCAGGGCCGGTCCGGTCGACAGCGGCACGACGACGTTGCCTGACTTTCCGGTGGTGCCGAGATGGATCCGCGCGAACGTCGCGCTGGTGAATCCGTGCAGGTGCGCGAATCGCCAGCACACGGTTGAGGTGCCGTGAATCGCGATCACCGCAAAGCCCCTGCCGGTCGGTGCCCCGGGCGGGGTCTCGGCGTTCCCAGTGAGCGCGAGTCGGTAGATCCGCGCCGGACGCGTGCCCTTGGCGGCTGAAGGGACGGTTTTCGACGAGCTAGAGCTGCTGCCGCATCCTGCGACGCCGAGCATCCCAACAGCGAGGCCCAAGACCATTACCTTGCGCCGCATCAGAACTCCCTTGGTGAGTGGTTCCCAGGCGTAGATGCGCCCATGGGACGGTTCTGTCAGGCCAGCGTGGGCACAGAAGTTCGTCCGGGTTAGCGTCGAGTTAGCCAGGCGGACCTATAGATCTCGCCGCTGCTGGCTGGTCCTCATCAGGGCCTCAGCGCCGTCACCGTGCACCGCTACCCCTACTCAGCCTGCGCGACCCGCTCGGACCCGACCTACCCGACGATCGGCCGCCTGCTCAGTGAGAACGCCACCGCAGGGATGGCCCGAACAGTCCGCGGCGCGGTCGCCGCCGCCCACCGGGCGGGGCTTCCGCTGCGCGTCTCTGAGCTCAACTCCGTGACCTGCGGCGTCCGAGGCGTCAGCAACACGTTTGCCCACGGCCCTGTGGGCCCCCGACGCCCTATTCGAGCTGCGCCGCGCCGGAGTCGCATCGATCCTCATCCACGTACGCGCTCACGCGATCAACGCTGCGTTCTCGCTCGGTCACCACGGGCTGACCGCCCATCCACTGCTCTACGGACTCGTGATCTTCAATCGAATGCTCGGCCTCGACCCGCAAATGGTTGCCCTGCACCTCCTTGCGCGCCGCTCGCTGCACCTCAAGGCCTGGGCCGTCCGCTCCCGTCCCAATATCGTGCGCGTGCTCGTGATCGACAAGGGTCGGCGCGGCACGACTGTTGGTCTAACCCTGCCGACTCAGTGCGACCGTGCAACACCTGCTGGCATCTCCTAGATCCGTTCATCCTATGGCGAGACCCTTGCCGGCCAGCACCTCGGTCCGGACGGACACTGGCGCGGGCGGCTGACGTTCACGACGATCGCCCCCGGACCCCACGGCTACACCCTCACGCTGTCGCGCTACAGCGCCGCGCTGCTCACCCTCCGCCTCCGGCCGCGAACCCTGACCGGTCGCTGACCGCGGATCCCCCCACCCATCCGATCACCGGCTCGAACGCTGAGCGCAGGCGGGGGCGCGTCCTGAGCGCTGCCAGCGGGAGAAGAATGCCCATGAGGCCGCGGCGATCCAGTCATACCCCGTTGCCCCACTTCGTAGGCAGCGATCATCGTGCAGCCGGGCGTAATCCCCTCTTCGAGGCCGCACGCCACGCGGCCTCGTTCCTCAAGGTGGACGGCCTTCTCGACCCGGGGGCGCGATGTTGGACGCAGCTCTACGCGGAGCTCACCTGTGGCCAGACGTCGGTGACAGCCGGGCTCGGTTCAGTGGCAGGCCCGCTCGAGCCGGCGCTGTTTCGCGGTGCCGTGGGCAGTGCCGCGGCTGGAGAAGGCGAACCTCCACGAGCCGCGGGCGCGCCGGAAGAGCAAGCGCACGAGCCCGGCGTCCGGGGTGCGTTGGCAGACGATCCCGGCCGATCCGGAGACGTAGACGCCGCTGATGCCCTGGCTCGTTCCGTCCTGGGCGGTGAAGGCCCGGACGAGGGCCGAGCGCGTCGATCCGCGGGCCGGGGTGACGCCTCCAGCGGCGAGCGCCCCGGAGGCGGTGATGAACGTGATGGCGGCGACGGCGGCCACGACGGCGAGACGGGCCGAGCGCTGACCCAGCATCGGGCCGCCGGAGCGACCGGACGACAGTGGGATGACGATTTGGACGGGCAAACGCATCATTTGACTCCTGGCTCGAGATCAGTTCGATAGGATGGTGAAGAAGTCCCGGGTGTAAGGCACAAGCAGATGCCCGTAGATGCCGTACTGGCCCGGGACGACCGGCACTGGCGTGAGCGGGGCGGTCGGGTGGTGGACGTAGAGGTAGCCAGCCACCCAATCGGGGTTTATGTCGAGCTGGACAGCGCGCTGGACCCCGGCCGCGATCATGCCGTCGGCGAGCTGGCCGACGGTGAGACTTTCACCGGCGGCCCAGACGAGCTGACCGTCGGCGCGGATGCCGAGGGCGCTGCGCGCGACCGCTGCCTGGTTGCCGATCGTCGCGCCCCAGCAGGCTGCGCCGCAGCCGGCCACCGAGCTGTCAGGCACCCCGTGATCGATGAGCAGGTGGAGGTTCTGGCGCACCGAGGCGATCGCGACGCCGCGCGCGGGGACCCCGGCCTCCCATGTCCCGATCTGGGTCTCGCCGTTCTTGTAGGTGACGATTGAGCCGTAGCCAACGCTCAGGGGCGACCCGACGCGGCCGAAGGAGACGAACCCGCCGCTCCCGGTGGAGAACTTGAAGCCGCCGTTGAACCCGAGGATGAGGTGGTGGAGCTCCCGTCCGGCCACCGCGTCGCCGTAGTGCCATCCGGTCCCGCCCGGATCGACCGACCCGGCGTGGAGGGCGAGGTGCACGACGCGCTGGTTCATGCGGACGACGGTCACGCCCTGTCGGACTGCGATCCACATGGCTGGCCGCCCCCCGATCGTCGTGATCCTCTGCCAGCGCGCGGTGAGGGCGGCAGGATAGCGGTCGACCGGCAGGCTGACGTGAACCGGAGCGGCACGCTGGCTGACGCGAACCGGAGCGGCGCGCTTGCGCGTCCGGGACGCGCCGCGTGCCACGCTCTCGGACGTGCTTGTGGCGCTTGCGCGGTGCCCGCCGCCCGGCGGTGAGTTGTGGCGCGGCGCCAGCGCGGCGCCAGCGCTGCCGCAGGCCGCGACGGCGGCAGCGGCCAGCACGGCAAGGGCGGGTGTGACGAGCCGGCATTGGAGGATCACGTCCCACAGGCTGCTACGACTCCCTCAAGCTCCGTCGTGGGCTGCGTGAGACGTTGCTTACCGGCGGCAGATCTGACCGCAACGGCCGTTTCGATGAACGCGGCTGGCGTGACCCCGAGTTTGGCGACGTCGGTCTCGTCCGAGCTCGGACGCACGAGTCTCGGCCGAATGCTTCAGCGGACTGCTGTTCGCGGCCGACGTCCTGCTCTCAGACCCGCTCGCCTTCCTGCCGTGGAATCGACGCGCATGCTTCTCCGCACGGGGTGCACGTGCCCTCGAGCTTGATCTCAGCTGATGATCCCCGGGTGGTGCGAGATGGTCACGAGCCACCTCGGCCGGCAGCTGCTGGTCGCGAGACGCGGTCCCGGCCGTGGCGCCTCGCACCCCTGAGACCCGCTCTCATCCGGGCCACGAGCATCGTCTGGCCGCCAACGACTCACCTGCATGGCGCAAATCGGAGGTCCTTTGTCGCAGACGCCCATCGACCCGCGGACGCTTGAGCGGGTGATGCGCATCGGGCTACAGAATTGTGACCGTCTCACCGGCCATCAACCACCGCACGGCACCGGCTGCCGGGCGGCGGCGGCTCATTCTCAGGGCTGGCCGGCTCGTCATCGTCGCATCAGAGGAGTACGCAAACTTCTCGCGGTGACAGGGGCTTTCCGATCACCGAACTGCGGAGAGCTTCGCTGCGCCACGTCCAAGCCCAACTCCTGAATTCCGGTCTTGCGAAAGAGACCAACGACGGTGCCTTTTCGGCCCTCTCGTCGATGTTGCCTGACGCCGTCGATGACGAGCTCCTGGACGGAACCCCGCTCACGGAATCCGCGTGCGCCCGAGCGATCCACGGCTGAATCCGGCACGCACCCCGCGAGCGGGGCGGTCGGTTTCCGCCGCCGAGGTTGGCGCCTTCATGAGAGCCCTGCCGCCCCGGCACCACGGAGTGTGCTGGGCGCCGTTTCTCACGGGTGCGCGCCCCGGGGAGCTGTTCGCGCTCGGGCGCGCCGATCTGGATCGCAAGCGCGCGATGATCTATATGCACCAGACCGTCAATCGCTACGCACAGATCGAGCCCCGGCTCAAGGGAACCCATCATGTGCGGGAGCGCGAACGACGAGGCCGATGGACGCTGTTCCCCGCGAGCTGATGCGCGTACTCGAGGCTAGGCCCGCCGACATCGAGGGACGGCTCTATCCATCGCCCCGCGGATACTGCGGGTGCCAACGCAACTTCTAACGCGATGTGTGGAAGCCAGCTCAGCTGGCATCTGGCACCGACTTCACCCTCTACGACGCGCGTCACACGTTCTCGTCCCGACTTCTCGCGGCTGGGATCCCACTCGTCGAGGTCGCCGCTTGGATGGGACATTCGCTGCGAGCCCGCGGCGAGCAGTTGAACACCACCACGCGGAAGTATGCGCATGCGACGGGTGAGCTCACGAGCCTGGCCCTGGAAGAGCTCGAGAGCTTCTTCGAGATGGTCGGCGGACTTACGGAGCGGCTGGCGGATGCGTGACGTCCGGGACAGACGGCAGCATTCATTGGCCGTGAGCCAAGCACGTGTCTCGAATCGTCTCCGGAAAGAGGTCAACGCCAGAAACGGTGACCTAGCGGTGACCAATCGCACCTCGAAAATCCCATATGCAGGACTTTTCGGTGCTTGAGCGGCGTTCTGTCACGCCGGAGGTCGCGGGTTCGAGTCCCGTCGCTCCCGTTACTCAATTGCCCGTATACGCTGGGGATGCGGGCAAGACGGCTGGCCAGTTCGCAGCCGACAACTCCTCGGAGTAGCGCGAGAGAGTAGCGCTACAGAGCCGTTCGTAGGTTGCGCGCCAAGAACTCTGCCCCAACCGCGAGCGGGATAGACGCCCATCGTCGTGACCGGACCCCGTTCATCGGTGTCCGGTCCGAGTCGCGCCGGAGTCGGTCGGCCGATCGTGAAAGCGCTCGTCTGACGACCCGCGAGGGAACGCGCTTCTCGCCGAAAGCGGGTCGTATGCAGGGCGTGCAGAATCGCGGCGATACGTAGGCAACATTCACAGTGCGGCTGATGGCCTTGCCCCCGTCCGTGATCATGCCGCGCTCGAAATTGGGCCGACCGCGAAAGGGCACAGGCCGCGGCCGACAGGGGGTCCCGGTGATTCGCCCATCCGCGCCCAGCTCCGGACGTATGGATCTCCTCAGGCAGGTTTGCTGGGCAAGCTGGGGATACCAGAGGTCGGCGCAGGGCGTGCCCGCACGCCCGTGTCGGGCGTGGTTTGTTCGGGCGCCTCAGGTGGCGGCAGCTCGCGTTACGGGGCGTTGCCAGCAGCGCGGGCTCGCCGGGTGA
>OBLU010005789.1_pt1 | contig 11041 bp, 10 predicted proteins | sample 1518681 | NCBI WGS metagenome assembly OBLU01 (sample SAMEA3539304, study PRJEB22396) | soil metagenome | biome: tundra; feature: field; material: soil | place: USA | collected 2010-05 | depth 0.15 m
GAGCCGATGAGCCGCGCTATGCGCAGGTGGCGCGCGAAATGCTGGAGCGCCACGAGTGGATCACGCCCGTGCTGGGTAGCCAGCCCTGGCTGGAAAAGCCCCCACTCTATTACTGGCAAGCCATGCTGGCGTACAGGGTCTTTGGCGTGAGCGACTGGGCGGCGCGGCTGCCTTCGGCGCTCGATGCTACGTTGCTCGTACTGGCGGTGTACTTCTTTCTGCGCCGCTTCCGGCGTGGATTTGAGCTGGATGGCGCACTGATCACGGCGTCATTCGCCGGCATCGTCGGCTATGCCCGCGCCGCCTCGATGGACATGGCGCTGGCTGCGGCTTTCACCATTGCAATGCTGGGCTGGTGGGCTTGGCGGGAGAGTGGAAAGAAAATTTGCCTTGCGCTCTTTTATGGGGCCATGGCTTTGGGGATGCTGGCGAAAGGGCCGGTCGCGCCATTCCTCGCCGTTGTGGTGATCGTCCTGTACGCGGCTGCGGTTCGCGAATTGCGCCTGGTCTTAAAGACTTTCTGGCTGCCGGGGATAGTTTTGTTCTTCGCGATCGCTTTGCCGTGGTATTTCGCAGTGCAGATACGCCATCCGGAGTTCTTTCGTGAATTCATTGTCGGGCACAATCTCGGACGGTTCTCGAAGAATCTCTATCACCATACCGAGCCCTTCTGGTATTACCTGCCAGTAACGGCGCTGGCGCTGGTTCCCTGGACAGTGTTCGTGATCGCGGCTTTCGTTCAGTCAGTCCGCTTGTGGTGGGCCAAACGAACGCTGGTGGGCGCAGACGAAGGTGATCTCGAAAATCAATTCAGCATTTTCGCGTGCTGCTGGCTGGTCGTGCCCGTGCTCTTGTTTTCGATCTCGCAATCGAAACTGCCCGGCTATATTCTTCCCGCGATTCCTGCGGGTGCGCTGCTGTTAGTCGATTACCTGCGGCAACGTCTGGAACAAAGCGAAGCTGTGCCGGCCGCGAAAGGGCTGGTGCTGCTGCACGCGCTGCCGGCGGGGGCCCTGATTGTTCCGGGCTTGCTGATTGCCTACCTGATCACACAGCATCGTCTTCCGGGAGGGCGGCCGATGCTGGTGGCGCTCGCCGTCGCATTTGTACTCTGCACCGGAATTGCGCTCACGCTGGTCCGCAAGACAGGGCTGCGCATGTTGCGGTTCGTCACCCTGATTCCAGTCGTGCTTACTGTGGGAGCGGCGCTGAGATTCGGCTCCGTGGCTCTGGACCAGACGCTCTCGGCGCGGCCATTGGCACTTGAAATTGCCAGCATGGAGACCCATCCGCTGCCGCTGGCCGTCTACCATATTCGACGCGAACTGGAATACGGCCTGACTTTTTATCGTAACCAGTTAACCTTGAACTACGACTGGGGCAGAGTTCCACAGGCAGAGCACTTACTGGTGGCGCCGGAGAATTCGCAGGTAGAGATTGCGAAGTTGGTGGCGGGCCGCCGCGTCTCTTACCTCGGACACTATGCCGCGCAGCGTGTGGACTACTACTGGGTTGCCGCGGCGGGGACGGGTTCCACGCATTAAGATTCGATGTTGCCGCCCTGTGTTCCGCCGGTTTGCCTAGCGTCCGAGAACCCACTAAACTCGGAGTTCTGCCGCCTTGAACCGGGCCGGAGAACAAGGCCGGAGTTTGTTGGCCGATTTTGCAGGAGCCCAGTGGAGATTCTCGACCTCAGGCATTTTTCCTCCGTGGACCTCCGCCCCCTGCTCGACGATGAGACGCGGGTCTGGGCCAGTCTGCTCTCCTGGGACTACAGCGGATCGGCGGAGATGATCCTGCGCTATGTGGACGCGAAAATCCTGCCCGGATACGCTGCCATCGAACGCGGCCGCATCTTCGGCTACAGCTTCTTCGTGTATGAAGGCAGCAAGGGAGTGGTCGGCGATCTGTTCGTGGCGAACGGCAGCCGTCTTCCGAACGCGCGCGAGGTCGAACTCAGGCTGCTGACGCATGTGATCGAGACATTGCAGCAGTCGCCCGGGATCCACCGCGTCGAAGCCCAGTTGTTGGCGCACGAAACAGGGAGCGTTGCCCGGCCGTTTCTTGATCAGGGATTCCAGCGCCATGCGCGGCTGTTCATGGTTCTCGATCTGGGCAACGCTGTGGCGCAGATGCCAGCGACGCATCCGGATGTCGAAATCCGGCGTTGGACCGAAGCCGACTACCAGCCTGCAGCCGCCGTGATTACCGCGGCTTATCGCGGCCACGTCGACGCCCAGATCAATGACCAGTACCACACGCTGAGCGGATCGCTGCGTTTTTTGAATAACATTGTGCGTTTTCCGGGATGCGGGTTGTTCGATGCGGAATCGTCCTATGCAGCCGTCGATCGCAAGGCGAAACATCTGATCGGGCTGATCCTGTGCTCGCGGGTTCGCAGCGATGTGGGCCATGTGACCCAGGTGTGCGTATTGCCGGAGTACCGGTCCCGCGGGATTGGGGAGTCATTGCTGGCCGCGACCTCCGCCAACCTCCGCAGGCGCGGCTTCTCCATGCTCTCGCTGACGGTTACCGAGGCCAACGCCGGAGCCGTCGCTCTCTACCGCCGCCTGAATTTTGGGACGAAGCGAGTGTTCGATGCGTTCGTGTGGGCGGGGTGAGGGGAAGCTCTTGGCTGTTAGCTCTCGGCTCTTAGCTTGTTCAACGTGGGTTCGGGCCTTGTTCGCGCAACTGATGGAGCCTGGAGAAATTCCGATATCAAACCGGAAGCAGGATTCTGGTCGGAAGAACTAAAGGCCAAGAGCCAAGAGCTAAAAAGCTATCTCCGCACCAGCCACATTGCCCAGCCCGCCACCAGTGCGCCGCCCAGGAACATGGCAAAACAATACAGACCGTAGCGGAGCATGTCGCGCGTGGTCTCGCGGTGGGTGATGCCGAAGACGATGGAGGCAAATAGTGCGAACACAAAAGCCGCACTGAAGTGCGTAAGCTGGATGGTCATTGTTTCTTCCCGATGGCGATGTGGTAGGCGTCCGCCACCGCAATGAAATTCAGCAGTCCAGCGACGATCATGAACTTGGTTCCGTAATCGGCGATGGCGAAAGCGATCGCACCCTGGCCCCCGTTCGTGGCGAGGGTCACAATATACATTCCGCCGGCGCCCAAATCGCCGATGAATCCAAGAATATCGAGAATGTCGCCGCCATTAGGCTTGTAGATATGGCCCTGCATCATCAGGCCGAGGACGAACAGGGTTCCGATGGAGACGAGCAACAACAGGCCCCGAATCCAGCGCTTCTGGATGATGTGGCCCGCGCCGGGAACCAGCCAGCCCACGGCGGGCGCGATGACGGACATCATGCTAGCGGGCTGCGCCGGTTCGGCCGCCTTAGTCTTGGCTGGAGTGGGATTTGCCATCAGATAATTACGATCTCGCGTTGAATCTTGCCGGTGACTTCCGCCGACTTGGGCCGGACCAGCATGTTGACCTCGCTGCGTACACCGAATTCCGGCAGATAAATGCCGGGCTCGATGGAGAAGCAAGAGTTGGGAAGAATCTGGCGCTCGTCGTGGATTTCCAGATCGTCCATGTTGGCTCCATTGGCATGGACGTCGGTGCCGATGGAATGTCCGGTGCGGTGAATGAAATAATCGCCGTAGCCTTTCTGCTTGATGTGGTTGCGGGTGGCGCGATCCACTTCCCATCCGGCGATGCGGCGCCCGGCGCTGATCGCGTCGATCACGGTCTTCACGCCGGCGTCGCGTGCGTCGCGCACAATCTCGAACACCTCGCGCATGCGGACCGATGGGGCTGAGCCAAGGAAGCCCATCCAGGTGATGTCGTAGTACACCGCTCCGGGAACGTCCTTCTTGCCCCACACGTCGAGCAGCACCAGATTGCCCTCGCGAATCGGCACTGGATGATCGGCACGTGGCTCATAGTGCGGGTTGCCGGCATTGGCGTTGACGGCCACGATGGGCGGATCGTCGGTGACCAGGTTCTCGCGGCGAAACGCTTCCATGAACCACTGCTGGATTTCATGTTCCGTGGTTCCGCCGTTGCGTGCCCGCCGGCCGATTTCCTGGAAAGCTACCGCCACAATTGAATCCACGCTGTCGCGGGCGGCAAAGTGGGTTTTGATTTGCTCTTCGCTCCAGGTGGCTTCGAACTGCGCGACCAGATCGGCGGAGCTGACCACATTCTTTCCCAAGCCGCGCAGCAACTCGATGGTCCCGGCATCGACGAGAGAAATGGTGAAAACGATGTTGTTGGGCGAATACTGCATGGCGATGTCGCGGTAGGATGCGAGCATCGACTTCAGGGTGTCGAACAGTTCCTGCCATCCGGAATACTGGCGCTTGCTGCCGGGCAGGGAATCGAGATGGCCAGCTTCGATCTTGTGGACCAGTTTCACGGGTTCGCCCTGCGCCGGTATCAGGTAAAACCAGCGCCGCGTGACCATCAGACTGGCCGGCAGGCCGAGTACACGATAGGCGATGGGATCGCGATGATGGTGGTCGTAAAACAGCCACGCGTCGATGTTGCGTTCGCGCAGCACAGATTGGATGGCGGCCAAGTCCATGGGCAAACGTCTATTGTAAACAATGAGGAGGATTTGAGCGAATCGGGGATCTTCGATTATCTCTGTTGGCTCTCGGCCGCAAGAACCCGTTTTCTGACCCCCGCCAGCAGCGTCTCGCAAGCCGTGCGCAACACCAGACGTGGCGCGCGCCCGCGGATCTTCATCAGATATGGAACTGTTCGCTTGGCATCAAACTTGGCGGTCTCGCGCAGCAGCCAGCCTAATCCCTTCTTCACCATGTCATCTTCGTCCGCGAGAAGCGAGTCGGAGAGCTTCGTGATCTCGGGGAAGAACATCCGGGCCCGCGCACCGCGAATCAGGGCCACGCAGGCCGCGCGACGGTGCCAGCGGTTCGGCGACCTGGCCCAGCGGAAGACTGCTCTTGTATGTGCTGGCTTGGCCGCGACCATCGGAGCGATCAGGTAATGGACCAGCGCATCGTGATCGGCCCAACTGCTGATGCGGTCGAGCCAGGATTCGAACCGCTTGAACTCGCCGTCGCCAAATTCGCCATCGAGTTTCTCCAGCAAGAACACGGCGGCAACCTTTTCTTCCAGCACCGAGCCGGAAAAAAGATGATCGGCAACCTCGACCAGGAAGTCGAGCCCGTGTTCTTTCCCCACTTCCCGACGAAAACGGACGGCAGCGCGGCGCAAGTCCGCCGTGGACCAGCCGTGGGATTTGATTTCGTCTTTGAAGAACCACTGCACACCCTTGGCATGTTCGGCGGAGCCTCCGTCTTTCAACGCGCGGCGAATCTGCGCCGCGATCTCCGCAGGTGTGCCCACGGATTGCGCAACTAGAGATTGAATTGTCGAAGGCTTGGGCATGATTCTATTTTGCCGCAACAGTCGCCACTCTGAAATATCTGTCATACACCCAGAGCAGCGCTGTCGTAATCACGCCTACCGCGGTCACGGTCCACCAGATGCGCTCCGGCTGATGCGTGACCTCTCCGAAGTGATGAACGAGCGTCCCGCCGAACCAGCCGCCGATCAGCGATCCGATCCCGATCGGCAAGAACGCAAAACCCATATAGGTGCCCTGCTGTCCTGGAGGCGCAAGGAGCGCGATGTATTCGTAGTAGCGCGGCTGCTGGATGATCTCGCCCAGCGCCAGGACAAACAGCGAGAGGACTGCCCCCCAGATCGTCGGTCGAAAGGCAAGGATCAACCACGCAACCGACGTGATCAGGGTGCCCAGGATTACAGCTTGAAACGCCGGTATCTTGCGCGTCAGGAAATTTACCGCGAGGGTGAGACAGATCACAGTCAGCCCGTCGGTAACCAGAATGATCTCGACGTCAGCATGGGGGTTGATGTAGCCGTGAATGTAGCCGGGCAAGCTGATGTACTGCTGCCAGAACACAACCCAGTAACCCGTGAAAAGCACGAGGAACCACATAAACCGGCTGATGCCGGCGAGCACAAACACGAGGAGTCCGGCCCAGATCCACCAGGGCACGGTGAACCGGGGATAAAGCCACAGGCCGACGCGGAGCAGCAGGGCGATCACCAGTACAGGCAGAACCAGACGGTAGTTGCCCACTACCATGCAGAAATTCCGCGCGACGGTCGCAATCGAAGGCGGAGGCGCATCTCCGGGCTTGCGGGGTTCGCGGAAGAAGAACAGAACCACAAAAAACATGGCGAAGACACTGAGCGCTGCTATGCGGTAAACACCTTCGACGCCGAGGTGGCGATGCGCCCAGGACGCGAAATAGGGCCCGGCGGCGCCGCCGATGTTGACCATCGTGTAGTAAATCGAATAGCCGATGGAGCGGACGTTCTCCTTGGAAGCGCGGGCGGTGGTGCCGACCACGCAAGGCTTCACCAGCGAGATGCCGAGTGCTGGGAGGATGAGGATGCAGCCGACAAACACTTCGAGCGGCATGGCGTTGCGCACCGGCGCCAGCCAGGAAGACCCGATGGAGCCAATCAGGAAATACGCTGCGGCGAGGATGAGGTATGCCATCGACAGAGCACGCCGGAAGCCCAGGCGGTCGGCGGCGGCCCCACCGAAGATGGCGAGAAACCACACCATGCCACCGAAGATGCCGGTTAGCGTTCCGGTCTGCTCAGCGGAGAAATTCAGCCGCTCCTGCAGGTACAGGGCAAGAGAAGCAAAAGCCCCGTAGTAGGAAAGGCGCTCGAAGATCTCGCTGATGTTGGCGACCCAGAATGGCCGCTCGAACCCGGTGCGAATCTCCTGCAAGCGTTGGGAAAAGCTCAAGAGTGGCTCCCTGATGACTTGTGTGGCGCGGGCGCCATCGCCCGCGTTTCTTGCGATTGTTAAATCTGCCCGCGTCTACATCTGTGTTTGTCTACATCCCAATGCGCTTCCTGACTTCTTCGGCCGAGAGCCCTGAGACACGAACGACTTTTTGGCGGCTGGTCTGGCCGGAGGCAATGGTAACGGAAGAGCGCGGCACCTTCAAAAGTTTTGCGAAGAATTCGATGCAGGACTCATTGGCGCGGCCTTCCACGGGTGGCGAGGTGAGAGAGAGCTTCAGCGCGTTGCCGAGTTCGCCGGTGATGGCGTTTTTCTTGGCGCGGGGATGGACCTTAACCGCAAACGTCACGCCGTCGCTCAACTCCTGAACGGGAATCACGCGTTCTTTCCCAAGGAGAATGCAGTCTCGGCCAGGAGCAGGGCTCCCACCAGAGGTACTTGCGGGTTCTGCAGAGTGCGTGATTTTCCGATGCTCGCCATGAGCGCGATCGCAAACACAAGCATCGTTACATTCGCAGTGATGCAAAACAGCTTCAGGCCTTGTACCCCGCGGCCGTTGCGAATGCGCAGCACATTCAACATGGCGGTGAAGAGCAGAGCCAGGCCCGTCCCGAAGATCCAGATTCTGCCCGTGTAAGTTCTCGGCACGAGCAGGCAGTGAACGATCGCGAGAATAAAAAGGATTCCCGCGCAAAGCCGGTCGAAAAGCTTCATGGCTCCCTCTGTGCTCCCCTATGGCCGGAGTCTACCCTGAGCTTGGCGAAGGGTGATTAAGTTCTTGCGCGCTCCCCGAAGATCGCCATACCCACGCGCACGCAAGTTGACCCCTCTTCAGTCGCCACTTCGAAATCGTGCGACATGCCCATTGAAAGCTCGTCCATCGCCATGGCTGGCAGCTTGCGGCCGGCAATCGTGTCGCGCAGCTCGCGCAGCTTGCGGAAGTAAGGTTTTGCACCCTGGGGATTGTCGGTAAACGGAGGCACGGTCATCAGTCCACGGAACACCAACGCCTGCAGCCGAGGTGCGGCGATCAGCAATTCCTCGAGTGCGGGCGAGTCCGGCACCACACCGCTCTTTGCAGCTTCGCCGCCGACGTTGATTTCGACGAGCACGTCCAGCTTCTTGCCGAGTGTGCGGGCCGCCGCGTTCAGCTTCTCCGCCAGCTTTAGCGAATCGACCGAATCCACGGCGCGAAACAGTTCCGCGGTCTTTGCCGCCTTATTGGTCTGCAGGTGCCCGATCAGGTGCCATTCGGCGTCGCGCAAATCCTGAAGCCCGCCGGCTTTGGCCGCAAAATCCTGAACTCGGTTCTCGCCGAAGAGGCGCTGTCCCGCGTCATAAGCTTCGCGGATGCGCTCCGGCGGCTGAGTCTTACTCACGGCCATCAGCGTAATGTCGTCGGGGTTGCGTCCAGCGCGTCGCGCGGCGCTGGCAATACGCTCGCGCACTGCGGCAACATTGTCGGAGATCGACATAGCAGGGCAAAGAGGAATGCAGAAGCGAGAAGACAGAATGCAGAAGTAACACCCGAATCCAACTTCTGCATTTTGACTTCTAACTTCTGCATTCTGGTTCTTGATTACATGATGGCCGTCGGCGGCGCCGGTTCATCCGGACTGCCGGCGTTGGCCAGCGGCACGCGCACCATCACCAGTATCAGCACTGCCAGCGCGGCGAGGGCTAGCCAGAATGAAGGCGTCCAGTGGACCAGAGTCACGTCTTTTCCCGACCCCACCAGCCCGGCGATCACGAGGCCGCACAGGGCCTCGCCCGCGATTAGTCCGGAAGCGGTCAGCACGCCGGCGTTCTCCACCCGCGCCTTCTGTGCATCGTTGTAGCCGCGCCGGTCGCGCAGTTTGTCGGTGATCCAGCGGATCACGCCGCCCACAAAGATCGCGAATGTGGTCCCCAGCGGCAAGTACATCCCGACCGCAAACAGCATCACGCTCTTCACTTCGATAAGGATCATGGCAATGCCGAGCAGGATCCCCACAATCACCAGCGGCCACGCCATGTCGCCGCCGACAATGCCTTTGGACAACATGGCCATCAGTCCGGCCTGCGGGGCAGGCAGCGCCGCGCTGCCGAAGTGGTATGCCTTGTCGAGTACGGCCAAAGGAAAGAACAGCACCAGCGATGCCACCACAATGCCCAACAAATCTCCAATCTGCATCTTGGACGGCGTGCCGCCCAGGATGTAGCCGACCTTCAAATCCTGCAGCATCTCGCCCGCGACGGCGGAGGACACGCAGACCACCGCCGCCACTCCCAGCACAGCCGCCACGCCTCCGGTTCCCGAGACGCCCAGTGCCACCATCAACAGCGCGGCAATTACCAGCGTGCACAGCGTCAGCCCCGACACCGGATTGTTGGACGAGCCGATCATGCCCACCAGGTTTCCAGAAACCGCGGCGAAGAAGAAGCCCAGAACGATCATCACCAGCGCAGCCACCACCGAAGCAGTAATGACTTGCGAACTCGAGAGATTTCCTGCGCTGCCAATGAAGTAATAGTAGAGAGCAATCATCGCCACAAACACGAGCGCGATGCCGGCAAAAATCACCTTCGACGGAAGATCGCGCTCTGTGCGGTTCGTGACCTCATGCGCCGCGGCCGACTTCTTCAGGTCCGAGACTGCGCGCGCCATGCCGACCCCCAGCTGCTTGCGCATTTTGAACAAGGTGTAGGTAGCTCCCACCAGCATTCCGCCCACCGCGATAGGACGCACGATCGAGTAGTAGATGGCCCCCGCCAGCAGCGGCCATGCGATCGCTTGTCCGGCGGGTTGCGCGGCCTGAATGTAGGGGCCAATCGTGAATGTTAGGAGCGGAACCAGCAGCCCCCAGGCCAGCACGCCTCCCGCAAAATTCAACGCCGCCAGCCGCGGGCCAATGATGTAGCCCACCCCCAGATACGCCGGACTGATGTCGGGCGCCGTCAGCAGCGTTGCGCCTCCAGTGATGGTCGTCGCCACGTTCGGATTGGTACTGGTGCGCAGCAACAGCTTCTTGCCGAGCGCACTGATATTGACCGGAAACGTATTGCCCGCCGAGAAAACATTGACCGCGCCCAGCAGGTACATGAATCCGCCAAAGCCCATGTTGGCAAACAGAATCTTGGCGGCCTTGGCGCCTTGCTGACCGGCCTTGTGAATCTCGGAGGCGGCCACTGATTCGGGATAGGGAAGGTCCGGGTCTTCCACCATCACCCGTCGGAGCAACGTAACAAAAAGAATGCCCAGCGTGCCGCCGATCATCATCAGTGCAACGGAGTTCCAATACCTCTCCCGTGTCAGGCCCGGCCACAATCCCGCCATCACAAACGCCGGAATCGTGAACACCGCCCCCGCCGCCACCGACTCGCCAATCGAGCCCACGGTTCGTGCGATGTTTTCTTCCAGCAGAGATCCTTTCATTAGCCGCAGCAGCGCCATACCGATCACCGCCGCTGGATACGTGGCTGCAATGGTCATCCCGGCCTTCAGACCGAGATAAGCATTGGCCGACCCGAGAATTGCCGTCATCACCAGCCCGATGAGCAAGGCGCGGAAAGTGAACTCCTTCATCTCCATGGTTTCGGGAACGTAGGGAACGTGTTTCTTGGCGGCAACAGGTGGGGCGACCGGGCTCATGAGTAAAGTCCTCGTAAAGGATTCGGTTGAGAATAACGTCCTTGCCTAACTTATTCAAAACGCTGGACGGCGGCACGTTAGCACGCGGGCGGTCTGCTTTACAAGTGGGATGCGGGTTCCAGCGTAGGACCACTGCCATCGATGTTCCGATTGGCTTGCGCCCCAGCTTGGGTTAGAATAGCCGTAACCGGTTTGTGCGCCCCTTCGAAGTTGCATGATTCCGAGGTGTAACGTGGTAAGAGACTCCCCCGACCAGCTGTGGTTCCAACGGTACTTTGAATATTACTGCGACGATTGCGGCAGCGGCACGGGCTTCCGCTCGAGGCGCCGCACATTCTCCGAGCGTTATCTTCTGCCGATTTTTCTACTGCAGCCGGTGCGCTGCTCGGAATGCTTCCGGCGGGATTATCGTTTGCTGTTCGTGCCGGTGAAAGAGCGGCTTCCCGAAGCGGTCAAGAAGGTGGCGACCTCGGCGCCGCGAGCCGACCGAAACGTTGCCTAGCGGACCCAGCCGCCGTTATACTCTATTTCAGCAGGCAATCGCAGAGCCGCCCGCCTAAGCCAAACCGTGCGGGCATCACGGAGGCCGTCTTCAGCAGTACTGGGGACAGAATTCGGGCTAGCCAGGCCAAAG
>OBLU010005790.1_pt1 | contig 11041 bp, 8 predicted proteins | sample 1518681 | NCBI WGS metagenome assembly OBLU01 (sample SAMEA3539304, study PRJEB22396) | soil metagenome | biome: tundra; feature: field; material: soil | place: USA | collected 2010-05 | depth 0.15 m
AAAAAGCGGCGATGAAGATCGCATTAGCGGACAAGGACGCTGAGATCGAGCCGGTGCCGACGGATGCTCACGGTCACAAGCCAGAGCCCGAGCTTGATCGACTCAGCAACATCCTCAAGGCATTCAATGAGCAGTTCGGCACTCTGTTTACCGACACCGACCGGGTTGCGAAGCGCATCCGAGACGACATCGCGCCCAAGGTCGCGGCCGACGCGGCCTACCAGAACGCGAAGGAGAACACACCGCACACCGCTCGCATGGCCCATGATCAGGCGCTGGCCAAGGTGATGCAGCACCTCTTGAAGGACGACACGCAGGTATACAAGCAATTCGTGGAGAACGAGTCGTTTAAGCGCTTCGTCGGCGATATGGTGTATCAGCTCACGAGCCAGTGATCTCTTATGAGTGCTCAGCTCTGGCAAAGATTGATTGACAAGTCTATCATTGGCCGATAGACACACTGCACGCTCGATGAGGCTCTTCAGATGCTGTATCAACGCTCACTCGATATCGAACGACGGCTGGAGACGGTGTTGCGGCTCATTCGCTCGGGGGGATACTCCACCCCGAAGATTGCCGAGCATCTGGGTGTTTCGATCCCCACCGTTTCCCGTGATGTGACAGCTCTGAGAGAGCGAGGGCACGACATCCGCTCCGAACGAAAAGGGGAGGGCTGGCGGTTTGTACTGGCTCGCGAACCATCGAAACTTCCCTCATCTGCGCATACCGCATTGACAGAAGCGAGACATTGACTATGTGCAGCACCAAATATCGAGTACAAAGAGAGGCGAGGGTTACATGAACGCCGACATTTTAAAGCGGGTGGTTCGTGCCATCGCCGATGGTTCGCAGAATGATCTTGAACGCCTTGCGGACAAGATTGTTGAATCTGAGCGTCGCACGGGCCACAAGAAACTCGCAGATCAACTGGAATCCATTCTTAAGCAGCCCCGGTCGCGAGGGAATGGACATCGACCCACAGGAGATGTGGATCGCAAACTCACTGAGTTGCCGCTCAGCCGCCGACATGGCGAGTCCCTCGCCACGCTTGTTCCAACGGAAGCACTTGAGCACCACATGGTCCTGCAAACGGCGACTGAAGAGCGTTTCGCGCGCATCGAGCGTGAATATGCTGCGAGGGCAAGACTGGGGGGATATGGGCTCCGGCCAAGGAAGACCATTCTGCTGTATGGTCCTCCTGGGTGCGGTAAGTCGCTCGGTGCGAAGCGTCTCGCATGGAATACAGGCCTCCCCCTCATGAAGGTCCGCTTTGATGCGCTGATTTCTTCGTATTTCGGTGAGTCGGCCACCAATCTCCGCACTATTTTCATAGCGGCCAAAGAACTGCCCTGCGTTCTGTTGCTAGATGAATGCGATTTCATCGCGCGCTCCCGCAACAACACCAGGGACATTGGCGAGGCGTCCCGTATCGTCAATTCTCTTCTGCAACTAATGGAAGACTACGACGCACCCGGCTTGCTCGTCGCAACCACAAACGTCGAGTCATCGTTGGACTCAGCGCTCTTCCGCCGTTTTGATGAAGTACTCCTTGTGCCGCCACCTGGCCCTGAAGAGATTCAGAAACTTCTTCGCATGACACTTTCTGCTGTACGACTTGCTGAGCTGATCAACTGGGAACGCCTAGTTGAACAATTGTCGGGAGCTTCAGCAGCAATGGTTGTAAAGGCGGCTCAAGATGCTGCCAAAGCCTCGGTTCTCAGTGGGAAAAAGGGCGTCACTGGATCAGACCTCCAGCAAGCGGTGGTGGAGCTTCGGAGAAATGACAGCTCCGAGCCGGAAGAATAGCGGATGCCGGGACAGCACAACTTCGAACACCTTCCCTTGTTGCTCCGTTACCAGGGGAGGGCGCGACTCACTGGCGGCGGGAAACAGTCCCCACAGACACGAGCGAACAGGAACGCGAGACAGGCACATAGCGATTCTCTGCGCAATGCGTCGCAAGGGCTCAGCGCCAATTGGCAGGAGCGCAAAGCGCAAAGACGAAACCAAGATCTTCCCGTCATCCCAGAGGGAATCCCGATTCTCTTGCAGGTAGATCCAAACTTGGATCTCGATGTTCTGCGTGACAAGTTCGCATTCGAGATCGTCGCAGAGCAGGAAGAGGGATATGTCATCGTTGCCTCTGAAGACATAGAACTCGCTCCATTTCTACAAATGGTTAACGGCTTCGCCGTGCAGGTACACGGCTCCGCGACCGTTGCTTCCGTGCACAGACTGTTCGATGACCCCAACCAAACTGACCGTCTGCACCGTATTCTCTCTGACCATCTCTTAACGGAATGGCCTAGGCTAAACGATGATCAACTCTACATCGTTGATATTGGCATTGCCTGCACGGGCACTCAGGAAATCCCGACATACCCGACCAAAGGCAAGCGTGACACGGATGCTGACTGGGCAAGAAAGGAGCGGGATTGGTCACAGGCTCGCATCGACGCGTATAACGCGTGGGACAACATAAAAGTCGCTCGTGAGGAGGAGATAGGACGATTTGCCCAATTTTATGAAGCCGAAATTCTGCACCTTATCGACGGCGCGGCGTTCGATGCTGCCGTTTTTCCTGACAGCTTTACGGTGCGGATGAGGATTGTTGGCAAAGGCTTGAAGGATTTTGTTTTGAATTATGCCTATATCTTCGAGGTCGTCGAGCCCGAGGATATCGGTTTGCCACAACAGCCCGCTAACGAGCCCGCCCAGCCTGGACTTGGTGCGGCACCAATTGCACCCGACGCTAACGCTCCGGCAGTGTGTGTGATCGACAGTGGTATCCAGGAGGCCCATACTCTCATTCAACCGGCTATCGATCAGACCACCTCGCATTGCTTTCTGCCCGGAAAGAATCCGGACGACGTGAGCGACTCTGTAGCTCCCGGCGGTCATGGTACTCGCGTAGCCGGAGCGGTTCTCTACGGCGAAAGCGTTGCCAAGGACGGGACTCCCCAGCTTCCATTCTGGATTCAAAATGCTCGCGTGCTCGACGAGAACAACAGTATGCCGGTGGAGATGTTTCCTCCGCAGGCAGTGCGTGCCGCTGTAGAACGGTTCCATCACGGGCCGCGCCACACGCGAATCTTTAATCATTCGATAAATGGAAATACGCCTTGCCGCACTCGCTATATGTCAGCCTGGGCGGCTGAGATCGATTTGCTTTGTGCCACCTATGACGTGCTGTTCGTTCAAAGTGCTGGCAATCTTCCTATATCGGGAAACAATCCCCAGCCTGGGGTGAAGGACCATCTCGCTGCCGGACGCGACTACCCCGAGTATCTGTACGAGCCATCCACGCGCATTGCCAATCCCGGCCAGAGCCTTCAGGCCCTTACCGTCGGTTCGGTTGCGTATGGCTCATTGGAAGCTGGCGATTGGCGTACTTTTGCACCGGAACGAGGCTATCCATCAGCCTTCTCACGATCTGGCTTCAGTATTTGGAGCATTATCAAGCCGGAAGTTGTCGAATATGGCGGCGATGATATACGCACAGCAAATGTACCGCCAGACGTACAGGCAGGCGGAAGGATCGCGGCAGCATGCCCCGAATTGGTTCGCTCCACCATGTTCCCACCCGGACCTCCATTTGATCGCGATGAAACCGGGACTTCTTTTTCTGCGCCAAAAGTTGCCCGCATCGCTGCCCGGCTGCAACGACTCTTGCCCGACGAACCAGCTCTTCTCTACCGCGCGCTTATCGTCCAGTCTGCTCGTTGGCCAACGTGGGCCGAAGCGCTTTTGGTCGAACTTCGTCAATTTGATCCCCGCCGGGACCAGGTACGGAGGCAGCAGTTACTTGATCAGGCTTCGCAGCTAATCCGTTGTATCGGATACGGCATACCCGACGAGGAAGCTGCGACGGTCAATACTGACCACCGCACCACCTTCATCACGAATGGCGAAACGCTGATACATGCACGCGAGTGCCACATTTACCAGGTTCCTGTCCCGCCTGAGCTGCGCGGTCAGGCCGACGAGTTTGATATCCGCATCGAAGCAACACTCTCCTATGTAGCACAACCACGTCGCACGCGTCGCAATCTTCGGCGTTACCTATCAACCTGGGTGGACTGGAAAAGCAGCAAGCTCGGGGAAGGGATCAATGACTTTCGCGTGCGCGCATTGAAGGATGAGGAGAATGCTGCCGAACCACTCCGAGGGTCGGTCCTGCCATGGACCCTACATGAGAAGTCGGATGCTGGCTCAATCCGAGATACGAAACGCAACAGTGGCACCGTGCAGAAGGATTGGGCTGTCGTCAAATCGAACACGCTACCCGATCACTTCTGTATAGCAGTTATAGGGCATCAAGGTTGGAGCTATGACCCTGATTCGACGGCCCGATATGCCATGGCAGTTACATTCGAGATTTTGGGTCAAGAGATCGCTATCTATGAACCGCTAAGAACGGCGGTCTTAGAACTGCAAGCGCAGGTCGGAGAAGTCGAAGCCGAGGTTGAGGTCAATGAGTAATGAGCCTGAACAGACGATTGCATGACGATGGAGATTTTCGGACCGTATGAGTAAGCAGAAGAAAACGGGTATTGCAGCTGCGAGTCCGGCCACCAAAGAGCCTGACAAGGGTGCACATATGCCTTCGACCGGAAGCACGGCTCCTCCTGCGTTCAGCGGCGTCCTCGTCAAAGAGGTCAGGGTACGGAACTATCGCTGCCTTCGCTCTGTTGACGTGGAGCTGGATCTTCTCACGGTGCTCATCGGGCAGAACAACGCTGGTAAAACCAGCTTCCTAAACGCGCTCTTCGCAGCGATCGGTGCAGGTCAGCGGATAATTTCGAGTGATGATGTTTTCCTCCAGAAAACTGAGGTTTCGGCGCCGAAGAGCAGGGTAATCGCTATCGACATCCTCATACGGCCCGCAGATGACCAAGGCAAGACTGTGGATGTCTTTCCCCAAGGTAGCCCTTGGCTTGAACTTTGGGGCCTTGGCGTAGTCCAGGACGAAGACGAGCGGGACTTGGTTGCGATTCGCACCCAGTTCAAGTGGAATACGATCAAAAGCGAGTACGCTCTGGAACGTCGGTTTTTGAAAGACTGGCAGAAAGGCGGCGCGAAATGGGAAGACTCAAAGCCGGTTGAAAGGGTAGCCGCTGTTTCTGCCCAGCAAATCGAACCGCTTGCGGTGTACTTACTAGACGCCAAGCGCGACATCGCAGAAGATCTGCGGAGCCGAAGTTCCTTCTGGAACAAAATGGTCGAGGAACACGGACTGAGTGCCGAGGATGTCAAGCGTATTGAGGAGGATTTGTCTGAGATCAACAAAGATATCGTGGAGAGTAGCGATGTCCTCACGCACATACAGTCACATCTGAAGAATTTCCACGAGACGCTTTCATGCGATGAGGATAGCGTCTCCATCACGCCGCTCGCCCGCCATCTTCGTGATTTGTCGCGCGGGATGGATGTTGTGCTCTCGACACGAGGCGCTCCGCCGTTTCCACTAAATCAGCAGGGCATGGGCACTCGAAGTCTTGGCACTTTCTTCACCTTCTGGGCCTTCACTACCTGGAGACAGAAGCAAAGCAGTTCTAGCGCGGTCCATCCAATGATGGCGATGGAAGAGCCAGAAACACACCTCCATCCTCAAGCGCAACGATCACTATTCCGTCAAATCAAGCGGATGCCTGGCCAACGCATCATCAGTACGCACTCCCCCTATATCTGCGGCCAGTCTGAGATTGCGCACATCAGACATTTTTCGAAGCAAGCCGAAGAAACACTGGTCTGCCGCATCGACCTGGGTACAGGAGCGAAGAAGCTCACAGACGAAGATCTCCGCAAGATTGACCGCCAGGTCATGAATACGCGCGGCGACATGCTCTTCGCCCGTGCGCTCGTTTTCTTCGAAGGGGAAACGGAAGAACAGGCGCTGCCCGATTTTGCTGAGAAACGCTGGGGTAAACATCCTAATGATCTTGGTTTTGGTTTTGTTGGCGTCGCCGGCAAGGGAAATTATCTCCCGTTCCTGCGCATGGCGGAGAGCTTTAAGATTCCCTGGTTTATTTTTTCCGACGGCGAGACTGATACCATTACCGCAGTAAACTCCGCTTTGGCAGCAGTAGGCCAGAGCGCGATTCCTAACAACCCTCGCGTCATTGTTCTTCCAGGAGGTAAAAAGTTCGAGACGTATATCGTGACCGAGGCGTCCAAAGACATACTGATAACGGCCATCGTTGAAAGAAAGGCGGCAAATACCCAACATTTGGCTGCGCTGCGGAAAGAATGGGTTGCTAAATCAACGGCTGCTCAACTCACCTCCATTTTGGCTGAGCTGGAGGCGAACAAAACGCAATATGGCTCAGTAGTGGGGAAAATACTTCCCGTTCCCACGGCGCTTGAAGATTTGTTCAAAAAGATCGACATTGAACTAACTCCACCCAAACCAACTGGGAAGACGGCATGAGCGTTCGACTGACAGCAATTCAGAAACAGGTTGTTGCGCACGGGACTGGAGCCTTGCTTGTAGTGGCTGGCCCAGGCTCAGGGAAAACCCGCGTGCTGACCGAGCGAGTGCGCAGGCTTGTGGATGATTCATCCCAGCATTTTCGTATTCTGGCACTGACATTCACCAACAAGGCCGCTAACGAAATGAAGGAGCGGCTTAACGATGTGCCGGATATCCTCAAGCGAGCTTTTGTTGGAACGCTCCACAGCTTCTGCATGGAGGTTCTTGCTAACAGGGGCAAACCAATTGGCGTTAATGGACTGCCAAATATTTTCGAATCGTTCGATGATCGAAAGCAGGTACTGGCAAATGCCATCCGTTCCGATCCTCGACTAGCGGCTGCACTGAGGGACGCCGGGGATGCCAAGGAACAACAGCGAAGGCTAAGCTCTTGGCTTGAACGGATCAGCGAACTCAAGAATTCATTACTCTTGCCCAGCATGGTTGAGGATGATGATGAGCGATTGCTCTATGAAGCATACGACGCAGAATTAAGGGCGTCCGCTGCTCTCGACTATGATGATCTCCTTCTCCTGACCTATCGGCTCTTTGCCGAACGACCCAAGATCGCGGATCTTTACCGGCGTCAATACAAATACATATGTATTGACGAAGCCCAGGATCTTAATGAAGCGCAGTATCGCCTGCTCGTCAGTCTTTGTGGATCGGAATTTACGAACGTAATAATGGTGGGTGATCCCAGGCAAGCAATCTATGTCTGGAATGGCGCAGATCCTAAATATCTTGATCTGTTTCAGCGAGACTTTAAGGCCAAGAAGATTGAGCTCACCGAGAATTTTCGCTGTGCTAGGGCGGTCGTCGCTGCGGCCAGCCGACTGGATTCCTCCTACACCGTCGAGGGTCAACTCCCCATCGAGGGCGCGGTTGAACTCATCGAATGTGAAGACGAATTGAGCGAGGCCCAGGCAATCATCGCAAAAATCAGATCGCTTGAGTCCGCTGGGCATCCCGACATCGAAGGGGACATTACACCGGGACGCTGCGCTGTTTTAGGCCGCAACCGCTTTGTTTTTGGAAGCCTGCAAGAAGAGCTAAAAAAACAAGGAATACCTTTCTATAAGAAACTCTCCGCCGCAACCTACCAAAGCGAATCTGACGCTGTGAAACAATTCGAGCTCGCTCTTCGCCTCCTCGCCAATCCGAGGGACAGACTGCATCTGGACATACTTGCCAAAGCGTGGGGGACGCAAACACTTGCCGAAGACGCGCCCACTCCTGAAGATACCGACGATCCTTTGTCCTTCTTGAAGGCGCTTGCAAACGAAGCACGGAAAGGCTGTGCTCCGACCGTGATCAATGCGGTTAGTGCTTTGAAATGGACGGGCGACGATTTCAACTTCCTGAACGCTCTAAGAACAATTGAAGAGTTTGCGAATACACTGCCCGAACAGGATCGTGCTCTCGTTCTTCAAGATACTGCGGAGTGGAGAAAACATTGGGACTACTATGTCAGATCCGAACCGGGCGGCGCTCATAGTATTACTTCGTTCATGGGACAAGTCGCCCTCGGCACAACGCAGCAACCGGCGGAAGACGGGTTGGCATTGCTCACGGTGCATTCAGCAAAAGGCATGGAATTCGATGTCGTGTTCCTTATGGGCATGAACGAGGGAACGTTTCCGGACTATCGGGCTCATGGCCGTGCTCTGGAGGAGGAGCGCAGGAGTGCGTTTGTAGCGGTCACTCGCTCAAAGCGACTGCTCTATGTCACGTATCCCAATACAAAAGTCATGCCTTGGGGAGCCGTGAAAGTGCAGCAGCCTTCACAGTATGTTTCGGAAATGTTTGAATAGAGGGTAGGGTGCTTTATAGTTTGCTTCCGAGACACCCCCGAAACAGACGCGAGATAAAAGTCGCTTTTATGGATAAGTGCCAGTTTTCCGAGTTCTCTTACGGTTACTGCCTGACCGAAGACTTGATTGTAGGACAGGGCACGCCCTTGACGGCAGCACCTGTTTTCCCATCTTTGATAGAAGAAGGCCAGCCAGGAGTCGGCTATGACGTGCGTTTTGATCGGCCTGGTACGCCTTTGTTCTTGCAATTCAAGCCGGTGCATCAGATGGTGAGAGGAACCGCCAATGAAGCCAGAAGAGGGCACTTCCAGCCCCCCTTCTACCGTATGCATCTTCGCTCTCGCCGAATTTCAGATCAGCATCAGTCCCTGCTATCCCTAGAGCAAGCTGGAAATGACGTGTTTTATGTGGCCCCAGGTTTCCACACAACTATGGAGCTAAACACCACCTATGCGCAGCGTCGGGTCTGGGACCGCAGCTTCAGGATCAATCCGACCCTGATAGGTCCCCTCCCAAATGACCGACCCCAGCATGTGACCTTCCAGCAGCCAAGTGGTACATGGCGCTTCTACTCCGACGAACCCTCCAAGGAAGGCCGCGCTCCAATGACAGAGGAAATCGCTTCATCATTGCAAAGACGTATTGCTGAGCGCGGAGCGCGCAATCTGCGTGACCAGATAGTGGACTTGGATGCCAGTCTTCAGACTATTGTGAATGCACGCAACACAGAGCGTAACGAAGGGGAGCGCATAAACATCCGCGAGTTAGGGGATCACGTTGATCCGCTTCGGCGCGTAGCATACATCGCGCGCCAGCATCAACGAGGGCCGCGACCTTGTCCAGAAGCCTCCTGCGGGATTCTGCAGTGAAGATTTGCGAACGATCCACCAGTGAGGCTGAGGGCTGCAGTCTCTCGCCGGCTTGCTTCTGGCGGCGAATTTCCATGATCAGAGGCCTTATTTCCGGTGCCAGGTTCAGATATTCGTCAGCCGACATGCCGACCGCAGGTGAAATTTCTCTCATGACAAGTCAGACTACAGCAGGGTGTTGATTGCTTCAACGCCCAGATCAATACTTCGCATCCGTTGAACATCACCTTGAGACACTTCTTTCAGCAGACCGTTATTCAGGAGCCAATGCGCAAAATCCGCGCCGACATATATTTCCGCTCCCTCGTGAGTAGCGATTGCCTCGTACTCTTCCTTCTCTGCGAAGTCGAATACATGCATTAGGCATGTGTATCCTCCGATTGAATGCAGTGAATCGAGCACGGCAATGGTGTTTGGATATTCCCTGCTTAGCGCGGCCAGCAGAGCAGGCTGCCGCGACGCTTCCGTCGTGGTCATTTCCTGCAGTTTCTTACGGAGCATTCCGCAACCCCACCGTTACTTTACTGCATTCACTCAAAGGCAATCCGCCGCTCGATCTCGCTCAGCTTCGCCAAATCCTTGCGCCGGTCATAGAGCTTGGTGGTTCGCGGATCGGCATGATTCGCCATGTCCTGCGCCGCTTCGAGCGAGCCGCCATTGCTCAGAAACACCGTCATGCCCGTTCCCCGGAACGTGTGATTACAGAAGGCCTCCGACAACCCCGCGGCTATGCACCGGGCTTTGACCATACGCAGCATGTCGCGCCTGCTGATGGCTTCGCCGGTAAGCTTGTGCGCCTTGTCGAGCGACTGGAAGAGAGGCGCTTCCCCGTCTTCGATCCCGGTAGCCCCGATGTAGGCATCCAGATACGCCTCCGCCTCGTGATGCAGCCAGACCAGCTGCTCCTTATTTCCTTTTTCAAGGAGGCGGAGCCGCGCGCGCTTTCCCTCCAGCCGGTAATCGCCGCACATCAATCCCACGACAGCACTGACGCGCGCAAAGGTGTAGCCCATAATGGCTATCGCGGCCCGGTCACGCAGGCCCTTGATGTCCGCAACCTCTTTATACCCCCCGTGTTTCCGCGCGATCTTGATCCTGCGAGTAATTGGGATGGAATCCAGGAGCAGGCGTACCTCCTTGGCCTCCATGATGGGCGTGACGCCAATCTTGCGGCTGAATTTCGGTCCCTTGACGAACAGCGCCGGGTTGTCGGGAACGACCTGCTTGATGACGAGCCAATTGAAAAGGCCACGCAGCGACGCCAGGTGCTGTTTGATGGAAGGAGCGGTCAGCGGCTTGGTTTCGATATAAGCGGACACATGCAGCGGTCGGATTGTGTCCAGCCGCAGGCCATTTTCCTCACACCAGCTGCAAAACTGCGCGGCGGCCTGGACATAGGCGGCGCGCGTGTTTTTGTTGCGGATAGTGGCGGCAAAGAATTCAAGGAAGCGTTCGCTGGCTTTGTTGCCGGCCGCGGCGATGATCGACGGCACCGGAAATTCCGATGAAGGCACGGCGGGGATAATCTCGACGCCAGCCTCTTTCACAAACTACATATTCGACGGTTGCACAAAACCGGAATCACTATACCCAGCCCTGGCTGATCGGTCAATCAAATTACGACCCATCAAATTACGACCCATAACCTCTTTTATGGGTTGTAATCCGTCAGTATTAAAATGGTTTGCATTCGTTAACAGTTGCCGCATGGATCGCCGCATTTCAGGGCTTCATCGGTATCGTGGCTAATCAGGGCTCGCAAAAAGAAACCTTCGAAATTCAAAGAGCTATTTTGGCAGTGCAACTGGTATCAGCAGCGGCTGATGCGTCGCGACAAAGTTGGCCCAGGAGAATAAAGCCGATGATCATGCAGGCATCTTAAATCC
>OBLU010005792.1_pt1 | contig 11039 bp, 10 predicted proteins | sample 1518681 | NCBI WGS metagenome assembly OBLU01 (sample SAMEA3539304, study PRJEB22396) | soil metagenome | biome: tundra; feature: field; material: soil | place: USA | collected 2010-05 | depth 0.15 m
GCAAGGCACAGGCGACGTTATTGTTCCAGAAGATATAGTTCTCTGAACCGCCGCTCTTGTGGTCGCGCACTATCCACCGCCCTGCGCCGAACATTTCCACATAGCACGAGACAAATCCAACCCTTGAGTCGCTCTGCAACACTCTAACGGCCTTGTCGAGGTAGCTGGGATCAAAGAGATCATCGGCGTCCCACGGAAGAAACAACTCTCCAGAGGCGGCATGCATCCCTGTGTTACGGGCGCCGGAGGGCCCGCCATTGTCCTTTTTCAAATATCTGAAACGCCGGTCCTTCTCGCAGTAGCGCCGGGCAACCTGTTCGGTATCGTCAACCGAGCCATCGTCCACCACGATGCACTCCCAAGTCGCGTATGTCTGCGATCGCACACTCTCGCACGTTTCGGGAAGAAACTCCCCGAGGTTGAAGCACGGCACGATAACACTAACCAAAGGTGTAGTCATTTCTCCAGGATGTAAGGCCAGCTAGCCGCGTTCTACGAGTTCCGCCCAGCGTGGGAGTACCCGCTCAGGCCCAAATTGCTCGATAATTCGCCTTCGATTGCGGAGGCCGAGTTCAGCTCTAAGGACGGGATTCTCCTTTAGGCGCGTGATCAGTCCCGCAAGCCCTTCGGCATCCCCCACCTCGAACAACCACTGCTCATTCTCTTCCCCGACAACTTCCCGAATCCCGGGAATGTTGGTCGCTACGACCGGTAACCCAATGTACATATATTCCATCACCGAGTTGGGCTGCCCTTCACTCTTCGATGACAGCAATCCGATATCGGAATGGAGCAAGAGCTGAAAAACTTCCTGCCTTCCGATTGAGCCGTGATGCACGATGCAATGCTCAATTCCCAGCTCGCGAACCCGGGCGAAGAACTTCGGCCGGTCTGAGGCGGAAGGGAATTCACCACACAAATGCAACCGGCAGACCGCTCCTCGCGCGTTCAGAATCTGCAATGACCGCAGTAATGTGTCCCAGTCTTTCTCCGGATAAAGGTTAGCAACCTGTATCAACGAAAGCTCACTCGACGGGGAGTTGGTTGGCGCCGACTCCGACTTGCTGCCCTCGAGATCGGCTGCGTAGGCATTCGGCATTATCGTGACTTGAGCGGATGAAAGACCGAACGTGTCCTCCAGGAACTTGCCGCCCGCCCTCGAATTCGCCAGAAACTGGGGGCGGTGACTCAGCACGCGTTTTGTGAGAAAGGGACTGTAGAGCATGCCCGCATCGTCGTAGCCCCCGCGATGATTCCAGAAGGCCCTTTTCGCGCCCAACCGCTCTCGCATCAAGCAACCGATCAGGGAGGGCCAAAACGTAAAGGGAATGATGACTTCGAACTTTCGTCGGGGCACCTTCCCCGTGAAGGCCAACCGGCGCTTTAGCCAACCACAATACCCACGGAAATACGCAAACGACGGGCCAGACTGGGAGAACCACCAGTCCAAACGTGGCCAGGATGGCAACTCCCGGTGGCGCAGGCCATGGCTGCGAAGTTCCGGGAGAAGCGTGGCGCGGCCTCCTGGCGACGGGAACCCCCACACCTCGACGTCATGCCCCTGGTCTAGCAGGTAACGCGCCACCAGCAGCCCCTGCCGCTCCGCACCTCCAAGGGTAAGACACGGGAGGAAGACGAGGATTCTCATCGTAATGGCCAGTCGCTCTCAGAAATAGTCGTGTGGGACCAGGGTAACGAGAACCCTCTGTTATCAGGCGTCCACTATCTCTCGGCGACCCGGCACTCCTCGATACCAGTCGAGTGTGTGACGCAGGCCCTCAGCAAACGGCACTGATGGGTCATATCCTAAAATTTCCCGCGCGGCCTGGACGTCAGCCCGCGAAGAGCGAACATCGCCAGTCCGTTGAGGCTCGAACCGCGGCTCCAACTTCAGCCCGATGAGCTTCTGGAGTTCTGCCACTAATCGCAGCAGATCAATGCTCTCACCGCACGCAATGTTCAATACCCGGCCGGCCACCTTCTCGACCGCTGCCTGCGCGGCGAGCAAATTGGCCTGGATCACATTCTCAATGTAGGTGAAATCCCGACTCTGAAGCCCGTCGCCGTAAATCACGGATCGCTCGCCGCCGAGGAAGGCGGTACAGAAGCGGGCAATCACCCCCGAATAAGGCGAGTCATGGCGCTGGCGGGGCCCGAAGACGTTGAAATAGCGCAGCGCCACCGTAGGCAGCCCATAAAGCCGGTAAAACAACTGACAATAGCGCTCGCCGGTGTACTTCTGTAGTGCGTAGGGAGACATGGGATTGGCCGGCAAACCCTCATGTTTGAGAGGCGCATCCGTATCGCCGTAAATGGACGAGGAAGAGGCGAACAGAAACCGTTTCACCTTGGCGTCACGAGCTGCCACCAGCAGTCGCAAGGTGCCGTCCACATTGTGCTCGTTGGTCTGGAGCGGCTGTAGTACTGAACGCGGAACCGAGGGAAGCGCCGCTTCATGAAACACCCAGTCACATCCCACCACCAACCGCCTCACCAGTGTCTCATCCCGCACGTCCCCTTCCACAAACTTCAGGCCTGGTAACCCTTCGCCCCAGTGCAAATTCCGACGGTCCCCCAACTCCAAATTGTCCAACACGACGACCTCCACGCTCATGCGGAGAAGCGCCTCCGCTAGATGCGAACCGATAAAACCCGCGCCGCCCGTGACAAGTGCTTTCATTCCATCAACACCGACCCGAATCCTGCGGTGACCCGCGTCTTTGATCGAAAGAGTTTCGCGAACATCCGGTCTTCCGGTAGCCAACGTCTCTCAGACTATTTCAAACCAATAACATCCCCCATAATGCCTAACATCGCGAGCTGCCTCATTTCCAAAGACTTCGCGCATCCGGTCAGGATGCGTACGCGAGAGCCAGTGGGAGGTAATCATCGTTCTGTACCGTGGCGAATGCGATAGAAGTGAATGGAGAATGTACTGCTCGGTATAGCAACGCGCATCCAGGTTATTCGGGTAGTCAAATGGCAGATAAATATCGTGAACATGCACCAGCACGCCTGCGGGCAGTCGAGGGATAAGCTCGCAAAAGAGATATGGAACGTCTCCACGGGTTCGGCAAATATGAGACGAATCCACGAACAACAGGTCACCGGAGCGCCAATCGCGTTCGGCCAAGCCTGATTTCTCGACGGGTTTTATGATCGCTTCATCAACGATATTCTGAATATCCGTGCGCGGCTGCGGGTCAACAACCGTAATCTGCGTTTTCAGGCCCGCTTCCAGTGCTGTCGCGCGCGCGATCCGCGTACTGAATCCGGCGCCGACTTCAATGATTCGCCGCGGCTGCCGGTCCAGTATCATCGCAGAATAGATTTCCGCGTCCGGTGTATTGTACCAGCCGTTGGCCAGGCTTGTGTGGCCAACTCGCTCCGTATTGATGGCCGGATCGCCCCGAAGTCTCGCAAATGCGCGCTGATACTTCTCCGACTTCCATCGCCCGATTCGCTCCACCTGCTCCGCTTCACGGAGATCGATTCCGGCCAAGCCCAGCCTCGAAACCGGGATCCACTTTTGCTCATCTGCCGCGGCAGGCGGCAACGGCAGAACATTGGCCCTTGCGTAGTTGGCCAGATTGAGCGAATCACGAAACTCGCTGGATGATCGCTTAAACAAGGCAACAGCACCGTTCAAAAGCTTCCGCTGAATCCTTTTCAACATATTTACCCTCACGACTACTTTGGTTTCGTGTCTGCCATTCCACAATCCGCCGTCGCTACACGTTCTTATCTGGCTAAGATCGGCCCGGGCTGTTCAGTATCATATCCAGATGCCTTTGGGGTTGCCTTCATTTGCGCCAGATGGAAGTGGGCGACTAAACCCAGCCCGCAGTCAAAAGAATCCGCCGTCAATAATTCTGCCGGAATGAGTGCTGAGCATTCTTTCCTGCGCCCCTGCCGGCGCCATGGTCATCAGTTCTTAAGATTAGGGGTCTGCGAGCCTATCCGACACTTGATTTTCGCAACAACCCGGTTTCCTTTCCGCAGGACTCGATATGCGAGCGTTTGAAGGCCGGCGGCAGTGCGGTTTAAGGCGACGCCGAGTGATCGCAGTTCACCCTTCAGTTCGGCAGGTACAGTTTGTCCGCTATCTCGCGCCAGCAGATACCGCCAGATCACCAGGTGCTTCCTTGCGTACTCGGACCATGTCCAGGTTTCCACGGCCTTGACCAACCGTCCTCGTTTTTCAGCAATCGAGTCGAAGACCTTAACCAGCTCGTCAAGTTCGTCGAAGGAGTGAACGATCCCGCCCTCCGTATCCAGGTGGAATCCCTGAGGAGTTACTATAGTCGTTACTCCTGCTGCCAAAGCATCAAGAAACCCCATTGACCCTTCATCCTTTCCGAAATACAGATAATAATCCAAATTGGGTATCAACCTTTCGTAAGCATTCCGATCAAAATGATCGCAATAATCCACCTCGATTCCATGGCTCCGCATCGCCTCAACTATAACATCCCATCCGGCACCCATGATACTGAACCTGAAGTCGGCGTTCGATATGTGATTCGCGAGTTGCCCGAGCATGTCCTCTCTTTTGCACCCGCCAGGTTGAACCTTGCTCGTGATGCCCACGAGAAGCTTTCGGGGTTTCATTACGCCGTCGTGCGCTGGATTGACAAAGCAAAGCCTTCCTCGTGGAAGCGCTTGTCTTGTCAGCATGTGCATTGTATCCGACGACATGCAGATCCCCATCTTTGCGGTTAGGAGTTGATAAGCGAGTTGCGAGACTTTGCCTGGGTGATCGATATGGGTGATCATCATGGTGTCAATGCTGTTCCTCTTGCCATCATAGCCTCCATAGAGAAGGTGGTGATTGATGTCTGCTGCAGGCTCGGGCACCTTGCTGATGTCCGCCCGCACGCCTGTTTGCTGAAGGTGCTCACAGAGCCGGATCGCGAACTTGCCCACGATCCACTCCTTCGTGTCTTCGTAACAAACAATTCTAACCCTCATGGCTTGGCGCCTTGCTTGAGAGTTGGGGGCCCCGTCCAATCATTGCACCAGGTTTCGCACTTCCTTGGCTACACATTCAATGCCTTCGTCGGTCATGGCTAAGCCGCTGGGCACGTAAAAACCGCGTTCAGCTATCCTTTCCGCGACGGGACAGCTCAGGCCGGCGAATAGCCCTCGGCGAAGGAAGACCGGCTGTCGGTGCATGGGCCAGAAAAACGGTCGCGTTCCGACGCCTCGCGCAGCCAGGCGCTTCATTGCCTCGGTGCCGTCAAAGGGAAGCTTGTCCGCTAGGACCATCCCGTAAACCCAGTAAATGTTGTCGGCGTAGTCAGTGGCGGGCAACGGCAGTTGGAGTCCCGGCAGATCCTTGAGCAGCTCGGTATACCTCTGGCCCATTCGGCGCTTTCGTGCGACAAAGTCATCCAGACGCTCTAACTGCGCCACCCCCATGGCCGCCTGCATATTCGACATGCGAAAATTCCAGCCCAATTCTTCATGAATGAAGCGCCGCTTTGCCTGAAAACAAAGGTTGCGCAGCGAACGGCAACGCTCCGCGAGGGTGGCATCATCTGTCACCACCATGCCGCCTTCGCCCGTCGTGACGAGTTTGTTGGGATAGAAACTGAACGTGCTGAGGTCGCCGAAGCTGCCGCAGGGGCGGCCCTTATAGGTCTGCCCGTGCATTTCCGCTGCGTCCTCGATGATCTTGAGGCCGCGCCCCCCTGCCAATGACAGAATCGGGTCCATGTCCACCGGCAACCCGTACATGTGGGCGACCATGATCGCCCGTGTGCGGGGTGTTATGCGGTCGGCGACCTGATTTACATCCATGTTCCAGGTAGCGGGATCGGAATCCACCAGGACGGGCGTTGCTCCCGCCTGCACGATGGCCGCCGCGCAGGAGATGATGGTGAACGTTGGCATAATGACTTCGTCACCCGGCCCCAGGTCGAGGGCGGTGACAGCGGCAACCAGAGCGGCGGAGCCGTTGCAGACGGCGATGCCGTATTTCCGCCCTACCCGGTTTGCCATTCCTTCCTCCAGGCGTTGTATGAACGGCCCTTCGGAGGAAATCCACCCAGTGTCAATGCACTCGGCGAGGTATTTCTTCTCGTTGCCGTCGAGCAACGGTTCGTTCACGGGGATGAATTGTTGCGCCATAAAGCTGCTATTGGATTTTGCGCAGGAGGTAAGCCACGCCCCACGTCCTGTCGCCGGCGGGTTTTCCGGATAAAAACTCTTCGCTCTGCTCCACCTTGAACCCGGTTTGCCCGGCGAGCAGATCAATCTCGACTGGAAAATAGTACCGCATCCGATGCTCCTCGCCGAACGTCTCAAACCTATGGTTCGTCTTGGATTCGGCGAATATGGTGTAACGCACCGTTACGACGCTGGCTGCCGAGTCCAATTCCGGCTCGGCGATACGCACCAGCCGCACCCGTTGATCTTCCACGCGCTTGACCCGCACGGCGGGACGCTCGTTCAATACTGCCGGGCCATGCCACACATCGAAAAGAAAGAGCCCGCCGGTCTCGAGGTGGTGGGCGGCGGTGGCAAAGCTCTGTAATACATCCACGTTGGCGGTTTGATAGCTGATCACGTGAAAGAGCGAGATGGCGGCGTCATAGCGGCGGGCCAACCTCACCGTCCGGATATCGCCCACGATGCAATCGAAGCCCGTCGAATCTTTTTGTCCGCTCCGTGCGCGCTTCGCCTGGTCCACCATGAATTGACTCCGCTCCACACCGAAAACCTGAAAGCCCTGGTCGGCGAGCAGGCGCCCATGCCTGCCTGTGCCCGAACCCAACTCCAAAACCCGCCCGCCCGCCGGCACCGCCGAACGCAGCACTCTGCCTACATATTGCGCCTCCGCCGCGTAGTCCTTGTCGCGGTAGAGCAAATCGTAATAGGCGCTGTAGCGCTGGAAGACTTCCTCACTCATGAGCCCAAAGGGTTCGACCCGAACTTTAGCTGTGATGGCAATTCGCCACTGAACCGTGTCTTATCCTTTTCACCGGCGTATGGCCCTTGCTTGACTTCGTACATTTCCAACTCCTCCAGTACTTCGAAACCGTGCCCGCCTTTGACCAGCAGGATCACGTCCCCAGCCTCCAAGACACGGCTCTCGATATAGACCCGCTGCTCATCGAAAAAATCCACCCGCAACCGACCGCGCTTGATGAAAAGCACCTCGAGCGTGTATTGCACCTCCCGGGGCACCGGCGTATGAACATGGGCTTCAATGGTCTTGCCGGCCGGGTGATGCATGTAAGCCAGTTGCTGAGAGAAAGTGCCCGGCGTGATGAAATGAACGCCGGGCTTGTCGAAATCACGCGAAAGGATGATGGCGAATATCTCGTTATGATGTCGGATTTCAGTAACCATAAATGTCAATTAGGATTTAAGACGTGCTTCTCTTTCGACCAGTTTCATGTCCGCCTCGACCATGAGCTTCACGAGCGCCTCGAAATGCGTGGTGGCTTCCCAGGCGAGTTCTGCCTTCGCCTTGCTCGCGTCTCCAACCAGCAGGTCAACCTCAGCGGGGCGCCGATAGCTGTCGTCCGTCACGACATGCCGCCGCCAGTCCAAACCTGCGATCGAGAACGCTTCTTCAATAAACTCCTGCACGCTGTGGGTCTCCCCTGTGGCGATCACGAAATCCTCCGGTTCGTCCCGCTGCAACATGCGCCACATGGCTTCCACGTATTCCGGCGCGTAGCCCCAATCCCGCTTCGCGTCGAGGTTCCCGAGGGTCAGGGTTTGCTGCAATCCCTGGCGGATTCGAGCTGCGGCCAGCGTGATCTTACGGGTCACGAAGGACTCACCGCGCCGGGGCGATTCATGGTTGAAGAGGATGCCGTTGGAAGCGTGCAGCCCATAGGCTTCACGGTAATTTTTCACGATCCAAAAGCCATACAACTTGGCCACACCGTAGGGGCTGCGCGGATAAAAGGGCGTCGTCTCACGCTGGGGAATTTCTTGCGCCTTCCCGTACAGCTCGCTGGTGGACGCCTGGTAGAAACGTGTCTTTAGTTTCTTCTGCCGAATCCCCTCGAGAAAGTTGAGCGTGCCCAGCGCATCCACATTGCCTGTGTAGTGCGGCACTTCGAATGAAACTTTCACGTGGCTTTGAGCCGCCAGGTTGTAAATCTCATCCGGGCTCACAGTCTCGAGAAGATTCAACACGGAGGTTGGATCAGTGATGTCGCCGTAATGCAGGAAGAGCCGGTGCTCCATTAATTGCCGGTTTTGGAGATACAGATGGTCAATGCGTCCCGTATTGAACGAACTGCTGCGGCGAACCATGCCGTGCACTTCGTAACCCTTTTCCAATAGTAGTTCGGCAAGGTAGGAGCCGTCCTGACCCGTAATACCGGTTATTAACGCCTTCTTCATAGTCTTTCTCAGCCGATTAATCCTTTTGCGACAGGCTCATCATTCAATCGCGATAAACCGGCAACCCTCGAGCATTTTGAATTGTCCTTGCCATGGAGCACGGTGGTGGTTTCTCTGCGCGAAGTTTTCGCGGAAAGCTGTACCTCTGATCCCCTTCAGGAAATCGGGCGTAAATTCGCTTTGGTCAACAAAGAACGCGTTCACCCCATTCTGGTCGACGGTGACAAACTGGTAGTCGTGATGTTTGAAAAACCGCCTCCAACCACCAACCGATACACCGTAGTACAGACGTTTGGGGTGTTCTTTCGAAATATCGAATTCCTGCTTGTATTCGACCGTGAGACTAGCATCAGGCCCGAAAGCGCTGTTATATTCGACGACGAAAATTTTAGGTCGGAGTCCAACCCCGAGCAATTCCTGGGCGACATAGTAATCGATGCCGTCGATATCAAGCGAGAGCACGTCGGGGTCTTTGTACAGTGAAAGATCCGCTAGAGCCCGTGCCCTCGCGCGCGCCATGCGCATGTGGACCACCTGCAACCCCCAGTTTAGTGAGGCGAAATTCTCAGCGCATTGTTCAGATAAGAGCCGATCGCCTTCAACCATGATTCCACTGTACCGCCGGACAATGGCCAGCCAACTTGTGTTGTTCTCCAACCCATTGGACGCACCAATCTCGATGAAATATCGATTCTGTGTCTTGAGACTCGTAAGCAGGTAGTCAATTACGCCATCTTCGCCATTCTGACTGAACCCAGAGAACTCCCACGAGGCTGGATCGGTCGGATCAATCCTCCGCAACGAAGCCGCCGCTGCGCCGCGGGCGATGGCCATGTTTATTCTCTGCCATGCGCGACCTCGATCGAATTCACTGCGAATGTGCCGGGCCTCGGCGCGCATCCGGGAAATATAGTGCCATGGGGTTTTCAAGTTTTTCAGTGCAGGAGGAAGAGCCGATGCCCCATTAGACCGCTATCCGGAACATACCGCTCGGGTTTTAACGAACTGCTCCCTCGAACCATGCCGTGAAAGTCATACTGGCTGGCCAACCCTCGCTCCGCCCGGTATGATATATCCCGGCCGGCGATCAGTGCTTTTCTCTTGCTCATGGCGCGATGTGGTGAACCGCGGGAATAATGTCGCCCAAATAGTTCCTTGCAAGACAAATGCAAGGACTATTGGTTTTTCTGAGCAACAAATTAGCGCACCGCATTTGCCGGCTGCACGTCCGGCGCCAAAATCCTGGCACTCCAACGCGTTGGAATAAATGAAATACCATGCTCAGAAGTAACGTTTGCACCACCCATGAATCGCCGTCCGGAACTCACCACGAAGGTCGCGGCGCTCCGAACCCAGTCAAGATCGGATAGACCGGCGGCATCAGCCACCCACGGTTCCACCGAATAACTGCGCGGGAATAGCATGATTGAATCAATGCACATGCGATACTCGACACTCCCCCGCACTGGCCCAATACGCAGGTTGTAGTGGGAGGAGCGGCAATCGGCTACTCGGATCCCGGAGTCCGTGACGATATTCACTCCGAAGGTGGGATTCTGGATTTCGACCGGGAACTCGGCTCTGACGACGATGGTCAAGGGCTCGCCCATTCGAAAATGGCTCTGAACACAGCCTTCCGCATCTTCCAGTTGGACGGCCGTGATGCGGGCTTCCCCGGTCCCGGTTCTGCTGCACCGGCTCAAGTTGCAAGTGGATTGAGGCGCGCTCAATTGGTAATACCGCTTCACTGTATTACCCACTTCTCCATTGATCAGAATTCGGCCTCCATGCAAAAGCAACGCGGTGCCGCAAAGCGTCTGGATGGCTCCCATGTTGTGGCTGACAAACAAAACCGTCCGCCCCTGCGAATGAGATACCTCCTTCATTTTGCCCATGCACTTGTCTTGAAACGCAGTATCGCCCACCGCCAAGACCTCGTCTACGATGAGGATTTCAGGTTCCAAGTGGGCGGCGACCGCAAACGCCAGCCGCACATACATCCCGCTCGAATAGCGCTTCACCGGTGTGTCGAGAAACCGCTCAATTTCGGCGAATGCCACAATCTCATCGAACTTCTTTCTGATCTCCACTCGGGTCATCCCGAGAATGGCGCCGTTCAGGAAAATGTTCTCCCGGCCCGTCAACTCCGGATGGAAACCGGTGCCGACTTCCAGGAGACTCGCCACCCGACCCTTGACCCGAATCCGCCCTTCGGTCGGCTCGGTGATGCGGCTCAGGATCTTGAGCAGCGTGGATTTCCCGGCTCCGTTGCGGCCGATGATGCCCAAGACCTCGCCCTGCTGCACTTCAAAAGCAACGGCCTTAAGGGCCCAGAACTCCTCGGACTGCGCCTGCTTTGCGCGCTTCCTCTGCCTGACCCAGCGCCAGGGCGATCGGAGCGCGTCTTCAATCCGATGGCGCAGACCGTCTCCTTTGGCCCGCTGGTGGCCGATGATGTAGCGCTTGGACAGGTGCTCGACGGAGATGATGGGAGAGCTCATTCCAAAATTGAGAAAACAGAAAGCAGAAGGTAGAAAACGGTTTTCAAAGCTTAAAGCAGAAAACAGAAATGCATTTCATCCTTCTAGATTTCTCCTTTCTGCTTTGCCCCTAAATCACGTCCGCAAACGTGCGCTCGGTCTTGCGAAAGTACCAGATGCCGGTCACCACTA
>OBLU010005793.1_pt1 | contig 11039 bp, 6 predicted proteins | sample 1518681 | NCBI WGS metagenome assembly OBLU01 (sample SAMEA3539304, study PRJEB22396) | soil metagenome | biome: tundra; feature: field; material: soil | place: USA | collected 2010-05 | depth 0.15 m
ACAACGCAGTTATGCCATGAAAACAGCGGCCTTTTGCTATTTATTTTTTCTCCCTCCCTTATTCATCGAATAGACCCGTGAGAAATCGCGGTTAAAGACAGGTTAGCGCATTGATAGAGATAACCGGCAAATGGAAGGTCAGTGGAAGGCGCTGATGATAAGGGAGATACCTTGAAGATAGGAGGAATGGGGCTTGACACACAGTTGCGGCTAGCTAAGGCAATTCGGGAACCGCTGTAGCGATGATGCCCATCTTCAAAGATTAGGACAAGACATTACGGGTCCTTCGTGCGCGAGTGCTACCGATCGGAGAGGATCTCAATGTAATCCAGCGCGGCGGGGTCGTCCTTGTCAGGCGTGCCTTCTACACGGATCACATCCCCGGGCTTCAAGTCCACGTCGTGTGCGGTGAAGCGGGTTGAGTTGTCGCCGTTAGGGCGGTTGGACGGCAGCATCGCATCGGCGGCCCATCCCGCAACGGGCTTTGCTTTGACGCTCAGCGTGAAGTGCGCGACTCCGCTCTGGAGATCGAAATACTGGGTCGCGACGTTGTAGCGGCCGGGTTTGCCAGTGTAGGTCCATTCGGCGTTACAGCTTTGCTGTCCCTCGCAAGATACGGCTTTGCCGCGCGACGCGTCTTCCCACGGGGTGACATTGATGACTTTGTAGCCGGTTAGCTTAGCGTTTTCCGCTTCGAGCCGTCCGGGGAAATTTCCGGCTCGGCCCTTTTCGTCGGGGATGCCGCTGAGCTTGAGGAAATACTGCACGATGGCGTCGCGCCAGACCGCGGCGTGCCCGGCCTGGTATTCGAGGCGAGAATGCACGTCGTTGTAGAGTGCGGGGTCGATGTGGCTATCGAGTGTGGCCCATTCGTCAACAAGGTGCGCGGCTTGCTCTGCGCCCAGATAGTGGCTGTCGTAGATGAATTGGATAACGGTCTTGCCGTTGTGAAGCTTGTGGGTGTATGGGACGTAGTGAAAGAAGAGGAGCAGGTCATCGGGGCAGTTCGCCAGTGACTCGTAGATCTTTGCCACGCCTGGTGGGTACTGGCCGATGAAGCCCGTGCCGGTCGCGACTGTGCGGTCCATGCCCACACCTTCATGATCGGCGTGGTGCCACTGGCCCCAGCCGTTCTGCTCACTCGATTCGATATTGGGACCGTAGTGGCTGCCGGTGATGTCAGTGAGCGTCTGCATGCCAAGCGAGCCTGTGTAATTCACATAGGCGGGCCATGATTGCATCAGCATATCGGTGACAGTGTTTACAACTTCAGTCTCGTTGCTGAGGGTCAGGCGGACCCACTCCTCGGCGATTTCCTTGGGAGCCAGGTTAGGATCCCAGGCGAGGCGGCCAAAGGCGTAGAAATTCGCCATGGCGAGCGGTGAGCCGAGCCAATGGTCGCGGCCCACACCGGAGACGCCGACCATGCCGCCGAGGCCCTCCCGGGCTAATGTCTTTTGGACTGGTGTATGGGCGTCGTCGACGCGCATGTCAAAGTCGAGCACACCCTTCCACATGGGCGCGAGATAGACGATATGACGCTGCTGGCCGGTGTACTCCTGGGTGACTTCGACCTCCATGGCCTGATTGGTCTTGGCGAGGCCGCCGAAGAGGGGCGAGACGGGTTCCTGGGCCTGGAAATCGATGGGGCCTTCCTTGGTCTGGATGACGACATTTGGTGCGAAATTGCCATCGAGGGGGTGGAAGATGTCGTAGGCGGCACGGGCGCGGTCGGCTTTGGGATCGCGCCAATCGAGGTGATGGTTGTAGACGAAGGCGCGATAAAGGACGACGCCTCCGTGGGGCGAAAGTGCGGCGGCAAGGGTGTTGGCGGCGTCTGCAGGGGTGCGGCCATAGCTGGCGGGACCCGGTTGGCCCTCGGAGTCAGCCTTCACGGAAAAGCCGCCGAAGTCGGAGATTTCCGAGTAGATCTCATTGGATTTGGCAGCCCACCAAGCTTGGACATCGTGGTCAAGCGGATCGTAGGTGGACATGCCACCGACTTTCTGAGGACTGGCCACGTCGACACTGATGGCAATCCGGACGCCCCACGGGCGCATGGCGTCGGCGATCCGGACCAGTTCTTTCAAGTGCTCGGTGTCGAGCAATTGCGGCGCAGCATTGACGTTGTTGATGTTGCAGGTGTTGATGCCGACTGAGGCGAGCAGGCGCGCGTAAGCCGAAACGGCAGCGAGGTTTTGGCGAACGTGACCATTCTCAAAGAAGATGCTGCGGCCCGCGTAGCCTCGCTCGACAGAGCCGTCGGGATTGTCCCAGTTGTCGACCCAGCGAATGGGCATCGCGGGGTGTTCGCGGATGATCGCCTTGCTGAGATCGGTGCCCTCTGCCAGATGGCGCAGCAACGCAAAAGCGCCGTAGAGCACGCCGCGAGGGCTGCCGCCAACAATACACAAGTTTGGCCGAGAGCCGGGGATGCCATACCAAAAAATGTTGAAGTCTTCGGGTCCAAGCGACTTCGGAATGGGGACCTGCAAGTCGTTGATGGTTTCGAACTCCTGCTGGGTGCCAAGAACAATTACGTCTTCACCCAGATCGGGATTGAGTATCCCGAAGAGGCTGGATATGCCTTGTCTCAGTTCGTTTTCTGCAGTTTCTTCCAGCAGGTTGTGGCTGAGTCTTCTTATGCGGACAGGCACGCTACGCGGAGTCTTCACGGGCCGGTAGCCGAGCCAGGCCAGGTCGTTCTCTTGGGCATGGGCGTGGAAGGGGAATGTAAGTGCCACGGCGAGGAAAAGACTCCATACAATTCTCGAGGCCTGGGGCAGCACCCTTTTCAGCGCGAACCGAAACCGGCAGCGCGCGAAGGGCAATACGGTTTGCAACGATCCTGAGATATGGATTCTTCTCTGCGCCATATTCCCCCATTTCGCCGTTCAAGGAGCTTTCCCATAGCGCGCCCTTCTATTATCTGGTTGCGGTTGTAGACTGGGAAGTTCGCCTGGTAGAGGAGGATACTGCAAGTGATGTCCAAGAGCATGCAGGCGGTTGTAAAGGCGCAGGCAGCGCCGGGCATTGAGATTCGCGATGTGCCCGTGCCGGTGCCCGGACCGGGCGAAGTGCAGGTGTGCGTGTCGGCAGCCAGCGTATGCGGCACCGACCTGCATATTTACAACTGGGACCCGTGGGCGCAGGGGCGCATTCACCCGCCGCTGATTCCGGGGCACGAGTTTGCAGGCGCCGTTTCCGCAGTGGGCCGGGGCGTGACCACCGTGAAAGAAGGCGACCTAGTCAGCGCGGAGATGCATGTGGCGTGCGGCAAGTGCCTCCAATGCCGCACGGGGCTGGCGCATGTGTGCCAGTTTGTGCGGATTCTGGGTGTGGATGCCGATGGGGCGTTTGCCAGTTACGCCATTATTCCCGAGACGAATATATGGAAGCTGTCGCCGGCCATTCCCCATGAGTATGCTTCGCTGCTCGATCCGCTGGGGAATGCGGTGCACACTGTTCTTGCCGGTCCGATCGCCGCGAAGACAGTCGCTGTAACGGGTTGCGGAGCGATCGGGCTCTTTTCGATTGCGGTAGCCAAGGCGTGCGGGGCAGCCAGAGTTTTTGCCGTGGAAGTGAACGCACATCGGCGGGGCGTCGCCACCAAGATGGGCGCGGACCTGGCATTGGATCCGGCAACTGACAACGTGGAGGAGCAGATTCTGGAGGCCACAGGCGGCACAGGGGTGGACGTGCTGCTGGAGATGTCAGGAGTACAGTCCGCCATGGCGCTGGGATTTGCGCTGCTTCGGACGGGCGGCCGGGCATCCCTGCTGGGAATTCCATCGAAGCCGGTGGAACTGGACTTTGCCCGCGACATTATTTTCAAGGGCGCGACTGTGCAAGGAATCAACGGACGCAAGATGTTCGAGACTTGGTTTCAGATGGAGGCTCTGCTGGCTGCGGGCAAGCTGGACCTGGAGCCGGTGATTACGCATCGGTTGAAGCTGGCGGAATTTCCGAAAGCGATGGCACTGCTGCAGTCGGGCGAGGCGATCAAGCTAGTACTGAAGCCCGAATAACAGGGACCAGAAGATCCGGGTCGGAGATCAGAAAGCATTGATCGAAGGCTTGCTATTGAATTTCATCAATAGCGCTTAGTGAGCGGGGGTGGAGGCGGGCCGGTCTTGCCGGCGAGAAGCCAGTCGACGGCGCTACGCACATCGTCTTCTTTGGCTTCGCCCATGATGCGCGCGACGATCTCGCTTTTGTCGTCCATCACGACTGTCCCAGGAACGATGTTGCCGAGACCGAAGCGGTCGAGCGTGTCAGTGTCCGCGTCGACCCAGCTTTCCAGTGAGACGTTAAGGCTAGCAAGCTTGGCGGGGATCTTGCCGCGGTTTTTCGGCTCGTCGATGGAGATGAAGACGAAGGCGACCGGCTTGCCCGAATAGGATGCAGCCATCCGTGCGAGGCGCGGAAGCTCTTCCTGGCATGGGCCGCACCAGGTGGCCCAGAAGTTCACGACGACAATCTGGCCATGGAGTGCGGAGAGCTTGCGCGTCTGGCCGTCAAGCGCTTTGAATCCCGGATCGGGAGCGCGCTTTGCAGCCAACGGCACGGAGACGGCTAGAAACGCCAGAACGAACGCGCGGCCGGCTGACCGAAGTGGGCCTTGGGGCATAACCTCCCGACTATATCCATCGATGCGGCGCCTGGCCCCCATCGAAGGGTTGAGCCCTGGCTCAACCGCATTGGCGACGATTTTCGCACAAGTGAACTGCTACTGTCGGAAACATTGTTTACGCACGTGTCTTCCCGCCGTGCCGTACGATCCGCGTGGCGAATTCGAGGTCAGCTCACAACCGATTCACCGGAGAACAAGAAGATGAAAAGCTTCCCTTCGCCGGGAGCGGCAATCTCCGCCGCGCTCGTTGCCCTATCTCTCTGGATACATCCTGCAGCTCACGCGCAAGGCTGCGTGGCCGCCCACTCTCCCCAACCCGTCATCTCGGGGCTCGATCCCACCTCAGCGACAAGCGCGCGCCACTATGCGGGCACCAACCTGCTGCACGGGCTTACCATTACGACCGGCTACCGCGTGTACAACTCGTTCCGGCACTATATCGGAACGGTTTACCAGGTTCAGAGGCAGACACAGCACAGCGCGGTAGTGAATCACGTGAACCTTTTCGAATTGGATCTGAATTATCAGCTGACGCCGCGGCTCAGCCTGATTGCCAGCGTGCCGGGGATGGAAGCGACGCGCCACGGCCAGAGCAGTCCGCTGAATGTGTATCGTTCCGGCGGCATTGGCGACGTGACGGTGGGCGTTCAGTCATGGATATTTCGGCCGCCGACTGAGAACCACGGCAACGTCAGTATCTCTGCCCAGCTGAAGCTGCCGACGGGCATCAACGATGCCAAGGGCTACAAGATCAATTCCAACGGGACCACCACGCTGGAGCCGTTTGATGAGTCAGTTCAGCCGGGCGACGGAACCTGGGGATTCAGTCTTGCCACTGAGGCGTACCACCCGGTTATCTGGAAGACTTCGGCGTACTTTACCGGTTCGTGGCTCTTTAGTCCCCAGGACACGACCGGGGTGCTAACCTTCCGTCCGGCACCGGGTGAGGGAGTGGTATCCGCTACCGACCAGTATTTGTGGCGTGGGGGATTTTCGCGGCCTGTCACGGGTGTCCATCTGGTTCGTGGTCTGGCTTTGAGCATCGGCGGGCGCATGGAAGGTGTGCCGGTTCGGGACGCGTTTGGAAAGAGCGATGGCTTTCGCCGTCCCGGCTATGTGATTTCGATCGAGCCGGGCATGATGTACGAACGTAGCCGGTACACGTTCTACGCGAGTGGACCGTGGGCCATGGAGCGCAACCGCAAGACCAGCGTGACGGATATTGCCAACCATACACATGGCGACGCGGCATTTGCGGATTACACCGTCATTGCGGGGCTGTCGCGGTCGTTCTAACGCAGTCCTTGTGGGCCAAAGCTTACCGAACAGGCTTATCTGAGCGGGAGCTTGGCCGTTTTATTTTTCCCACTCCACCTCGACGCGTCGAAGACCGCGGACCGCGTTGGTCAGATAGATGACGTCGGCGTCCTTCAAATCCTGCATGGTGAGGATTCGGGGTTCGATCCGCGGCTGCGTCTCGAGCAGATGGCGGCGGTAAACGCCGGGGAGCAGTCCGCACTCAATGGGCGGCGTAAACCAGCGGCCCTCCTTCTCGACAAAGATGTTGCTGACGGCGCCCTCGGTCACCTCGCCACGCTGGTTGAGGAAGAGCACATCGCAAAAGCCGGATTGCGTTGCGGTCTTAAAGCATTCGTCGTAAAGCTGCCGATGGGTCGTCTTGTGAAAGAGCATGCGGTCGCCCGGGTCGGTACGGTGGGAAGCTATCGAGACGCGGCCAGGCTGAGTTGCTGCTGAAGCAGACGAAAGCGGTTCGTGCGCGATGTGCACACCGCCATCGGGTTGGACCAGCAACTTGACTCTGCTCGGCGAATCGCCTGGGAAGGCGGAGGCCGCGGCAAGCAGAGCTGCCTTGATTGCAGCACGGTCACAATTGAATCCGAAGTAATGAGCGGAATCCTCGAGACGATCGAGATGCAGTTCGATGAGCGGATACTCGCCATGCCAGAGCAGAGTCTCGATGAGTGAAAAGGGCTCAACGCACCGGGTGAGGAACTCCGCCTTCAACTGGCATTCGCGGAATTCGTCATCGGCATTGGAGTCAATGACGATGCCACTTCCCACGCCCATTTTGACGTTATACACGTCGACTTCACTGCTGCTTTCCATTTCGAGAGTGCGGATAGCAACGTTGAAGACGGTTCGAGCGCGCGAAAAGAATCCGATTGCTCCGGTATAAATGCCGCGCGATCTTTGTTCGATTTGGGCGAGCAATTGCATGGCGTGCACCTTGGGCGCGCCGGTGACAGAACCGCAGGGAAAGAGCGCACGGAAGACTTCTTCGTAGCCGACCTCGGGGCGCAGGCTGCCGGAAACCGTTGAGGTCATCTGCCAGAGCGACGGGAAGCGCTCGATCGAGAAGAGGTCTTCGACGCGCACACTGCCGTAGGTGCAGAGCCGGCCCAGATCGTTGCGGAGCAAATCAACAATCATGACATTTTCGCTGCGGTTTTTCGGGTCGGTGCGGAGCCAATCGGCGATCTGGCGATCTTCAGCCGTGGTACGACCGCGAGGCGAAGTTCCCTTCATGGGCCGTGTTGTGATGCGGCGGGTTGCACCGAACCCGTCGAGCCGGAAAAAGAGCTCCGGTGAAAAGCTGAGAATGTGACGGTCGGGCTGCCAATGGATGAAGGCACCGTACCTTACGGGCTGACCAGCGCGCAGCCGCGTGTAGAGAGCGGCGGAATTCGCTGGAACGCGCGCGCGCAAAGGGAATGTGAAGTTGAGCTGATATACATCCCCCGCGCGAATCCACTCGTGGATGGCTTTGATACGGTGGGCATATTGCTGCCGGGTGAGGCCCCAAGTGATGTCGAGGGGGCCGGGCTCGGAGGTTTCATGGGCGGATTCGCCTCGGTTAGACGCGCCGAGTTGCGTTTGGGCGAGCTCTGGTGGAGTTCCGTCAACGAAAGCTCCCTCGGCGTGATCGAAGAGGTGACATCCCCGGTAGATGCCGAACCACGCGAGCGGTTGGGCGATCTTCCCCTTCCGCGACGAGAAAGGATCGTCGGGGACTGTGTAAACCTGCCGGCGCACAGAGGCTTTGGGTTCGAAGGCGGCACCGCATTCATAGCTGAAGAAGCCGGCGGCGACATGGTCTTCTTTGGTTGCGCTCTCGATCTGGGCGAAGAGGTCGGCCAGTTCCTGGGGGTCGTTGGCGACAAGCACGCGCAGCGGAGAGGTGAAAAGCCGGCTGAGCGGTTCAGGGGCAGCAGAGTCAGAACAGTCGAGGAGTACCGTTGCCGGCGTGCGCTCCACCAGCGCGTAAACTTCCGCGGGAAGGGGATGCCAAGGCTTTTTCACGTTACGCGCCGGCCCCCAGTGAGGAGCTGTTTACTTGACCGTAAGGACGATGGTAGTGGAGTGGGTGGTGGCAGAGATGCCGTTGCTGGACTGTGCGTTGATGCTCACCGTATAAGTACCGCTGGGAGTAGGGAGGTTATGGGGCGGCCCGTGGTTCTGGTAATTGTAGAGTGGATTGCAGGCGGTGGTGCCCAGGGCGGAAACGAACCCCACCAAAGCGATAAGACAGAGTCGGCTGAGCCAGGGACGGCGCCGTACGCCGAAGGCGATCCCTGCAAGGCCGAGGGCGCCGGGGAGAAGCACTGCCCAGGCCACAGGGGTCGAGGTTCGCGTAGCGGCCGGGGCGGAACGCGCGGTGGAACCTGCCACCGTGGCGAGGACCATCGAACTGGTGACTGCCGTGGTGGTGTTGGGTAGAATTTCCAAGTTCTCTGGAGTAAAGGTGCAGGTGGCCTGGTCAGGCAAGCCGGAGCAGGACAAGGTAACGAACATCGGCGCGGAGAGCGACGCGGCATTGATCGGTGTAATTGAGGCAGTGACCGAACCAGACTGGCCTGCGGTGAGCGAGAGCGTGGCCGGTGCGACGGTGATTCCGAAATCGGGAGTGCCGCCGGTGACGGCGCGCACGGGCGAGAGTTCTGAGACGGAAGACTGATGTGCGTTATCGCCGGCGTAGACGGCGGTGAGGCCATGTTCGCCGGGGAGCAGCGAAAGTGTCGCAGTGGCGTGACCCTGGGCGTCGAGCGCTATCCCAGCCAAGGGCTTACCTCCATCCTGGATCACGACGGCGCCGGTAGCGGGGAGGCCATCGCGTCCGATGACGGTGACCCTCAAGGTGGCTTGGGTGCTGCCGGCCTGGTCATGGAATTCCGCGGACAAAGTGGTTTCCGTGGCGAGACCACTTGTGTTTCCAGCGGGCAGTGCCATTGTGGGCAGTGCCAGAGCGGCACCCAGTGCTGCTATCAACTCAAGCCGCATACCGCGGCCGATCAGACTTCTCACGTGCGCCTGCTCCAAATCTCAAGAAAAAGTCGTAGTTCGCCCATGCGTGGCAGCGTGCATCCATTGTATCCGGCGGGGGCGTGGGCGAGCCAACGGCGGTCTGGCGATTTGCCTTGATAAGAGTTGGACGCGAGCGAACAGGGAACAGTGATCAGGGCGAGAGATGAAGGGACTAGGGAATAGGGAACCAAGGGACCAGGGACTGGGGAACTAGGCGCTGCTGCTAGTTTTCGCGGAGAAGCTCGGCGGGGTTGACCGCGAGGGCGCGGCGGGCGGGGATCCAGGTGGCGACGAGGCCGACAAGAGTCATGGCGATTACGGCACCGAGGAGAACCAGAGGATCGCGTGGCGTGGCCTGGTAGACGAGGAAGGCGAGGAGGCGACTGGCGAGGACGCCCAGGAGCAGGCCGGCAGCCGAGCCGGAGAGCAGAAGGAGCAGCGGGCGGCCGAGCGCGGAGTGCATCAACTGCGCGCGGTGTGCTCCGAGGGCGACGCGGATGCCCAATTCGCGCATTCGCTTGGAGACGGAATAAGTCGCCATACCGAAGACGCCGGTGATAGCGAGCATGGCTGCAAGCAAACCCGTAACGCCGAGCGCGGCCGTGGCGATGCGCGCCGGGAAGAGAACAAGGGCCAGCGCATCCGGCCAAGGGCGGAGCGTGAAGGGAAGGCTGGAGTCGATGCCGGCCAACATGCGATTCAGCGCAGACACTGCTTGAGCGGTAGGCAATTGCGAACGGATGACGAGGGTGGTATAGGCCTGATTTTCCTGGGTGAGTGGGAAGAACATGGCGGCGGTGGGTTCTTCAGTGAGGCTGTCATATTTGCCATCTTCGGCAACACCTACTACGTGATAGAGCGTCTTGTCGCCGCCGAGAAAATGACGGCCGACCGCTGGGGAGTTGCCGAACAGTTTGCGGGCGAAGGTTTCGTTCACAATTGCGATTTTGGGCGAAGTCGGGCCGTCATCCCAGGTGAAGTCCCGGCCGGCCAGAAGATGGGTTCCTGCGGCCTGGAGGTAGCCAGGGGAGATGGCATAGTATTTCGGCACCATGGCGGCCTTCGAGGGACGCAGGTCTGTCGTATCTTCGCTGTAGACCGACGTTGAACTGCCGTCCCCACTGAGTGGAGAATTGTCCACGGTTCCCACCGCCGTTACGCCAGGGATGCGCAAAGCCTCCTCGATCATGCGACGCTGCACGGGCAGAGCGCGATTGTCGGAGTATCCCGCCATGCGCATGTCTGCTTCTGCCAGGATGGCTCCATCAGGCACGAAGCCGAAGGGCGCGCGGAGCGAATGCAGCATACCGCGCAAGGCAACCAACGAAGCAGTCACCAACAGAGCGCAGAGGGTGATCTGGATGGCGAGGAGCAGGTCCCGCAGGGTGAGGCGGCGGAGCAGACCGGATCCGGGTCCAACGCTCTTCATGGCCTGCATGGCATCCGTGTGCCAGACTTGCCGTGCCGGCAACAGGCCGGGAAGGATGCCGCTGGCGAATGTGAGCAGAAGCGCGATGAAGTACACGCGTGCGTCGGGAATGACGGTGACATGGATGGGGAACTGAGCAATGGGTTGCCAGCGGCTGAGGATACTCAGCAAGGCTGAGGCGAGAAACGTTCCGACAATGCCACCGGCGATCGAGATGAGCACGGCCTCAGTAAGGAGTTGACGCAGGATCCGCCACCTTGTCGATCCGATGGAGAGGCGGATGGCCAGCTCGCGGCTGCGGTCAGCGGCTCGCGCGGCAAAGATGCCGGCAAGGTTAGTGCCGGCAGCGGCCAGCACCAGCAGCGCCAACAACATGATGACAGCGAGGAAAGGCCGCACCGGTCCGCCCAGCGCGTCACCGAGAAGACCCGGCTTGACCAGCCGCGCTCCCATGCCATCGTTCGTGGCCGGGTATTCGCGGGCGAGCTGGTGCGCAATCGCGGTGAGATTATCCGTTGCCTGTTGAATGGTCACGCCGGGCTTGAGCATCCCGATGACGAAGAGGCTGTGGTTACCTCGGTTGTTGAGGAAGCTGTAACCCTCAATCTGCTCTGCATTGATCATCGGAATCCAGAAGTCCGGCCAGAAGAGCAG
>OBLU010005794.1_pt1 | contig 11038 bp, 11 predicted proteins | sample 1518681 | NCBI WGS metagenome assembly OBLU01 (sample SAMEA3539304, study PRJEB22396) | soil metagenome | biome: tundra; feature: field; material: soil | place: USA | collected 2010-05 | depth 0.15 m
TGCTCCTGTGGATCACGTTCGTCTACACGGTCAACGCGTTCCTGATCTGGGGCGGCGGCTACTTCGCGGCTCATGGCGCGCTGGATTACTCCGGCGGTTACGTCATCCACCTAGCGGCCGGTGTTTCAGGCTTTGTCGCGGCGGCGGTGATCGGACCACGATTGCAACGAGACCGCGAGGTCGATGCGCCGAACAACCTGCTGATGGTCGCGGCGGGAGCGGGTCTGCTGTGGCTCGGTTGGAACGGCTTCAACGGTGGAGATTCCTATTACGCGGGCGCCAACGCCTCGGCGGCGGTGCTGAACACCAACCTGTGCACCGCTGTGGCGATGCTCGTGTGGATCGCGTGGGACTACATCTTCCGTGACAAGCCCTCGCTGATCGGCTCCGTCAACGGCATGATCACCGGGTTGGTGGGTATCACCCCGGCGGCAGGTTTCGTCAATGGCTACGGGGCGATCGTGATCGGCGTCGTCGCCTCCACTGTCGTGTGGATGTCGATTCGCTTCCTCAGTCGAGCGCCCATGTTCCGGCACGTCGACGATACCCTGGGGGTGATCTATACGCATGGGATCGCCGGACTGACCGGAGGCCTGTTGGTTGGAGTGCTCGCTGACCCGCACATCGTCGAGTACATCGGCGTGGGCGGGGCGGAAAACCTCCCGGGATTCTCCGGGGTCGTCCACGGCAGCTGGAAACTCCTGCGCTGGCAGGCCGAGGCGGCCGCTTGGGTGATCGTGTTCAGCGCCATCATGACGTTCATCCTGCTGAAGCTCGTCGGGATCTTCGTACCCCTCCGCCTCTCTGACGAGGAGCTGGAGATCGGCGATCACGCTATCCATGGCAACGAGGTCTACCCCTCGGATGTGCCCACCCTCGGCGGTCCGCACGCACCGTCTTGGCAGGCAAATCCGGCGCCAAGCCCGGCGGCCGGCTAGTCCGGCCGTGCATCCTCCGGGGGCATGGATGCCTCCGGGTCTCCTCAACCCAGGCTCAGCGGCCCCGCTTCGGCGGGGTCGCGGCCGTTGAGGAGCGAGCGACCGAAGGAGCGAGCGACCGCCTGTACCTGAAACCTGAAGGATGAGGACTCCGGGATGAGGACTCCGCGAACGTGGTCACTTGTGCGGAGGCCCGGGTCGGGCCTATGCCTGACCCGGACAAGCCGGCGCTAGTCGGCGCCGACGACCTCGAATTCCTGGTTGACGAAGATGTGGTGTGGCCAGTTGACGCCGATGTTGTGGACCTCGTACTCGCCGTTGCTCAGCCTCACGACACGGTCGACGACGCCTCCCGGGTAGGCGGCCAACGCAGCTTCAGTCGCTTTGTTCGCTGCCGTTGCGCTGACGATCGTGCCGGTCCCCTGCTTATAGCTTGCCGGGATCTGACCGGCCTGCTTTGAGGTGGACTGTGCGCCACGCTTGAAGGGGACCACCCCTGCCGCCGAGGAGGCTGAAGATCCGTCGCTGCCGGTCGGCTGCACGAGGACCTTGCGGGCCGTGATCGTCGTTCCGTTGGTCGTGCCGAGCACGAGGACGCTCTCGCCCTTCTTGATGGCGCTCGCCGAGCTCGAGCTTGTCCCCTTGTCGTATTTCGTAGCGGACGCCTTGTTGACGGTCACCTTCTGACCCGCCCCTGTCACCACTGTGAAGCTTGAACTGGAAACGCTGGCGACGGTGCCGGATGACCACCCTGCGGCCGGTCCAGATCGAGCGTTGGATCCGCCCTTGCCGGGGACGCGTTGCCCTGATGCAGCCGAGGCGGATGAGGCCGATGTGGACGACGCTGCCGTCGCGGTGGTAGACCCGGTGCTGGCGGTTGCGCTGACGATGCCGTAGCCGTCGCCCCCGATCGCGATGGCGCCCGCCGCGATCAACGCGCTCAGCTTGCGCCTGCTGGAAATCTTGTTCCCAAATCGGCTGTCCTTGCGGGTCATGGTCGTTCCCTTTCGCTGTCGGTCCGTGGTCGATCTCAGCATGCGTCACGACCGTAAGGCCTTCCTGTGAGAGACCTAAGAACAGCGTCTGAAGATGTGATTCGACCAGGCCTTCACGGCCGGGATCGGAGCGCTACTGGCTGGTGCCGGTGGTGCCGGTGGTGCTCTGGTGGTCGGCTGTCGACGGCGGCGCGGTCAGCTGTGCGTCAAGCCGACGGGGCAGGCGACGCCGGTGCCGCCGAGGCCGCAGTAGCCGCCGGGGTTCGACGGCGCGGATATCGGGCGGGCTGGTGTTGCCGGCCTGGACCGCTCCATCCACCTTCTCCCCGAACGACGAAGAGCGCCCCGCTAGGCGCCCCTCGCATACCCCCGACGTGCAGAAGGAGGTGGCGACAGGGTAGCGCGAGGCGACAACGCCCCACGGGGGGCAGCGAGCGCGAGACAGGCCAGCCAATGGCAGATGGACTCGCCTGGGATTGGAGTGACCGAGCCAGCCACGGTGGCGCAGGCGGTTCCAGGAAAGGCGAGGCGATCCTGGTGCCGGGGCGCGCATCGCTGATCCACCCAGGCGGCGAAAGAATCTGCGGCGGCCGGTTGGGGGTTTCTCTTTTCTCCCCTACATCCAGCCATCAGCCCTGAGCAGCGCACGGGCTACCGCAGAACACAGTTCAGGGCTCTCTGCCGGAGACTCTGTCGAAGCGACCCCGAAACAGCTCAGCCCTGTCCGAGGAGCCCGTCGAGCAGCTCGTCGGCGGGCACGTCGAGGCCGTCGATCAGGCGGACCAGCGTGGTCAGTCGAATCTCACGGACGCCTCGCTCGATGCGCGACACCTGCACGGTTGCAAGGCCCGTCTCGAAGGCAAGGTGTTCTTGCGTCCAGCCACGGTCGAGACGTGCTTGACGGACGTTTGCTCCGAATCGTTGCAGTGGGGAGTCCACCCAAATGATCGTCGGCGAACAAAGCCAATCCGTCCATAACCAAAGCGGTAAGCTACGCCGGCAAGGTTGGCTGCCGATGCTCTTGTCTCGGTCGCGATCAAGCCGAAATACAGGTGTTCCAGCTCGCCACTCAAGGAACAGCAAATCCGGCCGATAAAGCCTAGAGACAACTGTCGGCATTCAAGGAAGGGGAAGTGCTATCCATGCAACGTCGGACTCTGCTCGCTCTCGTCGTGGCCCTCATGGCTTCCGTATATCCCGCTCAGGCTGACGCAACCAATGGTCGTCATGCGCTGACGTTGACGCAGGGAAAAAAGGTCATCACACACTTCGTCAGCGAAGTGGGCGCAGGCGTCAAAGGTGTCCTCGCCGAGCGGGTGCGTAAGTGCCAACGGGACCAGGGTGGTGTCCTATGTCTGGGTAGCTGGATAACCGCAGAACAGGATTGCTCTGTGTGGATCGGAGCGTTACCAACCAGGCCGACCATCACCGTGAAGAAGCTGGGCAATATTGAATGCGCTGAACGTAACAACGAAGAACTTGATATCGCACCGTCACCCAACTCGCCTGGCGGCACTCAACGCCACGAATAAACGCCCGGTCACTGGAGCATCGACCATGAACAGAGACCCGTCACCCATACGACTAAAGACGAGGATCAAGTGCATGATCGGCGTTGCCCTGCTCATCGCGGCATTCGTGCTTATCGTCGTAGTCACTAACCATCATGGCTCGACTATCAAGTGCCCAGCGCACCCAACGTCCGCCCAACTCGAACATGAGGCGGCAAGCTGCCCGGATGCAATAGCGGCAATGGAAGCCGAAACGAAGCGCTCCTGGACGAACCCCACACCAGCCGAACAGAAGGAAGTCAAGGAAAGCGAAAGCGAAGCAAAGAGCATCGAACGCCAGAACGAAGGCGAAGTTGAAGCCAAGGAGAGCGAAAAATACGCCGCCGCGAAGTCGAAGGAAGAGACCGAAGCCGGCGAACGCTACCTGCGCGAAGTCGCCGAAAAACGCCACGAATAACGACGGAAGTGGGTTACCCCGACGGAATATTCAACCGCTGGCGCTCGTACTCTTCGGCAAGTTGGCGAAGGGTTACGTCGAGAGCTTCAATGATCCGTGTGACGGTGTGCCACGACACCCCGCGGTGTCCGTTTTCAAGTTGAGACAAGTACGAGGCGCCGATATCGGCGCGGGCGCCCAGCTTCTCCTGGGTGAACCCTGCTTGGTTGCGCAGCTCGCGCAGCGCGCGACCGAGGACTCTGTGGTCCTGCGTCGAGGCGTCGGTGGGTTCATGACGGGCCATTGCAATGTAAGCAAAGATACGCTATCTTGTGACGGACCATAAGTGCCCCCGCGCCGTTGTAGCGGCCGGGGGCGTGGCACCAGGAGCGTGAACTCCCGGCGCGTCAGACACCCTACCGAGACGGGCCGGGTGTTTTCCTCGCTAGAACCGTTCCCGGAGCCTCCAACTACCAGGAGGAACCGATGAGCAAGAGAACCCACGATGTCGGTATCGAGCGGGCCATCGTCTTGCAGCTCCTACGAGACGATCACGCCAAACGATGGTCACGCGCAGAGCTGGAGACGGAGTTGCACCATGTTGAGGCGTTGGTGATCGACAACGCTCTGGAGCGATTGAAGGCGGGAGAGGTTGTGCATCTATCAGGCGAGCAGGTCTGTGCGTCGCGGTGTGCGTGGTACCTGGACCGGCTGGAGCTGATCGCCGTATGAACGCCAATGCCCCAGCAACAGCGGCCGGATACCCCATAACAGGCATTACGGGGTATCCCTCGGAGAGCACAACCAAACGCGCGACGGGGACTGAGCTGGCGCTCGTCACGGCGTCGGGCGACGCGGCGTTGCTGCTGCGCAGCGCAGACGACCTAGCAGCGGCGTTTCTCGCCGGTTACGGTCCGGCGACGCGCGAGGCATACGCACGGGACCTGCGCGCGTGGAGCGGCTTCTTGACCGCCTTAGGTGTTGAAGTCTTCGCTGCTCATCGAGTCCACATTGACGCATGGGCACGGCAGGCCGAGCAGGACGGCGTATCGCCGGCAACACTCGCACGACGACTCTCAGCGCTGAGCGGCTTCTACGCATACGCGCTGGACGAGAACCTGATCGCACGCTCACCTGCCGTACGGGTCCGCCGGCCGCGCGTCAGCGATGAATCTTCACGCCTCGGTGTCGATCGTTCAGGGATGCGAGCGTTGCTCGTCGCCGCGCAGGCGTCCGGGCCACGCGACCACGCGCTCGCGTGCCTACTGGCGCTCAACGGTCTGCGGATTACCGAGGCGCTGAGCGCGAACGTGGCGGACCTAGCGCACGAGCGCGGACACCGCACACTGAGACTGCGCCGTAAGGGCGGCAAGCGACAGACCGTCGCGCTCGCGCCGCGCACCGCCGACGCACTCGACATGATGCTCGCCGGTAGGACGCACGGTCCGCTGTTCATCACGCGCACCTGCCGGCAAATGGACCGGCACGCCGCGCAGAAGGTCGTGCGACGCCTCGCGCGCAAGGCAGGCATCGAGCACACCGTCTCGCCACACTCGCTGCGTCACGGATTTGTCACGGCCGCGCTCGATGCCGGCGTGCCGCTCAGAGACGTGCAGGACGCGGCCGGACATGCAGACCCACGCACGACACGTCGCTATGACCGTGGCCGACACTCCCTCGACCGAGCTGCAACGTACACCGTTGCGAGCTACATCTCAGGATAGTCGGCAGACATGTTGACCATCAACACAAAATGTCCAGGAGATACCGAACGAACCACAAAAAGCGGCAACACATTGGGAGGCGAGCACCCCCGCCTTCCGTCAGGGTTACGTCGCGTCGAGGTCAGCGGCAACACCCGATCCACACTCACGCCAGACCCGTGATCCAGTCACGACGAAACACTCGTTGCTCCGTCAGGTCCCCTAGGGCACCAGAAACGGGGATAAACACACCCAAGCGCCGTTCACCAGCACATGCTCCCAGCAGGCCGAAGCGATCTATTTAGCGGGGGAGTCCCACATTGAACACTCCGTCACTATGGCTCTGATCCCCTTGTCCTATTGAAGCCCACGGCCGTATATACCCTGCTACCCACACGGTTTTCCCGTGACGCATAGCCGTACAACAGTTCCTGACTCAGCGAACGAATCCGAGGAAATATTGATGGATACAGTCCCAAAACTGCGGGCTCTTGCGAACTCAGAAAGTCGCGGACCAATAATGGCGGCGGACATATGTCTGGAGCATGTCACACAGTGGTGTAGCTTCTGCCGGGGAGGATGACATACTGGCTAGGCGCGTTCATCGTTTCGTAAACGAGTTCGCCTCCTGCGCCCGGCCTGCCCTTCGCGGCGGCCGGGCGCGTCCGTTTTCCGTCCGTGGGCATTGGCACCCTTCACATTCGAGCCGCTGGGGCTCACGGACGCAATAGGAGGTAACGATGGAAACGGCAGAGCAAGGCCAGCCGATCCTCGCTGTTGTCTACGCGGCGAAGAGCACCCAAGACAAGCACAAGTCGATCCCGACCCAGCTTGAGGACTGCCGGCAGATGGCCGCAGAGAATGAATGGGAGGTGGTCGGCGAGTATCAGGACGAGGGTTTCAGCGCGTACTCAAAATCGCGCGGCCCAGGACTGGCTGAGGCGAGAGAGCACGCCGCACGCATTGCAGCCGAGTGTGGGGAGACGGTAATGCTTGTCGCCCAGCACAGTGATCGTTTCAGCCGTGGCGCCGGAGACAAGCCAAGAGCCCCCGACGCGCTGATCGAGATCTGGCACGCAGAGCGACGCCGCGATGTGCATCTACGCAGTGTGCAGGATGACTTCGACCTGCGCACCAGCGCGAGCGTTGCCAACATGGGCGAACGCAACTACGCGGACTCGAAGCGCAAGGCGCAGGCGACCGCGGACGGCCGGCGGCGAGCGGCTGAACGTGGCGAAGCGCCCGGCAGTGTGCCGGATGGCTATGTCGTCGAGCGCGGTGCGACGGGCGCGACCATCGTCCGCCGCGTGGTGATCGACCCTGAGCGCCGAGAGGTCTACCGACTGCTGTGGGACCTGGCGCTCAACGGCGCGACGGTCAATGCAATCGTGCGCGAGCTGGCCGCTCACCGCTACCTGACAGTACCCCACCGCGCTGAGCCGAAGCCGTTTGACGCGACGCGCGTGGGGAAGGTGCTTGTGAATCCTTTCTACGCCGGCCTGATGGTCAGCCGTGGAAAGATCATCGGTGCTGGCAACTGGGTGGCCTACATCGAACCCGACGACTGGCACCGGCTGCGCCGGGAGCGCAGCGAGCGCGCTCGCTATCGGCCAGAGCCCGTCGGCCGACCGCCCGGCGGCCTGCTTGCGCGTCTCGCCCGGTGCCCATGTGGCTCGGTGATGACCCAGCAGCGCGGCGGCCCGCGCAAGGACGGCAGTCGGAAACGCACGTATACCTGCGTCACGCACATGCACCGCCGGGACGATTGCTCGATGACGCCCTTCGATGCAGAGATCGTTGAGCGCATGGTCCTGGACGGTCTCGACGACCTTCTAGGGCAGGTGGGCGTCTGGTCGAAAGCGCTGCTCGCCGCTCGTGACGCCCAACGTGGGCGCCTGACCGCCGAAGCTGAGGCCGCATCGGTCGAGGTTGCCGCCTGCGAGGCTGCGATCGAGCAGCTCAGCGCTAAGTACGACGCAGCCGTGATCGCGGGCGATGAGGCCGAGATCGCTTTAGCCAAGCAGGCGTGGGTCAGGCGCCGTCAGACAGCCGAGCGCGCCGAGTTACGTCAACAGGCCGCCACAGATGCGCTCGGCGCCGAAGACCTACAGCCCGAGGAAGACGCCGATCTGGCGCTCGCGCGGTTGTGCGAGGCGCTGTCGAGCCGTCTCAGCGCCGCCAAGGGCGACGTGCAGGCCATCAACGCTGTGCTGCGCGATCACTTCGACGCGATGCACCTGGCGGTCGGCGAGGACGGACAGCTCTCGATCACGCCCGTGCTGAGTGCTTCAGCCGTAGAGGGCATCTGGCGTGAGACGAGCTACCTTCAGCACGTTGGCGACGATGGGCAAGCCGAGGACACGCCCTGGCCCGTCTCAGAGCACCGACACTGGAGCTACGCGCCCGAGCCGGACGATCCTAAGCACTACGTCATGGCGCCCAAGGCGCCAGTGCTGGTAAGCGCTGGCAATATGCGCCGTGATTCGTCGGTCAGCCGGCCGGCGGCGCTGACTGCTGAGACGTCAGACCAACGGGGCAAGCAACGCCTGTCCCACCAGCCCCACAATACGCGCCCGGGTTCTTCGCGAGGTACTGCTGGTGGTAGTCCTCGGCGTAATAGAAGGGGTGGGCGAGACCGCCCTCTGCGATCTCGGTCGTGATCTGGCCGTGGCCGGCGGCGGTGAGGGCCTGCTGGTAAGCGTCGCGCGAGGCTTCGGCCGCGGCGTGCTGGGACTCGTCCTGCCAGTAGATCGCCGAGCGGTACTGACTGCCGACGTCATTGCCCTGGCGCATGCCCTGCGTCGGGTCGTGGCCCTCCCAGAACAGCTTCAGCAGCTGCTCGTAGCTGGTCGTCGCGGGGTCGAAGGCGACGAGCACGGCCTCGGTGTGCCCGGTGGCACCCGAGCAGACCTCCTCGTAGGTCGGGTTGGGGGTGAACCCACCCGCGTACCCGACGGCGGTGCTGTACACGCCAGGCGCTTGCCAAAAGACCCTCTCCTCTCCCCAAAAACAACCCATTCCAAAGACCGCCAACTCGATTCCCTCTGGGAACGGACCCTTCAGGGGAGTCTCGAGCACCTCATGCAGAGCTGGGACATCGAGTGCGTGCTCGCGACCAGGTAGAGATGAGGCGCCATCCACCATCGTGGGTTGTGCTCCAGTGAAGAAACGCACGCTCTCAGGCTAGCGCGGCTCAAGTACGAACAGGCGGATCTCGCGTGTAGTTCTCGCGTTGTAGTCGTCAAAGCCGCCGTACTGGACGTTCATCTCGTGCCACAGCTCCTCGCGCTCCTCGCCCGCGGCGACCCGCGCTTGCACCTTCCGGCGCTTGCCGGCGAGCTCCACTTCCGCGTCCGGGTTCGCCTCGAGGTTCAGCGACCACGCCGGGGCCTTCTCGTGGCCGGCGTTCGAGCCGATCACGATCAAGCGCTCGCCGTCGGCGAGATACAAAACGGGCGCGGTGCGCGGCTGTCCCGAGCGTCGGCCGATGCTCGTCAGCAGCAGCACGGGGGAGCCCGCGATCTGCCCGAACAGACGTCCCCGGCTGAGGCGATAGAGGGGAACGTTCAGTTTGCCAAAGGCCTTCAACGCCGCGGCGGAGGTCGTCGAGAGGCGCGTATAGAGGCGATAGCCGGGCATCTGAGGAGTATTCCACCAAGGCCTGCGCGCGAAGCGGATGAAGCGGATGAAGGGACTCGAACCCTCGACCTTCTGCATGGCAAGCAGACGCTCTAGCCAACTGAGCTACATCCGCGCGAGCGCCGATTATAGAGCCGCAACACCCGCGAGGCTCTCCCTCGGCACGTACCGGCCGCCGTCTCCCCGTCCCAGCAGGCCCATCACCTCCAGCTCGCTGAGAGCGAGCAGCACCTCCCCGGCGTCCGCGACTCCGGCCGTCAGCTTGGCGGGCGTATCGCATCCAGCGCCGACCTGCTCCAGCGTCGCCAGCAGCCTCGGCTCGATCTCCGCCGTCGCCGGTGGCTTGCGCTGGAGCCGCGGCGTCCGCAGCGTTCTGCCTCTACCCAGAAGCTCCAGCACATCCCGCGGTCCTCTCACCAGCGTGGCGCCACCGCGCAGCAGCGCGTGCGTTCCCCGGGATACCGGTGAGGTCACACGTCCGGGGACCGCCGCGACGCTCCGCCCGAGCGTCTTTGCGATACGCGGTGCCAGCAGCTCGATCGAGCTCTCGTCGGCCTCCACGACGACCGTCAGCTCCGCCACCCCGACAACGACCCGCTCGCGCGCCGTGTAGCACCAGCTGTTACCCCTTGCGCCGAAGCCGCATGGCAGCTCCGCCACCACGCACCCCGTCCTCCGCACGCGCTCGAGCAGCTGACGTCTGCGCGCGGCGCACGGTATGTCCAAGCCTCCCTCCATCGCCATCAGCGTCTTGCCGCCCGCGTGGGCGGCGAGAGCGATCCCATCCCACAGGCTCGCCGCGACCGTCACGCCGCTCGCCGCCAGTCCGCGCGCGAGGCTGCGCGCCATCTCCATGCCGTAGTCCGTTGCCTTGCGGCTCCCCACGATCGCAACGGTGGGCTGAGCCCTGATCGCCTGCAGCCGCTGCGCCGCCCCCGCCACGTGCAGCATCCGCGGCGCCCCATTGTTCTTCAGGGCGCTCGGGTAGTCGCGGTTGTGGCGGCAGATCCTCTCCACCCCCGTCGTGGGGGGAACGTCCTTCGTGGTGAACCGCGCGTATCGCGCACGCAGCTCCCCGCGGCGCCTGTCCCCGATCGCGTCTATCAGCTCCATATCGGTGAGCGCCAGCAGCTCGAGCAGCACCGCTCGATCGCTGGCGTGCTCCTCCAAGCAGCGGCTCATCGCCGTCAGCAGCCAGCTGCGGCGTAAGCAGTTTTTGCACGCGCCCTGGGTCATGCCGCCCTGCTTCCCGCATGCTGCGCTTCGGAGCGCAGCGCCAGCGCCGATCCGACGTCCTGCGCCCGCACTCGCTCGCTGCCCCTCAGGTCGGCGATCGTGCGCGCCACGCGCAACACCCGATGCTGGCCGCGCGCGCTCAGCAAGCCTCGTTCCTGGTGCTTGCGCAGCAAATCCTCCGCGTGCTGCTCCAGCCGCACGTGACGTGTCAGCATCGACACGTCCATGTGCGCGTTCACCATCACCCCCTCGTCTTTGAGGCGGGCGGCCTGACGCTCGCGCGCTGCCATCACCTGATCGCGCGCCTTCTCCGAGCTCGTCAACGGCACCGCGCTCGAGCCGAGCGCCCCCTCGCTCTCCAGCCTGGCGAGGAGATCGATGCGGTCGAGCAGCGGTCCACTCAACCGGCGGCGGTGCCATGCCAGGTCAGCTTCGTTGCATTTGCATTTTTCCGAGGCCCCCGCATAGCCGCACGGACATGGATTGGTCGCCGCCACCAGCATGAACCGGCACGGGTAGACCGCGGAGTGGCGCGCCCTGACGATCGCCACGCGCCCGTCCTCGAGCGGCTGGCGCAGCG
>OBLU010005795.1_pt1 | contig 11036 bp, 3 predicted proteins | sample 1518681 | NCBI WGS metagenome assembly OBLU01 (sample SAMEA3539304, study PRJEB22396) | soil metagenome | biome: tundra; feature: field; material: soil | place: USA | collected 2010-05 | depth 0.15 m
GGAGTGAATTTGTCCGGACCACCTTCTGTCGCGTCGCTGGAGCCGTTGGTACAGGCGCTACGGACGGGGGTGGCACGTCAAATCCTGGAGTCCAACCGGACGGACGATTACACTGTGGGGTTCCACTTGGCGGCCGTAGCGACTCGACTTAACTTTTTCCGAAAGCTCCGTGAAGCCTTCGAGCGAAAGCTGGCGCTTTTAAGTGCTGCCCACCATCTCCAGGCTGTGCTTCAGCGGATCGGGGTAAGCTATAGCCAGCACGTGCAGCCCAAGGAAATTCTCTGGCTGGAGGAAGACGCGGATGCGACGATTGGAGTTTTCGAGACGCCCACCCCGCCCTCGTCACCAACCCCGCCCCCCGTGCAGCCAGCGGAAGCACAGGCGGCATCACGGCCAGGCGGACGTGAACAAGCGAAGCCTCCCTCCGCTGTGACGTGCCGCTTTGACGTGGAACGCTACGGGATCTATGCGCCGAGATTGGCAAGATTGGACGAGCGCATCACGACTCTGAACGGCTTGGATTCCGACGAGGCATTGGATTTCACACGGTATTGCCGGCGGCTGGCGGAGTGGCACGAGAGCGAGCGCAGGGCGCGCATCCCCACTGCGGAGGAGAAGCGAGATTTTGACCTTGCCTTGGACGCCTTGGAGCGTCTGGCCCGGAAGCACTTTCACCAGCCTTTCGACGATCTCTGCCGCGAGGAGCGAGCCGACGCGGGCGCCGCCGGGCGCCACGGAACGCCATGGAGCATCCTGGCGGACTTGCGGAGCCGCCTCGAGGAACTCCAGAAGAAATTGGCCCGTTGCGAAGCGCAACGGGATGCCCAAATCGCGAGTGGAGGGACCAATCCGGTGCTGGAGCGCGACATTGAAAAGACGATGGCACAACTGCGCGAAGCAAAGGAGAAATTGGAGCAGTTCGAGGAGCAACAGGTTCCTCCTTGCTTCTTCGAGGTCAGCCGGGAAATCTTCCCGGAGCTTATCGTCGAGGAGCAAGCTTTTACTGTCACCGTCCTGCTCAAGAACGCAGGCCGTAGCGCGGTTTCGATTAGCCACTACCGGGAACAAGTTTCCGCCGGCCTCCAGGTGGTGGGGAGCAGCCTCCCGGAGTTGAGGAATTGCGAAGTGCTTCCGCAACAAATCGTCAAGTTCTCCTATCGGTGCTCCGCCCAGATGGCAAGCTCTTACCAGATCAGCACCGAGTGTTTGGACTACCCCGGCCAGAAACCGGAGTGGGACCGCAAGCAGACGAGTGTTTTGAAGATCGAGCGCGGGAGCGACCCGGACCTGCGGGCCGAGCGGTTCGTCCGCTACGTCAAGGGGGGCGTGAAAGTATTCGTCCTGCTCCAGAATCTGGGGGACAAGGCCGCGCTTGGGGTTTCCTATCAGGAACGCATCAGCATTAGCGACCACCGAGCGACGGAAACGGCTGAATTGCGGTTCCCCGAGGAGAACCGCGGCAAAGATAGGAGCACCCTGTCCGGACGCAGCAAGCGGGTGGTCAGCCGCGTGTTTCCCGACGTGACGCCCGACAAACTGGTGTTTCCCGTGGATACCGTCATCCGGTATGCCGCCAGGGCAGGTGCAGCCAAGACACTGGCTCTGCCAGGAGGCGCGAAACTCCTCGGCTACAATTTTCCGGTAAATCCCCAAATTGTGGGGCGCAAGAAAGAACTGGAGGATATCGCGAAGATTCTGGAAACGGTCCGGCAAAAATGGAAGCGAAGCTCGCCGATTGGCGGAGAGCGGCTCATCTTCCTGGAAGGCATTGAAGGGACGGGGAAAACTCGCGTGGTTTCGGAAGTCGAGAAGCTGAAAGGCAAGGAATGGCAATGCCTGATTGAAGACGCCGTCGGCAAGGATCCGGTAGCAAGGCTGGCGCGGCGCTGGTTGGGCCTGAAGCCTGATCACGACGATGCCACGGCCCTCCAGCAACGGCTCCTGACCGTCCTTCCAGGAAAGCAGCATGAAGTACGGCGGAAGGCCCTCACGCAGTACTTGGCGATTCCGCCCGGTGACCTTGGCGACACGGAAGCCAAGCATCTCCACAGTCATTTGCTCGTGCTCTTCAAGGAGGTGGCCAAGTCCCCGATGCTGATTGTCTTTGAGAACGTGCATGCTCTGCCCCAGGGTTTGGAATGCCAACTCATGCGGAATTTGTTCGAGAGCGTGCTCACAAAGACGGAAGTACCCGTCGTGTTTTGCGCCAGCTACCGTCCACTGGAAGAGGGGCGCCCGTCGGTGCTGGCAGGAATCAATGCCCACGCTGACCAATACAAGGTCATTCGGCTGTCGGCCCTGGATCGCGAAGGCACGCGCGAACTAGTAGATGAATTGGTGCCGGCGCCTCGCTTCAGCGAGGACCTGTTCAGTTTTGTGTTCGAACGGTCCAAGGGCAGCCCTTTCTACGTGGTGCAACTCCTGCGCATGCTGACCAGCCCGGAGAACCAGTACCTAACCGTCAACGAAGAACAGGGCGAATGGGAAGCAGAACAGGGGGAACGGGTCCTCGCAGAAATGGTCCCAGAGCAGCTGGAGGAACTGCTGTTGGAGCGGGTCCACAAGGAACTGCGGGAGGAGACCGAGTTTCTCCGCAAGCTATCGGTGGTCGGATTTGACCTGCCGCTGGCGCTGCTGGAGGCGTTGTTGCCGTGCTTTTCCGCACAGTGGAGGCGGGACCAATTGTGCGAGGGGCTGGATCGACTGGTGGCGGCTGGCTTCCTGGTCCTGCGGCAGACCGACCTCTATCAATTCGAGCACCAGATTAAGCAGCAGGTGCTCTACAAGGACACGCCCCACGCCGACCGGCTGCGCATGCATGAGGAGTGCGCCAAGGCGCTGTTGCGGACGGCGCGCCTCTACCCCGAACAGCGGCAGACGCTGGAGCTGGCGGATCACTTGATCCAAGGGCCAGGCGAACTTAGAGCAGCCTATGCGGACAAGATTCAGCGGGCGGCGGAACAGGAAAAGGCCGCCCACAATTTTGGCAACGCGCTGAGATACTACGCGGAGAGTCTCACCCTGGCCCAAAGCGCGGCCCTCCCCCGGGCCGCCCTCTTGATTGACCGCAGCTACGTGCATCAAATGCGCGGCAACCAGGTGAGTGCCCAAGCGGACCTTGAGGAAGCCCGGAAACTGCTTGAGGATACGGCCCGTGCGGGCCGTGGCCACGCGAAAGAAATCCGGCAGCAATTCGGCCGCTTGAACAAGTACTACGGCCACCTCCTGTTGGAGAAGGGTGACAGCGAATCGGTGGTGGCGGCTGTTGGTAGGCTTACCCACGCGCGGTTGTGCCTGGAAGGCCGCTGGCGCTGGCGCCGGCTGCTGCCCTCCCAGCCCCACGACTTCTACAGCAGCTTGGTGGAAGTCTATGTGGATCTGGCCCGCTGCAGCCTGCGCCAAAACGATTTCATCATCGGGCGCCAGCATTGCCACCAGGCCGTGCGCTTGGCGTCTTTGGCGGATCGCCGGATCGAAGGCCAGATAGTTAAAGAGAAGTCCCTGCTGCCGCTGGCTTACGCCCAATTCGGACGGATGTTCCAACAACGAAGGCGGTACAAAGAAGCCCTCCAGTGGTACTCGGAGGGCTTGCAGCGCGCGGAAAAGAACGACGACCGCTATCATCAGGCCAGGCTCAAGTGCGGCATCGCCGACGTCCACCGGGCGGAGAATCGCCTAAAGGAAGCCTTGGATTGCTTTGCGGAAGCGCGCAAGATCGATGAGAAGTTGGGGGACTTTCACGGGCAAGGCCAGGCCGCGCAGGGCATGGCCGAGATCTTGCACCATGGCTACAAGGATCTTGATCGGGCCTGCAAGCTCTATGAGGAAGGACTGGAGTGCCACAAGCAAGCCGGGGACTTGCAGGCCTGCCGCTCAAGTTGTCTGGCTTTGTGCGAAATCTTCATGGCCCAGAAGAAACTCGATTTGGCCGCGTTCCGATGGCAGGAAGTTCGGCACCATGTGCTTTCGGAGAAGATGCTGGCCACCTTGAAGAGGGCCGAACAAGAAACCTGTTTTAGCATCACCGATCAACTCGCCCAGTTCTACCGCGGGCAGAAGAAGTTCCAAGATGAGTTCGAGTGCCTGAAGGAACGCGACCGGCTCGCAGTCTTCATCGTGCAAGACCGGAACACTCAGGCCCGCCTGCTGACCGAAACCGCGCGGAGCGCCATCCGGAGTAAGAACTGGAAAGAGGCAGAGGTGGCTTTCCAGGAAGCCCTCGACCAAGCCACCGATCCCAGTTTGCAGCCGGTCATCCTAGCCGAAATGGGGGACCTCTATCTGCTCTTCCGCGAACAGAGTCAGTGGCCGCAAGCGTGGGAGGCCACGGACCCCTTTGTGGAGGTCGCGGCAAGGGCCTACGAGGAGGCGGTTAAGAAATTCTGCGCGGGGTCGCAGAAAGTCCAAGCGCTGAAGACCTATCAGCAGTTCCTCCGCCTGCATCTGAAGAACGAGGAACAAGTGTCCAAATTGCCACTCGCGTTCATGCGCATACTCAAGTCGGTGCGAACCAGCAGCAACCTGTATCATCAACTGATCCGCCGCCCGGTGGACATGCTGCGCAAACACCAGAAGTTTTGCGAGGCGGGGGACATCCTGGTCTATGCGGCAAGAGTGCTGCTCGCAGGGCCGGAACAGGTGCTGTCCCTGGAGCAGAAACTGGGATACTTGGAGCAAGCCGAAGCCTTTTACCGCCGAGGCCAGCCCGAGGAACTGGTCTGGGGCCTGCACATGCTCATCCCCACCTACCAGCGGCTAAATCGGTGGGACACGATCGTGCGCTGCTTCAAGGAACTGTTGGAAATCTTGGCGGGCCTCAACGACGGCGAAGGATTCCTCGGCGCGTATCGCTCGCTAACGGCTCTGGATGATCTCTTGATCACCGAGGATTTCGAGGAGTTGATCGCCCTCGCGATCGAGAAGAACTCCGCCTCGGATTTCCTGCGCTGCTCCCAGCCGGAGTTTCTCCTCAATACCGCCAAGATGTACTACGGCATGGCTCAGGCCATAAAGGAAGCTGGCGCGCGGCAAGACGAATGCCGGCAAAAGGCCCTTAAGTTCTTTGATCGGGTGCTGACGGAAGACGGTATGGCCTCCCCCTGTGCTTGCGCGGCCTTGAATGATTCCGGCGTGCTCCTGCACCAAATGGGTCAAAACGAACAAGCCTTGGAACGTTTCAATCACTGCTTGCACCTACATCAGCAAGCCGGGTCCAGCGATATGGCCGGAGCTTCATTTCACAATCGGGCATCGGTTCGCAGGGATAAGCGCGACTTCCAAGGCGCCCGGTCTGATTACGAGGAGTGCCTCAAAACCGAGGAACGGCAGGTTGAATACTGGCGGCAACGGACGCACGACCCGGAGGAACATCCCCTGTCCAGTGCCGAGAGTGTCTCCCTGCGCACAGCCTTTCGTCATCTCGCCATCAGCTACCAGCACTTTGCCGAGTTCCTGGCTGCACAAGGTGAATCAGCCCGTTCGGAGAAACTGGCGCAGCAATCCGAAGACCTCTACAAAGAAATCGGCGACGTTCAAGCCGCTGCCGCTGCCCGCAGCGCGCCACTGATGGGAATCTTGTACCGGGTGTACGAAACCGCCGCGCAGGCTCGCAATTCCACCGCCTCCACCGTCTCGACTAGCTCCGTCGGCGGCCTGCCGCGCTGTCCCGAGTGCGATCATCCGTTCGAGACCGCCACGCTGACGGAGTGTCCCGTCTGTAAACAATGGGTCTGTCCGGCCTGCACCGGGGCGGTTGATCGCGAGAGCGCTGTCTGTGCCGCTTGTGAGACAACGCTGGAGTTTTGCCCGAAATGCGAACACATCCTCCATCCCCGCTTGAATGTCTGCCCAGAATGTGGAACGGACGTGACACAACGCTGCCCCGGCTGCAATCACCCGGTAGCTCCGGACCAAAGCGTCTGCGTTAATTGTGATACCACTCTTCGACCGGAGGAACCGCCACCGACTCCCAACTGACCACCGTCTCCGGCGGCAACCTGCTTTCCCATGAATATCGAAACTGGCCTTCTCAATCTGCAAGACTCACTCCTCGAAAGCGGCGTCACCGCCACCTCCGAGGCCAATCTCGACTTCCTCAGGCTTGCGCGTCATCTGCGCGAGCTCGCGGACAAGCAACGGCGTTTCTTTGTTCTCAGCAATGACGACCGCGCCCTCCAGGAAAGCGTCCTCCGGGAACTCGATGCCCTGGCCCTCCGCCACCGTGGCCTGGGCTTTGCCGAGCTTTGCCGACAGTCTCATCACATGAGCCTTCCTGGCACTTCCTCTAACACCTTAGGGCCCGCAGTGCCGCCGACCAGCCGCGAGGCGAATCCGGCCCCGGCGGCTGGAGCGGTTGGCCGCGACGAGGTCTTCATCAGTTACAGCCACAAAGACCGTGGCTGGCTGGAGCGGCTGCAAACCATGATGCAGCCGCTGGTCGCACGCAGCAAAGTCAAACTGTGGGACGACACCAGAATCAAGCCTGGACAGAACTGGAAAGCAGAGCTGGCTCATGCCCTCAAGCGGGCCAAGGTGGCGGTGCTTCTGGTCAGCCCAGACTTCCTCGCTTCCGAGTTCATTAGAAACCAGGAGTTGCCGGCCCTCCTACGCGCCGCCCAGAGCGAGGGTGGGACCATTTTCTGGATTCCGCTTCGCCCATCCCTGGTGGAGGAATCCGGCATCGCCGACTATCAAGCTCCCATCGATCCCGCCCGTCCGCTGGCCATCCTGCCTCGGGCAGAGCAACAGCGCAGCTTGGCTGCCCTCTGCCGACAAATTGCAGCCTTGGTTGCGCCTTGCGGCGGCGGCGTTGCCTCCGCTCCCGCCGAACCGAGGGAGCGGATTCACTTCCGGTCGAAAGTCGCGGCGATGGATCAATCTGCCGACCGGCAGCGGGACTTCGATGCGTTCGTCATGTCAGCCAAAGGCGAAACGAGCACGAAGAATTTCCAGGATTGGGCCGGCGGCGAGCAGGTCACGCTGGCGATTGTGTTCACCGATGTCGTCGGTTCGACGGCGTTGGGCGAGGAAATCCGGGATGAGGCGATGAACGAAGTTCGGCGGGCGCACTTTGCCCAGAGCCGACGGCTGATCGGGAAGTTTCAAGGCCGCGAAATCAAGACCATTGGCGACAGCTTCATGGCGGCGTTCAAGTGTGCCGGCTCGGCGCTGGACTACGCGCGGGCGTTGCAGGGGGACACCGGCCATCCGCAGGTGCAAATCCGCGCCGGCATCCACATCGGGCCAATGCGCGTGGAGGCAGGGGATGTGTTCGGCGGCACGGTGAACTTCGCCGCCCGCGTGGTCGGAGCCGTCAAGGACGCGGAAATCTGGTTGAGCGACCGGGCGAAGGAGGACATTGACCGGCTGGGGGCGGCGAAGCACAAGGGGCTGAAGTGGGAGCGGCATGAAGGCGTGGGTATGAAGGGCTTTCCTGGGAAGTTCACGCTGTGGTCGTTGGAGAAGTGATCAAGAAACCCCTTTGATTCGATGATCCGCTACAGGCTTGATGATTTAGGCTGGTTTCAATTCGAATGGCTGTGCCAATCGCTCCTCAAAGCCTCAGTTGGAGTCGGAATTGAAGCCTGGGGTGGGCATTCTGACCTGGGAAGAGATGCCTATTGGCAGGATACCCTTCCGTTGGATGGCCCAGCGTCAAACACTAAGGGCCCATTTGTTTTCCAGGCGAAATTCGTTGCCGAAGCGAACGCCGCCGGCTCTAGGCCTGAGGAGGTGATTCGCAGCGCAGCCAAGCTCGAGGCCAAACGCATCAAGGAGCGAATCACGTCGGGCAGTATTGCTTCTCCGTCGGTCTATGTGCTGGTGACCAAAGCACCACTCTCAGCGAAGCTCCGCACCGGGTTGTGCGAAATCCTAGGTGAGGCACTGCCACAGTGCCGTGTGATCACTTGGGGTGCTGACGACATTTGTGCGCTTTTGGACAACGCTCCGAACATCCGGGTGGCATTTCCACAACTGCTCGGACTGCGGGACTTGAGCGACCTTCTCCGCGCTGTCGTGGACGTAGCTCTGATCGAAAGAAGCTCACTGGCAATCGAACAAGCCAGGGAGATTGCTTCCGTCTTTGTTCCAACGACTGCTTACAACAAGGCTCTCCAGACTCTTTCTTCCCACAGTTTCGTTGTCCTAACTGGGCCACCCGAAATGGGAAAGACGGCCATTGCTCGTATGATCGGTTTAGCCAAGCTCGGAGAAGGCTGGCAGTGTCTCGAATGCCAGCACCCCGAGGACGTGCTGAAAGCGCGCTCAGGCGATGAGCCGCGCATATTCATTGCAGATGACGCTTTCGGCACAACTGAGTATAGGCCCGAGATCGCTCACGCTTGGGCCTCCGATATGGACCGTATCCTGAGAGCTGTTAACGAGAAGCGGTGGCTGATCTGGACTTCTCGCCCAGCGCCACTACACGCGGCACTCGAGCGGATGCATCTCCAAGGGAAGGCAGAAAGGTTTCCGCAGCCAGCAGAGGTTCTTGTGGACGCTGAAAGCCTATCCGGCTCCGAAAAGGCGTTAATTCTCTACCGTCATGCGAAAAGGGCAAATCTTGAAGACCAGGCCAAATCCTTGGTCAGAAGATTTGCCCAACTGGTCATCCAGAACGCGCACTTTACACCAGAGCGCGTCCGCAGGTTCATAAGCGACGCATTACCGAAACTTCAAATCCAACAAGCGAACGACGAGATAGTGCGGAAAGCAATCATTTCAGAAATCGAGCACCCAACTACCTCGATGAAGAAGTCATTTGATGCGCTATCGCCTGCACACAAGCAACTACTTGTGGCAATGCTGGATGCTGGGCGAGGCGGCGCACTAGCGAAACACTTGGTGGAAGCCCACGGCCGCATTTGTGGGAGTGGTGAGGACTTCAGCAGGCTCGTCAACGACCTCAGTTCGCACTTTTTGCGGGTAAAGAACCCGGGGCACTGCCCGACATGCGGGAGCATGACAGACGATACCTTCATCGATTGGATGCACCCGAGTTGGCGTGATCTTCTGATCGAACACCTTGCTTCGGCGGCAAAGCCCCGGCAGGAGTTCTTGGCAAAGTGTGGCATCGAAGGGTTTTCGCTGGCCGTATCGAGCGCCGGCGGCGCAACAGGACAGCGGCAAGCCCCCCTAATTAAGACTGACGAAGACTTGCAAGCAGCAGCGACTGCCGCTTTCCGCCTTATCACTACAACAAGACGCTTCGAAGTATGGAGAATTCTCACGTCGGTACTTGAGTTTGTGCGCCGAACTAAAAGTGAAGATAATCCGGTGCCGGGTGCCACAACATCGGCCCTATCTGATTTCATCACGAAAGTCCTTGCTGCCTGTCGTAAGCGCTGGGAGGAGAACGATGGAGTCGCTGATGCTTCGGACGTCGGCGCATACTATACAATTTCCGAGTATGTCAGCCCACTTCCGCCCGGGCCAAACCTGCCGAAACTGTGGGAAAAATCACGTACTGCCGCATTTGATGAGATGGAAGCATTTGATGACGGGGAGTTCGAGCCAAGTATCGGCCAGGTCAGTGGTTGGTTGAGCGTGGCCTCTGTTATTGAACGCAATGAGCCGCGATTTCTCCGTCAAGCAGGGTTCCCGGAGGAATTTGCAGAGGCGATTGAAGAATTCCTGCCTGCTCTCGTTCGTCGTTCCCAAAGCGAACAAGAGCTTGGGGATGATAATGCGTGCGATGCAGAAAGCAGCAATCTGAATTCGATTGAGGAATTGGCAGATCTCTGTGGCAGTCTATTCCCGACCTTAGCTGATGAAGTCGGTGATCTGACCACTGCAATCAGCGACGGAGAGTTCTATGTCAAGCGCATGCGTCAGCGTATTAAGGAAAAGGAACTTGAGAAAGAAGCCGAGCGCGAGGAAGAGGCGTGGCGCGCACGGGAGGAGTGGCACGCGCAAGGCGGAGTGCCCCTAGCACGGCCAAAAGTGTCCGAACCGGCAACCAGGATGCCTTTTTCAGGCTCCCCAGTGATAGAGCCTGTGGACGTCGCCAGGCTGTTCGAAGATCTGTAGACGTCGGACTTATTGGCACCAGCAGGCTTACGCCGTCATGCTGGTCATCCGCACATCCGATGGCGAAATCCGCTGGATGGACGTGAGCGCCTACCTCAAACGCGAAAGTGCCGGTGGGAAAACGGTGAGGCAAATCATCTTCGCGGGCGAGCGGTTCGATGCGGTGAGTGTGCAGAGTTGGCGAAAGAAGGTGCTGGAGCGCGGTTGAGCCGCCTTTGTGTCGCCCTTTCTGGGCTGTGGGATTTCTGTAAACGGTTGACCCAGGGCGTCGCTCGCAGACTCGCTTTGCCCTGGGCTATTTTCTTTCGGGCCTTCGGCCCTTCCGACCCGGGTGCTGATGCTGCTGGGCGGACCCGGCGTGGTGAGAAAGCGCGGCACCTCACCCTTGATCCCTCTCCCCATCCGATGCGGAGAGGGAGAATCGGCAGTTGGGTGCTGCTCCAGCTCTCCAGCGAACCAAGGTTCAGGGGCAGCCTGCACGGCCCTTTGCCGCGCATTGGGACCATGAAACAGGTTGGCGCGAAAGCAGGGCAGGCGTCTCGCCTGCCCCGGCCAGCACTTCCCCAGCCAGGGGGGCAGGCGAGACGCCTGCCCTACTATCACTCTTCGGAGAGGTTCTCGGTTGAAGGAATATTCTCCAGAGAGCCTTGGGACAGCTCGCGAGATTGTCGGTTCCGCTGACGCAAATACTGGTTTGCGGCATAGCCCCTACGGAGATTGCCATTCAAGTAGCCGAGAAAAGCCTGCTTCGAGAAAGGATGCCCCTGGTGTCGTTGCGTGTAGCGGTAAAAACCATAGAGCAGCCGCGGTATTTCTTCGTAATACCACCAGTCCTCAACGTCGTAGCGCATTGTCTTTGGGAGTCTTGAAATCAGAAATGCGAGGGTCCTGCAGAGCCCCTCATTGAAATCTTGGCCCGTGCCCGCTTGATTCTCAGGGGTCTCATCCAACGATGCTTCGGTCGGTTTCCTGGGTCCGCCGAAACGCTCCATGATGAATTCACCATC
>OBLU010005798.1_pt1 | contig 11033 bp, 13 predicted proteins | sample 1518681 | NCBI WGS metagenome assembly OBLU01 (sample SAMEA3539304, study PRJEB22396) | soil metagenome | biome: tundra; feature: field; material: soil | place: USA | collected 2010-05 | depth 0.15 m
TGAGACGCTCTCATCGGACCCACCTTCTTCTGATTGATCCTGGCTGCGTCTACGGAGCCGACGCTAGAGTCCACGGCCGGCGACCAAGGGGACCAAGGTCGGGAGTCCGGCTGCCACGGCTGCTGCGGTGCCGGCGTCGCTGCGGTACCACGGCTCCGGATTGGACCGGCTGACCACCTTCCGGGACAGCCGCGACAGCCTGCCCATCATCCGCAGGTTCTCCTCGCCGGTCTGCGCCTCGTCCAGCATGGCGAACTGGCCGGCCAGGCTGATCCGCCGACAGACCGCAGACCGGTCCCGGCGCACGCCGAAACCGGCCACCCGGGCCTGCCCGGCGTCCACGCGGGTCAGCGTGGCCAGGATGCGCACAGTGGCGGTCTTGCCGGCGGCGGTGGCCTTCTGGCTGATGTGTCCACCGGCCTCATCAAGCGGGAGCCGCTGCGTGCGGTGCTGACGGAAGCCCCGGCACCTGAACAGGGCGATGGCGGCCGGGACGGAGGCGGCATCCCGCCGGGAACGTGGTCAGCACCCGTATCCGGGCGGGGTTTCCCCGGTAAGACCGCACGGCACGCCAGGCGGGCTTGCAGCAGGTCGAGGAGCGGGCGTGCCGCGGCGTCGACGTCGGGGCTGCCGAGTGCCTCGGCGACGATGCCCTGGTCCGCTGGTCCCCATTCGGTCGGCGGGCGGTCCGCGACCGTGAGCACCGAGTGCCTGCCGGGGAAGACGGTGGCGGACTTCGCGCCGGCCAGCACCCAGATCCTGTCATCCGCCGAGTTCCACTGGCGCCGGACCGCTTGGCCGGGAAAGCCCTTGGGCGCCCTGGCCTTCCTGAGCGTTACCCCTTCGAACACGCGAACGCGGCTCCCCCTGGTGGCCAGCACGCCGATATGGTCGCGCCCGGGTATGACGACCGGGTTGCGGGCGCCGTACACGCTCGCGAAAGCCAGGAATTCTGCCTGGGCACCGTCCAGATACCAGGCCCGGACGTAACCGGCGTCCCTGAGGACGCTGGTTACGATCAGCCGGCTGGGACCGTCGAAGCGGATCCCGGTCGGCCGGCCCGCGGATTCCGCGCTGGCGATGAGATCTCCGGTGTGCGCGTGTTCAAGGCCGGCAAGGACAGGAGCAGGAGAGCGCCGCTGAACTGGGCATCCCCTCGGCGACGCGCCCGGCCCGGCCAGCCCTGCCCGCCCGGCATCGCCGCAATCAAGCTCACCATCGCCGAGACCGCCCGCCTGGCACGCCTGGCCCGACAGCACGCCGTGGGCCTCATCAGCGACGCCCGCCTCGCCTTCCACCTGCGGTGGTCCCGCGGGCGCAGGCGGCACCAGGCCCGCGCCCGCTGGCACCACTACTCCGCCCGCCTCGCCGCAGCCGCCACGGTGACGAACGCCAACCGGAAGGAGGTGACCCTCTGTAATCGGAGAGCCGGAACTATCACGTCACAAAACGCCGCATGAAGATCCCTCACCGTGAAACCGCGGCTGTACTTCAGGCCGGGCCAGCGTCATGCCCCGGCGCTAATATCGTTACACAAACGGGGCCAGCCGACGCTCAGCGCCAGCCATCAACCCGGATGAAAGATCAGGGCTATGATCAGGTCATGTCCATGAAACGGGTTCTTCTAGTCAGTTCCGAATGCTATCCGCTAGTGAAGACTACTGGCCTGGCTGACGTTGTTGGAGCCCTCCCGGCGCCTTTAGTCGCGAACGGGATCGATGCTCAAGTGCTCCTTCCCGGCTACTCCGGGGTCCTGGAGCAGGTATCGCTGTCTTCGAGCAAGGCCGTTGCGCGGTGGACTGACCTCTTCGGGGGCGGAGAGGCCCGGCTCTTTCGAGGTGAGATAGATTCTGGTCTGAAGGTTTGGATCATTGACGTCCCTGGGCTATATGAGCGCGCCCAGGGAAGCCTTTATGTTCATCCTGATCCGGGGGATCCGGCCAGGTCCGTGGACTGGCCCGATAACCATAAGCGCTTCGCTGCTCTTGGTTGGGTATCAGCCCGAATCAGCGAGAGCTTCGTTCAGGAATGGACACCGGATGTAGTGCACCTCCATGACTGGCAGGCAGCGATGGCGGCTGTCTATCTGAGGTCAAGCAAGGTTTCCCACGCCAAATCAGTATTTACAATCCATAACCTTGCATATAAGGGAGTCGTTCCTCCGGACATGGGAACGGCGGCAATTCGACAGTACCTTACCGAACTTCGGCTCCCGCCGGAAGTCGACAGCCGGATCGTAAGTCCCACGAGCTTTCTCGAAACGGGGCTTAGGTACGCCGATCATCTCACCGCCGTTAGTGGCACATATGCACGTGAGATTATTTCTGAGCCTGCAGGCATGGGTTTCGCTGACCTACTTAGGGCTAGGTCTGCGCGCGGACAACTCAGTGGAATACGCAACGGAATTGATATGCAGGTGTGGAATCCGGCAAGCGATCAATTGCTGGAGGAATCACATCATTTCTCGGTGGACTCTCTTGATGGCAAGAGCCGCGCCAAGGTTTACCTCCAGAGGATGCTCCATCTTGATGTCAATCCGAACCACCCGCTAATTGGTGTTGTCAGCAGACTTAGCCACCAAAAGGGCATCGATCTCCTGCTCGGTATCCTGCCAGAGCTACTACGCAGGTATCCCCATCTGCAGGTCGCTATAAGCGGCATGGCTCTGGAGCAATCTGAGAGGAAACTAGAGACCCAGATCCTAGAGATCGCTCGCCATTACCGAGGGAGGATGGCGGTTCGAACGACGGGGCCATCGATCAAGCACGACGAGGCTCTTCCCCACTACATGCAAGCTGGACTCGACATGCTGGTGGTTCCGTCCCGCTTCGAACCATGTGGTCTGACGCAGCTCTGCGCTCTTCGCTACGGCACCATCCCAGTAGTCGCTCGAACTGGAGGTCTCGCAGATACAGTGCTTGACGTCGGAAACGGGCCGCTGGCACAGAGCGCTGGAACAGGATTTCACTTCATTCCCGGATCAGCGGAAGATCTCTCACTCAGCTTGGACCATGCCATAGGAGCCTACTGCAACAAGCGCGCCTGGCATGACCTCCAGATACGGGCGATGCTCTCAGATGTGGGCTGGGAAGGACCCGCATTGGAGTACTCGCAGCTATATCAGCGGTTGCTTGAAAGTTAGCCGGCGGGCGATTTAGATGCGACCGGACAGCGTTGTCGCGTGCCACGATCATGGGACCATTGAGCAAAGTAATTGATCATGTGGTCATGAGGGTGTGGAGCACTGCCCTTAACTTCTGAGACTTACGTCTGTTTTCGGGAGGTTTGACGGGACGATGGTGAGGGTGTAATCGGCTGGTTCGCTGATCCATTTCCGTCGTTCGGCTGGGGTGCGGCCGGAGGTCCGCTGACGGCCGGCGCGTCCGGGCGGAAGAGCGGTGATCGCGGCACCGAGGCCGGCGAGCGGGGCGTTTCCGCTGGCCGGGCGCTTGTGGCAGTGGGGGCAGCAGGTATCGGCGGTGATCGCGGCGCGGGGGAGGGACAGCACGGCGGTGAAGGTGATCTCGCCCGGGGTCAGGCCGGCGGTGGCGGCGGCGCGGGCGGCGAGCCCGGCGATCATGTTGTGCGCGAGCAGGAGCGCCCAGGCTTCCTGGCGGACGAGGACCCGTCTTTCAGCACTTTGAGGGTCCTGAAGGGGACGGACTTCGCGCCGTTCTTGACGCGCCACAGCAGGTTCGCGCCAGTGCCGGAGAACCGGAGCCACCGGTCCATGGAGAAGAAGCCGCGGTCGGCGAGATTCAGCTGGCCGGGGCCTTGACATCGTGGGAGACTGATCCTATGTATCGAGATCAAGGCTCCGATCCAACGCCGAGGGACGCCTTGTGGGATCTGACGCCCTGCGGCGGCTATCCGCGGAAGGCACCGGCCTCGTCTGCGTTTGATTCGAATGCGCAATACGTCTTTCGCGACTTTCGCCTCGCTCTCGCCACTCTGCCGGAATCACTACAGATCGTCTTGACGGATCTGCAGACATCGAGCGGCCTGTTGACAGCCGTTTCGGTTGAGCGGGGGGATCACATTCTCGCAAGTTTGCCGCCGGAACTAGCCGGAGCGGCGGTCATCGTGCAAGTGACGGCCGGCAAGGGCCTACTGACCCTCGCCTCTTGAACCCGTCCCATGTATCGAAGGGCCGCAAGGTGACCTCTCGCATTGCACGTCGGAACGACAGACCCCTACGAATCCTTCAACTCCTCGGCCAGCGCCCAGCGATGACCGGCAGTGGAGTGGTACTGCGACAGTTTTTTATCTCAAGTCACCGTGCGGGGGATGTCCAACGCGTGCTCTGTGCGGGCTACCCAAGCGACACCTGGGACCAGGTGTTCGGCTCCGACTACGAGATGGTCACTTGTAGCCTGCCCGAGCGCCATGGCACCCTGCCTTTCGCGATCCCTGGGATGTCAGACGTAATGCCCTATCCGTCCGCACAGTACAAGAATCTGACTCCAGCGCAGGTGGAGGCGTACGTTCAAGCGTTCCAGCGCCCGATGGTGGAGTACTTGAACGTGTTCCGTCCAGACATCCTCCACATACATCACCTATGGGTCCTTGCGACTCTGGCACGACTTTCCGGCATCCCTTCCTGCATTACAGTGCACGGAACTGACTTGCAGCAAGCTCGCCTGGCGCCCGCGCACCGGCACTGGGTGGACGAGAGTATTCCGTTCCTAAGCGGGTGCCTCTGCGTCAGTACAGATGTATTGGCAGATGTCAACGTGCTCTACCCAACGTTGAGCGATCGCCTCTGTATAATGGGAAACGGTTTCGACGATGAGATCTTTGGAGTTGCTGGCCCAAGAGTGTCTCACTTGCGTAAGATCGTTCTTTGCGCTGGAAAGCTCGTCGGCTGGAAAGGGTTCCGATACGCTGTCCATGCGTCAGCTCAGGTCGAGCTACCATATACTCTGGTTATCCTGGGCGGAGGTCCGGACCGAGAACGCGTAGCTCTTGAGAAGGAGGCCACCCGTCTAGGCGTCGATATGCTTCTTGCCGGACATGTTACACCGGAGGAGGTGGCCAAGTGGATGCGTGCAGCACACGTCTTCTTGATGCCATCAATCCGGGAACCCTTTGGCATTGTTCTGCTTGAGGCCCTTGCATGTGGTTGCCGCGCTGTTGCGGCTGCCGCTGGTGGACCGAGAGACATCCTAGTTCCTCGGCTTATCTCAGCTGGGTTCGCGACATTGGTCGATCCCCTTGTCGCGGGGAATGACGAGGATGAATCAAGATATGTCACGGAGTTGGCGGCGGCCCTAAGGTTTCAGCTGACGCAGGTCAATGATGCCGTTTCCCGAGCCACGATCGCGGAAGCGGTACGGGATCAAACTTGGGGGCAGGTGTATGCGAGACTGCGTAAGGTCTATGTCGGTCTATTGGAATAAGCGGTGTGCGTCTCTCAAGGACGCTACTGAAAACGACGTTCCCGTGGGGTGCCTCTGATGACGGACCCATCGGCCTCGACTCCCACAAATACTGATCTTCGGCGGCGGCGGCGCCTAAGCTTGGCACGCTGGTGGCAGAGCAAGGAACTGAAGATCGCCAGCGCGGTTACGTCGCTTCTCCTTGCCGTAGTCGCAGACAAACTGACCAAGCTGGACCTCCTGGGTTGGCTCTGGGCGAGGAGCGGCCGGCTTTGGTCCGCTATGATCGCCCCCATAAAGATTCCGATTCTCGTTTTCGTCATCGGGCTAATTGTCCTCGGGGTCGCCGCCCTCGCCTATCTTAATAGGAAGAAGTCACCTTCAGCTAGGTTCATGGAAAACGCTCGATCCAACACCGCACTCGAGACGCGGCCGGAGATGGGAGGGAAGCTAGACGTGGGGGCTTTGCTGAGGGCGCCAGAATTGCCCCAGCGAGTGGTGCTGCGACTCATGGGCTATCAGAATGATAATCCTCTCCTCGTTTATCAATACGGTCTGTGCGGTTCGGATTATGAACCCGGAACTTTCACGCTTGAGGAGATAGCCCCTGGCAGTGCCTTCTTGAGGCTACAAGAATCCATGGACGTCTGGCTCTCCCGCGTGGTTAGCGATGAATTGGCTCTAATCGAAACGCATCATGCAGATTTGATCGGCGATAGGACCAGTAGAGAGATCACGCAGCAAGTAGGACACCTGCTTCTTTGCGGAGTCGAGGGCAGCCTGCCATCATTGGGTCACGCCACGTGGTATCAGGAGTACTCCGATATCATCCTCCGGCTAATCGCCACGGTATTGACGGGCGATCCGGACTTTGAATTCACCTCTTATCCAAATCTAACATTTGAGAGCAACGACCTGATGCAAGGAGTGATCAGAAGGCTGGCGGATGTTCGGCAGCCAGGGCTTGAGGACTGGCTCCATCTCTCGATAGCGGCGGGGCTTGTCGGAGTGGACGAGAAGTCCAAGCACTCGGCGACCTCAGAGATTGACATTCAAGCTGCTATTTCAATTTCCAGGCAGGGCGGTAAGCAAGACGAACGGATTTCTTCCGTAGCGGATCAACTCTGGACCGCAGCGAAGACGCAAACCCGAATCGATGCGTCAATGACATTTTTCCATCAGCTTACGTCTAGTTCATGGCGGCGCTTTAGGCTACTTTCGCTCCCAAACGATTACATTGAGACGCTTTTCCTTCTGAAATTCTATTCGGAGCTTCTCAAGGAATACCCGAATATGGAGATCGACTTCGTTCCGAGATCCATTCGCTACGGCAATGACTTCTGTTACGCGGATTGGCTGCGGCTCAGTAAGAGCCTGGACTTCGGCGATATGTTCGACGGGATTGTGCAGTCGTCAAACTTTAGAGCCCACTGCTTCGGTCCAAAACTCTCCACGGTCAATCTTCGCAAGGTGGACCCGCAAGTCATGTCGATGATGACCGCTGCAGACTTGGCAGATGTGCGGGGGGCACGCAACTATGAAATGATGCAGGGAATTAACAAGGAGGCTTACTTCTCCTTCATGGTATGCCGCGAGATTAGCGAATCAGTTACTGGGCTGAGGTCGAGCGACATACCCCTTGTCTTCATTCGACAACGTGCCAGGGAGAAGTCTTTCAGGGGATTTCGCGAACGCCGCGCGAACCACATCGACGGTCGCATGCTCTGCGCTATAACCGTGCTCGACAACAAGACGAAGTGGGAAGGCGGTCACCTGGCCACCTTCCCTTCTTGGACAAAGGAGAGGAAAGATCACTACGAGGTGACTGAAAGATTCTACAGCCAGAATGCGCCGTACTTTCATCAGCGCTTTGGCGATTATCTCGAAACTACGGTCAGGGGTAACCTTGATGCTCTACATGGTCGCGTGCTTGTACTGGGTTGCGGATCGGGGAAGGAAGTCAGGTATCTTGCCGCCAGCGGGTGCGACGTTGAGGGCATTGACTTTTCTGACCAGGCAGTATTCCTAGCTCGTAATCTGTACCCGCACTTGTGGAATCGATTCCACGTTGAGGACATGTACAACGTGGGGAGTTTCGATGATGGAAAGTATGACGCCATCGTCGCGAATGCAGTATTTGTGCACCTGCTGGATCGATCCGATCTGCAAGCCATGATGAACGCAGTCTCCGAACGCCTGGCCATTAAGGGGCAGTGTTATATCCGTGTGCTGGAGAAAGAAGGAGTTCGTCAAGAATACGACAATCAGCTCTTCGATCGACCCAGGTGGTTTGTCTACTATTCGTTGACGGATCTGATTAGAGCAGCTGAGCGGGCCGGGCTGGAGGTCACGAGTAAGGAACGCGTAGCACATGCCCAGTATCACGGTATCTTCTGGGTCTCTATTCTGGCGGTAAAAGATGCAAACAATACTAAGTAACCACTTCCCCCAGGGAGAACTTGACCGGCGGAATCCTCGAGAGGTCGACTGCGACGGAGGATAGCACCGGGCGGTAGTGACTGCGAGCGGTGTAGATGAGAACATGAAGACGACCAAGATGACAGCCCATATTGACTCTGACGTGCCGTGCTCAGAGACGTCGGTCACTCTCTATGGCATCGAAACATCGCGTCGCCCCAGCCCCACCCGGTGATTACGCTAGTACCATCAGCGAGGTACTCGCTGTCCTGGTCGAGGGCGGCGGGCGGAACGTGCAGGCGACGTATGAGTGAGGACATCTCGGCGATTCTGGAGGCTCGTCGCGGGATCGAAGTCGCACTCCGCACGCGACCTACTCACCGAGTATGCCGTCTCGAGCGGAATGACCATGCTCGCCATGGCCCCAGCCGTACCGATGGACCTCGTCATCAATGTCCTCGACCGTCTCGGGCTGGCGGATACTATCTCACTCGCGATTGACGTCGCCTCCGAGCACCCTGGCAAGCGGGTGGATACCGCGTCGATAAGGCAATAGTCGATGCCGACGGCCCCGCCGCGATACTCGACGATTTGCTGTACAGTTCGATCATACAACCCTCGCTCCAGGAAAAGGCCTGAAACGCATGGACGGCCCAGACAACACGATCGACTTGTTGCAATTGACGTCCGCGGGCGGCTGCGGCTGCAAGCTGCCGCTGGACGATATGCGCGAGTTCATGAGCAGCGTCGACAACTTGCTGGGCAATCGCGAGTCCGGCGTTCGCCTAGACGGGACTGACCGTGACGACACCGCGCTGTACGAGGTCATCCCGGGCTTGCTACTGGCGGTGACCGTGGACTTCGGGAGCCCGGTCAGCTCCAATCTGTCTACTTGGGGAAGGATTGCCACCCAGAACGCGCTATCGGACATTTTCGCGATGGGTGCGAGGCCCCTACTAGCACTCAGCGTCCTAGCGCTGCCTCCGAGCTTCGGCGTGACTGCAATGACGGAAATCACGAGCGCGGCCGTGGAGACGTTGGCGGACGTGTCGACGTCCTTGGTCGGCGGTCATACTGTCCGATCGGAGGTGCCGCTATTCGGCCTCTGCGTCGTCGGGCAGGTCTCCGCCGACCGCGTGATGCTGGTGCGCAATGCCAAGCCGGGCGACCTGCTGGTCCTGACCAAGAGCCTCGGCACTGGCGTCGTGATTGCAGGTAAGAAGGCAGGCGTCGCGCCGACGGCCATGATAAAGGCATCAGAGGAAGTCATGCTGGCGTCCAATCGGGTTGCAGCGGACCTTGCTGCCGACGCGGGGGTACGAGCGGCCACGGATGTCACGGGCTACGGGCTCATCGGCCATCTGCATAACATGATGGCGGCGTCGAAGTGCTCGGCCCGGGTCAATGCGCACGACTTGCCGGTAATTCCGGGAGTGCAGGCGCTCCTTGAGGAGCACGGGGTCGTCCCCAACAGTGCCGAGCGGAACCTGTTCGCCCTCATGGACTATGTGGACTGGACGCAGACTCCTCTCACCACACGGTTTGTCATGGCCGACCCGCAGACGTCAGGTGGGTTGCTGCTGTCTGTCGGCGAGAACAAGGCAGCGACCTTTGTCCAGGCGTGCGAGAAGGAGGGCCTGCGTGTCGCCATCGTCGGCCGGGTCCTTGGCGGTTCTCCGGGCGGGATCGAGGTGACGGACTTATGCACGGTGAAATCTAGCAACCGTGCTTGTAAGGTACAGCGCGTCCACGTCCTGCAGTACGGTAGCAGGATCGACAGGAGGGGTGTCTGTTGACAATGAGCAACTCCGAATCCCTGCACGAACGGAGCGCGTCCTCCGAGGAGCTGCGGAGGCACGGCCACGAGCGTTCCTCAACCGGAAGTTCGAGGATTCGTGTACATGTGTGGCTGCCGAGTGCAGAGGACAGCTTCACGGTTCGCTCGCGGACCAGATAGTTCTCACCGATCCGCAGACCACAGGGGGACTCCTCCTGACGGTCGCCCCATCTGCTGTCCGCGCTCTTCTCGAGGCGTTGCCTCGTCAACTCGGGTCCCCGCGCCACCGGGCACCTTACTAATCGATCTGGTCGTGCTCGCTGACTGACTGGCTCCTTCCCGCTGCGTCGAGGAGTCGTTGCTCCATCCCAACGCGTTCTATCCAACGGATGGTTGAAAGCGGGACCAGATCCTTCCATTTCGTGTCACCCGTCATGATAAGCCGCCTGATCTCCGTGCCCGAGTACGCCCTTTCCCGGTCGGCATAGAGTACCTCTACCGCGTAGTCGGCAGCTCGCAGCCTAGCCACCTTCTCTCGATTCCACTCTTCACAAATCGTAGTCAGGATGGGTACCTCCTGCGGCAGGAACTCCGGAAGTATTGCGATATCCTCGATAGGGAATGGGATCACGCCGAACTCCGTGAGGGGAACCCCGCATTCGAGTAGTACATCGCGGATCATCGCTTGGCGTTCAAAGAATGTCATTGGATTGCATATTGGCTCGGCACGATGCGGGGCTCTGTCGAAGGTATCTTCCAGCCTGGAGCGGACGTACTGGGTCACTCCGACGTAGAGGAAACGGCATCGCTGCTTAGCTGCGAGCAAATACTCTACGTGGCCGAAATGAAGCGGCTGAAAACGTCCATGGGCTGATGCGACGTTATAGATCTCTATCATCTCCCAGCATTTGGCCGGTTACATGCCCAGATTGCGAACCCGGCCACGCTCACAGAAACGCTAAACCCGTCCTCACCCTTCGCGCGCGTCCTCTCCGCCCTCTCCGCCCACACATCCAGCACTGTCGGCGCTAGCGTGAATGGCGCCGCTGCAAGACCCACAGCCGCGCCGGTGTCGATCTTCGACACGGCTGCCTCGAGCCTCCACGAGCAGCCGCCGAATACTGCCACCGATGCGGCGATCGTCACACTCCAACGTACCCGCAAGCCCGCGCCATCCCACCACCAGCCGGCGCGGCACACTATCAATACCCATTCAGCCTAAGGCAGCTGGCAATCCCCTGGAAGTGTCCTGCCGACCCAGCGACCGCGCCCCGGCGGTAATGAAAGTCACAGTTCCGTTACGGGCTTGCCGGCGCCGTAGGCATTCTTCCCGTGGACTGCGGCCATGCGGCGTGGTCATGGCTAGGATCGGCTAGTGAGCGTCGTGCTGATCATCGGTACAGGCGATATGGGCGAACGGCTGGCGGCCGGGCTCGCCACCAGCGGCCGGGTGCGTCGTC
>OBLU010005799.1_pt1 | contig 11033 bp, 8 predicted proteins | sample 1518681 | NCBI WGS metagenome assembly OBLU01 (sample SAMEA3539304, study PRJEB22396) | soil metagenome | biome: tundra; feature: field; material: soil | place: USA | collected 2010-05 | depth 0.15 m
GATCGGATCAAACGCGGTCAGGCTTCGGCTGAGATCATTGACTTGGGCCACGGGGCAACCTCCATCGGTTCGTAGGGACGATGAAGGTGCCACGACCTCCGCCGCCCGCCCCATAGCTTCTCTCGGACAAGACTTCACGCTTGCGCGTGCAACGCCTTCTGCAGCTTCTGAACATTTATTGGAGTTGATAGGTTTCCCAATCTCCAGGTCCTTCACCACGTATTGCGTCTGTCTTGAACTGAGGTCCCTTCCCTCCACCGGCGTTACCCGGCTTCCGCGGTACTACGAACCTCTCCGCCACCCCAGGGCGCCCAGCCTGTCCCTCACGGGCTTCCGGTTGGTCATCGCTGACCACGCCTTGGGGCTTCCCGTGTTTCGTGCGCTTTCCTTGTGTACATGCCGCCGCCACTACCCCGGCGCAGCGTCTGAACGTATCGCTTCGCTCATTTCATCCAGACGTATCAGTCTTCCCCGATAGGGTTGTCGGGTCGACCTGCGCATTGTCCTTTTCGAGGATTGCTCGGCGTTCACTCGCGTTGCAGCCTGCACACTCGCGCTGTCACCAATTTGTGACACGCTAATCGAAGGCTTCAGCCACTTCGTTACCTCCATGACTGCTCCGATTGCTTCCGGCTGGAGCGGTTGCCGGGTGGGGTTCGCACCCACTGGAAAGCGCCGCCTTTGCACGGCGCACACCCCAAACGGACATTTTGGCCCAAGCCGCCGACCGTAACGTCCAACGGTTGGCTGACCACGCATTTTGTAACTGGTGCGCTTCAGCTACACGGACGTAAGCTGATGCACTGCCCGCCCGACTACGTGATTGTTCGACGTAACCGCGGGGATACAGTCATCGCAATTGGGATTGGAACACCGTGTCATGCCACAACAACAAAATCCATCTATCGCGCTGGCCAAGACCCTCAGGGAGCACGATTGTCTCATACTGCCTGGCGCCTATGATGCGTTCAGCGCGAAGCTGGTCCAGGAATCGGGGTTCGATGCCGTCTATGTCGGCAGCTATGCCACGGCGGCGGCTGGCTTTGGATTGCCCGACGTTGGTGCGCTGACGCTCGACCAGTTGACACGCCATGCAGCCAGTATTGTCGGTGCCGTTGATTTGCCGGTGATCGCCGACGCAGAGGGCGGATTCTTTGAGCCGCCAAACATGTGGCGGACAATCCGGGCCTTCGAAGAGGCCGGTGTTGCAGCGATTCATATTGAGGATCATGCAGGCGGCAAACACACTAACCTGCCGCAAACGCTGATTCCGCTCGACCTTATGCTGCAGCGCCTGCGCGCGGCGCTGGACGCACGCCGCAACAAGGACTTCATCATCATCGCTCGTACCGATGCGATATGGACGAATCACGACATTAACGAGGCGGTACGACGTCTCCATGCTTTCGCCGAGATCGGCATCGAGTATTTTTTTCCGAACGGAGCGTCTCCCGAGGTCTTGCGCGACATGCGCAGGCAGTTGCCAATCGGCAAGTTCGTTACCATAAACTTGCCAAGCGTGCGGGATCGTAGCGATTGGAACGGCGCGGCCGACCTGGTGATCGACTATGGGTTCTGCCTGCAGGCCGTTGCAAAGAGCCTAGTGATTGCTCTTGCGGAATTCCGCTCTTCAGCCGAAGTCGACCGGACCGATGCCCTGATCGAGAATGCCGCCACATTCGAAGCCCGCTTGGGGTACGCGGAGTTTACTGAGCAAGCCCTAAGATATGCCGCCATGGATACCGATTCGGCGGTAGACCTAGGACAAGTCTTGCATAGATAACCCATGCGACCGGCTTCCGCTGCGATTTGTTCGAATACGCCACGCGTCGCAATGCGATCCGTAAGATCAGTAACCACATGCTGCAGCAATTCGGATTTCCTGTGTATACCGAAAATCCGATCCGAGTTGATGACGTGATGGAATCACCTACGCTGGCAAACTGGTCTAGCCAGGAAGCATTTGGCGAGTGCACCATGTCAGCTCTCGGCACCTCAATCCCGGATGATGCCTGCCCGATCGATTCCCTCGGACCGAGTCTTCTGGAGCGTTGCGATCGCTGCATCACGGGCGTTAAAGAAGATGCGCTTTTGAGAGCGTTCGGCTTCGTCGTCCTTGCCGACCTCGATGGCCGCCGCTAGCTCGTCCCATTCGCGAACTGCCGCCATCTGGCGGCGCGGGGTAAAGAAGTCGAGCGGTCGGTCGCGCCAGATGAAGCCCCACAGCGTGTGATCGAGTTGGTCGCGCAGCAGTCGCGCGAGATGCTGGTTGCCGCAGCGCGTGGCAACCATGCCGCCGAGACGGGCAACCGCGCGGGCGAAATGCTGGGGCATGGTTCCCTTGGTCCTTGCCAATTGCCGCACCTCGGCGATCCCAGTCCGCAGGTCGGCAAGGAACTGCGGATCCTTGCGGCGGGCGAGATCGCGGGCGGCCAGGCCCATCAGGCTGGCGCGGACATTGAAGACTTCGATGATCGTATCGAGCGTGACATTGACGACATAAGCGCCGCGACGTGGAAAGAAATTGACCAGCCCGCGTTCCTGCAGGGCGCGGATCGCTTCGCGCACCGGGCCGCGGCTGACGCCATAAAGCGTCGCCAGTTCCTGCTCGCGGATCCGTTCCCCACCGCGATATTCGCCTTTGACGATGGCGTTGCTGACATCGTCCGCGATCTGCTCGGGGATGGTGCGCGTGCGCTCTCCGTGCCTGCGTTGCGCGGTCTTCGATCTCCGGTCTGGCGTGGCCTGTTCCATTTTTCACCGTGCTGTTATGCAATTCTGCAACGTTACTGTGTCCGGCACTATTGTACAATTGTTGACAATTGACAATGTGTGAGTCGTGTGGTCGGCTTGCCTGCAAGGAAAGGCGCGCGAAAGCGCCTGGCGAAAAGGGAGAGAGCCTGTGATGAGAGGCAAAAGCATTCTAGCTGCGCTATGTGTGGCGCTCAGTCCCGCCATGGCGTCCGCCCAGGCAGCCGGTGATCTCACAGTCGCTTTTGGTGCCGAGGGAACCGTCCTTGATCCCACAAAATATTCTGCCGGCGTCGATCACTACTTCATCGGCCAGATGTTCGAGCAGCTTGTTCGCTACGATCCCGATCAGAAGCAGGTAAACTGGCTCGCTGAGTCGTGGGAGCTGCAACAGCAGGAAGGCAAGCCTGTCATCGATGTGAAGCTGCGCCCGGGCGTCAAATTTCACAACGGCGATCCGCTGACGTCGGCGGATTTCGAATTTTGCTTTGAGCGGCTTCGGGACCCCAAGGTGTCGCGCTGGTCTCATCTGCAGGCCAACGTCGAGAAATTCGAAATCGTCGACGATCTTCATTTCAAGATTCATTTCAAGTCGCCGGACGGCGACTACATTGCCGGCGCATTGCAGCTCTGGGCGCTGCCGAAGAAATATTTCGAGAAGGTCGGCGAGGACGGTTTCGCCAGGTCGCCGGTAGGCACCGGGCCATGGAAGTTCGTGTCGCGCTCGGTCAAGGAAGAATTGAAGCTCGAGGCGTTCGATGACTACTGGAACAAGGATGCTCGCCCCACGGTCAAGAACCTCACCATCAAGATCATTCCTGAAGATCTGACCCGCGTCGCCGCCTTCAAGTCAGGCGCCGTGGACTGGATCGACAATGTGCCGCCGTCGATGGTGGCAGAATTCAAGAAGATGCCCGGCGTGAAGACCTTCACGGCGATTTCCGGCAACAACCTCTATATCGACTTTCCGAGCTACAATCCGGCCTCGCCCTTCAGCAAATTGAAGGTGCGCCAGGCAGCCGCGCAGGCGATCGACATGGACGCGATCATCAAGAGCGTGCTGTTCGGCCAGGGCGAGCGCTATGCGGAAGTCGGCAAGGGCAGCGCCGGCTACGATCCCGAGTTGAAGCCATACGCCTACAATCCCAAGCAGGCAAAGCAGCTGCTGGCGGAGGCGGGTTACCCGACCGGCTTCGATACGCCCTGTTACAACCTGACCACGCCGCGCGAGCCAAACATCAAGGAGATGGGCGAAGCGGTGTTCGCCTATCTCGGTCAGGTCGGCATCCGCTGCAGGGTGCAGGGGCTTGAGTACGGGGCATGGATCAATCTCGGTCGGCGCGGCCGCAATGGCCCGCCGGAAATGGATGGTGTCCTGAGCTGGATGTGGAGCCAGGGGCTTCCCGGAGATCCCGCAACGCCATGGGGTGGCCACCTGCACAGCTTCGTCGCGGGCAAGGGGTGGGGCAGCTACTCCTACACCGATGACAAGCAAGCCGACGCCATGATCGAGCAACTGAAAGGCACCATGGAGCAGCCGAAGCGGATCGAGCTGATCCACCAGATAGCAAAGTACAAGCACGACAATGTGCTCGGCGGAATCTCGACCTATCGTCCGGTGATCACATTGGCCTGGCGTGACAAGGTTGACTTCAGGCCTTGGCCGTTTCCGGGCGCCTGGCGCGAATTCCAGGAGATCGGCCTCAAGAAATAATGCGGGCCTGAATCAAGAGAGAAACCTATGCTCTCCTATATCCTGCGCCGACTGATGCATGGCGTCGTCAGCATCATCGGCGCCTCCATCCTGATTTTCGTGATTTCCCGCATGTCGGGAGATCCGATCGTGCTGCTTTTGCCCGTCGATGCGCCGCAGGCGCTGATTGATCAGACGCGGCAGACGATGGGCCTCGATAAGCCGGTCTGGATGCAATACCTGATCTTCGCAGGGAAAGCGCTCTCTGGCGATTTCGGCAATTCCTATCGCTGGCAGATGCCGGCGCTCAACCTTGTGCTGGAGCGGCTGCCGGCCACGATCGAGCTGGCGCTCTCGGCGTTGCTGTTCTCGATCGCGCTTGCGGTTCCGCTCGGGGTTCTGTCCGCCGTCCATCGCGGCAGCTGGATCGACAGCGTCGGCAAGGGCTTTGCCATGCTCGGCCAAGCCATGCCGGGCTTCTGGGTCGGGCTGTTGCTGATTCTGATCTTCTCCGTGGAATTGAACTGGCTGCCGGCGTTCGGATCCGGCGGCATTTCCCACATCATTCTGCCCGCGATCGCGCTGGGCTGGTACCCGGTGGCTGCGCAAACCCGCATCGTTCGCTCGGCGATGCTGGACGTGCTCGACAGTGACTACATCCGGATGGGACGCGCGCTTGGCGCGCCCGAGCGGCTGCTGGTCTGGAAATATGCCTTTCGCAACGCTGCCGTGCCGCTGGTCACCGTGCTCGGAGTCTACTTTGCCTCCATGCTCGGCGGCGCTTTCGTCATCGAAGTGATCTTCGCCTGGCCCGGTCTCGGCCGCACCGTGGTGGAGGCCGTGTTTGCCCGCGACTTTCCGGTTGTGCAGGCCGGCGTTCTGTTCACCTCCATTCTGTTCGTCGTGTCCAATTTGCTGGTCGATCTGAGCTACGGGCTGATCGATCCGAGGATCCGCAACGATGGTTGACATCGACGCATCCTATGCGATGCCCTCCCGCTCTGCATCGCAGCGCATGATGCGCGGCGTGTTCGGTTCCGGAATTCCGTATTTGTCGCTCGCGATCTTTGGACTGGTCGTTATTGCCGCAATTGGTGGCGAAGCGATTACGCCGCACGACCCGAATGGTCTGGACCTCGGTTCGTCGTTCCGGCCTCCGTCCTGGCTCGAAGGCGGTTCGATCGATTATCCGCTCGGCACCGACAATCTTGGTCGCGATATCTTCAGCCGCATCATTGCCGGCGCACGTATTTCGCTCACGGTTGCGGTCTATGCCATCGTCATCTCTGGCGGCGCTGGCGCGCTGATCGGCATGATCGCCGGCTATTTCGGCAAATCCGTCGATGCCGTCATCATGCGGTTGGTCGATATCCAGATGTCGATCCCATCGCTGGCGCTGGCGCTGGTCGTCGCCACGGTGCTGTCGCCGAGTCTCACCACCGTTATCGTCGTGATCTCCATCACGTACTGGACCTGGTATGCGCGCATCATCCGCGGCGAGATCCTGTCGCTGAAGGAACGCGACTATGTCGCGCTGGCCAAGGTCGCCGGATGCTCGACCGCGACCATTTTTGCCCGCCATCTGTTGCCGAACATCCTCAATACGCTGCTCGTGCTGGCGACCTTGCAGGTGGGGCAGGTCATTATCTTTGAAGCCTCGCTCAGCTTCCTTGGACTGGGAATTCAGAGCCCCGATGTGTCATGGGGCCTGATGCTGGCTGATGCCCGCAACTACATCACCAATGCCTGGTGGGCGATCACGCTGCCCGGAGTCGCCATCATGCTGACCTGCCTTTCCGCCAATCTGATCGGCGACTGGCTGCGCGATACGATCGATCCCCGGCGGAGGCAGCTTTGACATGACCGAAGCTGCTGTCATTTCGGCGCCGTCGCCCAAACCGCCTTTACTCAAGGTCGAGAACCTCAAGGCCTATCTCTATCTCAATCGCGGCGTCGTCCGCGCGGTCGATGGCGTCGATCTCGAAGTAGCAGAAGGTGAAACGCTCGGCATCGTCGGCGAATCCGGATCCGGCAAGACCATGACCAGCCTGTCGATGCTGCGGCTTCTGCCGAAGCCGGGTGGTCGCATCGTCGAGGGATCTATCACGTTGGATGGTACCGATCTTGTGAAGCTGAGCGAAGACGAAATGGTGCGCGACTGGCGCGGTCGTCGCATCTCGATGGTCTCGCAGGATCCGCTGACATCGCTGAACCCGGTCTTTACCATCGGAGATCAGGTCGGTGGGCCATTTCGCTATCACAAGCTTGCCAGGGGCCGTGACGCGGTGCGCAAGGCGGTCGAAGCCGTGCTGTCCCGCGTTCGCATCCCCTCGCCGGCGAAACGCATCGACGACTATCCGCATCAATTTTCCGGCGGCATGCGCCAGCGCGTCGTCACGGCCATGGCGATTGCCTGCTCGCCGCGGCTATTGATTGCCGATGAGCCAACCAGCGCGCTCGATGTCACGATCCAGGTCCAGATGATGGAGCTGTTTCGCGAGCTGCAGCGCGACACCGGTGTCGGCATCATCATGATTACCCACGATCTCGGCGTCGCGGCGGGCATCTGCCATCGCGTTGCCGTGATGTATGCCGGTCGAGTGGTGGAGAGCGGCGACGTGCGCGAAATCTTCCGCAATCCGGCGCATCCCTATACGCGCGGCCTGCTGAATTCGATTCCGCATCTCGGCCGCAAGCGTCGCCGGCTGGAAGCCATCGCCGGCCAGCCACCCAGTCTGGTCGATCCGCCGAAGGGGTGTCGCTTCGCCGCGCGGTGTTCGCAGCGGATGCCGCGCTGCGACGATTATCCGCCGCAGTTCGAAATCTCCTCTGGCCACAAGGCGGCCTGCTGGCTGGCGGAGCCGCGGCAATGACCATGCCGGAAACATCGCTCGCGCCCGCCGCTCCGCTGCTCGAAATCCGCAACCTGACCAAGAGATTTTCAGGGCGCGGTGGCGGCGTTGTGCGTGCCGTCGAGGATGTCAGCTTCTCTATCGGTCGGGGCGAAACTTTCGCCCTCGTCGGTGAATCGGGCTGCGGCAAGACCACCGTGACGAAGCTGGTGCTCGGTCTCGAGAAGCCGACAACGGGAGAAATTCTGTTTCACGGCGCCGAACTCGCGAAAGCGTCGTCGACCGCCTTGCATGCCTATCGACGTCAGGCCCAGGCGGTGTTTCAGGATCCTTACTCTTCGCTCAACCCGCGGCTGCGCGTGTACAAGATCATCGCCGAGCCCCTGATGGCACACGGCATTGGCGACCGGGACAGCCAGCGCGCGCGCGTCGCCGAAGTGCTCGATGTCGTAGGCCTGCCAAGGACGGCGGCCGATCTGTATCCGCACGAATTCTCCGGCGGTCAGCGTCAGCGCATCGCGATTGCCCGTGCGCTGTCTTTGAAGCCGTCCTTCATGGTGCTGGATGAGCCAATCTCCGCGCTCGATGTTTCGATCCGCGCCCAGATCCTGAATTTGCTCGCCGATATACAGGACCAATTTGGCCTGACCTATCTGATCGTCGCCCACGATCTCGCGCTGGTCGAACATTTCAGCTCGAGCGTCGGCGTGATGTATCTCGGCAGCATGGCGGAGCTCGGTCCGACCGACGCCGTCTTCTCCCGTCCCATGCATCCCTACACGAAGGCGCTGCTGGCCTCGGTGCCGCGGCCGGATCCGGACCACCGAGCGCCAGTTGGCGTCATTCACGGCGAGATCGGCAGTGCCTTGGCGCCGCCGTCGGGATGCAAGTTTCATCCGCGCTGCCCGTACGCCGTCGACATCTGCAAGACTACGCCGCCGATCGACCGGGAACTGGCGCCGGACCAGTTGGTCGCCTGCCATCTCGCCGAGACTCTCCATCTTCCGCCACAGCCTGACGAGGCCGCTCATGCGCCAGCAACAAATGATTGAAGAAGAACAATATCTGGAAACCCTGCGCGGCCTTTATCACAGGGCATGGCCGAAGGATCTGGCGCACGAGATCGCCTATCCCCATGGCGAGAAGCCGCTGACCGAGTATTTGCGCACCTGGGCGCGCCTTCGGCCTGACAAGCCGGCGGTGATTTTCTACGGCGCCGTGACGACCTACGGCGATCTTGATCGTCAGAGTGATTGCTTCGCAACGCTGCTGGCGCAGCGAGGCGTGAGAAAAGGCGACCGCGTTTCGGTCTTCATGCCGAACTGCCCACAGTTTCACATCGCCTTCTTCGGCATCCTGAAGCTGGGCGCAGTTCACTGTCCGGTCAGTCCGCTCTCGAAGGCGTTCGAACTCGGCTACCAGGTGAGCGACTGCGGCTCGGAGACCATCGTCGCGCTCGATCAGCTGATGCCGGTGGTGCGCGAGGTGCTGGCCGAGACCAGGATGCGCAGGCTCATTGTGACGAGCTTCTCCGAAGTGATGCCGGCCGTGCCGGAAATTCCGGCGCCCTCAACCACGCTTGCGCCCAAAATCGCCTGCCCGGATGCGGTCGACATGATGCCGGCGCTGGCGAAGATCGATGCGCCATCCTATCCCGACGGCGCGTCGCTCGATGACGTCGCAGCACTTAATTACACCGGTGGCACCACGGGTATGCCGAAGGGATGCATCCATACCCAGCGCAACATGATATACACGGCCGCGTCGAACACCTCGCTGGCGCCGCCGCCGGAAAACTCCATCTCGCTGAGTTTCTTTCCGGAATTCTGGATCGCCGGCGAGAACATGTGCTTGATTTTTCCGGTGTTCAGCGGCTCGACGCTGGTGCTGCTGACGCGATGGGACCCGGTCGCGGTGATGGCGGCGGTACAGCGCTACAAGGTGACGGCAACCGCGATGCCGGTGGATGCGGCGCTGGAGCTGATGGATCATCCGCGGTTCAGCGAATTCGATCTGAGCTCGCTGACCAACGTACGCGTCGTGTCGTTCGTCAAGAAATTGAATACGGACTATCGTCGCCGCTGGCAGAAACTCGTTGGCACGGTGCTTGCGGAATCCGCATGGGGCATGACGGAAACCCACACCTCCGACAGCTTCACCACCGGCATGCAGGACGACGATTTCGATCTGAAGTCGCGGCCGACCTTCGTGGGTCTGCCGGTGCCGGGTACCGAATTCAAGATCTGCGATTTCGAGACGGGTGCAATCGTTCCGCTCGGCACCGAAGGCGAGATTTGCTGCCGGACGCCCTCGCTGCTCAAGGGCTACTGGAACAAGCCCGACGCCACGGCCGAAACGTTGCGCAATGGCTGGCTGCATTCCGGCGACATCGGCGTGATCGATGAAGGCGGCTACCTGCACTATCTCGGCCGCCGCAAGGAGATGATCAAGGTCAAGGGCATGAGCGTGTTCCCCGGCGAGGTGGAAGCGCTGCTCGGCCAGCACCCCGCCATCGCCGGTTCGGGCGTGGTGCAGCGGGCCGATGAGGAACGCGGGCAGGTGCCAGTGGCCTTCGTGTTGTTGAAACCCGAAGCGGCCGCCGGCGTCACGCCGAAAGCCATCGAGGACTGGTGCCGCGAGCGCATGGCAGTGTTCAAGGTGCCGGAAGTCCGGATCGTTGATGCCCTGCCAATGACGGCAACGGGCAAGGTCAAGAAACAAGAGTTAGGTGCAATACTCAATGCGTAACGGATTTTTCAAGAAACTCCTAATTGCCAACCGTGGCGAAATTGCCATTCGGATCGCGCGCGCGGCATCGGAACTCGGCATCGCGACGGCGGCCGTGTATTCCGCCGACGACGCCACCTCGCTCCATGTTCGCAAGACGGACGAGGCGCATGCGCTCGGTCGGGCCGGGGCCGCAGCCTATCTCGACATTGAACGCATCGTCGCGGTGGCCAAGGAAGCAGGCTGCGACGCCATCCATCCCGGCTACGGCTTTCTTAGCGAGAACGCCAATCTGGCGCGGCGTGCGGCCGGGGCAGGCATCACTTTCATCGGTCCTTCGCCGGACGCACTGCAATTGTTCGGCGACAAGATCGCGGCCCGCAAGCTGGCCGTGCAAATCGGCGTGCCGGTGATCGAAGGCACGATCGGCCCGACCAGTCTTGACGAGGCGATGATGTTCTTCGAAGCGCTTGATGGCGGCGCGATGATGATCAAGGCAGTGTCTGGCGGTGGCGGGCGCGGCATGCGGGCAGCGCGCAAATCCGACGAAATCGCCGAAGCCTATGCGCGCTGCCGTTCGGAGGCCAAGGCCGCATTCGGCGACGACAATGTCTATGTCGAGCGGCTGGTCGAGGACGCTCGCCACATCGAAGTTCAGATCGTGGGCGACCGCGCCGGCACGGTCAGCCATTTCGGCGAGCGCGAATGCACCATTCAGCGGCGCAACCAGAAGCTGATCGAGATCGCGCCGAGCCCCTCGCTTACTCCGGGACTGCGCGCCCGTATTCTGGACGCGGCGCTGAAACTCGCGAGTGCCGCGAAATACGACAATCTCGGCACCTTCGAATTTCTGGTCGATGCCAGCGACGCCGAGGAAGGGGCTTTCTTCGCCTTCATTGAGGCCAACCCGCGTCTCCAGGTCGAGCACACCGTGACCGAAGAGGTGATGGGGATCGATCTCGTCGCCACGCAACTGCGGATCGCGGCCGGGCAGACGCTCGCCAGTCTCG
>OBLU010005800.1_pt1 | contig 11032 bp, 6 predicted proteins | sample 1518681 | NCBI WGS metagenome assembly OBLU01 (sample SAMEA3539304, study PRJEB22396) | soil metagenome | biome: tundra; feature: field; material: soil | place: USA | collected 2010-05 | depth 0.15 m
ACGCCAACCCGATTGATTTGCTGTTTTTCGCGCTGGGGGCGCTCATCCTTGGAATCTACCAACGGGTGAAACGCTGGCGGGAGCTTAACCGTGGTAACTTCAACCAACGCTGAAGATGCAAACGCAACAGCCATCGCCAGGCCAGAAGATGACGCTGGGGCAGCAGTTGGAAGTGGTCCAGTCGCTTGCCTGTTTTCCGGCGCTCTCGCTCGCGGTCGTCTTACGCCGCGACATCGGCTACCGCGCGTTGAACCCGGTCGGGCTCGCGGCGGTTGCGGCGGTGATGTTCCTGATCCCCAGCATGACCAATCCCGAAAACAGGCCGCAGGATTTGCAGGTGTTCGCCGGACTCGTGCTGGCGCTTGGACTGTTCCAGCGGTTCCTGCGCTGGCAGGAGTTCAGCCGGGGCGTTCCCCAGCACAGCCGCTACATCGGCACGTCCTGTTTCGACGCCGCGTTCATGCCGGAGTTTTTCCGTCACGAGCGCAGGCTTGCTCGTTTCCTCGACCCTCTTTTCTGCGCGGTGGTTGGGTTTGCGCTGCTTCATGTTTCGCCCGCCTTGGGGGCGTGGATTATTTTTTCTGCGCTCTGTCTGCGCCTGACCGAGTTTGCCGTCTATCGTTTGGAACTCAACCAGAAGCTCGACATGGTTGACGGCATGTCCTTCGCCGAAGTCCAAGCCGGGACGGTCGAGCATTTCGCGGAGCCGCCCGCCCGCGAATCGCGGCCTCGCCAATCCGCCCAGGGCATCCCCACCGGCCTTGGAGACGATATAGAACGCAAGATCAATCGCAGCAAAAGCAGGCAGGCACCGGCGCAAGTGCCCGCTCGCAAAGCAGGCATCGCCGCCGCGCTGCTGAAACCGAAGCTGACACGCGGCCAGCGTCGTTCTCGCTTTCTTGATCGCCGTCATCGCCGACGGACTTTATTTCGTGGTTCATTATTTCGTGGGCTGGGCGTCCGGCACCTGGCTTGGGTCGCAGATTGTGCCGCAGTTTGCCTCCATGAGCAAAGGCGCGGAGTTTGCCGTGGATTTTGTCGCGATGGTTCTGACCATCTTCCTTCTGGGTTTTCATTGGGCGCTTCTGCCGTCACTCTTTGTCCAATTCATTCCCGGCATTCCCCGGATTCCGACATGGACCGGGTGCGTTGCCTACGTGGTGTGGCAGCGCAGGAAGGAACAAGCCACCGCAGAGCCGGAGGCAACACACGACTCCGCGTTCACGCCTCAGACCCAACCGGAGGCCCGGTTGATGCGGCTGGCCGAACTGCATCGCCAGGGCTTAATTACCGACGAGGAGTTTCAAAGCAGACGCCGCGTGATTCTGGAGGAACTTTAACGGCACACCATGAAACCCGAAAACACCGTTCAATGGGCAGTCGTCGCCCTTGCGTTAGGCGCGGGCTTGTTTGTCTGGTTCAAGCCGAAGCACGCTCCGAGATGGGAAATCGAACCGCCACCCGTTTTGCCGCATGTAGCGCAGGAGGACGTGACGGCGGTTTCAAGCAACCAGGTGACGGCGGCGGTCGCCCCCGTTCAAATTCTGTCTCAAACCGCCGCGCGGTCCCCCAACGCGAAGCTCATCGCCCAAAAAGCGTGGATGGAGGCCAGCGACATGCTGGCGCAGATTGACGGCGTCAAACTTACCCGGAGTTCGCACCCGCAGATTGTCGTTACGGCGGCGATCCTTGACCTGCACAACGAACACCACCAATTCAAGGGCTATAACATTCAGACGGCATCAGTGGAATCGCATTGCTCCATATGCGTGCAAGTGCTGGACGCGGCCAGCGGCACCATCGAGTTCTCCAAGACACTGGAAGGCGAAAAGTCTGACACGCAGAACACCGTCGTCAAAGAATCGGAGCCGCAGGAAGAGCGCGAATTCGGCGCGGTTGCGGCGGCGATTCACAAGCTGGACAACGACGCCCAATTCAAAGCCGCCGTATCGCGTTCAAAAGCCAAACCGAAGCTCGCAGCCAATACCACGAATTCAACACCATGAACCAATCCCTGCATGAAGCACGCGCGTCACTCGCCAGCAGTGGAACCCGTCGCATCGAACGAACCCCGTAGGAAACACAATTATGTCAACCACAATACAACGATTCACAGCACTCATGCTCGCCGCCCTCGCGCTGCTCATCGCCAGCGCCATTCCGGGCGAGGCCGGTCCCGTTGCAGGCGTAAAAACCTCGCAACACGCCTCGTTCAAGCCGGAAAACTTCGAGCGGCTGGCGGTCATCGTCAAACCGATACAGGGTCAATCTCACACGGGCTTCGTCATGGGCGGCAGAGGCCGCCAGCAGTCACAGTCGCAGTCGGAACGCCTCGTTGAGCAGGGCTTCATGCGGACGCTCATGGCGCATGGTTACACCCTCGTCTCAAGGACGGATTTGGACGCCGCGATGGTGGAGAAGGGACTGGATCAGGCGAAGCTGACCGATGAGAAACTCACCGAGGAAGCGGCGAAACTTCTCCATGTTTCCTCCATCCTGATTGTCAGCGTTGACGCTTTCAGCGTCACCCCAATGCAGCAGCAGGGGAGTCGTCCGGCCGCCCTGCCGGGAACTTCCGCCGCGAGATCTGGAACGCAGCAGACGCAGCGGTATTTCCAGATGGTTGCCTCCATCAGCGCCAGATTGGTCAAAATCGATGACAACATGGTGATGTGGACCGGCGACATGACCATTGACCGGATGCTCGCAACCCAGGAGCAGGACACCCTAATGCTGGGCTCGATGGCCGAGTCCATCGCCACGGCCTTTCCGGCTTTTCCCGCTAAAAAGAACTAGAGGTTTGCGCCCGCTGCCTCGGGGAGGTTTTGCGGCGATTTGAGGTTCAGCCAGCATATTGGTCTCCTTAAACGGGTTAGCTGGTCGCGCCACGCGGCCTCCTGAAGGGCACGCTTAAAGTCCCTGCCGGTCCGCTCAAGCGGAAAATCGGTTCCCCCTAAAGATCCCCCGATTTTCAGCCTTGCCCGGTCCGCTTCGCCCCGGCCTCAAGGGACTTTCGTTGCTGTGCCATCAGGCCGCGATGGTCGCTGCCTGCCAACTTAAGAAGGAGACTTCACATGACTGACACTAAAAAACAAACCGCCGCTTCCAAACCCCCCAGCCACATCGCCTACCATGTGCGCAACGGCAATTCCGACAAAGGCTACTGGACGCGCATCGGGGTGGCATGGTCACATGCCGACGGCAACGGGTTCAATGTCCACATCGAAACCATGCCATTGGACGGACGCATCACGCTCCGCATCGCTTCTGAGAAATCCAAATAATCAACCAACGGGCGGGCCCCAAAACCCGCCCTTTTTTCGATTTTCTGCTTCGGAGCCAGCGCCAGAGCGCTTGATTTAAATGATTTATTCTTGAATAAAAAATGACCGCCAATCAGATTGTCTGGAATGTCCGATGCTTTAACACCGCCCCTTACTGGAATTGCGCAAGCGCGATTTGTCAGTGTTGGGCTTGAATTGCGCGAAACGGGTGATTCCGTTAATGACGCCATCATTCGTCAGGTAATTGACCGGGAGACGAAATGGGCTGAAAGCCCTGCTGGCAAACGTGAACTCAGAGGCGAGGTTGCTGCTTACCGTGCATCCCTTCGCGCCCTTCTGGATTTGGTTCGCATCGGATGGCGGGTGGAGGTTGACAGAGGAACCCTCTCGTTGCTGCCCCCGCCGAAATTGTGCTTCCGAATGAATCCCGACGAGGTCAAAGCCCGGAAGGAAGATACTCGCCGATGCCTTTGGCCGCTGGTGGCCGAGCAATTGGGACAGCCCGAATTCAGGAAAATTGTTCGCAGGCTTGAGCAGCCCACGATTAAAAACAAAACGAAGTCAATTCTCCCCCTCATTGCCGACAATCAGGAGTTGGCATCTCGACTGGAAAAGGCAAAAAAAGCAAGCGGCGACAAGAGGGCAACGCTTGCGGCAAAAGCGATCAGGCCGTATCTGCAACTTGTGGCCGAAGGAACTCGCGACCAATACACAAATCTGTTGCTCTCTGAAATATGGCGATACTTTCGCGCGACTTGGTCCATCCCAAATTTGTCAGTTCCAGGACGCTCGATGCTTTATCTCGTCCGGGATGCGGCGCATTCGCATCATGCGGTAATGGGATTAATAGCCCTAAACAATGCACCCATGCGGAAACGAAGCACCGATGAATGGGTTGGATGGACACCCGCCAGACTGCGCTTTGAGGCCGAACATAAACGCCAGCAATCCGATGCTTCGATGCAACTACGCGGCCTCTATGAAAATTGCGTTGAAATCTTAAAGGCGGCTATTGCTGCCATTTGCCCTGATGGATTGGCGACCGCCAAGGAATTAGCAAAACCAAATGCTCAAGTTGCGCGCCGCCTTCTGGCTGCCGGAGATCAATTTGATAAACTTCGTGCCAAGGCACTCAGGGATTTGGAGCGGCAAAACAAACAAAACGTAGCTCGCCGTGACCGCAAGGCTCATGCGGACCTCGCCACAATGGACTTCCCGCCACTTGATGACACCCTTCCCGACATGGACGCGACGCCTGATCCAGGGTCGCGATTGGCGCGTCGGTTTTTAGTGGCGAAAAAACGTGCTTATGACCTTAGTTTTCTCTTGCAGGCGCTTACTGTGTTTAACGAGAAGCGCACGGAACTCATTTCACCTAAACACGCCTTAGAGGCATGGGGGCATGAAGATATAGCAACGGCATTGAGCACGGTTTGCTCTTCAATGAAGTCCGCTCGCCTGTCCAGTAACCTTCTTGAAATTACAACGTGCGGCGCGATTGCTCCCTATAACGAAATTTTGGGAGGTAAGCTGGTTGCATTGATGTGCTTTAGCCCTGAATTGGGAGCCGATTACCAAGCGCGGTATGGCGGATCGCCTGCCATCATCCGATCGCACATGGCCAACAAGCCCGTGCCAGCGGACTGTCGTTTGGCTGCGTTGGTGACCACCAGTTTATATTCCGCCGGTTCGAGTCAATACGAACGGGTGCGTTTGCCCGCAGGTATCATCGCCCCCGAACAACCTGAGCTTAGAATTCAAAATATCGGCACGAGCAGTGGTTTTGGAACCGTCCAGTTTTCGACCGAAACAGCAAATGAAATTGATGATTATGCCCGCACACAACGCGACTTTGTTGACGTAAACAGCGTCTTTGGCGAAGGTCCCAGCCCAAAGCTGCGAAAACTCCGGGCAGGTCTTGATCTTCTGGGTTTTTCCGCAGATGATTTGCTAAAGCATCATCAGATGCGGTTGGTTTATTCCCTTGAATACTGGCCGGGAGCAAGGGATTTTCTCCGGTTTGCCAAAGGCCCGATTCCGGCGTGGATTTCGGAGCCGAACCGGTTTCGTGATGCCAGCCAGCGCATAGCAAGTTTTTGGAGCCGCCGCTGGTTGTCAATGCGCCTTGACCATGCTGATACTTGGTCCCGCCTTGAGTCTGAACAAAAGCAATGGAAGCTTTCTGACATTTTGCCCGTCGCTCGCGCCACGATTAAATCCAGCCCCGAACCAATTGAGCCGATCCCTTTGACCCCGCTACCTGCCCCGTCTGGACGCTGTGTCTATGAACGCTTGGCCGAACGTCGTTCAGACCTTTATTCGGAACGCCTGTCCTCGGACGACTTAGATCGCCTCCATGTAGCAACCGCACTTGATAATTTTATCATCAGTGAAGTCGAAGCTGGCCGCTCTTTAGTTTTAACCGGTAATGCTGGCGATGGAAAAACACATATCCTCAGACGCCTTCGACCGCAAATTCCAAGCGAAGTTGAAATTATAGAAGATGCTACCGCAGAAATGACCAATGGAGAACCAGAGCCGGTTCTTACCAAAATTCAGCGAGCCCTCAATGGGAATCGTCGCGGGGGGTTTATTCTTTGCGCCAACGAACACCAACTCCTTCGACTGAGGGAAGCGGCCATCGAAAACGGTTCTGGAAAGCTCGTTGACGTATTCCGTTCAGTTGACAGCCAATGCCGCCAGCGCCTGGCATACGGACAGCCGAATCCGGCGGCGGAAAATGCCCAAACCGGGGTGGTTGTCGTTGACCTTTCCCTGCGAAATCCCTTGTCACCCGGTTTCGCCGGGCCGCTTCTTGAAAAATTACTTGGAGATCAGGAGGTGCTTGCACGGGCGGCTTCTGACCCAAAGGTCGAACGCAACCACCGCCGTTTATCAAACCCACAGGTAAAGAGCCGCCTTCTCGCTTTGTTTGACCGCATCGCATTGCGGGGTGAACGTGCCACTGTTCGTCAATTATGGATGATATTGGCACGCGCCGTTTCCCCTCCTGAAAGCGGCTCTGCCGGGGATGCGCCGAGTTCATGGTATTCCGAACAGATTTTTGATGAGAAAGGCAAGCTCGACATTGACCGTCTTTTGGCCCGATATGCCGACCCGGCCGCTCACAGCCACCCGCGCTGGGATTGGGAATTAAGTGAAAACCCCGATTCCTTTCAGGCCGAAGATTGGCCCGTTGATGGCAAACCCGTCGGTGTAAATTATGCGCGTGATACGCGTCATTGGTTCAACCCAATAAAAAGGCGTTTCTACTTTGAACACCGCGCCGGTAATGAAGTGTTTTCTCTGGAAAGCCGGGCCGACCGGGACTTTCGTTCGTTATTGCGAGAAGGAAACGCGCCCGATGTAGCCCAATTGGGGCTTCTGCTCCGTGGGCTTAACCGGCTTTATTGCCCGCCTGGATTTGCTGGTGACGATGTCGAGTTGCACCTTTGGCAGGGCCTTCGTTATCACGAACAGCCTTCGCGTGCTTACCTTGCGGCCACTTCGCTTGCCCGTGACAAGTTCAAGCTGGAAAGGCCCCGCGTTCCAATGCGTGTTGCCGCCGCATTCAATGGCGAAAACCCGCTTTATTTGCCAGATCATCTTATGTTGGTGGCAAATTGCGGCGCGGGAACACAGTACAAATTGCTTAAACTTGATTATGCACTATATGCCACCTTGTTGAAAGTGGCAGAAGGATTGCCAAGGCATCTTGTTCCAGAAGCGCACATCCACCGCGTTGACGCATTTATTGAACGCATCGGCGCAAAGGTTAATCGTTCAGGCACTGACTTCATGGTCTTTAACGCTGAAGACGGAACTGTCGCCAAGATAACCACCAACTCGACACGTCGCCGGATTGAGAACGCGATCTTGCTCTGACAATCTTATGGAACCACCCTTTATCCTCAAACGACTGAAGGTGAAACCGGTTCACCTTGCCACAGGGGTATTTGTGGCAAGACAAGGCGGCTTTCTTCAATTGAAGCGCCTTAACAAGGTTGTTATGCACCAGCCAAAAGTGCAGAAGAGCGGGCCGCATAGGGGGCGTGTCCATCCCGACGATCCCTATACATCCGAGAAATTATTTGAGGAGTTGCGCGGGGCCGAAGTCCTGTCGGAACGCTTGACCAGGGAACAACTGGAAACGGTTCGCAGGGCATTGCACCAATTTGTTGCGAATGACCAAGCCGCATTTGCTTCCTATTCGCCACATAAGCCGTTTGGCAATGACTATAGCGTTTGCGACAAACGGCTGGTGACGATGGATCCCGGACATCCCACCGACGGCGGATTAGGAAATGTATTGGTCAATTTGCTTGGTAGCTCCGCTGCCGGGCGTTCTGTCCTATCGGCGATTGATACGTTATTGGCGCAACCGTCTGCAATGGGTGATCTTGCAAGTCCATTCCTTGAGAACGAAGAAATGGTTTCGCGTCCGATGCCTCCCCTCGATGTTGAACAACTTGCCGAACTCATGGGAAGCCAGACCGAAGCCTTGTCAAATCTCGTTGGCAGGCTTCAGGGAAACTTTACACCCGAAACTCAGTCTCGGCTGCTCATCATAGGATTATCGCTTTGGGTAATTGTTGCCATATTAAGATGGAGCGAGCGGGCCTGCGGCTCGACCTCCACGCGCCTGTTGCTTGCCGATTTTTCACAGCGCCCGCGCCGTCCCCTCCGTAGGGCAAGCTGGTTGAGTGTCGTTCAAGCGCGTAGGCAGCTTGGAGACTACAAAATAAAGTGCAAGAATTCCAATCCACCCGTCAGCGATCCAGGAAACTGGAGCGAATTGTTTGACTATCTGGGAAAGCGGTGCGGGCTTATTCAGCCGCGCTCGGATTCAAGCCGGGGGCGCAAATACATTGAGCCAATGCCAGACACCATCCGAGTCATCGTTATGTCCTGTTTCCAATCTGGTGACACACTCCTTCCGTTTGTGCAGGTCGCCAAGAGAATTCGACAGACATGGGGCATAGTCATTGGTGCCGAGCCGGATGACACCGCATTAATTCGTGAAGCGGGTTTTGGGAATCTGCAAGAAGATGACGACATCGCCGCCAATGTCGCTGCCTTTCGGGAACGACTTGAAGATTTGCAGCTTGCCGCACGGCTGTCAGATGGCGAACACCGTTGCGCAGCATTACCCGAGGACCTACCGTGAGTCTTACCATTGAACAAGCCGCTGCCGAAGCGGTTGGCCGATGGCTTGGAAAAATTGCAAATCCCGGTCGGCATTGCTTGCGAACCAATTTACCGCAATTGGATTTCCAAAGATTTTTTGCAACTTTGGCAAGTCAACTTGAACATAATGCCTCAGAGTTTTCATTTTGCGCAGCGGGCTTTGGACTGGACGAGCCGACATTGCAAACAATAGTCGGACGCACCGATTTGCGCTTTCGTAATGTAGCCACGCACCTGCAAAAAGCGGCTGCATGGCGAAATTCAGAAGATACTACCATTCTTGCAATCGCGCGTGGGGAACCGGAAGGCGGCAACACATTACAGGAATTTTCAAAGGCATCATCAGGTGAATTGGCCCAAGTGCTGTTAGGTTGGCTGGCAGACCCGGAGCATGATTTCAGTAATACGAGACTGGCTCCTGAATTACACGGTCGTATCCTTAAATTGCTGCACGAACAACCGCCCGCAGGAATTGTCCTGTCGCTTGATGCCGCCTGCCGTTTCGCCGCAACTTGGTCATCAGCCCGCGCCAATACAGATGCGCAGGTCCGCAACGACGCACCGCTAATTGCAATGGCAGAACTCGGAGTCGCATGGGACGGCGACTTGATGCAGACGAGAGGCGATTCAGATGAGCGGCGCAAGGAGAGTTTACGTGAAAACTTCATCCGGGCCATGCAAAGCACCCAGGAAGTGCTTTCGCTTGGAGAACGCGAGCTTGAAAGGCTCACGCAAAAAGTAGCCCTTGCCGATGTCCAGGAACGACCGAGTCTTGAAGCGTTGGTAACAGCAATAAAGGAGGCGCAGCGCGGACCGACAGCCATACGGCTTCGCAATATTCGCCTTGAGCTTTTTCGCAAGCTCAATAAAACACGCCAAGCAGGCCCTACGCCTCCAGCAGAAGGCGCGCTTGATTGGGAGGAAGTTGAAAAAGCCGTCATAAAGAAACTGCTGGCAAATGACGCGGCCCATTGCGAACAACTTTTCTCAGCGATTCTCGCTGCCGAGGCCGACCAAGGAAAGCGAGAACTCAATTGGGATTTTGGTGAAGGGCAAGAAACTCTTAGTTTAACCACGCTCCGCCCTGAAGCCGAAGCGCTAATCACTCTCACCGACGAGCAGAATTGGGGCGGGTCCGCACACTTCCTGCGTGACCAACCGACGCCCGCCCTCTTGAGGCAGCTTTCAGCAGCGAGCAGGCTAAGTCACTTTCGTATAGCTGAACAAGTCTTGCAGGACGATCAGACGGGCGAAATCTATTCATTGCCACAATTGTTGGCGGCTTGGGACAGCTTCAATTTGTCCTCTCTGGCAGGCGACAATGCCCTGACTGTGCTTTGGGACCGTTGGATCGCCGCACGTTCGGCTTTGCTCCCGTCACAGGAATGGCTGTTTCAATCTCCATTAACATTCCTGGCTGGAGATTCGGTATCGAGGCAGAAGACGAAAGATTTATTAGCGGCGGCTTCCGAACTTTTTGGTCGTGTCGCTCAGGCGCGTGATGATATGCTTAGAGAGTGGCGACCTGGTGCAGAAGCGCTTTTTGAGGCGCTCTTGGCATTGGATACTGTTCAGGTGCGTATAATGACCGGTCGGCCATCAACCACAGCAAACAGGCTCATCATACTGCCCACGCACCCGATGCAGCTATGGCGCAGCTATACGTTTGTTACGAAATGCCTGGAAGCTCCCGCAGACGTAGATGATAAAACTCGCGAAGCCATTATATCCTCCCTGAATAGAACGGATTTGTATTTGCCAGCATGGTTCGCCTCACGACTGCCGCAAAACGACGGCGCAAATAAACTTTTGCCCTTTGCTGGCGTAATTGGAGGGTTAGCTGTTTTCCAGAACCTCGAAAATGCGGTGGCATCAATTGATGGTGCGGAGGATATTGTAAACGCGTTAGAGCGTTTTGCGGCCATCCATCCTGAGTTTTGCCGACCATTGCGCGTCACGGTCGTTAATCCACCGGACCCGGAACGCCTACTACCCACTTTGGCAGAATGCTTAGAGGCTACAAAAGGCCCGGAACGACTCGAAATCCGATTTGTTGCGACAGGAAGATTAAGGACACGCCTTGCGGATGCCCAACGGCTGTATCTGGCAACCGGCGGCGAACTCGGTGATGCCATAGATAGCGGTCAACTGTCACTTGAACTTGGCTCTTTAACCGGTGAAGGGCCTCGTTTGGATCAACTGGTTCGCGATTTATCGCGCACTCCGGGACACGTCCTCGTTATTTTTGATGAAGCTGAATTGGAACTCCAAAGAAGAGGGCTTGTAAATAGCTTTCCCATGAGTCCATTCACCATTACGCGCGAATTGCGCAGGTCAGGTCCGCCATTGTCTCCCAGGTTGGAATTGGAACCCACTTTTACAGAACCGCTTTTTACAGGAACCCAACGGCTAATTATCGCGGTTGACGGCAGCCAGGGCGAATCGTTGTCAGCCAGTGTAAGCGCTGGCAGTTATGTATCCGCGATACACACGGCATTGCAATCCGACCTCGTCAGCAGAATCTATGGGCAGATTCTGGTTCCGGAAGCTTTCCTAACGTG
>OBLU010005802.1_pt1 | contig 11030 bp, 16 predicted proteins | sample 1518681 | NCBI WGS metagenome assembly OBLU01 (sample SAMEA3539304, study PRJEB22396) | soil metagenome | biome: tundra; feature: field; material: soil | place: USA | collected 2010-05 | depth 0.15 m
AAGTTTACTTGGCTTGGTTATGGCTTGGTTATGAGAAGGGCCTTCTGAGGCCGTCCGGAGCGAGTCAAGCGAGGCCGATAATCCTCGTGTTATCATTGAAAGACGGGCATTTCTCTTGTCGGGGCGTAGCGCAGCCTGGTAGCGCACCTGCCTTGGGCGCAGGGGGTCGGGCGTTCAAATCGCCCCGCCCCGACCAAAAGAATCAGCCACATACAAGAAAGGCCAGCCCGAAGGCTGGCTGATTGTGACGTGGATTGTGACGTAACCGCTCATTGGACCGCGACGGATACCGCATCCGATTCTTCGCCCCGCTGTTGAATCAGTCCAGTTGCGAGACCATCGACCGCCGCGCGCTTCGCTACCATCCTGACGTGCGAGTAGTGCTCCATCATTGCCCGGCTCATGTGGCCGGCGAGCGCCATCACCGTGGCGTCAGAGGCGCCGCGTTCCGCCAGCTCGGTAATGGCTTGGTGCCGAAGGTCGTGAAAGCGTAGCCCGGAGTAGAAAGCAGCCGCGCGTCTCCATGCGGTCTTGGCCGCGCCGAGGGACGGGTGCAGTGCCAACGATTCGCGCGCGGCCTCCTTGCCGGCCAGGTGGGCCGTTTCCCTCACCAGAGAGCGCCACGCGGTGCGCCAAGTCTTCTGTGGCTTGCTTGGGTCGATAACCTCGTTTTCGCATGCTGGGAATACGTAATGCTCTGCGCTAGTCGCGCCGTTCGCGTGCGCCCGCTCCAGTAGCCGTGCGAGGGCCGCTATTCCGTCGTCGTTCAGGGGAATGGTCCGGTGGCCCGCCTCATTCTTAGAACGCCGCACGGTGACTACGCGCGCGAATAGATCAACGTCCCGCCATCGAAGGTTCTTCAGCTCCACGCCTCGGCATGTGGTCGAGGCTGCCAGCGCAGCCGCACAATGAGCTACCATCCAGGCGCCGCGGCTACCAGCAACCTGGAACAGCAATTCTTTCTGCTCGCGGGTGAGCACCCGCCCCACCACGGCGTGCCGCTCGGGTAGCATCTTGACGTCTTCGCTGACGACCGACCATACTTTCGCGCATCATTTGACGGAGCACCGTTATTTCCATGTTGGCAGTGCGGTTTCCGACTCCCTTCGATTTCGCTTTCGCGGTCGCAGTTTTCAGGCGGATTTGACCCGATAGCCGCGCACGCTGGTACGCAGAGATGTCAGACGCCTTGATGCGCAGCAATGGAGTTTCGCCGAAGTAAAGGCGCAGAGGCTTCAGCCGCTCGCGGTCCAATTGCGTGGTGCGCTCCGAGACGTGCGGCTTTCGTTCTTCGGTGAACAGGTCCGCGGCAGTTCCAAACGGCATCCGCGCGAACTCGCGCCCTGCCTTCGATGCGCCCTTGCCGGCGAGGATCTCGGACACGCGCTTCTTCTCCAGTTGCACCGCCTCGCGCCTGTCCGACGTGTGCAGCGCCTCGCGGTATCGTACGCCCGCGACAGTTACGTCCAGATGGTGGTTATCGCCTCGTTTGTAGATCATCTGTTGTTCTCCTTTTGCCTGTCAGAATTCGGTTAACGACTACGCCGTGCCAGGGCTTGCCAGTGCGAGTAGGCACGCCTTCCTCATTGAGTTTCGCCGCGACGCGATCAAAGCCCAGCCCCCCGGCCCGCAACGCCTTGATACGCTCCACTGCCACCGCTTCGCCTTCATAGAACCCGTAGGGCTTCCTGCCCTCGCAGCGGCCGTGCTTCGCGCGTTGCCGCATCCGGGCGCCCCGAAGTTTCAGAACGATCTGCGATTTCTCGTATTGAGCTACGGCGCCCATCATCTGCCTCACCAGAATGCGGGTCGGATCATTCGCCATCAGGTCAGGTTCTGCCACGCTTACCAGTTCGAAGCCGTGCTTGCTAAGATCCGCGATGATGGTTTCCTGTATCATCAGGTCGCGCGCCAAGCGGTCCAATTTCTCGATGATGATCACGCTCACGCCGTTGGAATGCAGCGTCGTCATGAGTTCTGACCACGCCGGCCGGTCCACGGAGTCCTTCGTGCCGCTGACGCCTTTCTCGCGGTACACATTCACGATCTTCATATCGTGCGCCGCAGCATGCTCGCGGATGGCCTTCAATTGGCGGGTGAAGCCGTCGCCTTCTACTTGCCCTTTGCCGGAAACCCTGAGGTATGCGTGAGCCTTCGTCATGAGTCAAGAATAAAGCTTCCTTTCGGCATTGTCAATACCAATTCTGTAGATATAGTACTGATATTGAAAACACGAGGCTTAGCCCTTGCCGCTGTTTGCGCTGGTGTCGGCCGGATACCCAGCGAGACGGCCCATAAACTCAATGCCGCTCGCGTTGGTGACCAAAGCAAATGCCCGCTGGCTGTGCCGCCATACAGTAGGGCCTGGCTTCGCCCGTTTAGCGAACCCCCCGCCCGGTGTCTACTTTTGTTCGCGCGCGCGAGGCGCCGACGAGACGAATTACGCAAAACTCTGCGCGATATCGGCGGCATGGGTGTGGGCGCCGGTGGATGGTAAGTCCTTTATTTGGCGCTGTACGGCCAACGCTACAGAATAGTTATTGGGTTGCGTTCACACGGGGCAGAGCGCTGAAACAAAAGACTTACGGGGGTCTTTCGGAGGGGTGATTTCAACGTAGTGTTGTGTTGGAGCTTTTTTATCGATTCGAGCCCCAGCCGTCTTTTTCCAAGGAATCCGCAAACTGGTCGCGGCGCTTGCTGGTGATCTGGATGTAGATCATCGTGTTCTGGATGTTCACGTGTCCCAGGTGATCCTGGATGGCCACGATGTCCGTCTCCCTGGCCGACAGATGCGTACCGCAAGAATGCTTGAGAGCGTGGGGGTGCGCCTTCACTGGCGGGATGCCGGCGGCCGCGCAATACCGCGACATCAGTTCGTTGATGCGCCATCGGGAGATCGGGCCGCCGTTGCGGGAGGGGAAGAGTGGGCCGTGTTCCTTGCCTCGCAGCCGAAGCCAGCGCTTCAACGCGGTGTTCTCGCTGGCCGTGATGTGGAAGTCGCCAGAGAGCGAGCCCTTGAGCCGGCGAACGAAAAGGCGCCCGATTGCCGGCCGGTAGTCTTCGAGGCGCAGCATGCCTGGTTCCGACGCGCGCAGCCCGCGGTAGTAGATCACCTGGAACATGGCCTGGGAGCGCACGTCCTTTCCGATCGCGGCGAACAGTCGCGCGACTTCCTCTTCGGTGAGGTATTCGGGGACGGGCTTCTTTCTGCGCTTCATGGTTACTCTATCGCCTTACCGGACCTGATCTGTTAGGCTGAAAATGGAAAACGGGCGCATGTGCGCCCGTCGAAAATGGCATAGATCGAATTTCCCTCGGGTACTAACATACCTCTTCGGGCTCTCTACGCTGATTCCATTTTAGCAGAGCAATCAACGTGAGTCCCCGGAAAATATCGATCAGTGAGCTGATGGCGGTCCATCTCGACCGCGGCCGGTGGAGGCTTATGACGCTGAAGGCCTACTTTGATGGGAGCGGTACAGACCATGACCCGAGAACTCCCCTTCTCGCTCTCGCGGGATATGTGGGCACCGAAGAAGCCTGGAAGGAATTCGAGGATCGTTGGGCCGTCTTCATGCGAGAAGAAGGTCTGGACTATTTCCATAGCTCTGAAGCAAACGCACGGGTGGGCGCGTTCGCGGGGAAATCACCAGGGCACATAGCCCTCTTGCGTGCTGGCGTCACCATCTTAATGAGGGGCCTGAATCCTCGGGATTTTCACGGCATCATTTGCACAGTATCGATGGCCGATTATCGGAGTTTTGAACCGCCGATGGAGACTCCGGCCCCGATCATTTGCGCAAAATACTGCATCAATACGGCGTGTGAGCTGGTCGCGGCGGCGGGCGGCCCTTTGCAAATCTTTTATGACAGTGGTGAACGCTTCTTCCCAAAACTACACAACCGCTGGAACAACAAAAAAACGCGGAGGCAAGACAAGTACCTAAGCCGCATCTCCGCATTTACTTCAGTTGACTGGAGGGATGTGCCAGCCGTTCAAGCGGCAGACTACTTGGGCTGGTGCACTACCAGCAACCGGGCGTGCTCTCCATTGCGGAGGGCGATGTTGACCGCAAAACTGCCGCTTGCAACTCGGCATTACGACGCGCGGGGGCTTCGGCAACTTCGTGATTTCCCCGATCTCGACGTATGATGAAAGCGTCCTTCGTACTCACCCGAGCGTAGATGGCGCATTTCATTTCGACTGCTTTATCGCCTTTTCTGGGGGAGCCACTGATCGGTCAGGGTACAGCAGTTTCGTGATGGCGGCGGCGCTGACATCCTTGGTAGATCATTCATGAGTTGTCTCCTCGTGTTTGATTCAGGGCCGCGGGAGAGGAGTTCACCCTTTCCCATGGCCCGGCTCATTTCGAAACCTTCTTTTTTCCCAATTCTTGCAAGAGAATGACTGCGACGAGGATGACAAGCCAAGTGGGTGCTGGGGCATTGAAAAACCTGTCGATCTTATCCCCGTCCCAGATCCAGTACGCCGCCAAAGCCGTGAGCACTATACCGCCCGCGTACCAGAGCCATCCGCGAATCTCTTTCACCAGGCCGCCTTCCTTGCCAGCAGCCTTTTCACCAGTCGGCTCCCGGTAGTTGGGATCGATACGCCAGTTCACTTCGCCGCCTTCTTCTTCGCCGCCTTCTTCATCCGTTGGTCCCTCTTCGTCGCACTCAGCGTGATTCGATCTGTTCAAGCAGAGGTCTCAGCAGATGCTCCGAAACGTCGGCCTCGCTTGCGTGATCGTACCCCTCAATCCGGTAGTAGTTTTCATCCTGCCTCTTACTGATGATCAGAACTTCGCTCTCCAACAGTTCATTGGGCTGGCTGCTGCTGCTTTTCTTTGAGGTCTGGCTCACCTTGATGCCGGACTTGCCCGGTTCGATGCACAGCCAGAAAAATGGAAACAGATCGGCGTTCACCTCGCACTTATTCGGGGTGATCTGGCACCTTACGCGATTGCCTGTTCCTTCCGAATACCGTTGAACGTCCCGCTGCACCTGGGCGGACAGCCGTTTGAACATCGCCGGAATTTGATCCAGCGCCGCGGTTTCTAACTGCACCTGTCGTGCGCCTTCCTGCTGCCTCAGCTCACGCTGTTTGAGAAGATCCGCTATCCAGTCCTTTCCCATACTCGAAATTCCTCCTGAGCTATCTTGAACTACAATGTCGAGGCTTAACGCTACCCGTATGGTCACGTACCAAGTTTCGCGCCTTTGGGTGCCGGTAGTCTTCCCCTTTTCTGCCTTTCTTCTTCGTTCATAATCGTCTTCAGATCATTCATGAGAGTCTTCCTTGACGCATCCGGTGGCCAAAGGATCAGCCCAGAATCCAGCCGAACACTTGATGTCTGACTGCCGAAAATAGAGGTTGGCAGTCCGGCAACCGTTGCTGAAATATGGGTAGTCGAGTCGCGCGCACACGCCGCCGATTATTCGACGCCCAGCGTTTCGGTCATAGTGGCACGTGTAGATGCTTAGAAGTTCCGAGAATGGGCGCTCATCGTGCCATAACTTCTCACGACAGTCGTCCCATTTGATTTCGCCTTCCCGTTCGCCGTTTACATCTCCGCCTGAAATCAGGCGTACGCCACCTCCGGCCATGGAAATCAGGATCAATCCTCCGAGCAGCCACCCAACCCACCGGAACAGCGTTTGAAGCCCCACTGCCAGCCAGCCACCGTCTTTCACTTCGAGACCTTCTTCCCCAACTCTTGCAAGAGAATAATCACGGCAAGGATGACAAGCCACGTGGGCGCCGGGGCAGCGAAAAACCTGTCGATCTGGTCCCCGTCCCAGATCCAGTACGCCGCCAAAGCCGTTAGGAGCACACCGCCCACGTACCAGAGCCATGTGCGAATCTCTTTCACCGCGCGGCCTTCCCTGCCAGGAACCTTTTCGCCGGTGGGCTCCCGGTAGTTGGGATCGTAACGCCAGTTCACTTGGCCGCCTTCCTTGCCTTCGCCTGGTGCGCCGGGCGTCCGACCGCTTCCACCTCAATCGCCTCTTGACGGTGCCGCTCCATGTCCCGTTCGTTGGCGGCTTTCCTGATCCAATCCATATTCACCCTTTCCCACGGCCCGGCTTTACTTGGCCGGCTTCTCAAGTCGTGAGGCCATCCCGTTCAGGACGGTCTCGAAGTCCTGATCGGCAACTTTTGAGAGTTCCGGCGACACCGCCTTCAAGAATCTGATGCGCGTGGCCATGGGTAGCTGATGGAACTCCGGATCCGCCGTCAGAGCGTCCGCCGGCGCCGTAGCCCGCTGAGGTGAAAAACTGGCGTACTTGGCGATGAGATACAGCCCCTCCAGGTAGTGTTCCATGTTCAAACTGCCGGGGCCTCTGCTGGTGTCGAACTCAGGAATGAGACGCGCGGCGGCATCCTTGTACTCGAGAAAATCGGGATAGCGCAGCTCCACGGCATGCGCCGCTCGATTGAACACGCTGTCGGGTACCGCGGTCGCAGGCTGCTGCTTCAGTTGTTCCGTCTGAAGGCGGACTGCTTCGGCCTGCGCGTCAAGAAGCCTTCCCTGGGAACGGGCGAGTTCCGCTTCCATTTCGACCCGCTGGCGCTCCATCTTCAGCCGGTTGCCGATTATCATTCCGTCAATCAGGCCGCGGAATCCGCTCGTGTCAACGGTCCCCTGCCCGAATGCCGGCGCAACGGCCAGCAGCAGACTCAACGTCAGTAGCTTTCGCATCGGTGTTTCTCCTCTTACGCCCTCGCGGCCTTCTTCTTAAGGGCGATCTTCTTAGGGGGACGGCCCATCTTTAACTTCCCGGCCGGTATGTCCCAGTCGTGCTCTTTGCACTTCGGACAGCGAACCGGCCGGCCAGCAATCCGCTTGACCCACGCATGTCCACAACGGCGGCAGTCGCAAATCATATTGGGAGGGATCGGCATAGAGTATTCTCGTCACAATCATAGCCTACTTTTTTTTCGAGAAGTTCCGGCTTCGGCGGCCCCGACCGCTGAAAGACGGGATCGTGACGAATGCCCGGCGGGGATGAGATGGGCACGCGACACCCGGAGAGAGCACGGCCGCGCGGTCCCGGCAGCCCAGATCGCATTCTTTTTCCACGCATGCCTGTTTTCGAGTGGGGACAGTGGGAACACTGGGGACATGCCCGTCAACATTGGCGAAACGCGTTCCCACTGCAACTGCTGCCACTGGGAACAGTGGGAACAAGCAGACCAATTGTAGTCTCCCCATTTGCATTTTGTTCCCACTGTTCCCAGTGGCCAAAACGCCAGTGGGAACGCTCCGAAGCCTGGATTTACGGGCTTGGCCCCACTGTTCCCAGTGTTCCCACTAAGAATACAGGTCGCCGCCGATCAGCCTGCGAGGAGCGATGAATTGATGGCATAAACGCGGACCGCACCTATCTCGGGGAGCCTGCGCTTCTTTGTGAGGTGTGGCGGTTGCCTTTCAAGGTAGCCGCGTTCGGCAAGCGCTTTCGCTAAAGCACGATGGTCGAACCCTTCGCACACTTCGCTTCGGAACACCTCTGAGAAGACCAGGTACTCGACGGTCTCGCCGTCCTCATCAATGCGGAAGCCGGCGCGGTTTACTACCTTTTCGTGGATAGGCTCACCACTTCCGTCACGCTTGGTTCTGGTGGACTGAAACCGGCTCGCTCCGTTTACTTCGAGAAAGCCCTTTACCTGTTTGATTCCCGCTTCCACATCGCCAGCCCCAGCCGTCCCACGCGCGTACAACCAGCTTTCGAAGCAACGCGCCGCTGCACTCATGGATTCGCCCTTGGTCCATCCCGTGATTCGTGCATCCGTTGCCAACTCGCCCGCCGCGGCAATGAGTGCGAATCGATGAGCCGCTCTGTGGACCTCGCCGGACGCGCCCGCCGGGACGCGCCTAAGAAAGTCCGTGTGGACGTCCCTGATGGCCTTCTCGATTGCTTCCCGGTGTTGCACGATGAACGCGAGGTATGGCCGGAGTGGAGCGCCGTAGAACCGCTGCGCACCATCCTTCATTCTCCTTGCAAACGCATCGGGTGAGCCTGCCCCATGGATGTTCTCGAATATCCCCATTCCGGCTCCCGCATCCGCTTCGATGTTTAGAAGACGAACTTCGGCGCCCGCCTTCGTGCGTTCTCCCGCAACCCGCGCGTAATCGGCAAGTGTCGCTTCCCCCGCGCTCACGAACAACAGGCGCCAAGCCAGTTTCCTGCGCGCTCCAATGTTGCGGGTCATCCGCTGTTTTCCGCTGCCGTTCCCCAGAAGGTATGCCGTTTGCGCGGCCTCTCGGGCATCCATCTGCGCCAGTTCATCCAAGTAAAGACATAGGTCATTATGCAGTTCGGCCACTGCCTCCAGTCCGTTTGCTGTGACGCGCCACGATTGGACGAAGCCGTTTCCTCCGCCACCGCCCAAGACGGAGCCGCCCACCAGCAAAGCGGTACTCTTACCTGTGGAACTCGCGCCGTAAAAGTGGATGCCGCCCGACTCGCCGCCGACCAGGTGCAAGAGTGGTCCAGCGAAAGCACAGGACACCGCCACAATCAGGCGCGAATTCCCGGCACAGAGTGCGCCCACATTCGCCTGCCATTCTTCGAACGTGCCGACGACCTTGAGTAAATGCTCGTCGTGTTGGGACTGGAGCAAGACCGATTCCGCGCCGTCGGGTGCGACCGTCCCACCAGGGAGAACGAAGGCATCACGGTGCCAGCCGACGTGCCCCACACAGAGCACCGACGCTTCAGGCTGTGCATTTTGGAGATACACCGTAAGCAAGTCTCGCGTCTTCCGCCCTGGTGCAAGGAACAGCCCACCATCCAACAGGCGTGCCCGGTACTCAGTGCCATCGCCGGCCAGCAAGTTCATCGGCATGGCCCACTCGTGGAGCCGGTTTTCGGAATCTCGCCAGCGGAGCAAACGCCCCCACCCTTCACCGTTTTCGCTTCGAGTGCGCGCAATTACTTCGAGTCGGCCACAGATCGTCAACGGTTCTTTCTCCGGGTCGGGATCGATGTAGAGCACCGAATTATCAGTAAGCCGGAACGCTGATGAGTGCCCGGCCGCCCGAACGCGGTTTTCGTCGGGCTCGTAAGACGCCACGCTCCCAGCGATGCGCCGGACTTCGGCTTCCTGTAAAGGCGGGTCACAGCGCCGCCGGTTCTCTTCGAGCAGCGCGGCTTCCATGGTTTCCCGTGATGCCCCGCGCCGCCGCATCGCGCCTGCCATCCCTGTCAGCTTGTCGTTGCGCTCACCCACTCTCCATTTGTCGCCTGCGGCTGTCTTGCCTTCGGCGCGCCCATCGCTGCGCGCGGCCGTGATGTACTCTACGAGCCACCGCGGTGGTTCGGCGGGATCGAGGATGGCTTTGGCGCCGTCCACGCCGTCCCACTGATACCGATTGCCGCTCGCATGTATCGACGGAGCCAACACAATATAACCGCCATCGCCCTTCAGGTCGATGCCGTGAGCAAGGTTCTTCGGGACGGAGCCACCGCGGTGCCGATAAACGATATGCCGTCCGCCGCCACCCGTGATTTGTTCCGCCGTCTTGGGGAGTTGCCCATGCTTCGCTTGTAGCTCGTCCAGCGAACTATCGCCGCCGTTGCGCGGGTCAACGTCCACAGCCAACAGTCCTGAAGCGGCGCCTGTGGGCATCCCGATATTCGCTTCCGGCCACTTCTGCCACCAGGCACCAATTTGGTGAGGGTCTGTGGTTGCGTTCTTGAACCCATGCTCGGTGCGAGGGTGCTTGCCGGGATTGCTACATCGTGGCTTCCCGCATGAACAACGTCCGCCTGTCGCCGAATGGAGCGGAAAGACGGGGATCCCGTTCTCCGCGTACCAGAGCGCTTCCGCCTGCATTGTCGGCCGGGATTCGCGGACCGCGCCCGTCATGTACCTATCCCCCTTCCCATAGCAGCCGCCGTGAGTAGGGCCGTATGTCCCCCGCGTTGCCTGCCGTAGCTCACTTGCGCCCCGTTCGCGCGGCCTCGCGGTGCTGTTGGAGAAATCGCTCCAGATCATCAACTATGAGTCGAACCGCCCGGCCAACTCGAACGTGAGGGAGTAGCCGGCGTGAAATGAGCAATCGGATATAGTTCTCTGAAAAGCCGGTGGAACGCGCGGCCTCAGCGACCGTAACAGAGAGCTTCGGAGTTTGCTGGATTGTACTGGTGTGCTTCATGGATTCCATGAAAGCACTTGAAGGCCTCTGGAGTCGCGCCGAAAAATCAACGCTACTTGGCTCTTCTTGGCGCCCTTTTCTTGGAATCAAATGAAGGTAAAGGCACTTCTAAGTATCGGCGAACCGCATGTTCGGAAATCTCCTGTCGCATTCCCGATGCTAACCACGCCAGGTCGGCGATCAGTTCAAAATGGGCATTGCCTGTCCGTGCGGCTAGCCGTCGCGTCGCCGCACGCAATATCTGGGCTGCCGCGTAGGCGGAGCCTTTTTTCTTAACCGGCATCGTCGCGACGAGTGTGTTCAGTGCGAGGCCAACCAGTCCCACCAACTGGTCCCGGTCCTTTCCCACCCAGGGCGGAGGGAACATCAAACCAAACTTCTTCGCCAGTTCCGCCGCGCTCTTGGAAAGACCTCGAAGCTGCCGATGTCGGGTTGCGTCTGCTTTTGGATTCGACGCTGCTTTGGCGGCCTCGGCTTCGGCGATGATTTCGGCGGCTCCCAACAGACGGCTCCGGTCAGAACCAGACAAGCGCCGCCACACTTTTCCCATCCGGATTCGTATGGCTTCAACATCGGGGTGGTCGCGAGGCACGCCCCACTCGATCAGCCTGAGTCCGAAGAGGCCCATGTCGTCCGGCAGCGTTTTAGCGTCCCCGCTATTGTGACGTGGCTTGTGACGTAACCCCTCGCAAACCTCACCGGAACCCATACACTCACACTATGCCACATGGAGCACGCAAGTGCGGTTAAAGCCCATACAGCCCCAGGGCTTACATGTGTTTCCATATGCCTCAGTGATATCGCGGGATGACAACTTGGGCGCAGGGGGTCGGGCGTTCAAATCGCCCCGCCCCGACCAATAGAATC
>OBLU010005803.1_pt1 | contig 11028 bp, 10 predicted proteins | sample 1518681 | NCBI WGS metagenome assembly OBLU01 (sample SAMEA3539304, study PRJEB22396) | soil metagenome | biome: tundra; feature: field; material: soil | place: USA | collected 2010-05 | depth 0.15 m
TGCGCGCGCAGGCCAGCCACGAGCAGTTGCGCGACTTGAAGGACCGCATAGCCAACGATGTCCGCACCAGTTGGCTCAATGCCAATGCCGCGTACGGCCGAATCTCGGTCACGCAGCAGTTCGTCGATCAGACCAATCTCGCAGCAGACCTGTCGCAAACCCGGTACACCCTGGGGCTCGGCTCAATCGTCGAACTCAGCCAGGCGCAGTTGCAGCAAACCGAGGCGCAAATTCAGTTTGCCGCGGCGAAGTACCAGTACCAGATTGCGCAGGCCCTGCTCCGCTTCCAGATTGCGGGACCGTGACGAACGACGTCTTTGAATTGTGAGCGGGTGGGTATTTTTTCACTTTCCCATCGGCAGTACGATGGGTTCTGATCTACGTATGTCGAGGTGACTCATGCGAAGAGTGCCTGGGACAAGTCGTAAGCTCGCGCAATGAGCCAATGCCGCCAAGCAATGAAGCGTTCTTGTCAGAGTCCAAAATGATATTGCCTTCTGGATCCCGCCCGCCAGCAAGTCCAGTCTCCGTCTTTCCTCGACAGAGATCCCATTGCTGGAGTTTAGGGTCTGACTTTTCTTTTAGCGCCGGCTGTGGGCGAATAACGAGCAAATCGGCGGTTAGCGGTGCTTGCAATTCGGCGTGCGATTGGTCGCCTGCTGAAAAACGACCCCCACTGGGCGCTGGCTCCGGAAGTTGTTCCGAAGTCGGGTTCTGGGAGATCTGGCCGGATTAGGAACGAGAAACGCCCAACTGTTCACAAGACAACATCATTCCCGACTGGTCGTCCAATCGGAAGATCTGAACGGCGCGAGTCAGCTTCCAAGGGGGAAGGAGTATGTAATCGCCTGGGAGTAGCTGCTCGGCTCTCATTCATCAAGTCAAACCGCTATCGGTGGTAGGGGACCTGGTCTAGGACTAGGTGGTCGGCTTGCATCAAAGCCGCAGCTAAGTCTTTTACTTTCAATAGATTTACGAACCCGCGTAAGCGAGCTCCAGTCGGACTGTAGTCAAATTTGTAACTGGGACTTCCACAAGGACCAACAGCGTTCAACAACCGAGAAATTGCAACTAGCTGATTTCAGGGAGCTTAATCTGTATACCAGAAAGATAACTCACCTAATCCCGAACCAGATTCCAGTGCTTGGTGAAACTTGTTGAAATTTGTTGTTCTTAAGTGATTGATATTGAACCTGTTGCAGAGCCCTCGTTGAAAGTTATTGAATTTAGACCGGACCGAAGGTTGCGGCGATCTTCTCGGTAATAGAGAGTTGCCGTCGCATGAAGATCCCGGTGCGCGAATACCTCGCCGCAGTGCTGCCGGGTCTCAACAACTTCTCCATCCATCGCGTAGCAGAACTCACACCCAAAGCCTGGGCCGCAAAACACAATCAGGCCGCCTCATAACCCAACTCATCCGTCAACGGTGTGCTTGCTCTTACGCTTGCTGGCGAACCACAACAACATCCTGAGCAGTTTACACCACGAATACTGGCTGGAACAGCCCGCTTGAGTCGTACAGGTTTTTGCGGAGGACAACGATCAGTTCTTCTTGCCCAGGGCGCATCCACCTTCGCATCGCTCGCGTGAAACTACAAACCAATGCGGCGACGAGCATAACCAATTACGCCAAGCATGCCCGATCCGAAAAGCACCAGTGAAGTTGGCTCTGGAGATTGCGAAATATTCCTGACGTGGATAACCCCGTTTCCTGTAGCTATGGGTATCGGCGGCGGACAGCACGAACCGACGTGTTGGTTGCCATTGGGATCGTCGACGTGGAAGACCAGGAGGGATACATCGGCAATATTACCGTGGAAATCGATGAAAATTGCGCTCCCGTCGGCATTGCTGTTGGAGAGCCCGGCCATTACCGTAGTACCGACCACATTGAAGGAAGAGTCGTAGGCCGTGAGCCTGGCGGTGAACGAACCGAAAAAGTTCGGCTGGATTTGTGCGCCACCTCCATAGGTTGGTTGGCTGAATTCGATCCCGATGTCCCCAGCAACTTCGCCGTAAATCAGCGGATCGCCGGGCGAGAAGTTACCGCTCCATCCGTTGCCCTGGTCGAGGCGTTCGAAATTCTGGGTTCCCACCGCAGTGCCTACGATGCCCACTTGGCCGGTCAGACCGCCGTCAGACGTCCAATTTTCGGGGGTGGTCAATAATGTAAACGCCGGCCCAAATTGGGCCCAATTGATGGTGTCATCGTCCACGATGGTAGCCGAGGCGCACTGTATCCCGAGCAACAAGGTAAACAAGACGGTTAGCGTAATTCGCTTCACGGTGTCTCCTTCCTCAATTGATTCAACTTGTCCAAAGTAAGAGAGCGAGTGTCCTCGCCCTCCCTCACCTTAGTGAGTGCCGATTTGAGCGGACGACGAATCTACCGCGGATTGCATTCTTGGCATCGGCGTTACGGGGATTGGCCGGCACAAGGAGAAAAATATAGCACAAAACCTAGGAAAGACAAGTGAAAACCGTAGCTGAACGCGACTAAAACCTACTTCAGTTGTGCATACTCGCGCTTGGCTTCGGCGAGGATCGGGACATCGGGATCGGCTTCCTTCCACGACTCGAAGAAACTCTGATAGGACTTCCTGGCGGCGTCATTCTTGAGGCTCATGGCCTGGGCACGGGCGAGCTGAAGCTCTGCTAGAGCTCCAATAACGAAGTTCTGGACGATTCCCTTATGACTCAGGATCTTCTCAAATTCGGTTTCTGCCTCGTTTGCCTGTCCAGTCTTCAGGCACGCTAGTCCTCGCAGGTACACCGGATACATTAGTGCGTTCCCAGGGACGGGAGCGCCCAATTCGTAATCGGTCGTCACTTCCAGCTGCTTTTTCGCCTCGCCGGGGTTCTCCAAATTCATTTCGATCGCCGCTCGAATCGTCGGCAACCAATACCACTGCATCATCGTGTCAGCAGGATATTGTTTGGCGAGTTGCTGCACCAGCACTCGAGATCGCTCGACATTACCACCACGCGCCAGCGCCAGGGCTCCGAGGATTTGGGCATCTTTCCCGGACGTCCCGCTAAGAGCGGCAGCGGCCTCCACTAGAGCGCGTCTGGACTCTCCGACTTCGGCATCGTGCAATGCTCCATACAACTGCCATGTCTTAGCGCGATCTTTGCCGCCATCAAGAGCAGCCGCCTTCATTGACCGATCCGTATATTCCCTCGACTTTGCTAATCGCCCTTCAAATGCCTCCGTCTCCGATTGAGCAGCCAGCAACTGGTCCTCCCAATATGGTTTGCCGGCCGCCGCAACAAGTTGGTGATTCATTTCCCCGTGATCGCCCGTCAAGAACGCCAATATGTAGAAGTAATAAGCCAGATACTCGTGTTCTACCTTGTGCGCCTGGGCCTCTTTTAGCATCGACTTGGCTTTGTCGAACCGTTCCAAGCTCAGGTAGAAAAGCACGTAGTTCGCGTACATCGGAGCGTCACTGGGATTAAGTCGCAGCGCTTCTTTTGCTTCGACCAGAGCTTGCTCGTATTTACCGATGTAACTATAGATAACGCAAAGATTGTCGTAAGGCGCGTCTTCCCGCGGATAGGTCTGCTTAAACACGGTATAGGCCTCGATGGCCTTAGGCAGATTACCTTCGACCTCGGCATAGTAATGTGCTGTGATGTAGAGCCTCTCCTTTTCGCTGGTGCGATCGCGGAGGGCATAAGCTCGAGTCATATTCTCGGCTGAGAGCCTTTGTTCATTGAGGTTACTGTAGGCCACTCCCAAGCGAACGAAGGCCATGGCGAAATTCGGATCTAGATCAACCGCACGTTTATAAAAAGGCACAGCCGCGGCTTCTCCCTCTGTTTCCTGGCTCTTCAGTCCCAAACTATAAGCCTGCAAAGCCTCCAGCGAGGGGGTACTCGCCTGTTCGATGGGTGTACCGTACTTCTGGATTGACGTTACTGACTCCCCCAGTTTGCCGCGCATGGTAGACGCCGCTTTATTAAGGACTTTCAATGCCTGCTCGCGGTTCTCCGCTTCTCCCTGCACGGCCGCCAGGAGATCGCCACTATTGCAATTCTCGGCCCTCAAGCCAATTACATAATGGCTTCCTAAACTTGCGACTGACCCCGACAGTACGGCCTTGCTCCCCGATCGTTGACAGACCTGCCGGGCCTGATCTTCTGTGAGATGGGTACTAGTGGCCTGCCCCATAAAGCGGAGCTGCTCACGCACTCGTTGTTCAGAGAGCACGTTCAGGAACGGTGACTGTTCCAGCCCAACTGCCAGGGCAGCCTTCAGCGCCGTATCAAATACAGCCTCCCCGGTGGAATTGTCGAAGTCGGCAAGAACAATCGTGTCCTTTTCTGTGAGAGCAGAAACTCGCCGGGTTCGCCAGTAGAACGCGATAGCAACAACTGCGACCAAGCCTAAAGCGGCCCAGGCGATCAACCAGTGTGCCTTCCGCCGAACGGCCTTAGAGTCGATGGTTTTGGCGTTCTCGGGCGCTACCACTGCGGCGGTGGCGGTAGCATCAGTTCCGGGCGATGGCAGCGTCCCGGCCGGCGCTCCCATGACTGTATCGCTAGTATGATTCGCCGCTGGCTCGACTGCTCCCGGCGCCGCTGGCAAACTAACGCGACTCTGAATTCCAGAGCCGGACTCCGTTACCCGTGGAGGTGGTGTCGCCACTGTCTTTGAAACCACGGGAGCGAGAAAGCGGTACCCGCGCCTAGGAAGCGTCTCCACATACAGCGGCTTGTCCGCATTGTCATTCAGGGCGGTTCTGATCTGCTTGATGCACTGGTTCAGCCCGTGCTCAAAGTCAACGTAGGTTTCCTCGCCCCAGATCTCCGTTTGGATCTCGTCCCGGGTCACCACTTGGCCGGCGCGACTGGCCAGCAGCGCCAGTATCTTGACTGGCTGTGGAGGCAGCTTGATCGGGGTCCCGTCTTTGCGCAGTTCTTCAGCGTCAAGGTTTAGCTCGAAGACCCCGAAGCGAAGCAGTTTCTCCGTGGCGCCCACGTTGACCACCTCTGAAGGTCAAGCTGTTGCGCGGAATTATACATCCCTTTGCTCGCTCAGCGGCGCCATTCTTTCGCTGACATGTCAATCTAACTCCCAGCCTGCCAGCCGTTTAGCCGTTGACCTGAAACCTACCTCCATATGACTCCCTAAGTATTGAACGCGATTGCGAACGAGCGCATTGTGCGACTCAAGAGCGGGGAAATCAGAAGTCGACCAACCGCTCGGATCAGGGGACGGCACTCGGAGGTGGGTGAGCAATCCCGCCTCCGGGTGGCGAAGGAAATCACAGGGGACAGATATGAAAACTCGAAATACAAAACGTGAATCGACGACAGACCCCGGTGACATTCGACGGCTCACGTCGCTGGCAGCAGCATTGCGAATCGTCGGGATCGTGAATGAGTTGAGGCTTCACGAACAGAGCCTCACTGTCACCCTCACAGGCCGGCAGCCCTTCGAGATCGACTTCAGGGGCCGCGTGCCGTTCAGCTTCGCCTTCACCGCAGGCCACGAGGCTTCGTTCCGTGTACCGCGCGGCCATCGGTTCTTGATCGAGCACGTAAGCCTCTCAAGCACGCCGAAGCACGACGCTCTGGAAGTGCAAATGGTGACGCGCTCGGCGCAGATGTTCCGGCAGCAGACGCTGGCGTGCAACCGCGAGATCGAGTCAAACAGCGACAAACCGGGCGCATTTCACTCAATCGTTGTCCATGGATCCACGGCCAACACATTGCTGTTCAGCAACGGCGCTGAGCAGAGCTCGTCCACCGTGCCACCGGAAACCTATGTGCAGGTCTGGGGCTGCCTGGAGGCGACGGACGACGAAACAAGTTTGTGAGGCCAAGGTTGGGGGCTGACGTTTTCTGGCCGACTGTCTAGCGTCGTCCCCGATGAGGAGCACTGCGCGGTGGAGTTGCTCCTCACTTTCACACATCAACCACTGCCACAACCAAGCAGAAAGAGGTTGCCATGACAACGCAAAGCACTCTGGGGCCCTTTATGACCCTGATCCTGATGCTGACAGCTCCGCCAAAGCATGCCGCCACCGTTTCGAACCTCTCCGCATCTGGATTGGCGAACAGCTTTCTGCTCGCCCAGGTTGTGATCGAGATCCTGAGAGAGAAGTCCACCGGACACGTCAGCCCCAGCGCTCGCGTCTTCCGCATCGGCAGCTCTCAGGAATGTCGCGTCGGTTCGTAAGGTTCGCCTCACTCCGGATGGAACGCGATACGGCCATTTCGAACCTGGCTTGGCCTGCCGTTAGCCGAGACCGGAGCGACAGAAGAGGAACCGGGGACGGCATCCCTGGCTTCGAGCGGTGAGCGATGTAGCCGCAGCCTAACCCGGTGAAGGTCCGCTCAACCTTTACCACAACCTCTGACCACAAGGAGCTCACCGTGAAACTGGAATTCTCAGTGGTTGCAACGCCCACCAACACTTCGTTTCACTCTGGGTCCGGACAGTCAGCTTCAAAAATCGCAACAAGGAGAACCACAATGAAAAATCTAACCTTTGGCTTACGTTGGCATAAGCAGTTTAACCGCAGTGCAACCAAGGGAAGTAATGCGAAATCAACGGCAGTATTGCCTGCCGTGTTCCTGGTGCTTCTGGTGGCGTCTTCGCTGCCGGCGTTCGCTGGAAGTGTCAGCATGATGTTCACCGGTACGCCCACGGGCAACAACTATTCGGGCGTACCAAGCTACCCGTACGACGTCAGCGTGAACGGAGGTCCCAACCAGTGGATGATGTGCATCAGCTACCGAGAGCACATCAGCGCTGGCGAGACGTGGAAGGCCACGGTCGTCAGCGTCGGCAGCCTGGATCCCAACACCTACCTGCTGGACTACGAGGCAGCCTTCTTGTTCAAGATGGCTCTTGCCGACCACGGCGCCGATCCCAACATCAATGCGGCAGCGTGGTGGCTGCTCGAGGGTGCTCCTTCGCTCAACGCTCCGGCGAACAGTCTCGAGCTGCTGGCCCAGGGCCAAATCTTCACCAAGGGCGAGTACTCCGATGTGTTGCTGTACACGCCCATAGCGGGGTCCGAGAGCGGAACTCTGGGAACGCCCCAGGCGTTCTTGGGCAGCACCCCCGAGCCCGGCACGCTCGCATTGTTCGGCTCTGGAGTCATCGGCCTCGGCGGACTTCTGCGACGACGATTGCACGGATAGCGCGCGGACTCCTCTGCACCACTTCCGGTGAGGAGCAGTTTCGCGGCGCAGCCGCTCCTCACTTCTCAACAACGCGCCGCCCCAACCCCTGACCTTAAGGAGGTCGTCATGAAAACCCAAAACAGGAAACGACACATCGACCCGGTCAATGTTCCGTCGACCAAACACGTAGGCGCATTGCATTCGTCGTTATCGCGCTACTCGTGATTCTGGCTTCGATGCTGATGCTGGCTGGGCCTGCGGAGGCGCAATATACGGCGCATTGCAACTGCAAGCTAGCGACAAATCAAGGAGGATCGGTTCACAACCTAAATAGCTTTATCAAAGACTTTGGAACAGTTGCGACGTATCACGGATTAAGGGTACAAGACACGAGTCACCAGAACCAGTGTGCCAGCGATTGCGGTAATGCTGCGAAGCCATGGGTAGACAACCTGGCTGATATGTGCCATTCCTTCGCAGCGTCGGGGGGGCGATCTGGTGCTCTACGATAAGTTGGGCACCCTTGATTGGTGGGATATCGGGAGATTGCAGGCGGCTAGCTACGGATACCCGGACAGATGTTTTGGTACGCCTGGGTTTGTCTTTCCGACGTACGAACTAATGTCCGTGATTTACGCCACACCTGGTTGCAGCGCTTCCTCAACCCTTAATTACAAATGCAGTCCCCCTAGCAACGTTCAATACTCCACGGGTAGCACGACCGGGACTACGACCTCTACCCAAAACTCATTCAAAACTGGCGTGAGCCTCACTGCCACAGCGACATTAGACCCAACCCATTTCATCCTCCCCCTTTCAGGGGTCAGCGCGACGGCAGGCTACACGGTGACTTCCGTTCAAGGGAATTCAACCACAGTTTCAAAGACGGCATCCAATACTATTAGTTGGAGTCCGCTAAGCAAAGATGGAATCTGGCACGACTTCGACATCTTTCAGACCGTTGTCAATCCAGCGGTCATGCTACGAAACTGGCTAGACCCTGTCACTCTGCAGACCCATGTTGAATGGGAGCTTGGCATTCCCGCTTCAGACGGCGTTGCCTTTACGTATGACTCCGCAGTCATCTCCGTGAGGTGCGCTCTCGCTGGCTATTCCAACCTAACCATTGCGCCGAGTGCGGGCTACCCCAATCCTGGCAAGTACGATACCAACGGCACATGTGTCGGCAGTTCGGCCTGGTGGCTACCATCGAACGCTCCGCCGGGACTCACGTACTCCGATTACGACCAATTGCTCTCTTCCGACCCATTCTGGAATGCGGATCCGCTTCTGCCCCTAAACCCAAAACCCTCGGCCTACCCTCAAAATTCAGGGTCGGGGCCGTCACGTTACACGCTGCAGACCTATGGTTACCCCTACCTCCACCCGGTCGGAACGGCATGCTTTTCGAATGTTTGGCAACAAGGCGTTACCAACAGCAATACGACTTCGTCTTCAAGGGCGTGGGACAAGACGGCCTCAATGTCAGCCACCTTCAACATCACTCCAGCGTTTAAATTGCAAGGAACGAGCAAGTGGGGCTGGTCAGACGTGACGTCAAACCAGACCACGAAGACCAACAGCCAATCCGCGCAGGCGTCGGTAATGTGCTCTTCAATAAACTGGACGGGCCCCGGGTTTGTCACCGTCTGGTATGACAACCTCTTCGGCACCTACCTGTTCGACCTCCAGCAGTACCCTTGTCCGGGTTGTCGGTTCCTCCTGAACGGCAACGTTATCCTCGCTTCTGGCGTGCCCGTTCCTGGCATGCTGGTGGATTTTGGGGTCGGAACCACCACGTATCACACGGCAACCGACAACAACGGCCACTTCGTGATTTACGCCGAGGATGCCAAAGCGATCGGACCTCTCACGAGAACTCTCACCGGAACGCTCTCTGTGGGAGGCGTGAGCAAGCTTGTTACAGTTGGGTCGTTGGAAGAGGTCTCTGTGGTGATCCCTCAGCCGACTCCCGTAATCGCCGTATACCGCGAGGGTTCGCCGGGCGTTCTGGCCGGTGGTGGAAATGACCGGCGGGACGCGATCGCAATAGGAGTGACCAATCTTTCGGGAGTGACGATGGCGAAAAACGTGACCGTTACGGCGATCACGCCGACTAATTCCGCGATCGTCTACGAGCCCGGAGATCTGGCGCTTCCCTTCGTCATTCCGGGTGGAGCCTCGTTGAAGCCAGGCGATACATCCAATTTCCACTTGAACTTCATCGACACCTCGGGCGCCGCGCCAGCGCCGTTCAGCTTTGTCATTACGATGAAGGCGGACATTGCGCCAGCGTTGTCGACTACCATCAAAGTACCGTGATTCGTTGGTTTTTATCCGCCTTTCGCAGATTCCGGTAGCTGGCTACGTTAGCTAGCTACCGGAACTTTTTTGTCTACGTTGGCGGGTGGCCCTCGATAAGGTCGAAGGCGTTGTCAAGCGACAGTTCTCCTTAGGCGGTACGCGAGCACCGCTTGTTCGCCAGTGCGATTGAGGACGAAAGTCACTGGAGAACTCGCGTTAATCAGTACCCGGTGGAATTAATCTCGTTCCACCAACCATCGATTCGGCCGCTCTTGCGACCATGATTCTTCTATGCGAACCTCCCGTCTTTACGGGAGGCGAGAGCGCCCAATCAGGCCATCGGTCTAGCTTCTGCCGACCAGGGCCACCCGCGGGCTACTCTCGATGCGAACGATCTTCGGATACGGTGTCTGGGTCCGCAGCATCCAGTAGAGTCGTACCGCCAGTTGACGCGCGGCCGCTACCTTGGCCACGCCCTTCGGTTTGCGGTGGCAGCGGTGCAGATACGGCCGCCGCAAACTCTCGTCATAACGCACCGCACTCTGCGCCGCTTCCACCAGCAACTGCCGCAAGAACCGGTTGCCTTGCTTGCTGATCCCGCCCAGCCGCTGCTTGCCGCCCGAGCTGTGCTCGCACGGAATCAGTCCCAGATAGCTGGCCACCTGCTTGCCCCGCGGAAACCGCGAAGCCTCACCGATGGTCACCGCAAACGCCAGCGCCGTGATCGGTCCCACACCGGGTTGCGTCTTCAAAAGAAGCGCCATTTTGTCTCTCTGAGCGGTTTCTTCCGCGGCTCGATCCAACGGCGCAATCTTACGATCCAGATACGCCAGCGTCTCCAGCAGGTCCTGGCGCCGGCACCCTGCCCAGCCCGGCATCGCCAGCTCGCGCAACGCGCGCTGTCCCGCTTCGCTCCACAGCTGACGCTTCTTCTGCATCCCACGATTCATCGCCAAGTGCTGCAGTCCGTTCTTCACTCGCGTCCGGATCTCCACCAGCTTGTGGCGATGGATCAGCAACTGCCGTATATCCCGCTGCTCGGGGCTCGGCCTCCATAGCCGCGGAAACCGGTCCTCCAACAACAGCCGCAAAATGTGCGCCGCATCCCGCTTGTCCGTCTTCTGTTTGCGCACATAGCTGGCCCGGATCTGCGCTGCATCCCCGATCCACACTTCGTGTCCCAGTCTCTGCAGCAACTCCGCGAACCACTGACTGTTGCCCGCGGCTTCCAATCCAATCCGCGACCCCACCGGCAACTGCCGATACCACCGCTCCGCCTCGCCGTTGCTGTGCTCCAGCCTTTGTTCTCCGGTTTCGCCCGTCTCGGTGTTGCACCACCCCACTTGCTGCCAGCTGGGATGAAAATCACATCCTATAATCCACATCGAAGGCTCCTTCCTTCCCCAGCGTCTTTCGTCCTCAATCCACAAAAGACGTCTCGAGGATAGTTGCGAGCCTTCGACCTTATCCAATCAGGGCGAGCATACTTCAATATGGGTGCCCCGCCCTAGCCAACATCGTGCTAGAACGGGGCACCTGTGATCTTTCAAGAGGTTGTCCATTCGATTCGAACCGGAGAAGCTG
>OBLU010005805.1_pt1 | contig 11027 bp, 7 predicted proteins | sample 1518681 | NCBI WGS metagenome assembly OBLU01 (sample SAMEA3539304, study PRJEB22396) | soil metagenome | biome: tundra; feature: field; material: soil | place: USA | collected 2010-05 | depth 0.15 m
TGGGCGGACCGGGGTATCCGGGTCAACTCCATCAGCCCCGGCTACACCATGACCCGTCTGCTCGCCGAACTTATCGCCACGCCCGAGGGAAAGGACAAGCTGGACCATTGGATGGACCTGATCCCCATGCGCAGGCTGTGCTCTCTCACCGACTTGCAGGGCGCGGCCGTGTATCTCGCCGGCGAAGCTTCCGACATGGTGACGGGCCACGATCTGGTGATCGACGGCGGCTATTGCTGCTGGTAGGTGGCTTCCACTGACGGGTTCCGTGGCGCGACCCAGGCCGCCAGGGTCGCGCGCGTTCCGTGCTGGTAGAGTCCCCGCAACGCTTCGGCCACCAGGGCGCGGAATGGGGCGGCGGCCGGGAGCACATCTCCGAACACTTCCCGTATGCCCAGCAGCGCCTCCGGGTCGGCGCCGCCGCTCCGGGCGCACTGCGTGAGCCGGTCTGCCAGCGGGTCGATAATTTCGCGTGTTCCGCCCTTTTCGTCCGTTCCCGCCAGGTAGCGGAACCAGCCCGCCACCGCCAGGCTGAGCATTCGGATGGGTCCGCCGCGCGCCAGCTGTTCGAGAATCGAGGGCAGCACGAACTCGCGGATTCGCACGGATGCGTCGGTGCCGATGCGCGACAACCGGTCGCGGATGGCCGCGTTGGCAAACCGCCGGATCAGGGTTGCTTTGTATTCCTCCAGATCGATCCCCGGGACCTGGGGAAGCAGCGGCGTCACCTCGTCATCCATCAGGGTCCGGATCAGCCTCAAGATCTGCTCGTCCTGGATGGCCTGGTGGACGTATTCATGCCCCAGCAGCATTCCGAGGTAACACAACGCCTGGTGACTGGCGTTGAGCAGCCGCATTTTCACCTTCTCGTATGGCACTACGTCGCCTGTCATCAACACCCCGGCCTGTTCCCAGTCGGGCCTTCCGTCGGAAAACCGGTCTTCGACGATCCATTGCCGGAACGGCTCGGTAACCACCGGCCACGCGTCGCGGATGCCGAACTCCCGGGCCACCATGCGCCTGTGTTCGTCCGTGGTGGCGGGGGTGATGCGGTCCACCATGCTGTTGGGGAAGGCGCCGTTGTCCGCCAGCCACCCGGCGAAAACCGGATCTCTGCGCCCGGCAAAGGCGAGGACCGCCTTTCTGGCGACGTCGCCGTTGTGCTGCAGATTATCGCAAGACAGCACGGTGAACGGAGGAACCCCACGCTTCCGCCGGCGGTCGAGCGCTTCCGCCAGGTAGCCGAAACATCCAGCCGGCCGGTCAGGATGCTCCAGATCGTGTTGTATGTCGGAGTGCCAGTCCTCGAATTCCCCAGTCCACCGGTTCACCCTGTAACCGCCTTCGGTGATCGTCAGAGAGACGATCCTGCACCGGGGATCCGCCATGCTTGCAAGCACCGCTTCCGGGTCGTCGGGAGCGTACAGATAATCGAGGATGGAGCCGATCACGCGGGCGTGGCTGGCGATTCCGTCCGCTTCGACGACCGTGTAGAGACAATCCTGCGATTTCAGTGCTCCCCGCATGGCGCGGTCCTGGGGAAGCAATCCCACGCCGCAAATCCCCCATCCCGGGCCGGCCCCCCGTTGCAGGAGATCGTCGAGGTAGACGGCCTGGTGGGCGCGATGGAACCCGCCGACGCCGATGTGCACAATATGCTGCGCACAGTGCCGGCGGTTGTATGCCGGCACCGCGACCACGGGTGGGATGAGTCGCAGGTTGGAGCCGCACAATCCGATGGGTGTCCGTGACGTTTGGGGCATGGTTCAGCAACCATTTTAGCGGCGGCGGCCGCAGGGGTCAGGCTCAGGCGCGGCTCAGCCAGCACCGGGTGTTAAAGTTGACAGGCATGAGGGAACTTCATCGAAGAGCGTTCCTGAGTTCTACGGCGGGCGCTGCGCTCGCCGGCGCGGCAAAACCGGCCGCGGCGCAACCTCCGTCGATTCCCATCATCGACTGCCACATCCATCTGTTCGATCAAACCCGGCCGCAGGGCGCTCCCTATTCGGCCGCCCCGGGAAACACCGAGCCCGCACTGCCCGCGCGCTATCGCAAACTGGCTGTGCCGCTGGGAATTGTCGGAGCCATTGAAGTCGAAGCCAGCCCGTGGATCGAAGACAACCTTTGGGTGCTCGAAGTCGAAGAGAAAGACCCGATGATGGTGGGCACGATCGGCAATCTTCAACCCGACAAGCCCGAATTCAAGGAGTATCTGGATCGTTATCACAAGAACGGGCTTTTCCTCGGCATCCGGTACGGCAATCTCTGGGGCTACAACCTGGTGAACCAGGTTGCCAGCTCGGCCTTCATCGAAGGACTCAAGCTGATGCAGCAGGCGGATATGGCATTGGACACGGCCAACCCCCGGCCGGACCTGATCGAGGCGGTCATCCGTGTCAACGACAAAGTGCCGGGCCTGCGGATCATTGTCGATCATCTGCCCTCCATGATGGACCGGCTGGATGCCAGTGCGATGACGGCCGTTGAAGGCACCCTGCGCGAATTGGCCAGGCGGCCGTCGGTTTATATCAAGGTTTCCGAAATCCTGCGCGTCACCGGCGACAGGCCGTCCACCGATCCGGCTCTCTATAAGCCTCTCCTCGATCGCCTCTTTGACACATTTGGCGAGGACAAGTTAATCTTCGGAAGCGACTGGCCCAACGCACAGGCGGTCGATAATCTGCCCGCCATCGTGCAAATCGTCCAGGACTATTTTTACGCTAAGGGTCCGGTCGCGGCCGGGAAATATTTCTGGAAGAATTCACTGGCGGCGTACAAATGGAAACCGCGGGACGTCAGCCAACGACAACTCGCCGGACGCGTTTAGCGCCGCGGCGCTTCGCGAAGCTCCCCTTTCCAGTACTTGGCGAGTCCGGCCGGATTCCCGCCGGCTCAGGTGGCCATGCCAATCACCGCTCACCCCGGCTCGCCGCGATGGCTGAGGTAAACCGAATGCCGGCGAGGTATTGCACGAGGTCGATTCGGGCTTTTACCGGCTTTCCGGGAACGGACGGACAGTGCATTCTATAACGGTGATGAGGCGCATTCTGAAGTGTCCGATTTCAAGCGAACTGGTAGACGCATACCAGGAGGGGTTGCTCGCCTACCTTGCGCGACCGCATGAGGCTGCCTTGCGCCGGGCACGGGAACTCGGACGGAATGCCATGGCAGGCGGCCTCAGTCTGTCTGAAATGTCCGTCATCCACCACGAATCGGTGAGGAAGATCCTGTTACGGACGTTGCAGGTGCTGCAGTTGATTGCCGAAGGCAATACCACCCGCGTGATTGCCGAGCGGCTCAGCCTCACGGTCAAGACAGCCGAATCCTATCGCACCGGCCTCATGGCCAAGCTGGACATCCACGAAACCGCTGGTCTGGTGCGTTATGCGGTCCGTCGCGGTCTCGTCAAGCCCTGAACTGGTTGTGTGGCGGCGGTGCAGGCCGCAGCAGCCAACGGCGGGACAACCACCGGTTTTGGGTGCGCCTTCTCGATGACCATCCGGCAGAAGGTCATCCGCACCGCGATCTTCTTGCCCCGGATTCGCACCACATCGCCCGACGCCAGCAGGAATATCGGGTAGCGGTCGCCATGCTTAGCCGGCCAGTCGATGATCATTTCTACCTTGGCGTTCACCGGCAAGGGTTGACCGCAGCGAAACATGATCCCCCTCGTGCTTATGTCGTAGGTCTTTCCCGCGCGCCACTTGGATACGCTTCTGCCTTCGGCGACGCGAACTTGAATCCCCAGGCCTACCTTGTAACGCCAGTTGAGACGCCGTTCGCCAGAGTCTCGCATCTTTGTATCCCTCCAGTCGACCAGCCAAGGCCGACCAATACAATACGTCTAGTAAATCACTTAGTACTTCTTGACGAGATTGTCTCCAGCAAATTCCGGGCCAAATCGCCCACTTTGTTTGTTTAATAGCATACGATTCGTCTACTGCATACACAAGTGAACATGAAACTGACGCCGCCCCCCGCCGATGCGCCCCTCAATACCCTCATGTGGGGGAGTTGACTGTCTGCTAACCCGGTGTATTCCTGACTGGTCAGATTCGTTCGCGAGTCCGCTCGGCCGCCTGGTAACAGGGAACCAGGGTACCCACTTTTGTGGGCATTACCAATACCCCAGTTAGCGGTGAAGTATGCTTGATATTTTCGTACTGTAATGTCCTAAACTGGAAGCGAGGTCAGGGGTCTCGCTTCGAGTCTCGAAAGCAATCCAGGTGGAAGTCGATTTTGAGTTCATAGTGGAATCCGCGCCAGACGCCGTCTTGGTCGTCTCGGCCGCGGGCCGGATCGTTCGGATCAACGCGGAAGCTGAGAGGATGTTCGGTTATCCCCGGCGGGAACTGTTAGACCAACCGCTCGAGATCCTGCTCCCGGTGCGGCTGCGGGATGTCCACGCGTGTTTTCGGGAGCAGTACGCATCGGATCCCTCCATCCGGCCCATGGGAGTGGCAGGGTGTTCCCTTGCGTGCCGCCGCGACGGCAGCGAGTTCTCGGTCGATGTCAGCCTCAGCCCAACCGCTTCGGGCAGCGTCATTGCGATCGTTCGCGATGTTTCGGATCGCGAGCGCATCAACCAGGAGCTTCGCGAACTCACCGCAACCCTGGAACACCGCGTGGCCGAACTGGCACGCCAAACCAAAATCCTGGAATCCATCCTGAACAGCATGGGTGAAGGCGTGATCGTGTACGGTCAATCCGGCAAGCTCCTGCTGGTGAACCCCGCTGCCGTGCGGCTCCATCCGGCACTGGAAAGCATGCGGGAGCGATTGGATTGGTCCAGCGTAGCCGGAGAACTCGGCTTGTTTCTGGCCGATAAACTGACGCCGTATCCCGCCGACGAGCTTCCCCTGGCTCGCGTAATCAAAGGCGAGGCGGTGGATGGGCTGGAGGTTTTCGTCCGCCCTCCCGGCGCTGCCGAAGGCATCTGGACCACGGTGACCGGACGCCCGCTCCGCGACGGCGACGGAAACATCGCGGGCGGTGTCGTCGTCATCCGCGATACCACGGCTCTCAAGTTCGCCCAGGGGGCGCTCCTCGCCGGTCAGGAGGCGGAAGGCAAGCGCGTGGCGCGGGAACTGCACGATTCCGTGGCGCAGGATCTGTGCAGCCTGATACTGGAAATGGCGCAACTCAAGCGGGAGCTTCCCAGCTCCTTGGGCGATCGCGTCGACTTGCAGAAAAGGAAGCTCATGGAGCTCGCCAACGAGCTCGACTGTGTCTGCCGCCAACTCCATCCATCGGTCCTGGAAAGGATCGGCCTGGTCCAGGCCGTCGAGCAACTCTGCACGGATTACACCGAACGCAAAGGACTTCAAACCCAGTTCTCCCATGGGGAAACGCCAGTATTTTTGCCGGCGGCGCCCGCGTTGTGTGTCTACCGGGTGGTTCAGGAAGGACTGCGCAACGTCCTGCGCCACGCTCACGCCAGGCAGGCGGCGGTCCTGCTCTCCGCCTTCCACGGAGGGTTGCATGTTTCCATCAAAGACGACGGCATCGGATTCGACCCTAAAACCGTCGACGGCAAGGCAAGGCTGGGGCTGGTCAGCATGCAGGAGCGAGTGCGCCTGGCCGGGGGCAGTATCTGTGTTCATTCCGCGCCGGGACAAGGTACCCGAATCGAACTGCGCGTTCCCCTGCTCGCGGAATCGCCCCGGCAGGATTCCAGCGATACCGTCGTGTCAACCGTTTCAGCCTCATAGCCAGCATCGGCTCGTACCGGGCGAGCCTCCGCATGTGGGTGAACTACGGCTTCTTCCGGTAGCCCCCGGCGGGGTACTGTCGTGCCCGGAGCGGTTTCGCCGCCCTGCCTCATCCGTACCGTAATTTTTACTTTGGTGTGTAAAATTGCTATTGCAAAATCCAGCGATCGCGCGGTAAGGACGGCGGGGATGCACGCCTTCACCTCTACAATATCCGGCAGGCATGGGTTTGGATGGCGACGCTCCGGCGGTCATGGGATAACGCGCCGCGCGGTAGCTCGCGCGGCCAGCGCCCACGAGGCCAGATAGATCACGCCCGCCAGCGCGATGAGGTACTGAAAGCCGACGATCAGCGAACTGCTTTCCGCGAAGCCGCCCAGTATGGCGCCGGCCGTATTGTAGGCGAGCGCCTGCTCCGGTCTCTTCGCCTGCCGGAAGAGCATCGCAAAGACCACCCCGGCAAAGAAAACGGGCGCCAGGACCAAGGCTCCGGCGGCCAGCGCCCGCGCCGCCATGGGCCAGCCAAGGAAGCTGTCCATCGGCACCGCCACGTTCAGCGCGAGCGTCCCGAGCAGCCCGGCGTAATAGGGCGCGAGCCCCGCGGGCTGCCGCTTCAGCACGCACAGGTTGGCCACCAGGATCATCACCAGCACCGCGGAAAACACCACCGCGTTCACGATCCACGTGCTGCCGAAAATCAGCGCCATGTGAACCACCGCTTTGGTTTCCAGCAGCATGAACCCGGCGCCCAGCAACAACATGGTGACATCGAGGCCGCCGGATTCCCGGTCGCTGGTCCGCCAGCCGAACAGGCGCAGCATCGCCAAAGAGATCAGCCCCATCACCAGGAATCCCCGCCAGACCAGGCCCGGAATCATGGGACTCCGCAGATAAAGGAAAGGCCAGGCGTCCCGGGCCGTTCGCAGATCGGCCGGAACCTCGACTTTGGCGGGACTCAGGCGGATGGAACTGCCGCCGGAGGGCGCCGCAAAACCGTCGGGCGAGGACGGGCCGGGCGCCAGGCCGGCTGGAATCTCGTACGGGCCTTTCTCCCGGAAGGCGCGCTCCATGGCCGCCGCCCGCGGTCCGTCGAAGATCAAGGTGAATCCTTCCGCCTTCTGGTCCACGGTGATCGCTTCGCGCTGCGGCAGCGTCAGCACCACCGGCGGCCGGCCAAAGGCGGCGTTCGCGGTCTTTGCCAGGCGGGCGACAATCCAGCCCTGCCGGAAATAGTTGTACATCACGAACAGGCCGCCGGGGTTGAGCGCGCGCCGCACATCCCCCAGCGCCTCTTCGGTGAACAGATAGCTCTCCAACCGGAGGTTGCTGACACTGCTGTGCAGCACCAGCGAATCGATGAGCGCGAAGACGATCAGATCGTACTTGCGACCGGTGGAACGCAGGAAGTTCCGGCCGTCCGTCAGGTAGACCTTCACTCGCGGATCCTGGTAGGGCCGGTCCGGATGGTTGTCCCGGCCGAGACCCTGGATGACCGGGTCGATTTCGACGGCATCGATGCGCGCATCGGGCGCGGTCCAGGCCAGCGCGCGGCTCACGTCGTTGCCGGACCCCGCCCCGATAATGAGAATGTCGTGGAAAGGGGGTTGGGACGCGTCCCTGTTCAGCAGGTAGGGAATCGCGTAGCCGGGGAACGGATCCTTGCGGCTGACCATATTCTGGTGCCCTAAGAGATTCACTACGATGGTGCGCGTATCCGGCGCGTAGTTGATGCGGTAATACGGGGACCAGGATTCCACCGGGAACTTCTGGAGAATCACGCCGATCGAAAAGTAATCGGGGGCCAGCAGCAGCAGCGGAACGGCGGCGGAAACTCCAATCGCCCACCACCTCCGCGGCGCGTCTTTCCAAAGAAACCAGGCGAGCCCGGCTGCCACCAGCGCAAACCACCAGACGGGAGCCAGCCACCACGAGCAGCACTGGAACAGCAGAATTCCGGCCAGGCTGCCGCCGATGTTGATCATGTAGGCTTCGACGGCGTTCGGAATCGCCGCGATGCGGCGGCCCAGCAACTGCCCCAGACCTATCATGGTGGCGGCAATCAGGGCGAAGAAGCCTCCCACCACCCATTCGATGGGGATGACGAACGCCGCCACATCCGACACCCGGGCCTCGCTGCCAAAGTACACCACCTGAGGCGTTACCTTGTTGCCTCCCACATCGATGATGTCCTGCAGCGCCAGCCGCACCCACTCCATGCCAATTCCGGCGGCCAGCGCGACGGCCAGCAACAGCGGTGTGAGCGTGAGGTAGTTACGCCGGTGGCGCGCCGCCAGGCAGCCTAACGACAGGCCCAGAAACGAGGCCAGCAAGACCGTGTTCGTGAAGAAAGTCAGGAACAGAACGTGCGCCGGAAACCATCGGATGAACGCCAGTTCGAGAAAAAGAAAGACGGCGCTTACCGCAAACAGATCCCGTTTGGCGGATGTCCCCACGCCGGGTAGTGATGTGCTTTGATCTGAGATTCGCAAACATGCCACCTTACCACCTTTCCAGGCGGTAACGCTGGCTCTCACCGGCCCCTACTGCGGTACTGTCACGAAGATCTGTACCGCGTGCGATGTCATGCCGCCCGCGCCGAGAGCGACAGAGAGTGTGGGGCCGTAACCCAGCCGGAAGCTCGCAAATTGGACGGGCACCTGGAAGTTGACCTGCGCGACGCCTGCGACGATCCCCGGCGCGGCCCCTCCATATACCACGTCGGCCGGACGCCCTTGCGCCCAGATTATCTGGCAGCAGCCGAAGTCCGCGGCGCCGGTGGCGATGCGGCCATCCTGCCAGACGCCAAAGGTGGTCGCACCGATGCCCGTGGCCCAGATGGCGACGATGCTTCCGGGTGGCGCTGGATGCTCCGCCGAGTTGATGCTGCCATCCTGATTGACGGCTGCCGCCGCGCCGTCAACGCCCTGGAAGATTTCGGGAATCGCCGTCACCACGGCGGCCACGAAGTCGGCAGGCGCCACGGCGTTAAGGCTGACATGTATCCGCGCCGTAGTGCCGGACAAGTTCAGCGGCGCCACCGCGTTCACCTGTGTAGCCGACACGTAGAGCAGCGGAACCGGCGAGCCGTTGACGGTTATCTGCACTCCCCCCAGAGATGTCGGCATCATGCCGGAGGCGTCGGCAACGCCCGCCACCGGAGTCTCAGGGCCAAGGCGAGGCCCGTAGATGGAGATCACCTCTCCCCCGGCGATGCGCCCGCCGGCCGGTCCGAACGCCGCGTTGGCAATGCCGAAGATGCGCGAACACCCACACCCGCCCTGAAAGGTGGTGATGGTCGATACCAGGCCGCCATACCCCGCAACGTGCAAGGTGCCTGCGGCATCCACTGCGACGCTTGCGGCCGCGGTATCGCCGGGCAGGCACGAACTATAGACCAGGGCGGAGCCGGCGGCGTTCAGGCCCGTCAGGAAATCGCTGCCGGTCGACCAGCCGATCTGATTCGGAAAGTCCGGCGAGTCGGTCGTCCCGGTGAGCCAGACATTGCCCCTCCCATCGAGTGCGATGGCGTGTGCGGCATCGGTGCCCTTGCCGCCCAGGTAGGTCGCCCACACCACGGCGCTGCCCAGCGGATTCAGCTCGGCGGCGAACGCGTCCGTACCGCCCGCCCGCGCCGTCTGGTACGCGCCGGCGGTCGCCGGGAAAGCGTCATCGAACGTGGAGCCCGTCACATAGGCGTTTCCCGCCGCATCGGCCGCGATGCCCGTCACCGTGTTCGCCGGATTGGTATAGGGGCTCAGCGGGGAGTAACCCGGCCCCAGGTAAGTCAGATACACCAGACCCGTGCCGGCGGCATTTACCTTGGCCACGAACGCGCCCGTGCCCTGCCCAAGCAACGCGCCCGTGGTGGTGGGCAGGTCGTAAGTGTCGGTGTTCCCGGCCAGATAGGCATTGCCCGCGGCGTCCACCGCGATGGCGCTCCCCACCGTGCTGCGGCTGCTCAGGTAGCAACTGCTGCCCGCGCCGCAGTTCTTCTGGTGGCCGGATATGCGCGTCGAATACAGTATGTGGTCGCCCGCCGCGGAGATCTTGGTGACGAACGCCGCCGACGTGGCGTTGATCGACCCGGGCGGTGTTACCGTACCCGCCGGCAACCCGGGCGTCACCGGAAACGCCGCGGAGTAAGTGGAGCCTGTCACGTAGAGATTGCCCGCCGCATCCACCGCCAGCGCCTGTATAGCCTCGGGGAAGTAAGTCGACATGAGTATCTGCGTGGCGTCCGGGTTAAACTTCACCACAAAGCCCGGCCCCGGCGTGGATTGCAGCGCGTTGCGCAGCGGCAGCAACGCCGAGGTGGTCGCTCCGGCCACATAGAGGTTGCCCGCCGCGTCCAACGCCAGATCGTTCGGCTGGTCCGTGCCTTTTCCGCTGAGCGTGGCGAACAGCGTGATCTTGCCCGCCGTGTCCAGCTTCATGACGAAGATTCCGCCGTCACGGCTGCCCGCCACGTAGGTGTTGCCGGCAGCATCGGCCAGCAACCGCGTCACACGATAGTCGCTCGTGTCGCCAATGTAGGTGGTGAAATCGGCGGCCGGCAGAACGGCTACAAAGCACACGGCCGCGGCCATGCGGCACAAGCCGAAGGGGCCCATGCCCCGAGCGTAGCACGCCGTGCAGATGTTCACTGACCCATGATGACCGTGCCGCAAACCCCTGGCGCTCCGCGGCGCAGCGAGTCGGTGCATGAAGGAGGGTCGAGATGAGTCTCGACCCGGCAGGCAATAGTGCCTGCGCCACGACCGTGGGCCTGAGAGGCTGCGCCACGAGGCCTCCGCGTCAGATGGATACGGCAAGCAATTGAGACACCTCACGGTAGAGCCGCCCGGTCAACTCCATCCGGTCGGAGGTACCGAGGCCCTTGGTGTCGATCGGGTCTCCCACGCGCAGCACCACCCTGCCGCTGCGCAGATGGATGGAACCCATCGGCAACAAATCCCGCATGCCCACGATAGCCACCGGCACCACCGGCACTCCGGCCTTGATGGCGATATACGCCGGGCCTTCCTTGAATTCGCGCAGCCCCGCCGCTGAGCGCCCGCCCTCCGGAAAGTTCAACACGCTGATGCCGCGCCCGTTGATGATGCGCGCCGCTTCCTGCATGCTCTTCAACGAGGCCCGCGGGCTGCTCCGGTCCACCGGCAAATGTCCGGCGCGGCGCAGGTGCGTGCCCAGAAAGGGAAGGCGGAATAATCCCGTCTTGGCGAAGAAGCGGAACTGCTGCGGCAGCGAGGCGAGCAGCGCCGGAATGTCCATGAAGCTGCCGTGGTTGGCCACGAACACGTAGGCGCCGCGCGGATC
>OBLU010005806.1_pt1 | contig 11026 bp, 15 predicted proteins | sample 1518681 | NCBI WGS metagenome assembly OBLU01 (sample SAMEA3539304, study PRJEB22396) | soil metagenome | biome: tundra; feature: field; material: soil | place: USA | collected 2010-05 | depth 0.15 m
AGCAGCAACAGGAGGGGCCAATGTCAAAGCATGATTCTGTCACCAAACGCCACCGACGCCCGAAGTCGGGGAAGCGTGCAGACTACACCGCACGAACCATGGCGGCTGTGAAGCAACTGGGAACAAGCAGCGAAGCTAAGAATTAAGTGAACCTCAGAAGCGAAGTTTTGCTGACCGCAATCGCACGGTTTCCCAAAGGCCGGAGCCGATTGGTAGGCTGTGGAAATTAAAACTGCACCACTACCCCACTTTGCTTTTTGCCTGCAAAGGGGCCGTTGACTTGTTGCTGGCTACAATTTTCTTAAGCCACGGTTGGCGGAGTCTCATCCGACCGTCATCATCCCATTTGACGACCGCGTCATCTTCGTTAGCTTGCTCAACTGTGCCGAATTCTCCAGTCGGCTTTCCGAAGTTGCCCAACCCCTCGACGCGATCTCCGGGATTGAGTTCCTGGCCGGTGGCAGCGGGCTCGGCGAGCGGTGGTTTCTTGGCGCGGTCAGAGTCAGGCGTTGCGCCGGGGTATGGCAGTGGCGGCTGGGGAGCTTTATGCAGGTTGGGTATCGGATTATTGGTGATATGAGTCATATTAATTGTTTCTTCCCAAGAGGCCAGAGCAGCGCCCTTCGCTGCGACTCTTCATCTCCTCGATCGATACAGCATAGGCTTGGAAAGAATGGTTCGGCTGGTCAAAACTGCACAGTTCTGACAATTAATTTGGCTAAATGCGGTAGCTCAGGTTGTTGTTGGGTTGATGCAAACAGCACAGCGGGAGGTCCAGAACGTTCTCCCCCCTCCTTCCGTCAAGCGATTCAGGAGTTGTTCGTTCGGGCAAAGACTCGCGGCAAGGGCAGTTCTCCGTTGTAGTTCTCCGTGCAGCGTTCGAATGCCAGATTCCGGAGGAGGCGACTTTTCATTTCCCCATCCGCGATTTCTGGCACCGAACAACGTATACTCGCGACATACCCTGATCTCTGAAGAGATACGAAAATGCCAGACGAAGAGTGGATCAAAACACTTGAAGACGGCAGAAAAGTGAAATTCATCTACCAAGAACTGCCGGAAGACGGGGCATTTATCACCGCTCAGCTTGCAGGTAATGAGGTCGTCTATTCTGTCGTATTGACCAAAGCAGGAAACCCGCTTAGTCGTGAAGGTGTTGAAAGTCATTTCGAGGGCGAGCTTTCGAAGAAGGAATAACACTCGTTACAAAAGCCAGTCCAGCGTGTTTTTGCTCGGTGGCGGGGGCTGGGGATATTCTCGTTGGCGCGGCTAGCGCGATCACAGGATGAACGAGTGACCATGCTGCTTGATCCGATTTGCGGCATTTATGAGGGAAAGTCGACTCTGGAGATAGACCGGCGAACCCTCTTGCAGGTTCCCTGAACTCGGTCCGCCCACCTGAAGTTTTCTCTCCTTAGGCTCGCAGGAAAGCCGCGTACCCATGCATCCGAATGCGATTCTGCACGGAATTCAGCAACTCTACAGGGTGAGTGACCGTCTTGACTCGCTGGCGGGGCAACATCCCCTCGTCTCAGAAGCACTCATCACCATCTCAGGAAGCGTTCGTAATACCGCCACGTTGTTGGAGGTGCTGGTTGCGACGAAAATGGCGCTGATTTCCGGATTAGATCCAGCAAATTCCTCACTGGCTCATCGCTGTCTTCTTGAGCTGTGCCTTGGGATTGCGGCGCGGAAGCTAGTCGTGGAGAACGATATTCAGGAGTGAACTATGAACTTGCAGCCCGCTCAGGCCATAGTCAACGAAGCCTAACTTTCTGAACCGATTCATGAAAAAACTGACCCGAGACCGGGTTGTGCCTATCATCTCTGCGAGGGTCCGCCTCGGTAATCACCCAGACTTTCACACCCGTGCTGAGCCTATACGCGGAAAGCAGACGCCAGCCGTGCTGGAGGCTGAGTTCGTTTTCACGGATGTCCTCGGGTGAGAGTTCGCCCCAGTCGCCAGCCAGGTGTCGCTCCAGAAACGCGAGCGGTGATTCTCCCGATGCCTCGAATGCATCCAACGCACCGGGAGTGGCCATGATCTGTCCAGGTTCGAACTTCATTTCTTCGCCACGTTCTTGACGAAGAGTTCCGCTCCTCGGAGCTGGACCTCGTAATTCAGCTTTCCTCGTTTGAGGAAACCCATCAGCGCACGCTTGAAGCCGATCCGTGCATTCTTGATCGACTGTTGCGTCTCGCTCGACATCACGATGCGCACTGCCTTGCCAGCCGGGATGCCAGCCGCGATCTTTGCAACGCCAGACTTCCATTCTGGTGTTTCGAGGAAGACACCTTTCTGTGCTCGGCTCGTCGTCGGAACCTCAGCCTCGGATACCAACTCCGCGCTGCCCTGAATGACACCGTTCGTTTCCGGTCTGTCGTTTGCTGCTGCTCGCTTAGCATCAGTCGTTCCTTGTTTTTTCATCGCTGTTCTCCTGTGATTGATTGAACTCATGGGGGAGCGAGCGATCTTGTCCCGGCGAGAGAGGCTTTGACATCAACTTTCTGGAGCTAGGGCGAGAAGAACTGCGGAGGCTGGAGCAAGCCGCGCGGCTACTGCGATTTAATATTGGACTCGATGATAATGCGGGTAGTACCTATAGAAGAGAAGATACTGACTCACCATTTCTTTGGATTCCGCGTCAGTCTTCGCCAATGTGATTCTCAGTTTGGTGCCTGCCTTGAGCTTCGAGCGTTCTCGCCGTCGAGTGCCCCTAAATAGAACGCTGTCCAGATACAATTTCTCTCGTGCGGATAGATAGGGCAGTCGAATAGGAACAACCGTTTCCCAATCGGTTGAACGAAACTCATACCGACTAAGACCCGTTGCTTCCATGAACTCTTCAACCGCAACCGCCACATTCACAGAGGACGCAGCAGCGACTCAGTTAACCGAGTTTGGATCAGGGTTATCATCAATCGCCGTGTAGCTCGTCTTCTCCGTTATCAGGTCGTGGCCATGTGCGGAGAGAATTTTGTTCGCTGCATCCACGGTGAACTTTCTCAGTGCCGCTTCATTCGGGAACGAGGTTAGGAGTCCGTGTTCGGGACAGAGGACATTATGGGTTGTGTTTTTCCCATCGCTGCGAACTTCGATTTCTTTGCCACATTTCCCTTTGTCGCAGACGAAGCTGGTCTGGACCGTTTGCTTGCCACCCTCGGTGTTCACTTTGACCTCAATGCGAAGGTTGATGCCTGTTTCGTTTTCCACTCTGTAGCTCCTTTTCTGTCTGGTTGCTCTCAACGTGGGATTCGACCAGCCGGGCGCATAGCCTGCGCGTGTCACAAGCTTCTGTTCGTTCGCGGAGGGTCCGGCCCTATACGGTCTGGCCGGAAACCGTGAACGAAAGAAGCTCTGAGCATTGACACGAAAGGCACGTCCGGCAGAGTCCCATGATTTGTTGAGGGCAACCGGATAAAGGGGCGAGGGAGACAGCGAGATTGCCAGGAGGTGAGGGGCGGAAACTGCGGATCAGGGTGTGATGCCGTATTTCGCCGCGAGAAATTTCTGCAAAGACTTGGGCAACACGGCGGTCAGTTCCTGCCAGGTCAGCAATTGCAGACGGCAACGCAGAACACAGCTCCTGACGGGCCGCATGACCGAATACCAGCTCTCGATCAGATCCGGCCGCCTTGCATCGCACAGAACGCAGAACGATCCGCCGGTCGCATGGGCGGCGAGCACCCCGCGAATCAACTGATAGCCGGGCACAGCATCGCCGGAGATCATCAGTTCTTCCCGATCGAAAACCTCATCCAGGTCGCGATACCGTTCGATCATCCTTGCCGGCGCCGTCTGAAAATCCGTCTCCGTGAGTTTGGCTTCGATCATGAGATCGCCGAGTCTCATGTCGATCTCGGTGCGGTCAGTTCTTCCGCTGCGCAGGGGAATTGCCGGCCTGAATCCAAACTGCGGCACGTTTCCGGAAGAAACTCCCAACATTGAACTCAGGGCACGGTTGCGAAGCGTGCGCCGGGAGCAAAAGATATTCATGAGCAGCGCATCCGAGCTGTTCGCGCAATCCAGCTCCCTCCATCGCCAGCCCGCGCGGGGCGATGCCCTGCGCGATCCGGTATGGACCTTCGCCAGCCTGCGCGCCCATTCCGGATGGGCGCAGATATTCCGGTACGACGCAGGATAGAAATTTCCATGCTGCCGGCTTTCGTTGCATCCGAAGATGACGCTCGGCACCTCAGCGGCGGTCGTTTCATGTACCAATCCATTCATGACCGCGATCTGCTGGTTTCTCGCGCTCAGTTCCCGCCGCAAGTCTACGGCCCACCCCATTGAAGCTCCTTATTATTGCTTGCCCATGCCGAGCATCTGCCGCAATCTCGCCTTCAGCACTGTTTCTGCCGGGCTCTTGCAGCCTCTGTTGAGCCAGTTTTCAAAATCCTGGATCTTGACGATATGCGTGACCTCGGGATTCCGGACCTTGACGGTGACCTCCGTCAGTCCGCGCCCGATGTCGCCGACCCAGTCGTGAGCGCGCACCGTGGCGAGGGCCTGGGCGACCGCTTCGTAAAGCGTTTCCGCCGTCACGTCGAGCTGGTGCGCGTTGTCGTTCAGATCGTGGACAACGACAGTGCAGGCTTTAGGAGCCACGATGGCAATTTATCATATTCGCCATTTGTTCTCCCATCAGCCTTCACTAATGTCCGGAGGCGCCGGGACAGACATAACTTGACTTAAGGTGTCTTATAGTTTACCTTATGCCTTGTATGGTCAACTATCGTTTACCTTAACTATGAGGCGAGATCGAACCGTGCTGAAGCTGCCCATCCCCGTTTCCCGCGCTTTACGCAAGCTCGGCCACGATATTAAGGATGCGCGGCGGCGGCGGCGCATCCCCATGGCGATCGCGGCGGAGCGAGCCTCTATCAGCAAGCCGACATTCATCAGGGTGGAGCGGGGCGATCCGAGTGTTTCAATCGCAAGCTACGCCACCGTCCTTTATGTGTTGGGGATGGCCGACCGGCTGGGCGACCTCGCTGCCCCGAAAAACGACCCGGTGGGCCTGCAGCTCGAAGAGGAGAACCTGCCACAGCGCATTCGCGGGGCGGCCAAACAGAAACGCAAAAAAGACAAGTGATGGACAAAGAAACCTTTGTGTACGTGGATCTGGACGGCGTCCCGCACCTGATGGGGCGGCTGTGGGCCCATGTGCGCAAGAACAAGGAAAGCGCGACCTTCGAATACGACAAAGCCTGGCAGGAAAATCCCGCGCGGTTTTCCCTGGAGCCCGCCCTGCAGGTTGGCCCCGGCCCATTCCACACGCCGGCCGATACGCCGATGTTCGGCGCGATCGGCGACTCGGCGCCGGACCGGTGGGGCAGGGCGCTGATGCGCCGCATGGAACGCAGGCGCGCGGAGCGCGAGGGCACCGCGCCGCGCACACTTCAGGAAATCGACTTCCTGCTGCTGGTGGACGATGAGGCGCGCCAGGGCGCACTGCGCTTCGCCGAACGCGAGGGCGGACCGTTCCTGCGCCCGGAGGGCGTCAAGCGCATCCCGCCGCTGGTCGAACTGCCGGAACTGCTTTCCGCGGCGGAACACGTCATGGAGGACAAGGATACCGAAGAGGATCTGCGCCTGCTCTTTGCGCCGGGATCGTCGCTCGGCGGCGCGCGTCCGAAGGCCTCGGTGATCGAGAAAGACGGCCATCTCGCGATTGCGAAGTTTCCGCGCAAGGACGATGAAATCAAAACCGTACTGTGGGAAGCGGTCGCTCTCAGCCTGGCAGAAAAATCCGGCATTCCCGTACCTGCCGCCCGTGTCGAAAACATCGCGGGCAAGCCCGTACTCCTGCTGCGGCGTTTTGACCGGGACGGCGAACGGCGCATCCCGTTTCTTTCCGCCATGAGTATGCTGGGATCGAAAGATAACGAAACCCGAAGCTATCTGGAAATTGTGGACGCGCTGCGCCAGCACGGGGCCGCGCCGAAAGCCGACATGGAGGCGCTGTGGCGGCGGCTGGTGTTCAATATCCTGATTTCCAATACCGACGATCACCTGCGCAATCACGGGTTTCTCTACGCGGGGCAGGAGGGCTGGCGCCTGTCGCCGGCCTACGATCTCAACCCGGTGCCGACCGACATCAAGCCGCGCATCCTCGCCACGGCGATCAACGAGGACGACAACACGGCATCCCTCGCTCTGGCGATGGAGGTTGCGGCATATTTCGAGCTGGAAGACGCCAAAGCCCGCCAAATAGCAAAACAGGTAGGCACGGCCGTTTCGAAATGGCGCGACGAGGCCGCGCGGCACGGCCTGACAAAGAACGAGATCGACCGCATGGCGTCAGCCTTTGAGCACGAAGATCTGAAAGCCGCGCGCGCGGGATTAACGCGCGACTGACAGTCGCCGTATGAATATTGAATACCATTGTCCGGTGCAGCCGAGGCACTTGCGGATTCACCGTCGTGATGTAATGTGGTGAACAACATGGAAGGGGCAAGCCCAACACCATGAACAATAAAACGGGAGAGCGAAGAATCATGAAGGCCAAGAGTGCGTCTCTGGTCCGGGCATCGATCAGCTTCCCGCCTACTCTTTACAGAACCTTGGAAGAAATCGCTAAGCAGAAGAAAGTGTCACTGGCGTGGGTCGTGCGTGACGCCGCTGAGAAATACATCACCGACCAGCCTGCGGCGGTCGGCAAATCCCGTGCAGATGCGCGGCGAAGGGGGGAATAGTGAGTTCAAACACTCAGTCTCTGGCATCGTTTGTTTGGAGCATTGCTGAAATTCTTCGTGGGGATTTCAAGCAGTCAGAATATGGCAAAGTTGTTCTCCCTTTCGTCGTAATGCGTCGCCTTGATTGCATTCTCGAAGCCTCAAAAGACGCCGTTCTTAAGGCCGCCAAGGGCCTACCGAAAGGCGTGGACGACGCAACCAAGGATATGATTCTCTTCGGGGCAGCGGGCGGCAACCTCAAGGTCTACAATCTCAGCGCCTTCACCTTCAAAAGCTTGAAGGGCCAGGATGCGGGCCAGTTGCATGCCAACCTTCTCGACTACGTCACCAAGTTTTCCGGCAATGTCCGCGACATCTTTCTTGACAAGTTTCTCTTCACGGACCAGATCAAGCGCCTGAGTCTTTGGCGTCCGCACAACGCTTGCCGGGAGTGGCCCGCCCGGAAAACTACAAACTCGCTTTTACGCCCGACCTCGACAAAGCCACATTCGAGGGTGATGAGACGATTTCCATCCGCCTGCTCAAGCCAAGGTCAGAAATCACGCTAAACGCGGTCGATATCGATTTCCATGACGTCACCATCACTACCGGCAACACCACGCAGAAAGCCAAGGTCTCGCGTGAGAAAGAAAAAGAGATGGTCGTGCTGGCCGTCGAGCAGCCGCTAGCGGCTGGCCCGGCGACAATCCATATTACCTATACAGGCATCCTCGATAACGAAATGCGCGGTTTCTACCTGGGTAAGGACGATCATGGGCGGAAGTACGCCGCCACGCAGTTTGAGGCCACGGACGCTCGGCGCGCTTATCCATCCTTCGACGAGCCCGACTACAAGGCCACGTTCGATATCACCGCGGTCACCGACAAAGGCCTCGCGGCGATTTCCAACAACAGAGTGATTTCCGATACCCCCAACGGAGACAAACACACCGTGCGATTTGCCACGAATCCGAGTTCTGAAAAGGCTGGCGTCGGCGGTTCAACTCCGTCCCTGGCCACCATCATTCTAAAGCGGTTAGCCAGTTTTAGTCAGCTGCGACCATGGATGGAAACACAGATCTGAACTGACCGAGTGAGTAGTGGCTTGAGGTTCCGAATGAAGAGATTATGAGGCTGGCAACATTAAATTGGAACCATCCAGCTTGCTTTTCTTACAGATGAGCAATTTTGAACAGATTCGTTACAGTCCAGCTGGCTAGAATTTTTGCAAAATTGCAAGATTCCGCTTTGCGGCCGTAGTTGAGCCGAGAGGAAGAAGGATGACGGTCATGCCTAGATACTACAATCACCAGATCTGGTTCATAGCATTCCTACTGCTCATTTTCGGCGCCGGATGCGGCGACCCGGACAAGACCGGCACCAACCCAGGCACAACTCCGCCTACAGTAATTTCCGTAACCCCTTCTGACGGTGTATGTCCCGACACCACGGTCACCGCCACCTTCAGCGAGGCGATGAATCCTGCAACGATCAATCCCACAACCTTTACGTTGACAGGGCCGGGGGGTGCATCCGTGGCAGGAACAGTTACCTACGATGTGCCAAGTCGTGTCGCGACCTTCACGCAAACCAGTCCTCCTCTCTTACTGGGCACCACCTATACCGCCACCATTACCACGGGGGCCCTGGATCTCTTTGGCGTTCCACTGGCAACTGACAAAGTATGGACCTTCACCACATCTGCCAACCTATGTCCGGCGCCCATAGCGTTTGGACTGCCGGGCTGTAGTGCCGGAATTTTGGCCGGTCAGGCGATCACCAGCACCGGACCGAGCGCCGTTAGTGGCGATCTTGATATATCGCCGCTAACTTCGATCACTGGATTTGCTAACACGGGAGGACCGGGAACAATAACGGGCTCGTACCACATAGCCGATACGACTGCCGCACAGGCCCAGACTCAGCTGACCACGGCATATACCACCGCCTCGACGCTACCACAGGGGACCAGCCTGGCGCCAGACATAGGAGGATCAACCCTCTTCCCTGGCGTATACACGACCATTGCCCAAGCCTCGCTGGGAATAACCGGGAATCTCACGCTCGACCCTCTCGGCGATCCGAATGCCGTCTGGATCTTCCAGATATCATCCACGCTGACGACCGCCAACGGTATAGTCACCGTGCTCCCCCCCGGCAAGCCTGGGAATGTGTTCTGGGCGATTGGCAGTGCAGCAACCCTTGGAACAACTACGACCATGGCGGGAAACTTGATGGCGCAGGCGGCCATCACGATGAACACCGGCGCGACGCTAAATGGCAGAGCGCTGGCGAGCACGGCGGGCGCAGTCACAATTGACGCCAGTACGATTAATGTACCTCCCTGTCCGTGAGGTATTCGATAGGAGGTATTCGGTAGTGAGACCAGCTTGAGGCTGGTCCACTACCGGGCAGGCGGGAAAAGCATGATTTCACGTTATTGACGTTCGGAGGAATTGGCACATGTCATCTCATTCTCATAAGCCTTGTGGCCGTGTTGCAGTTATTCGCTTGGCAATCGTTGCTATCCTGTGCAGCGTGGGCACGTTCGCGGCCGCGCAGGATCAGCCCGCTCCCAAATGGGAACTTTTCGGTGGATACTCCTTCTTCCATCCCGGCGCCGACGTGCACGGTCTGCTTCCAGGAGCAGTATCCCCGGTGAGCAGCCGCCTGGAACCGAATCCGCGCGGCGCGGGCGTCAGCCTCACCTATGACTTCAATCGCTGGTTCGGCCTCACACTCGATACCAGCACCCATTGGGGCAGCCGTGAGACCGGGTTGGCCAATCGAATTGACGATGCCGCTTTCTCCAATCTTTCCTTCGGTCCAAAGGTGACCTTCCGCGGCACCCATTTCTCTCCGTTTCTTGAGGCGTTAGTAGGCGACCACCGTCTTATGCCTGATGCCTTCCACGATATCGACAAATTAGGGTTCATGGGCGGCGGCGGCCTTGATGTCAACGTGTCCAGGCACTTTGCTTTGCGGCTAATCAGGGCCGACTACGTAATGTCCAGCTACCAGTATGGTACTTCGACCTCGACTCCCCCAACTCCAAAGACCGACATCAGAGGCGTAAGACTGCAAAGTGGCGTGGTATTTATGTTTGGCGGCGGACAGCCTGGGCCGCCTGTTTCAGCAAGTTGCACCGTCAATCCTGCTGAAGTCATGGTGGGCGAGCCCGTGACGGCGACGGCTGCCGCAAGCAACTTCAATCCCAAGCACACGCTGAACTACACATGGAGCAGCACCGGCGGCCAAATTACCGGCAAGGATAATACTGCGAGCATTACCACCAATGGCGTGGCGGGCGGCAGTTACACGGTTACAGCCCATATCTCCGATCCCAAAATGAGGAAGGGTGGCGAGGCAAGCTGCATGGCGACCTTCGCCGTGAAGGAACTGCCGAAGAACCCGCCGCAGATTTCCTGCTCGGCGAACCCATCGACGGTCCAGGCCGGTACGTCCTCCACCATCAGTTGCACCTGCACCAGTCCGGATAACGTTCCGGTAACGGTGGGTGGATGGACCTCGAGCGGCGGCAGTATTTCGGGCAGCGGAAACTCCGCCACCCTGAACACCACCGGCGCCTCGTCCGGTCCCATCGCGATCAGCGCTACTTGTACCGACTCGCGCGGCTTAACGGCTTCGACTTCGAGCTCGGTGACAGTTGAAAATCCGCCACCGCCGCCACCGCAGGCCAGCAAGGTGAACGAGTGCCAGTATCCCAACCTCAAGAAGCCGTGGCGCGTGGACAACACCTGCAAGGCCGAGCTGGACGATGTTGCACTCAAGTTGCAGCAGGATCCAGACGCTAAGCTGGTTGTCGTCGGGAACGCCGATCCGAAGGAAAAGCGTAAGAACCTGGCGGCTGAGCGCGCGCTCAACGTGAAGGCGTACATCTCGGGAGGCGAGGCAAAACAGAACATCGACCCCAGCCGCATCGAGACGCGCACCAGTAACGAAGGCACGGTGAATACGGAACAGTGGATCGTTCCGGCCGGCGCGACCTTCCCCGAGGCCGACAGCACGACCCCGGTGGATGAGACGAAGGTAAAGGCGGTTCCGGATCATCCCGCGCATCCCGCAGCAAGGAAGAAGGCGGAGGCGGTACAGTAAGCCGAGATCGCCTCATGAATAGAGCCGCTCAAGCGAAAGCTCGAGCGGCTTTCTTTATTGGTCGCACGGCAGGGCGCGCTCACTTGGAACGGAAAGTCCTCTGCACACCCGGCAAGGGGAAGTGTTAGCGGCGTATTCTATCGCCAAGAGAGGTGCAGTTCATGAGCGAAAGTTCCGGACAGAGCCAGTCGCACATAGACTCGATTGTGAGGCAGGAGGAAGAAGCGCTAGA
>OBLU010005807.1_pt1 | contig 11024 bp, 8 predicted proteins | sample 1518681 | NCBI WGS metagenome assembly OBLU01 (sample SAMEA3539304, study PRJEB22396) | soil metagenome | biome: tundra; feature: field; material: soil | place: USA | collected 2010-05 | depth 0.15 m
ATGAGGCAAAGGCCCGGACCTTGAAGGCCCCGCAGATTTGTCCTTTTTCAGGGGGTTGAAACCCCCTGCTCCGTCCGGAATCTTCGATCTGCAACTGTAGTACCAGGAACAGGGGGCGCTTCCCGACGCCCTCCCGCTACAATGAGACAAGCCCGTTTTTAGCGTTCGCCAAACAGGGCACATCCTTGCGCAATACTCCGGAATCGACTGAAACAATGCCCGAACCTGCAATTTCATCGTCTCGGCCGCGCGTCCTGAGCGGCATGCGCCCTACCGGCAAACTCCACCTGGGCAACTACATGGGCGCCCTGAAAAACTGGGTCGCGCTGCAAGACCAGTACGAGTGCTACTTCTTTATCGCCGACTGGCATGCGCTGACTTCGGATTACGCCGACCCTTCCCAGATCGCGCCCAACACGATGGGCGTGATCCTGGATTACCTCGCCGCCGGCCTGGACCCGGAAAAGAGCGTGCTCTTCCAGCAGAGCAAAGTGCTGCAGCACGCCGAACTCAACCTGCTTTTGGGCATGATCACCCCCATCAGTTGGCTGGAGCGCGTTCCAAGCTACAAGGAACAGCAGGAGAACCTTACCAACAAGGATCTGTCGAATATCGGCTTTCTCGGCTACCCTCTGCTGATGGCTTCCGACATTCTGATGTACCAGCCGCAGTTTGTGCCGGTTGGCCACGACCAGACCGCCCATGTGGAACTGACACGCGAAGTGGCGCGGCGCTTCAATCAGTTCTACAAGTTCGATGGCCACGAGGTGCTCCCTGAGCCGCAGGTCCTGCTTACGCCTTCGCCCAAACTGCCCGGCACCGATGGCCGCAAGATGTCAAAGAGTTACGGCAACACCATCCAACTAAGCGATACGGAGCCCGAGGTCCGCAAGAAACTCAAAACCATGGTCACCGACCCGGCCCGCGTCCGCCGCACGGATCCAGGCGATCCTGACAAGTGCCCGGTGGGCGACCTGCACAAGGTCTTCTCGACGCCGGAAACGCTGGCAAAGGTCTATGATGGTTGCCGGTCGGCCGGCATTGGCTGCATCGAGTGCAAGAGTTGGGCCGCCGACGCGTTGGTGCAGTTGTTGCAGCCTATTCAAGATCGCCGCGCCACCTTCTCCGAGTCGCAGGCAGAGGAAATCCTTGAGGCCGGCTCCAACCGCGCGCGGGCACGCGCCGAGCAAACCATGCAAGAGGTGCGCGCCGCCATGCAATTAGTCCGCGTCACTGAACAGCCAAGAAAACCGGTCGCGATCGGCGGCCGGCTTGGATAGCTTTTGAATCGCCGCGGCTTCGGCTGCGACCTGGAACATGCATGCCGGGCGCGGACTGAGCCGCCGAGAAAGTAGCAATGGCTGAGAAGACCATCCCGTGGTGGCGCAAGGCACTGAACTATGCTCTTGATGGAATCCGGACGGGATTTGGCCTCTTTCCCCGGCACGCAGCGCCCGAACCCGGCATCAAGCCCAATGAGGAACCCGAATTAGTGGCCTATACCGAAGCGAATCTGGAAGAAGAAACAGTATTGACTCACTCTTTTCAAGAATCGGAAACCATTGCCAAAGAGCCTGAAGTCCTGGTTGAGGCCGCAGCAGAGCGCGAGATGGCCCCGGCAGCGATAGATGTGATTGAGGCCGTTGTTGCGGAGCGGAATGCGGAAGAAATCAAGCTTGCACCTGAGGCTGCCGCCGAGCAGACGGCCGAACCGCTTGCCACGGGCGCGAGTGTTCAGGGTGAGGCGCCTGCAACGGAAAGGGACGAAGACACCGCCGAAAAGATTCTAAGGGAAGATCCCGAAAAACGTTCCTCAGTGGCTAAAGCCCAGCCTGATTCTGAGCCACTTATGTACGGGCTGAAGCCCGTACCCTTCAGCGAATTGACTCCTTCCGCAAGCAGTAAAGCTCCCGCCGACATGGCACCGCCTATGTCGGGTGAGGTGCCCGCATCCTCGACTTCCCAAGCCCCCGATCTCAAAGCTTCCGGGCAACTGGCTTCCACGGATATGGATTCTTCCGTACCAGCAGAAGCTCCGGTAAAGGAGCCGGAAGGCCCGGCGGTGCCCGGTCCCGACATCGAGCCTAACATTAAGCCTGAGACCCCTCCGGCGATTGACCCGGAGCCTGAGCCTGCAACCCCGCCCGTCACCGAGCCCAATCCAGATCCTGAAAACGCTCCTGCGCCGGTGAAGGGCGACGAGCCTGTTTCGGGGCAGGAACTACCGGTCGCGCCATTCGCTGAAGAACTGGCTGCAATCGATGCCTTGCCGGCCTTTGATTCGGTTCCAGAGGGTGCCGGCACTGAGGAAATCGAGCCAAGAATCGCAGATATGGCGATTGAGCCCGGTTCAGTGGCCGAGCCACTCGCGATTGTTGAACTGCCGGCGGAAGACCATGCCGAGGCTGCGCCTCTCCCATCACCGCAACCGGCAGTCGAAGCGCTTGCCGAGGCTCCGGAACAAGGCGTGGACTTTGCCGGTGAACCAGAGGCCGATGCCGCATTCGAGCAGATTTCGAGCGAACAGGCCGGGGAGCCAGTTGCCGAGCGCGAACTGGCTGCGTCCCCTGAACCGGAAACCGAGATCACTCCTCCGCCCATAGAGCAGGCTGCCGATTCCGAGCCGGAGCCCGCGCCCGTTCCAGACGTCGAGACGCTTTCCAACATCGAACCGACGGCGGAACCAACTGCCGAGGCCGAACCGGCACCAGCACCTGAACCGGAAAATGAGCCGGTCGTGGCAGTGTCTGAGCAACCAATTGAACCGGTCGCCACTGAGCCGGCCGTCTCGCATGAGCCAACGCCAGTTTTCGAGCCTGCTGAGGCGATTACCCCGGTTGCAGAGCCAGCCACTGTCGCAGCCGCTGCCCCCGCCTCCGAATCCTGGCCGCCGTTCGTGCTGACCCCCAAGCCGCCCATCAAAGTGGAGTCGCGAGACGACAACGCCGACCTTTCGCCTTTCTCGGTCATCGTGGACCAGGTTTATGACGGCCCACTCGATCTGTTGCTGGACCTGATCCGCAAGCAGGACATTAACATCTACGACATCCCGATTGCCAATATCACGGCGCAGTTTCTGGCCTATGTGAACCAGCTCAAGGCCGGCGATGTGGACGTGGCCGGCGAATTTATTTACATTGCTTCGCTGCTCATCCACATCAAGAGCAAGATGCTGCTGCCGCGAGCTCCGGCGGGCCCGGAGGAGGCGGAGGAGGACCCCCGGCGCGAATTGGTTGAACGGCTGCTCGAGCACGAGCGGTTCAAGAACGCCGCCCAGATGCTGCAACAGAAGCAAATGCTCGAGGCCGCGACCTGGTCAAACCCGGGAGTACGCGAGTTCAAAGACGATGCCGCCGCCGAGCCCGAGATCGCGGCCGATACGGTAGACCTGGTCCGCATCTTCCGCGACATCCTCGAGCGCGCCCGCAAGCGTCCTGTTTTCAATGTCGATGAAGATGCGGTGACCGTGGGGCAGATGATCCAGTTCCTCGCCCGCCGCCTCACCATGGAAGACAAGCCCATCGCCCTGCGGCGACTGCTGAGTCACACGCGCTCCGAGCGGGCGCTCATCGCCATGTTTCTGGCGCTGCTGGAACTGGTTCGCCTGCAAGCTATTTTGCTGCGGCAAGACCTGGCTTTCTCAGAGATCTTCATCAAGAAGCACACAGGTTTCGACGAGGTTATGGATGAAGGCTTGAGCAACGCACGCGACGACTGGCGATAAAACGACGTTATTACAAACGTTAGCACGTCCGGATATAATACCCGCTGGAGGCGTTTCCGATGGCTGCGACCGCAAAGATCATCTCTGTCGGCAATTCCGCGGGCATCATATTGCCCAAAGAGATCCTGGCCCGTTTGAATGTCGACAAGGGCGATACGCTCTTTATCAATGAGACCCCGACTGGATTTCAAATCACCCCCTATGACCAGGAATTCGACACAAAAATGGAAGTCGCCGAGCGGGTGATTCGCCGCTATCGCGACGCCTTCAAGAAATTGGCGGAATAAGTGAAGGAGCCCGTCTGGATTCGGCAAATAGAGGCTCTGGCATTCCATTCCCGGTTGATCGCCCTTTTTGGCGGCTTGGATGGGGTCCGGGATCCGGGCCTGCTTGATTCCGCTCTAGCCCGCCCTAAGAACCAGTTTGCCTACGCTGAGACCGATGTGACTTTGGCAGATTTGGCCGCGGCTTATTCCGTAGGCATCTCCAGCAATCATCCATTCGTGGACGGCAACAAGAGAACAGCGATGCAGGTCTCTTTTGTATTCCTCGAGTACAACGGAAGCCCGGTCACCGCCAGCCAGGAAGATGCGTGTCTTACCTTCCTCAGCCTGGCGGCCGGGGAAATCTCCGAAACCGAACTGGCCCGCTGGTTCACTGAACATACGACCTCCAAATAAGTCCGGCACGTCGATTTTCATGGGTTCCCGGCGAGCTGGCACCTCGCCAGCTCAATATTCGCTTGCCGCACCCACCCCCTTCCGGGTGTAGAATCAAGCAAGCAGAGCAAGTTTTATCGCTCACCGAGCAAACAACTGCGCATCTATGTAGTTGTTGGGGTTATATGGACGTCAATTTATCCGGCTATTCTGTCTTCTCCCTGAAGCCATCTCCTTTCTATTTGCATTTTAAGATTGTTGTTGAGTTTGGACGTTTGAGGCCCAAGCGCCGCCGGAGTGATTCCGGTCGCTTTGGAGATATCTAATGGCCGATTTGGCAACGATGGTAGAAGGGTTCCCGGCGACCACGTCGCTGCTGGACCGAAAACTCAAGAAGTCGACAAGCCGGTCGGGAAAGTTCGTATTCCTGCTGGCGCTGGTCGGCGGCCTTAGCTATATCTGTTTCCATCTCGCCAAGGACCTTGAAGCCGTTACCATTACCAGCATCTGGCCCTATCTGCTGCTGGGCCTGGCGTTGCTGATTGCGCTTGGGTTTGAGTTTGTCAACGGCTTCCACGACACCGCCAACGCGGTGGCCACGGTAATCTACACGCATTCGCTGGAGCCCAACATTGCCGTGGTGTGGTCGGGAATCTGCAACCTGGCCGGGGTACTCGTCTCCTCCGGGACGGTAGCCTTCGCGGTGATCACGCTGCTGCCTGTAGAACTCATCCTCCAGGTGAGTTCTGGCGCGGGATTTGCGATGGTGTTTGCGCTCCTGATTGCAGCCATCATCTGGAACCTGAGCACCTGGTGGTTTGGACTGCCAGCCTCGAGTTCCCACACCATGGTGGGCTCTATCATCGGCGTCGGCCTTGCCAACCAGTTTTTCAATCCCCACATCGCCACCTCGGGCGTGGACTGGGAACAGGCTCTCAAAGTCCTCAAGGTTCTGCTGATTTCGCCCATTTTGGGGTTTGGCTTTGCGGCGTTGCTGATCGTCATTTCAAAGCGGCTCGTCAAGTATCCCGCCCTCTACGAGGCGCCGAAAGACAAGCAGCCGCCACCGTGGCCCATCCGCGCACTCATGGTTCTCACATGCACCGGCGTGAGCTTTTTTCACGGGTCCAATGACGGCCAGAAGGGTATGGGCCTGATCATGCTCATCCTGATCGGCACCGTCCCTACTGCATACGCTTTGAACCACGCGGTCACCGCACACGATATGCAGGACTTTATTGCGGCGTCGGAGCAGGCGGGGCATATTCTCGACCGCCACGTGGACAAAAGCGGCATTCTCGGCTCTGATGCCCGCGAGGAAGTTACCGATTACATCCGCACCAAGCGAATTCAGCCGGACACGATTCTGGCACTGCGGGAGTTGGTGGAAGATCTAAACCATGAAGTGGCCCTTTACAAGGCCTTCAAATCGGTCCCCGCACAGGACCAGACCAACGTCCGCAACGACATGTACGTGGCCAGCGAAGCTCTTCGCCTGATGGAAAAGAACCACAGCCCGGCCTTTACGGCCGAAGAGAGCGCCGTTCTCAAGAACTACAAGAGCAAGGTTGACAAGGCCACCAAGTTCATCCCTGACTGGGTCAAGGTTGCGGTTGCATTGGCCTTGGGACTGGGCACGATGGTCGGCTGGAAGCGCGTTGTGATTACTGTGGGCGAGAAGATCGGCAAGGAACACCTGACATACGCGCAGGGCGCCAGCGCGGGACTTGTGGCTATGGGAACAATCTTTGCCGCGGACACATTCGGGCTGCCGGTTTCGACGACGCATATTCTCAGCTCAGGCGTGGCTGGCACTATGACCGCGAACGGCAGCGGACTGCACTTCAACACCGTGCGCAATATCGCGGCGGGCTGGGTATTCACGTTACCGGCTGCGGCTCTGCTGTCAGGGATACTGTTTTGGGTGTTCAGGCAGCTTGCGTGAGGGGCGTCCCCTCCCGGGGCTAAATAAGCCGCAGAAGAAGGCATGAATTCGAAAGGAAGATGCCGAAAGGCGTCCCTCAGGGGCTAAAGCCCATTGATTGTATTGGCTTTATCGGCACGACTGAAGTCGTGCCCTTTCAAAGCGAACAAGTTCCGTGCTTGACATCGAGTTTTCCCGCAGCCTGTAAAGCCCGGATCATTCTAAGCCACTTATGTATGGGCTGAAGCCCGTACCCTTGAAGCAAGTTTTTCCTCAGCCTGTAAAGCCTGTACCCTTTCAGCTAGCCGGTACCCTTCAGCTACAGAGAGATTTTCCGCAGCCTGATCAGGCTCTGACGGCGACCCCTGTGCGATTATTGCGCTGCATCCCCGGAACAGCCGGCCAAACAGCGACAGGAGAATTGCCATTGAGCAAGGGTTTTTGCGAGATGGCTCTTGCCACCTCTCGCGTCAGCAGCTCTTGAATTCTTTGCTCGGAAAAAGCCCAGTTGGACGGCAGCCTTTCGAGGAGGGTTCCCTCTGTAGCAGAGGCCCACTCGTACGACTCGTGCAGGATTGAGCAACCCAGCCGGTTAACCGTCACACGCAATGTCTCGGCAATCTCGTGCGGAGACGCAAGATAAATACGTGGCAACTGGTGAAGCGCCACTCCATGGAACTGAATGAGACAGCAAATCGCACGCGAGCCCAGATGGTCGAGCCATTGATCGATGGCTTCGTGGAAGTCCTTTTTGCCATGGGTGGAACCGGCCGCCCTCTTCATATAAGACTGCACAAGTGCCCACTGACCATCGTCACTGCCTTTTACGGAAACCTTCAGCAGGTTTCCCGCTTTGGCCACGACCAGGTCATACCAAGGTTTGTCGCGTCCGGACTGGACCGATACATCAAGCCCGCACCTGGCAAACTGTGCGGCGGCGATCCCTTCGGATCCCAACGTGAGTTGCCAAGTGGCTGGCTTGATCTGATTCAGGGCAGTAGCTGTCATCTGTTCTCCTTCATTAAGCGGCCGCTTCGCCGATTGGCGTTGCAACGGCTCCGTATAAATCAACCAAAACAGCACAGGAAGACAGACGCGTTCTTCTTGGGGTCAAAAAAGGCAATGTCAGGCATTCATCGTGACGCGAGGAAAGTGGAGCATCCTCAAATCCGGCCGCGATACCATCAACTGCTTTCGTAGCCGGCGATTCTGCGAATCGATCCAAAACAATTCGGAATTTCGTCCGTATGGTTCGATTATGCGTGCGTGATGGACATCCGTATGTGAGGCAAATCACCTCAAAGCCTATCATAACCTAAGCCGACATGGGCACAGGACGCATGTGCAGGTTGCCGACTTCCTGCTGCACGGCGCGCTGCCTGCTTGCTCGTTCTGGCTTATTTACAATCGAATCTGCGTTATCCACAAGGTCTGTCGTGTTGAGATGGATGTTGAAACGCCCCATGCACGAGGCACCCACTTCGACACTCAAGCGCGCGGCGACCACTTCTCCGGTCACATTGCCATCTGCCCGGATGTCAACGCGATTTGATGCTGTGACGTTGCCGCGAACTGAGCCCATCACGACGATATCGCCTGCAGCAATGTTGCCCCTGATTTGACCGTTCCTTCCAATGGTAACGTGGTTGTCGGGCAGGTTGACGTTTCCTTCGACACATCCGTCGATGAATAGTGACTCTGACCCGGTGATTTCGCCCACGATCGTGATGGTCCTGGCAATGCTGGCCTGATCGATGACCGACGCTGCGCCGAGGCCAATCGGTCTTGCGGCCGGGATGATCGGCGGCGCAGGGTGCGATTGTTCCCCGGCAGGAGAGAATGAGGGTGCTTCGGCTTGTTTCCACATTTGGCGCATGGTGTCTCCTTTTTGGTCGTTTATGACTTGTAATGCAGAACTCGGGCCATCTACCGTGTGCCCGAATTTGAAAAATTCAACCTGACTTGCACCAACGGACTGGCGGCTTGTAACGATCTGCGCCCTTAAAGTGAGGAGCTCAGCGTGAATTGGCGGCCATCATGCATTCACCGGTGGGTCCTCAAAATAGAACCTCGTTTTTCGTTCATTAAAATTATTGAATTACGTTCAGTTTTATACGGTCTCTGCCTTGAGAGATGTGCTAGGAGTCTGTCGAGAATAGAATTTCGACCCTTTAGAATCAACAACTTGCAAATTCTACGCAATTACGTATGTTGTTGATTCAGAATGGGTTACAGTTTCCAATTTTCTTATTTCCGACAGACTCCTAGGGGTCACAAGAAGGCCGCACTAAAGTGGCACACGTAAAAGTGCATCAAAGTACTGTGCAAAACGTGCCCCCACATTCCGGCGTGGCTGGGACAATGGCTGCAAACCAGAGCGGTCTGCAGTTTTCCACCATTCGCAACATCGCCGCCGCCTGGGTATTTACGCTTCCGGCTGCTGCACTACTTTCAGGAACGCTGTTTTGGGCTTTTCGTCAAATTACTCACTGAAGTGTGTCCTGTCCGGCTTTCAGGGGCGTCCGGCGCGGCAAGGGCGCCCTTTTTTCTTGCGTTCTACCCCTTCTGAAACCTCAATGAACACGCAGGCTCTCCCCACTTCCGGTACCATAACTGAGGTACCTAAAGAAGAATGAGCCTTAAAGCCAAGCTGGAAGCTGTCATTTACGCTGCGGAAGAGCCGGTCACACTGGCCCAGTTCGCCACCCTTTTTGCCACCGAAGCCCTCGATTGGAAGGCGGCCGCGGAAGCTGCGTCTGCCGAAAAGATCGGGGAGGCGGCTGTCACGGAACCCTTTCCACCGCTCAACGGGGAGTTCTCCTATGCTGAATCGGACGCCGCGGTCGACGATGAGCCTGAACCGGCCAACGATTCAACTGAGGCGAGGCACGGGCAGGAATCAGAGCGTGTCGCGGAGCCCGTGCCGGACCCTGAGCTGAACCTCGCGACGGGCCCCGAAGCGAATGCGGGACCGGATGCCGACGCAATTCCCGATGAAGCCGAGGCCGCCGAAGCGAGGCGCCAGGCGCGGATCCGCGACCGCGAAGCCCGCGCTGTTATCCGGCAGTTGCTCGACGAACTGATCGCCTCCTATGTTTCCGATGGACGCGGCGTCGAGATCCGCGAAATCGCCGGCGGCTATCGCATGGCCACCAAGCCCGAGTGCCATGACGCAGTGCGCATGTTCGTCAAGAGCCTCAAACCGGCCCTCAAGCTCTCTCTCCCCGCTCTCGAGACCCTGGCCGTGATCGCCTACAAACAGCCAGTGACAGCGCCCGAAGTCAACGAGATTCGCGGGGTGGATTCATCGGGCGTTTTCGGATCTCTGCTGGCGCGCAAGCTGATCGCTACCGCTGGCCGCAAACCGGTGATCGGCCGCCCAATTCTCTACAAAACCACCCGCGAGTTCCTGCTTCGCTTTGGCCTAAAGGACGTTGCCGAGCTACCCTCGATGGAGGAGTTCGAGAAAATGGCCGCCATCGAGCTGGACGAGCCGGAGTCCGAGTCCAGCTCCACAGCAGAATCCATGCCGGGCTCCCTCGCCGGCCCTGAGTTTGACGAAGCTGCCAGCGAAGCAATGGAAGACTCGCCCCAACAAGACGCCGCGCCGGAAATCCCGCAGACGGGAAATGAAGCAGAGCCCAACCCCGCAGAGGCCGAGCCTGCTGCGCCTTCTCCCACGGAGGAGGCAGAAACCGAGACTTCCCTCCATGACTAATGAGCCGAATGAGACCGATGACCTTCAACCCAATTCAGACGGGCCCGAGTTAGAGCAGACGCCGGAAAGCGAAATTGAGGATCCAATCGGAGATGTGACCGACGGCGAAGCCCAAACCGCCATCGGGGCGGAGATTGAAGCCACGGACGAAAGCGAACCTGAGACCGCGGACAGCCCCGGATCCGAATCAGAGGAAGACGAGCCTGAGTTCAATCCCAAGCCGCGTCCCCCGGCCAAACTTGAGCGCCTGCAGAAGATCCTGGCCCAGGCCGGTGTCGCGAGCCGCCGCAAGGCCGAAGAGATGATCGAGCAGGGCCGTGTGCAAATCAACGGCAAGGTCATCACAGAACTCGGCACCAAAGCCGATGCAGGTCGCGATCATATCCGCGTGGACGGCAAGCTGCTGCAAGGCGCCGAGCGCTTGCGGTACTTTGTCCTCAACAAGCCCAAAGGTTTTGTCACCACCGTCAAGGATCCCGAGGGCCGGCCTACGGTGATGCAGTTTTTTGACAAGATGCGCGAGCGCCTCTACCCCGTTGGACGCCTGGACTACATGAGCGAGGGGCTGCTGCTTGTGACCAACGACGGCGAGCTGGCCAACCGGCTCACCCGCGCCGCTTCCGGGGTGGAGAAGACTTACCTGGTCAAGGTCGCCGGCCAGCCCACCGAAGATCAACTTGATCTTCTGCGCGGCGGCGTGGCCATCGAACGCGGCAAGCCCGGCTCCGGCCAGGTTCGTACTTCTCCTGCCCGCATCCGGCAAGTTCGCCAGGGCGACAATCCATGGTACGAGGTTGTACTCATCGAGGGCCGCAACCGGGAATTGCGCAAGATGTTCGAGGAGATCGGCCACTTTGTGGAAAAGATTCGCCGCGTGGGTTACGGCCCGCTGGTCCTCGATCAGGAGCCCGGCAACCTGCGCGAGTTGCAGCCGCGCGAGCTTGAAGCCCTGCGCCAGGTTGCAGAGGGCAAGGCGCGCACGCCAAAATCCAAGGAACT
>OBLU010005809.1_pt1 | contig 11022 bp, 8 predicted proteins | sample 1518681 | NCBI WGS metagenome assembly OBLU01 (sample SAMEA3539304, study PRJEB22396) | soil metagenome | biome: tundra; feature: field; material: soil | place: USA | collected 2010-05 | depth 0.15 m
GATTCGACTCCCCCGACTGGCGGGGGGGCAGGGTGACTGTAACCATCGGAGCCGTCGGCAATCCCGGCGCGCAACGGGGAGCCCACGAGCTGCGCGAGGGTTCGCATCGGCCTGCTCGAGGCGTGCAGGATGAGCGTGGCGTCGTAGTTCCGCCGCCGAAGCCGCAGTCCAAGCGCGGCGACCATGGCGCCTTTCTCGATTCGGCCAACCGGCGTTTGCCGATGGCGAAAGTCACCCCATTCGATGAGGGAGTTGATGTGTGGGGATCGGCCGAGAATGGGCCGCACGCAGCGGAGCCCTAGGACGTCGATGCGGGCTTCCGGGAGTGCTTTTCTCAGACTTCGAAGGGCTGGAGTGGCGGCCATGGAGCCGGTGAGGTGGCCGTGCACCACGACGAGTAGGCGCCCGCAGCCTGTCAACTCGGACACCTCCGGTCGGGACGCCTCTGGCGCAGTCGTGCTCACAGCGATGCCTCCGTCACGGCCATGCCAGCAAGTCTTCAACTCCGGCGGAGCGCTCACCATAGGCGACGACGAAGCGGCCCGGGACATTCACACGCCCTGGGTGCGGCGAGCACGGGTGGTCAGAGCTGATGCCAGTGGCCGATAGTCGACTCGGATGCATGCCGCGTCTACTCCAGGTACCAGGGCTTCGATACCGCGCTGCTGTTCCTCCCCGGCCCGCACAGCCTGGCGATCAGCTCCGCGGGCGGGTTGGAGAGATTGGGAGTGAGGTGGACCCGGGCCAGGTTCAGGCGCCATTGCGCTGCGAAGCGCATCGCCGTGGCCCTGTCGGGCACGAGGACCGCGGCTGAGCGCCGAACCTGAAGTCGCTCCAGCCACGAGCCCGCCCGGTGGCGCTTCGAGTCGATCTCCGCGGGGTCGAGAAGGCTGACGAGGCGGTGGCAATCGCGCCGCCGCAACAGCGCTCCGGTTCCCCCTGCAACGCTGATGACGAGAGGATCATCCGCCCGGCGGGCTGCTAGACGGACGAACAGCGCCCGCCTGAGGCCGCCCGTGCTCTGGCTGCTCATCTCACCGGTCACCGGCGCTCGGCTGCGGTTCGGGCGCTCATCGCGGGCGCGCCATGCTCATGTGAGACCGCCGGCTTGAGGTCGCGAGGCCGAAGCAATCCCGTCTCGTCGACGACGTAGCCGCGTAGGCAGCGCCGGTAACCCAGCTCAAACCAGAGGACATGCCGGAGGTCGATGGGGAGCCGGTGGGGTCGTAGCCGCCGAGCCCAGCTGGTGAGGCACCGGCGGCGGGTCTCGTGGAGCCAGTCCCGCCCAGCGGGATCCCCAATCAGAGTCAGCTTGGCTGCCAGCGCGCCGTTGCCGAAGGCATAATTGCGTTGGGCGCGCAGCGCGGCTCGACCAACGCGGATCCCGAAGGAGTGGACAACTCTCGAACGGGGTGTCGTTAGCATGCGAATCCCAAGAGCCTCGGCCCGGAATTTGTAGTCGGTGTCCTCGCCTGCTGGGAATTCCGCGCCCGCTCCCAGACACTCGTCCCACGCACCCACGCGGACTCCAACGTGGGCTCGCATGGCAAGGTTCGCCCCGTACCAATCCCAGCCCGCCGGCCGACGGCGCGGCGCCGCGGTCGGGTCATACGTGGCCTCGGCGGGCATGACGCTCGGGCAGGACTCCATCGGTCCAAGGCGGCGAGGGCGCACCAGGGCGCCCCCGACAAGCCCTAACCGTGAGTCGGCGTCGAAGGCTCCGACGATCGTCGTCAGCCAGTCTGGATCCGCCTCGCAGTCATCATCAAGGAACGCCAGAACTTCGCCGCGGGCCAGGCGGAGGGCGGCATTCCGAGCCCGGCTGACACCGGCTCGGGGTAGGTGAACATACGTTACCCGGGAATCGGTGCCCGCCGCCTCGGCCACAGCCGCGCGGAGCTGCGCCTCCCTCAGCGAGTCGCCCTGCCCCAAGACCAGGAGCTCCCAATCAGGCCACTCCTGACGTAGGACCGAGCGGATCGTAGAGGGGAGGGAGTGCTTCCGGGTCGCCGGGATGCAAACCGAGATCGCCATATGTCCCTCGCGCTGGAGCTGACGGCAGGGCCACCCGAGCAAGGCCAAAGATCACCACACTTTGTTGCACGCTCTCCAACCCTACCTGGCTATCCGTCTTCACGCAATGGCCATTGAGGCGCGATGTGGGCGCCAGGGCCGCTGCGGACCGGGACAATCGCCCAGATGTGAGCGTGGACGGCGCCGCCATGCCAGGGCTCGTCCACCCCGTGCCCGTCGTGGAAGACGGATGGCGGCCGCTGCTCCGCGTGTGGATCCGGCCCTCCGAGTCTGGGCGATGGTCCTGGACCAGATCCGAACTCCCATTGGACCATCGCTGCCGCGCATCTACGCTTGATCGGCAATGCTCGCACCGGACGTCAGCCCCGTGTGCCCTACTGGCGTGCCCGCCACCAAGGCGGATACGCCGCTCCTGCTGCCAAACCTCCTGAACACCTTCGATACGCTCGCGCAGGTCGCACTGGAAGAGCTCGGGCGCGAGGCATGGTTGGACCTTTACCTGTTGCTGGCTGGCCTGAACCAGATAACGGAGGATTATCTCCAGCGCGATATAGCACACTCGCGGAAGATCGTCTCGCTGCTCCGCGATCGCCCGGCTGCAGCACGGGTGCGGCAGGGTGTCCTCGGGCTCCGGGCTCGCGGACCCGGCGATCGCCAGGTTGGGGAATGGCAGGTCGCATTGGACGACACTCTGGACGCGCTCGCTCACCGAGTTTTGGGCGACACGGAGAGATCCGAACGAGATGATCAGGATCTCCTCGAGAACGCCAGAAGCCTCCTGACGCGCGCTTCAACGCTACCACGGGGACTGCGAGGGCAGATCGTCCGCCTCCCCACGTGCTTCCGCGGGCTGGACCAGTCGCCGGCAGACTGCGTAGCTCTGGCTCGTTCCTTCGCAGCGAGGTGGCCCGATCGCCGCAGACCGGTGATCGTGGTGGGGGTGCGAACGTCGGGAAGTTACCTGGCACCGCTGCTGCGAGCGGCTCTGCGCTGGATTGGATACCGTGACGTCCACGCGCTCACGTGCAGGCCGGACCGGTCCCTGGGCAGGCGGCAGGCACGCCTGTTGGAAGGCGGAGTGAAACGGGGTGGGGTGGTCCTCGTCGCCGACGATCCCCCCAGGTCGGGATCGGCCTTCCGCCGAGTCGCCGAGCAGCTCTCGACAGCCGGGGTTCCCCATGCTGCAATAGTGCTCCTGGTGGCGCTCTGCGGAGAGGGGACTCGCCTTCCTCGGAGTCTGGAGTCATTTCATACCGTGCTGCTGCCGTGGGCTGACTGGTCGATCCATCGCCAGTTGGAGCCGGAAGCCGTTGGCGACTGCTTGGCCCGGCTCCTCAATGGACGGCGCGTCGAGATCGTCCAGCCCGATGGCCGTCGGTCGTGCGTCACGGTGGACTCGGTGGAGTCTGTTCAACGGCTACCCTTGGAGCCGATCACCGATCTCAAAGCGGGGTCACCGGTGCGCCGGCACACGCGCGCCCGCTACCGGGTCCGTGTGGCCTCCCACAACTCTGGGAGCCTCTTGGAGGCGGAGGTCTACGCGAAGGGGACCGGTCTCGGGTATCTGGGCAGGTACGCGCTTGCGGTCAGCGATCAACTCCCTGAATTCGTCCCCCCTTCGTATGGCATCGATGGCGCTTGCCTCTTCAGGGGCTGGCTATCCGACGACCAGCGGCTCACCCCGCGCTGCGCCGACGCGGCCGGACTGGCCCGCCGGGTTGCCGCGTACGTGGTCGCCAGGCGTGACCGGCTCGCCACCGGTTACGATCCATCTGAGCGCATCTCGCACGGGTTTCCGGCCTGGCGCCGGGCGACAGTGATCCTCGAGCGTCCCCTCGGTCGGGCCCGGCTGCTCATCAGACCCGGTCGCGATCGCCTCAGCCGTCGGCTCCTCGGCGTGTCCAAACCGGCCGTCGTCGACGGCAGCATGGCCCTCACCCGCTGGTACGGAACCGAAAGGCAAGCGCTCAAGGTTGACTACGACGAGCGCGCCTATGCCGTCCAGGACTCGGAGACCGACGAGATGTACTCGTACGATCCGGTCTTTGACATCGCGGGGGCAGCCGCCGACTATGACCTCGAGGTGGGGGAACGGGGAGCCTTCCCTAGCGCCGTTCGCCACGCATACGAGCAGATGACGGGCGACACCGTGGACGAGGAGCGGTGGATGGTGCACCGGACGGTCCAGCTCCGATGCTATGTGCAGACGCTTAACCGCGCCTGGGCACAGGCGTCTACCACGAGAGAGCGCCATGCCTTAGCTACGGAGATGGATGCCGCCCTGCGAAGCCTGAGTCGGGTTCATCAGGATTACTTGGCTGCGATGTACTTCACGGATACCGTCAATCCCGACACCGGTGGGGTCTGCGCCATCGACATCGATGGTGTGCTGGAGAGCGGGAGGCTCGGCTACCCAACGATGACGCCCGCGGCTGCGCTGGGTTTGCGTGCCCTGGCGCGTCATGGCCACCGGATTGTGCTGGCTACCGGTCGCAGCCTTTCCGAGGTCCGAGAGAGGTGTGCAGCCTTCGGCCTGGCAGGGGGCGTTGCCGAATACGGTGCTGCGATCTACGACCACAACGCAGCTCGAGACACCATCCTTGCTGATGGGCGATCATGTGCTGGCCTGAATCGCATTCGCTCCTGGCTCCTGTCGCAGGGCGCATTCCTTGACCCCAGTTATCAGCACATAGTGCGTGCATCGACAAGGGACTCCAGCGGCAATCGCCGACCAATCGACGCCAACACCGTCGTCGACGCCCTAGATCGGGCGGCCGGCGCGGTCACCGCCGTCACCGGCCTTGCCCAAGTCGACTTCCTACCCCGCGGCATCGGTAAGGCATCAGGGTTGCAAACGCTCCTGCAGCGCCTGGGGGCAGCCGACCATCTTGAAATGGCCGTTGGTGACACCTTGGCGGACCTGCCCATGCTTCAGCTTGCCAAGCGCGCCTACGCCCCGGCCAACGCACGTCCGGAACTCCGTCGTGCCGGCGTCATGGTCATGAGTCGACCCCTCCAGGCAGGTTTCGCCCAAGCCGTGGCCCTCTTCATCGGCCACCGGCCAGGCACCTGCTCGGAGTGTCGTCCGCTGCCGGTCTCCCCACCTGGGCGCATATTGCTGGGGGCTCTCGTGGCTGACGACATGACCCGAATGGGCAAGCTGCTCCAGGCCATGCGGTTGAACGTGGAGATGTGGCGGTGAGACGCCGGTGCCCATCCATGCCGTTCTCGGCTGCCACCGCACCGGAGGTTTGCGCATGCCGAAGCACGGCAGTGTGGCTCGACGCGCGCCCGCTAGAGCTCCGGATCCATGATCCCGCCGACGATAGAGAGTGGTCGACATGCGTCCGGGCGTAACTCTCCAGATCAACCTAGCGCCGACCGATCTCCCGCATGCCCGCTGGATCCTGCCTCATCAGTTGCGTTGCTGGGCGGGCCAGGTCAGTGCGGTGGTGCTGACCGTCGACCTTCACCGGAGCCGCAACCGATACGCCGCCGAGTGGCGCGAGCGCCTTCCGGGCCTGCGCACCCTCATCGAGGAGATCTGCAGCCAGCACGCCGAGATCAGCAGCCACGATGTCGACTACTCGCCTGCTGCGCGCATGCGCGTTGCTGACATGTTCTTTGGGGGTGTGAAGATGCCGGCCAAGGATTGGTTCGGTGCTCCCTTCTACGCATATTTCGACGGCCTTGCCAGGACCACAACGCAGTACGTGTTCCATATGGATTCCGACATGCTCTATGGAGGTGGTAGCCAGACCTGGGTGTCAGAGGCATGCGCCCTCCTGCGGGAGCGCCCCGACACGCTCGCCTGCGAACCCCTAGCCGGTCCTCCAACCGCTCAGCACCCCGTGCGGCCGCAGTTGCTCGAACGAGATCGCGGTACCGGTGTTCATCGCAATGACCATCTGAGCACGAGGCTGTTCCTCGTCGACATGGAACGGCTGCGCAGCCTCGCGCCTCTTCCGCTCATGCGGCCGGATTGGCGGCGCTGGCTTGAGGCTCGCGTTGATGGTCACCCGCCCTTCGAGACCGCCGAAGGAACCATCTCGCACGCGATGGTTGTGCGCGGCATGGTGCGACTCAACTTCCTCGGCCGTGGGCCGGGCGCGTGGTCCCTTCATCCGCCCTTCCGATCTGAGTTGTTCTACGCGCAGCTCCCCGAGCTCATCGGGCGCGTGGAGAAGGGGGACATCCCCGAGGAACAATGCGGGCATTACGACATGAACGACTCCATGATCGACTGGAGCTCCGCGCGTCAACCACTCTGGCGCAAGGTCATGCGGCATGCCCGACTAGCAGTGACCGGCCCGCTGTCACCACTCCACCGGGCCGACGATGGCACGCCCTTGAGCTCAGAGACTCCGTCGAACTGAGCAGACGGTCCAGACCACACCGGACCGTCAGTGCCTCCTCTCCTGCACCTTGGCGATAACGTCCGCGTGAAAGGCCTCAAGTCGCGCAACCGCAGTCCCCCACCCATACTTCTCAACCACCAGAGCCCTCCCAGCGTGACCGATCCGGGCGCGCAGCGCAGAGTCGTGGATCAGCTCAAGGATATCTCCGGCCATCTCTTCGGGATCGTCGGCGATGAGCAGGTGCTCCCCGGGCACCACGTCGATCCCCTCGGCGCCGAGGGTGGTGCTGACGACCGCCTTCCCCATGGATAGGCCTTCGAGCACCTTTAAGCGCGTGCCCCCGCCGGCACGCAGGGGAGCGAGCACCACAGCGGCCCTCTCCAGGAACGGCCGCACATCCGGCACCGCGCCAGCCACGACCACCCCGGAAGCGGCATATGATTCCAGCGACGCAGGAGGATCATAGCCCACGACCGTCAACACTACTGAGCGGCGCACGCGGCGAACCAGTGGCAGCACGTGGTCAACAAACCAGAGGACGGCATCCGCATTGGGGCGGTAATTCATGCTCCCCACGAACACGAGGCTGTCAGGGTCGACCGGTGTGACTCCAGGACGCAGCTGTTCGGTGTCGACCCCGTTCGGGACGACTGCTGTGCACACCCCGGGGCACGCGCGCCGGATAACGGCCTCGTCCCCAACCGACGTCGCGACACAGCCATCGACCGAGGACCATGCGCGAATCTCGTCTCGTCGTGCTTTCGCTGCGTCAACATAGCCGAAGAGCCGGCGAGCGGAGAACCTCTCGAGATGGGCCACCTGCCGCAGTAGGTCATACTCGACGTTGTGCTCATCCAGGACCACCGCGGCGCCTTTCCCAAAGTCGAAGCACATCATCTGGCTCGATTCGACCTGGATGATGTCGAGATCACCCTCCCTCATCAAGCCATCGATCGCCCCTTGCATCTCGTCCGATCGGAGAACGCCAAGATGAAACGAAGACCGGCCCCAGAGCGAGGCGAGCTGACGCCGACGCCGGGAGCGAACCCTTGGCGGTTGCGCGACTCTGTGGATCGCGTGGAAAGTCGTCGCCAGCCCATCCCAATCATGGCCATCATCGTCGTCGCCATAGGTCAAGAGAGACACACGGTGACGACGAGCGAGCAGCGATGCAAGATGTTGCACGCGCACGGCGAAGCCCCAGGTCGGCCGTGCCGGGAGGACGGGGCAGACGATCAGGACTCGCCTCCCCCGGATTCCGCCAGCCGCATCTCCAGTGTCAGGCGCTCCCGGTGGAGTCAGCGGCGTACTGATTTGCACGGCGGCACGATCGGGCAACTCATGACGCAGTTGAAGCCGGTGAGGCCAGCAGCGCGGTGTGCGGTCACGACCATCCGCCACATAACGTGTGTCACGGCGAGGGCGCCTTTGGCCATCGACCGCGTGACACGGCAGAGGTCCGCCGCCGAGGGATGTAGATTCGAGATGCGCGGTCGATGGGATATCGGAAGCTGGCGAGCATGCCTCGTACAAAGGCCAAGGAGCGGCCGAACCCTGTTGGCCGCTGCAAGCGAATCACGTTACGCCAGTTGACCGTGCGGCCAAGAAGGTGAACGAGCAGCGTCGGCAAGATCGTCGGGTCGCCCATCCTCAGGAACTTCATGCAGATCACGCCCTCCGACATGGCGGCGTTCCACGAGAGCCCTCGCAGTTCAGCTCCCCACGTCCTCAGACCGTAATGCGTCACGGCCGGCTCCGGAAGGTCGAGAACTCCGAAACCGGCGCCGAGCATCCTGTACAGCTTATCGCGATCATCTCCGGCTCTGAGGGGCCCTCCCGAGCCGAGCACCTCGTCAAAGGGTCCTTCTTCCCGCAGCGGACCGGCTTGAAAGGCGAAGTTGGCACCCATGCCGCGTGCCTGGTATCTGAGCCACCGCGAGTGGTGCAGACGCGTCCGTGGCGGGGTGAACGCGGGAATGGCCCCGTGTGTGGGGTCATGAGCCGCTGCTCTGACGCCACCGCAGATCATAGCTACACCCGGATTGTCAGCGAAAGCGCGCTCGGTCCGGGAGAGCCAGTCAAAAGGAGCGGTGCAGTCGTCGTCGGTGAAGGCGATGATGGTGCCCTGCGCATGATCGACTGCGATGTTGCAGGCCGCCGACTTACCAACACTCTTCGATCGGACGCATGTGAAACGCTTGTCATCTCCGGCTGTCTCGCAGAAGGCTTGCCAGGAGCGATCGTCGGTGCTCTGGTCCACGACGACGACGTCGAAGCTGTCGTGGTCGAGGCGGGTGAGACTCTCCAAGGTCGGCGTGATGCTGGCCCCGCGATTGCGTGTGGGTAGGCAGACTGTTATGCGGGTCGGCTCGGGCTGTGGCCGGGTCACGACCCGACCCGTGGACCCGCTCCGTCGGGAGCGTCAGCATTCATGGCCAACATCGTACTAGAACCTCCGCCCCTCAGCTGTGCCCGGTCGAGGGTCACCCTTCTGTGCTGACGGCAGCTCCGACTCCGGGTGGGAGACCGAGTATCCGCGTCGGGCTGAGACGGTAGAGGTCAGATCGTCCGGGGGGACGGGACCAAGGCCACCGAAAGCATTCGGGCGTGGCCGTTGAGACGGAGTCAGCCGCCATGGGCTCCGGTCCCGACCCGGGGAGTCGTGCCCAGGTCTCTCACCGGGGATGGCCGTTGCACCACTGACTGTAGTGAGATACAACCGGGTAGATGGCCAGATCGGCTCCCGGTCGCCAGCCACGGACCGTGCTCCTAACCGGCGGCGCCGGATTCATCGGAAGCCACGTGGCCGAAGCCCTGCTCCGCCGTGGCGATCGTGTGGTGGTCATGGACAACTTCGACCCATCCTATGACCCCGCGATCAAGCGGAGAAACGTTGCCGGGGTTCTGACCAGCCCTGCCTTCGAGCTGGTCGAAGGCGATATCTTGAGCGACCGCGACATGGACCGCCTATTTGCCGTGGCCAAGTACGACGCGGTCATCCACCTGGCGGCTCTGGCCGGCGTCCGCCCGTCGATCGCCCAGCCCGACCGTTATGACCAGGTGAACGTACTCGGCACCACGCGGCTGCTCCAGCGTGTCCGCGTCCACGGAGTGCCGCAGCTCATCTTCGGCTCCTCGTCGTCCGTGTACGGCTCGACCACTGACGTGCCCTTCACCGAGGACAAACCAGCGGACCGGCCATCATCACCCTACGCCGCGACCAAGCGGGCAGGCGAGCTGGCCTGCTACGCCTTCCACGAGCTGTACGGCATTGATGTCACCTGCCTGCGCTTCTTCACCGTCTACGGACCGCGTCAGCGCCCTGAGATGGCGATACACCGCTTTGCCCGACTGCTTTCGGCCGGAGCCGAGGTGCCCATCTTTGGCGACGGCTCGGCGCGTCGCGACTACACCTACGTGGACGACACCGTAGGTGGCATACTCGCCGCCCTCGACCGTCCCAGAGGCTACCGGGTCTATAACCTGGGCACCACGAATACCATCCGCTTGGTGGACCTTGTTGAACTGATTGCGGTGGCCCTCGGCGTGCCTGCTCGGGTCCGTTACGAGCCGCTGCAGGCCGGTGACGTACCTATCACCTGGGCGGACATCAGTCGAGCTCGCGTGGAACTCGACTATCGGCCCCGCACACCGTTCGAGGCCGGCCTCCAGGCTTTCGCCGCGTGGTTTCGCGATCGAGAGCCATTGGCGGCCTGATCCTGCTGAACGGGCCCCATGGGCAGGTTTCGTCCCGCCCACCGGGCGATAGTCCCGGGTGGATGAGGCTCCGAGCCACCGTGAGGCACGCCCATTCCATTGCGCACGCGTGCACTTCGGGATACGGTCCGGGTGTGCGCATCGCAATGATCAGCCCGGGGCTGCCCCCTGAAGGAGGAGGCATCGGCGCCTACACCGACAAGACCTCGCGAGCCCTGGCGGCCCGAGGGCACGATGTCCATGTGATGGTGCCCGGCCGCAGCCGGTTGGGCGCCGAGATCATCGACGGGGTCCGCGTCCACCGGGTGCCGACGCCGTCGATCCGGCCTCGGTCGCTGGCCCGCTCATGGGCGGTGAGTCATTTCGTTCGAGGCCTCGGCCCGCTCGACATCGTCCAGGCCTGTGAGTGGGAGGGAGAGGCGTGGTGGTACTCGCTCCACCCGTCGGCGCCTCTCATCACGCGTCTTGCCACGCCTCACTTCGTCGTCGAGCGGTACGAGCAGGTGCCCTGGCGCCAACGCGGACGCCGCCTCGTCCGTCGCCTCCTGGAGAGATCCCAGACCCGGCATAGCGCCCGGGTGATCTCTCCGTCGCGGGTCCTAGCACACGAGGTCGCCCACCACTGGAAGCTCAGCGAGCGAGCCGTGGCCATCGTGCCGACCGGGATCCGGCCTCTGCGCGCGCAAGGACCGCTCCCCGGGGATCTGCACGATCGCCAGTACCTCCTGTACTTCGGCCGCCTGGAGCGCCGCAAGGGGGTGGACACCTGGATCGAGGCGCTGCCGACGGTGCTCGCGCGATGTCCCGGCATCCACGCGGTATTCGTCGGCCAGGACATGGGCGTAGATGGCACACCCGTCCAGGAGCTCGCCCGCCGGTGGTGCACCGCTGACTTCGGCCGTCTCCACTTCTT
>OBLU010005810.1_pt1 | contig 11022 bp, 9 predicted proteins | sample 1518681 | NCBI WGS metagenome assembly OBLU01 (sample SAMEA3539304, study PRJEB22396) | soil metagenome | biome: tundra; feature: field; material: soil | place: USA | collected 2010-05 | depth 0.15 m
GGCGTGTGTTCCCGCGGATCTGCGCGGGCACCGCGCCCTTGCGCGCGCGGAACTTCCATAGCGCGTAGCCGAGCGCGCCCTCGACGGCCACGAAGATCACGAGCGCGATGTACAGCGTGATCTTGTACAGGCTGTCGATCTGGTCCGCGTTGGACGACCCGCCCGACTGGGGCGTGAAGAAAGCAAGCGTTGAGGTGACGAGGTGGCTCAAGGCGGCCGGGATTCTATTCAGCCTCGGACGGGACGCGCTTGATGACTTTTGCCACGAGAGCTGATCTACCTGCCCTCGAAGCGCGCCGGGCGCTTTTCGGCGAACGCCATCGCGCCCTCCAGGAAGTCATCGCTGTCTGCCATCTCGCGCTGGATCCGGGCCTCCAGCTCGAGCTGCTCAGCCATCCGCGAATACAGCCAGTTGTTGAGCTGGCGCTTGGTTCCGGCGTAGGAGCGCGTCGGTCCGGCGGCTAGGCGCGCGGCGAGCGTGGCCACCTCCTCGCGCAGGCGATCGTCCGGAACGACGCGGTTGATCAAGCCCCACTCCAGTGCTTGCTCGGCTCCCAGACGCTCGCCGAGCAGCGACAGCTCTGACGCGCGCGCCATGCCGACGCGCGAGGGCACGAACAGCGAGGAGCCGCCGTCGGGGACGAGCCCGATGTTCACGAAGGCGAGCAGGAAGTAGGCGCTCTCGGCCGCCACGATCAGGTCGCAGCAGAGCGCCAGCGAGCAGCCGATGCCGACGGCCGGACCGTTTACCGCCGCGATTACGGGCTTTCCCATCTCACGGATCGCGTGCATGATCGGGTGGTAGCGCTCGGTAAGGGTCTTGTAGACGTCGGGGCGGCCGTCGGGGGTGGTCTCCCCGCCGCTTAGGTCCTTCAGGTCCGCGCCGGAGGAGAAGGCGCGCCCGGCGCCTGTGATGAGCACCGCGCGCACGGCGTCGTCCTCGGCCACGCGGCGCAGCGCGGTGAGCAGGTCCAGGCCGAGCTGAGTGTTCCAGGCGTTCAGCGCCGCGGGCCGGTTCAGCTCGACGGTGGCGACGCCGTCGGCCAGGAGCAGGTTGACCGTCTCGAGCTGGATCCCGGGCTCGCTCACGCCGGTGATCCTATTGTGTGGGGATGGCTCGTCCCGTGATCGGCATGTGCACCGCGCTGGAGCAGGCGCGCTGGAGCGTGTGGGACCAGCCGGCGATGCTGTTGGCGCGCAACTACGTCGACGCGGTGCAGCGCGCCGGGGCGCTGGTGCTGATGCTCCCGCCGGACCCGGCTCTGGTCGAAGACCCGGACGAGGTACTCGATCTGATCGACGGGCTGGTGCTCACCGGCGGCGCCGACATCGACCCTCCCTGCTATGGGCAAAGTGCTCACGCCGAGACGGTGGGCACGGTGCCCGAGCGCGACGTGTTTGAGATCGCGCTCGTGCGCGCGGCGATCGAGCGCGATCTGCCCGTGCTGGGTATCTGCCGGGGGATGCAGCTGATCAACGTGGCTCGTGGCGGCACGCTGCTGCAGCACCTGCCCGAGCGCTTCGGTCACGGCGAGCACCTGCGGGCGGTCGGCTCGTTTGACGGAGCCGACCACGATGTGAGCCTGCTCGCGGGCTCATTGGCGGCGAGCGCGGCGGGTGAGACCGAGCACGCGACCAAGTCCCACCACCATCAGGGCATCGACCGGCTGGGCGCCGGCTTCGTGGTGAGCGGACATTCGACGCTCGACGATCTGCCGGAGGCGATCGAGCTGCCCGACAAGCGCTTCGTGCTCGGTGTGCAGTGGCACCCCGAGGCGGACGTGGCAAGCTCGGTGGTCGGTGCGCTGGTGCAGGCTGCCGGGATGGCGGCGACGAGGGTGGATGCGGTCGGGGTGCAGGCGGCCGGGATGGAGCCGGTGGGACGCGCACAGGTGCGGGGGATCGCGTCCTAAGCTTTGGGCGGGGCCGTGGGCGCAGCCGGATCGCTCGCCGGACGCCGATCTATACTGCCGGCTCAGTGCGGCGGTCGAGCGCTATTCGAGCAGCCGCCTGGGGGGTGGTCGTCGCGGGTGTGGCCGCGCCACTGGTGCGCAAGCGGGTCAAGGCTCCGCCGATCGTGACGCAGACGATCGCGTTCGCCGCTCCCTTCGGCCTGTGTGTGGCGGTGCCGCGCACACGAGCGCGCGACGTGGCCACCTGCTGCTTGCAGATGTGGGCGTACCTGGTTGCCTACAAGTCGCCGCACGACGATTCCGCCGCGCTGGAGGGGCGCGTGCATGTGAACTACCCGATCGCGATCGACCGCGCGCTGGGCTTGGGCGAGCTTCCGACCTTGCGCCTGCAACGCGCGCTGGCGCGGCGTGGACAGGACGGTCCGGAATGGCGGGCTCTGGACCGCGCGCTGGTGTGGGCTCATTGGGCGTGGTTCATAGTGCCGCACGGCTCGCTTGCCTACATCCTCGTGCGTCACCGCGGGCGTTTTTCGCGCGCGGCGGTGATGACATATGCGGTGTTCGACATCGGCGCCGCCGTCTACTGGCTGGCGCCGACCGCTCCTCCGTGGTACGCCGCCTCGACGGGGCGCCGCATGACCGATCAGGGGAGACGGTGGTCGAAAGTACCGGTGCCAGAGGCGGTGCTCGCGCCGGAGGTGCGAAGGATGATGGTGGAGTACGGAGAGTTCTTCTGGCGAGACGGCTGGGGGCCGCTCTACAGTGTCTTTGGAGGCAATCCCTTGGCCGCGATGCCGTCGCTGCACTTCGCCACATCCCTGATGGCCGCGCTTCTGCTCGCTGAGCAGGGGCCGGTGGCGGGCGCGCTGGGCTGGACCTATACCGCGACGCTCTCCTTCGCGCTGGTGTATCTGGGCGAGCACTATGTGGTGGACCTGCTCGCGGGGGCGGTGCTGACCGGGGCGGTGCGGCGCTTGGCCCCGCGCGCGGGGCCCGTTGTGGCGCGTGTCGGACAGGCCGTGGCGGCGCTCGAGGCGCAGGCGCACGCGGGGTGAGTGGGGAGATGGGCGGAGTGGGCAGCCGGGAGTTGGGCGAAGCGCCTGGGGAGGAGGTGGGCGAGGAGCAGATGACGGAGGCGCACAAACAGGAGCTTCAGGGGAGTCACGCCGAGGAGGAGATGCCGCGCGTGACGGTCACGCGCCGCAGCGCGACCGCATTTGTCCTGTTCGTTGTCTCTGCCGTCGCCTTTTTGTACCTCGTCTTGCCCAAGTTGTCCGGCCTGGGCGCGACGGCGCATCGCATCGAGCGCGGAGACACCTGGTGGATCGCGGTCGGCGTGGTCTTTGAGTTGCTCTCTTTCGTCGGCTATGTGGTGCTGTTCCGCGCGGTGTTCGTGCGCGGAGCAAGCCTGATCGGCTGGCGCGAGAGCTATCAGATCACGATGGCGGGCCTGGCCGCGACGCGACTGTTCGCCACCGCCGGAGCGGGGGGCGTGGCACTGACCGCGTGGGCGTTGCGCCGCTCGGGCATGGAGGCGCGGCTGGTGGCGTGTCGGATGGTCGCGTTCATGGTGCTGCTGTACGTGATCTACGCGGGCGTGCTGCTGATCGATGGCGTCGGGCTCGGTACGGGCCTGTTTCCCGGGGGCGGCTCGTTCGCGATCACGATCATTCCGGCGATCGCCGCCGCGATGCTGTTCGCGTTGGCCGGCGCGATGGCTCTGCTGCCGGGGGATATCGAGCGACGTCTGGCACGGCGGGCGGCCGGCTCGGGTCGTCTCGCCCACTGGGTGGCCAGCGCGGTGACCGTGCCCGCGCTGGCGGCCAGCGGCATCCGGACCGCGATCGATTTGATTCGCTCGCGTAATCCCGGAGTGCTGGGTGCGCCGGCCTGGTGGGGCTTTGATATCTGCGTGCTGTGGGCGTGCTTTCACGCGTTCGGCAGCCCCCCTCCGTTTACGGTCATCTTGATGTGCTATTTCGTCGGCATGCTCGGCAATCTGCTGCCTCTGCCCGGCGGGCTCGGGGGTGTGGAGGGAGGCATGATCGGCGCGTTCGCGGCCTTCGGTGTCGACTTCAATCTGGCATTGCTCGCGGTCCTGTCCTATCGCGCGATCTCGTTCTGGTTGCCGACGGTGCCGGGCGCGATCGCCTACTTCCAGCTGCGCCGCACCGTGGCTCGCTGGCGCGAGGCGCAGGGCACACCTGCGGGAGAGGCCGTGCCGGTGGGGACGATCGAGGCGGCCGGCCCGTTGCGGGCGTAGGGCCCATCTCGATCGGGCAGGCGGCGGCGATCGAGGCGGCCGGCCCCGTTGCGAGCGTAGATTATCGACCGTCAACGCGCTATACTTTACAAAGTGAAGTGACTCGGAGGGAATCATGCCTATGATCTTTCGGGGCTGCTCATGGCGGTCGTGGGCAGTGGCAATCACCAGGCACGCGGATAGGAGATTCAGATGGCGGCGGTAGACGATCAGACGACAGCGACGGACGTTGAGAACGTGATCGTGATCGGGAGTGGCCCGGCGGGCTATACCGCGGCGCTGTACACCTCGCGCGCCAACCTGAGCCCGTTGGTGATCGAGGGCTTCGCCTGGGGCGGCCTGCTGCAGCAGACGACCGACGTGGAGAACTATCCGGGCTTTCCCGAGGGCATCATGGGGCCGGAGATGATGCAGAAGCTGCGCGACCAGGCCGAGCGCTTCGGCGCGCGGCTGCTGACCGAGCAGGCCGAGCGCGTCGAGCTGGCCGATGGATCAGATCCCACCCACCCCGGCATCCACAAGGTGTGGGTTGGCGACACCGAATATCAGGCGCGCACGATCGTTCTGGCGATGGGAGCCGAGCACAAGAAGCTGTGCGTACCCGGCGAGCTCGAGCTGAGCGGTCGTGGGGTCAGCTACTGCGCGACCTGCGACGCGGCCTTCTTCCGCGACTCCAAGACGGTGATCGTCGGCGGCGGTGACTCGGCGATGGAGGAGGCGATCTTCCTGTCGAAGTTCGCGAGCAAGGTGACGATCGTGCATCGGCGCCCCGAGTTTCGGGCGTCGAAGATCATGCTCGATCGCGCCCGCGCGCAGGAGAACATAGAGCTGTTGACCCCCTACACCGTGAAGGAGTTCGTGCCCGGCGAGAACGGCGCCCTGGGGCATGCCGCGCTCGTGAACACCGAGACCGGCGAGGAGCGCACGCTGGAGGTGTCGGGCGCGTTCGTCGCGATCGGCCATGAGCCGCAGTCAGCGCTGGTGGACGGGCAGATCGACGTCGATGGGGACGGCTACGTGGCCGTCGAGGGTCGCTCCACGCGGACCAACCGCCCCGGCGTGTTCGCCGCCGGCGACCTGGTCGACCATACCTACCGCCAGGCGATCACAGCCGCGGGCTCGGGTTGCCAGGCGGCGCTGGACGCCGAGTGGTACCTACGCGACACGCCCCAGATACCCACCCCGGAGGGTATGCCGGTCGGTGATTTGGCCGAGGCGCAATGGGCCCCCGCCGCCACTACAGCCGAGGCTTGAAGGCGCCCTCGGCGCGCACCAGGCGACGCAATGCCGGAGCGGGGCGGTAGCGCTCCTCGCGGTACTCCTCCCAGAGAGCGTCCAGCACTGCGAGCACATGGCCCAGCCCGATCGTATCCGCCCACGCGAGCGGGCCGTGCGGGTAGCTGAGCCCAAGCATCATCCCCGCGTCGATGTCAGCGGCCGAACCGATGCCTTCGCCGAACGCGAATGCGCACTCGTTGATCACCTGGCAGACGATTCGCGGGAGCACGCCGGCAGGCGAGGGCCGCACACGCGCGGTGTGCAGGCCGAGACTCTGGAATGCCCGCTCGCCCGCCTCGCCGGTCACCTCGACGAGCGCCAGCGGTGGGATCGCATAGAACGGCTCGCCCTCCACGGTGCCGCCGAGGCCGTCGACGATGATCTGAGCCCCCCCGCCGCCGGTGTCCTCAGGTGCGAGCTCGCGCAGTTCCCGCGCCAGCGGACCGCTACCCTGCACGCCGACGTCCGCACTGCGCTGGGGCGGCTCGGGATCGGCGGCTCTGTGTGCCTCGCCCGAGTAGTCGTAGTAGCCGCGCCCAGTCTTGCGCCCGTGCAGCCCGGCGGCGACGTAGCGCGCGGAGATCGGCGAGGGCCGCCAGCGGGGCTCGTAGAAGCTCTGCTCGAAGAAGCTCTTGGAGATCTCAAAGCCGGTGTCGATACCCACGAGGTCCATCAGCTCGAACGGACCCATGCGAAAGCCGCCCTCGATGCGCACGATCCGGTCGATCGTCTCGATGTCCGCGATTCGCTCCTGCAACAGGCGCAGTGCCTCCAGTCCAAACGGGCGGTTGCAGCGGTTGACGAGAAAGCCAGGGCCGTCATGGGCGCGGATCACGGTCTTGCCCATCGCCTCGCCGGTCGCGTGGGCGAGCGCGAGGGCAGCGGCTGAGGACTGCTCGCCGGCGACCACCTCCAGCAGGCGCATGATCGGCGCGGGGTTGAAGAAGTGCATACCCACCACCCGCTCTGGGTGGGTTGCGCCCGCGGCGATCGCGGTGACCAGCAGCGACGAGGTGTTCGTCGCCAGTACGCAACGCTCGCTCACGATCTCAGACAGGCGCGCGTATATCTCATGCTTGAGCTCCAGGCGCTCGGGCGCCGCCTCGATCACGAGCTCGCACGGCGCGAACGCCGCCAGGTCGTCGACCGGCTCGATCCGCGCGGCGGCCGCGTCCGCCTCCTCTGAGCTCAGACGGCCTTTGGCCGCTTCCTTGGCGAGCCCGTCGCGCGCGTATCGAGACCCGCGTTCCAGCGCCTCGGGCAGGGGGTCGTGGAGGATCGTGCGCGCGCCGGAGCGGGCCGCGAGTTGCGCGATGCCGGCGCCCATCGTGCCGGCGCCGATCACTCCGACGATGCCTGCGGGCTGGACGTCGGTGTTCATTTGGGATCGTCCACGTGTGCCGGTTGCCGCAAAAGCGCGTGGGCGCGGGACCTCCTGTCCCGCGTCGGTGCGTCGTTCAGCCCCATAGCTCGTTCAGCTCCATCTCAGGCGGGTACGAGCGCGTTGATCCCGGTCATCGCGCGGCCGATGATCAGTTTCTGGATCTGCGAGGTTCCCTCGTACAGGGTGGTGACGCGCGCGTCGCGGAAGTAGCGCTCGACCGGGTGGTCGTCGACGTAGCCGGCTCCGCCGTGCACCTGGATCGCGAGGTTCGCGCACTCCAGCGACGCCTCGGTCGCGTGGAGCTTGGCGATCGAGGTCTCCAGCGTGTTCGGCCGGCCCTGGTCCTTCAGCCAGCCCGCGCGCCACACGAGCATCCGCGAGGCATCGGTCTTCAGCACCATGTCGGCGATCATCGCCTGCACGAGCTGGAAGGACGCGATCGGTTTGCCGAACTGTTCGCGCTCCTTGGCGTACTTGACCGACTGCTCGACGCACCCCCGGCAGATCCCCACGCAGCCGGCGGCGACCGAATAGCGCCCGGAGTCGAGCGCCGACATCGCGACCTTGAAGCCGTCGCCGACCTGCCCGAGCATCTGATCGTCTGAGACCTCGACGTCTTCGAGGGAGATCGACGCCGTGTCCGAGGCGTGCAGCCCCATCTTGTGCTCGATCGTCTGTGAGGTGTAGCCCGGCTGGTCGGTGTCCACCATGAAGCAGGCCACGCCCTTGTAGCCGAGCTCGGGGTCGGTCTGGGCGAAGATCAGAGCGACCTTCGCGTAGTTGCCCATCGAGATCCACATCTTCGCGCCGTTGATGACCCAGCCGGAGTCGGTCTTCCGCGCGCGCGTCTTCTGATTGGCGGCGTCTGAGCCGGTGTCCGGCTCGGTGAGGCCGAAACAACCCAACCAATTGCCCGAACACAACTGCGGCAGGTAGGTCTGCTTCTGCTCCTCCGTGCCCCACTTGAGGATCGCCGAGCACACCAAGGACGTCTGTACGGAGATGACCGTGCGGATCGCCGAGTCGCCGCGGCCGATCTCCTCGACGATCAGCCCGTAGCTGAGGTAGTCGAGGCCGGCGCCGCCGTACTCCTCCGGGACGATCGCCCCGAGGTAGCCCTGCGCGGCGATCTTCTTGACGAGGTCCACGTCGAAGTGGTGGTTGCGCGCGTTTTCGCGTGTGCGCTCGACGATCTCGTTGTCGGTGAACTCGCGCGCGGTGCGCTGGATCAGTTGCTGCTCGTCGGTCAGGTCGAAATCCATGTCTCTCCTAGGTCGGTATCAGCTTTGGGGTGCTCCACGGCGCTTGCAGACGCCGTTCGATCTCTTCGGCGAGCCCGTCGATCGGCAGGCGCTCCTGGGTTAGAGAATCGCGCTCACGCAGGGTGACTGTTTGATCCTCCAGGCTCTGGTGGTCGATCGTCAGGCAGAACGGGGTGCCGATCTCGTCCTGGCGGCGATAGCGCTTGCCGATCGCCCCGCCGTCGTCGTACTCGATCATGCCCAGCCCCGCTCGCCCGCGGAGCGCGCGGTGGATCTCTCGAGCGAGCTCCGGCTGGCCGTCCTTCTTCACGAGCGGCAGGATTGCCGCCTTGATCGGCGCCAGGCGCGGGTGCAGTCGCAGCACGGTGCGGCGCTCGCCCTCACCGGCGCCCTCGCGCTCGACGACTTCCTCGTCGTAGGCGTCCACGAGGAAGGCGAGCGTCGCCCTGTCTGCGCCGGCGGCGGGCTCGATCACGTGGGGAACGTAGCGCTCGCCGGATGTCTGGTCGAAGTACTCGAGCTTCTCGCCCGAGAACTCGGCGTGCTGGGTCAGGTCGAAGTTGCCGCGGTTGGCGATCCCCTCGAGCTCGGACCAGCGGGCTTCGCCGCCCGGGGCGGTGGACGGGAACAGATACTCGACGTCGCTTGTCGCGCTCGAGTAGTGGGACAGCTCATCCTTGTCGTGCTTCCTGAGGCGCAGTTGTTTGGGTTGGATCCCCAGATCCACGTACCAGCGCTCGCGCTCTCCGAGCCAGTGCTGGAACCACCGCTCCGCGTCCTCGGGTGGCACGAAGAACTCCATCTCCATCTGCTCGAACTCGCGGGTGCGAAAGATGAAGTTGCCGGGTGTGATCTCGTTGCGAAAGGACTTGCCGACCTGCGCGATCCCGAACGGCGGCTTCTTGCGCGAGAACTGGAGCACGTTCTTGAAGTTGATGAAGATCCCCTGCGCCGTCTCCGGGCGCAGGTAGGCCGCCGAGCCGGACTCCTTGACTGGGCCGATCGTCGTCTCGAACATCAGATTGAAGTCACGCGCCTCGGTCAGGTCGCACTCGTCTGTTTCGCCCGGGTGCTTCGATGGTTTACGCCCGCACGCGAGATCCCCGAGGTGGTCGGCGCGGAAGCGCTGCTTGCACGTGCGGCAGTCCACGAGCGGGTCGGTGAAGCCCGCCAGGTGGCCGCTCGCCTCCCACACCTTCGGGTGTTGCAGGATCGCTGAGTCGATCGCCACGATGTCCTCGCGCTCAGCCAGCAGCGCGCGCCACCACTCGTTCTTGACGTTTGTCTTCAACAGCACGCCGTAGTGCCCGTAGTCGTACGTGGAGCCGACCCCGCCGTAGATCTCCGAGGAGGGGAAGACGAAGCCGCGCCGCTTGCACAGCGCGACGATCTTGTCCATCGTGACCATGTCGCTCATCGCCGGCGGATGGTATTGGACGCTCGTGGCGCGAGTTGGGAGCGGCATCTCGGGAAGGGGCTTGACAAATACTAAAAACTATGTTTTTCTTCATGCAATGGACAGTAGTAAACGTCAAATGGGACGGATTCCGGCGCGGGGGACCGTGCACGGAGCGCTGACCGATCATCGATCGGTGGGCCGGGATCTGTTCGAGCGCCGCTACCCATACCTCTCCGGTGGCGCTCGAACAGGTCTCGGCCCCAGCGCTTTGTGCCGGCCGATTTTCGACCGGTCCGCTCGGACGCGAGGGTGCAAGCACGGCTTCGAGCCACGGGCTCGGAGATAGCCGCGGGCCCTTTGGATCTCAGGGCGCCTCGGGTCGGCTAGGCCCATGTTAAGCGGGCCGGCCCGAGGGGCGGCTGTAAGATCGCCGGCCGTGGCACGGATCTTGATTGTGGCCGGCGGCTGCCGGGGTCGGCGGCTGGCGGGGGAGCTGGTTGCGGAGGGCCACGCGGTGCGCGTCACCACTCGCACCGAGGCGGGTCGGGTCGCGATCGAGACGACAGGAGCGGAAGCTTGGGTCGGCACGCCCGAGCGCCTCGGCACGCTGCGCGCCGCGCTTGAGAGCGTGACGATCGTCTGCTGGCTGCTGGGCGCCCTGACGGGCTCGGAAGAGGAAGTCCGCGCGTTGCACGGCACCCGCCTGGAGTTCTTCCTCGGGCAGGTGATCGACACGACCGTGCGCGGCTTCATCTACGAGGCCGCGGGCGTCACGGTGGCGGAGGAGATCCTCGCCGCGGGCGAGCGGATCGTGCGGACGGCCGGGGAGCGCAACGCGATCCCCGTGGCGTTCCTGAAGGCCGACCTCGAGGAGCCTGAGGTCTGGCAGGCCGAGGCACAGGCCACGGTGGCTGGGCTGCTCGGAGGGTCGCCGGGATAGCCAAGGAGACGCGCTATCCTCAAAGCTAATCTCACAAAAGTCGATCTGGATTCATAGAAGCGCGCTTTCCCTCCCTTGACGCTCGCGACGGCTATCTGTCGAGAAAGGAGCAACATCATGACGCTGCGACTTGGCGATGAAGCACCTGACTTCGAGGCCGGCACCACCGAGGGCCCCATCAAATTCCACGACTGGATCGGTGATTCTTGGGCGGTGCTGTTCTCGCACCCGAAGGACTTCACGCCCGTCTGCACGACCGAGCTCGGATACATGGCGAACGCCAAGCCCGAGTTCGACGCTCGCAACGTGAAGATCATCGGCCTCTCGGTCGACGCCCTCGACAACCACGAGGCGTGGGCCAAGGACATCGAGGAGACCCAGGGCACGGCTCCCAACTACCCGATCATCAGCGACGACGACTTCAACGTGTCAAAGCTCTACGGCATGTTGCCCGCGAGCACGTCCGGCGACCCGCTCACGCGCACGCCGGCCGACAACCAGACGGTTCGCAACGTTTTCGTGATCGGGCCCGACAAGAAGGTCAAGCTGATCCTGATCTACCCGATGACGACCGGCCGCAACT